>JFBN01307105.1_pt1 | contig 52670 bp, 44 predicted proteins | sample 768741 | NCBI WGS metagenome assembly JFBN01 (sample SAMN01983846, study PRJNA193217) | chicken gut metagenome | biome: terrestrial biome; isolation source: ceca of Broiler chicken | host: Gallus gallus | place: United Kingdom: England | collected 2010-09-07
AAACAATTGTGAGGCATTTGCCCAAGAACACCAACTGGCCTCCTGGCAGCTTTACACAACGGACAAACAAACGGTACAGGAGACCATTCAGTTGCTCTTAAGCAATGCGGATTTTCTTTCCTACAATGCAAGGCAGCACAACCGTCTCCGTGCAGCCATACAGAAATTTCTGGGATTTATTGGCTCAGACCTGACTTGGAGTGCACCTGCAAAGGACGATTCGGAACCGGCAGAAACCTACAGGGATGAAGGCTATGAGGAGGTTCTTGGGCAATACTTCAAGAAGGGATTTCGCATGGATTCGCCTCTTGAGATACGCAAATTCAAGAGGTATTACACGGCAACCCATGATAGAGAGCTAACTGATCCTAATGATGACATTAGCAAAAAAATCAAGCAACTCTGCATTATTTACGAGGGAAAAGCATTTCTCCCGGATGTCATGTTGAGTAAAGAACTAAAGGACGAATTGCTAAATTACATCGAGTCCGCCTTTGCGGACGGTAAATCCGCTATCTACTATCAAGCGATTTTTGCCGAATTTTCCGATGCGTTCTTGGACTACCATATCCACGATGCTGATATGCTGAAGTCGTACCTGACTTTTATAGGAGACGGCAGATTCTTCATCAACAGAAGTTTTATATCGAAGACGCCAGATGTTAGCATGGACCCGCTATCTGAAGTTCGTTCTTGCTTGCAAGACTATGGCAGGCCGGCGACTTATGATGAGATTTTTGCTGCTCTGCCGCATCTCCCGCAAAGTAAGATAAAGTTTATTCTTGCCAGCAATGTTGAATTCGTCAACAACGGCCGCAGCGAATACTTTCACGAAAGTATCGTCCATTTGTCCGATGAAGAACTGGACGGAATTGCCGAAATTATCCAGAGAACCATTGACGAGAAAGATTTTATTGGCGGCAATGAGCTCTATGATGCAATCCGTGCGAAATATCCCTATATCATAGATGAGAATCACGCCCTCTCTATGTATGGATTCCGGGATGCGCTAAAGGCAAAATTAGGCGATAAATTTTCCTTCAAGGGAAATATTATCAGCCGCTCGGGGCAGGAACTTTCGATGGCAGATGTGTTTGCAAAATATGCGAGAAGTCATGATACTTTCACGCTGTCTGAGCTTCAGAGTTTGGCAAACAACCTCGCAACTCCCATATATTTTGAGGCGATTTACGAAAATAGCCTGCGAATCAGCCGAGATCAGTTTGTAGCAAAAACTGCCGCTTATTTTCCCGTTGAAGCAATGGATGAGGCTTTGGATCGTATCTGCATGGGAAAGTATATTCCTCTGCTGGAAGCGACAAACTTCGGCGCATTTCCCTATGTAGGATTCCCTTGGAACATCTTTTTGTTGGAGCATTATGTGGCGAGCTACAGTCAAAAATATATGCTTCTGCACAGCAGCTTTAATGGGACCGAATGTGCTGGCGCAATCGTCAAGCGTTCTGCAGGTATTGACAGCTTCGATAACTTAATCGTTGACTTATTGGCAAACAATCAAATAGAGATGAAAAAAGCCCCCGTGCTTCAGTTTTTGAGTGACAAGGGGTATCTTGCCCGCCGTAGATACTCAGAAATAGAATCGCTTATTATCAAGGCGAACGCACAAAGGCAAAGGAAGGACACCGACTAATATGTACTCATACACTTGGGATGCCGAGACAGGTGGATTGCTGCTAAACAGTTCCCCACTTTCCTTTAGCAAGGAACCCCGTCCGGTGTATTATAAAGAACTGGATATTCTGGGATTTGACCGGTATTGGAATTATGCAAAGAATGACTCTTACCCATATATGTGGGCGGAGGCCAACAATTATTTCTACCGGGGCCGGCAGGTTGCCAAGACAAAAGGCGGGAGTCTTTACACGGCACCCGAAATCGTCATTTTGGATGACCCAGAACCAAATGGACAACCTCTCCGCTTTGTTGACATCCCTGCAATGGTTGAAAAGAACCGGGATCTGTTGGAGAAACTGGCCGCAGAAACAATTAAAAAAATATACAACACTTATGTAGACTACATGGATCGAGTCGATGTCTTCTATGTGGCGTTCAGTGGTGGTAAGGATAGTGTAGTAGCCCTCGATCTGGTGCAGCGGGCTTTGCCGCACAATAAGTTTGAAGTTCTCTTTGGCGACACCGATATGGAGTTTCCCACAACTAAAAGCCTTGTTACTCAAATTGAGAGCTTCTGCCGAGAGCGAGACATCGCTTTCTTCACCGCCAAGGCCACTATGTCGGCTTCGGATTCGTGGGATTCCTTCGGCCCGCCAGCCCGCCGTTTAAGATGGTGCTGCACTGTGCATAAGACTGCTCCAGTCATAAATAAACTGTGCGAAATTCATAATATCAACCGGATTCATTCCATGATGATAACTGGTGTTCGTGGAGACGAGAGTGCATCCCGTGCAGAATATGATGAATTAAGCTTAGGAAAGAAAATGCCAGGACAGCATAGTTTTCATCCTCTGCTTGAATGGTCGTCCGCAGAAGTATTTCTCTATATCTATTCGCAAGAACTGCCAATGAATACGGCCTATAAATATGGTTTCAATCGTGTCGGATGCATCATGTGCCCGAATTCATCCGAAAAGCATGAGTACATTAAGAAGCAATGCTTCCCAGAGACGGTTGATTTCTTTTGCAATAAGATTATTGAAAACAGTCAAAAAGACTTATCCGGAGATAATGCGGCTCGTTTTCTTGAAAGTGGCGGATGGAAAACTCGGTTAAGTGGTAGAGAACTTAAATTTTCTCAGGAAGAGTTGTTTGAATTTGATGAAGAAAAAGGCCTTTTAAAGTTTACCGCTAAAAACCTCAGACCTGAATGGAAAATATGGTATAAGACTTTAGGAGACATCCATGAGTGTTCCGAAAGCGAATATCATCTTGAATACGATGGCGTTGTTCGGAAGTGCGTTTTGCATACCAATGGCGATAAAACCATCTTTGAAATCGAGACATCAGGAAGAACGAAGAACTCGATAGAGTTTGTTTATTACTTCAAAAGTATCCTTGCGAAAACACAGTATTGTATCCAATGCATGACTTGTGTTGCAGAGTGCCCAAGCAGGAATATTCAAATGAAGGATGGAGAACTAACCATTTTAGACACCTGTGTACGCTGTCGTGCTTGCTTGAAAATCTTAAGTGGTTGCCTTTATTATAATTCAGTGAAAGGAAGTAAAGCTATGAAGTCGTTAAAAGGAATCAATCGCTATTTGAGCGTTGGCGTCGATGCAATGTGGATTAAGGAATTTTTGAAAGACCAGTCATTTGAACCCGGAAATCGCAAAACAGATGTTATGTTTGGCATGATGAACGATGCGGGTATGACTGCCAGCAAAAAATTGACTGCTTTTGGAATGTTTATTCAGAACCAAGATATGGAAGCGGCATATACATGGGCGCTTATTCTGTGCAATCTTGCTTATACTCCCGCTTTTGGATGGTATATCCGAAACATTCCTTTTTCCCACAGATACATTGAATCGAATCTGCTGCTTGATATGGGAGAAGATAGCAGCAAGAAAGATGGCGGTAAAAAGGCCAGAGGAGAATTCTGGAATGGCTTCAAAACAATATTGGATACAAACGGAGCATTCAAAGAAATTGGTTTTGGTATCCCTGAAATCGAATCCAAGGAAAACAAAAACGGAGAAATTAAAAAAAGCATGATTTCTATCATGAGAATGCCCTGGCAAAATCCGAATCCGCTTGTCATTCTTTACAGCTTATACAAATTTGCCGAGGCTTGTGGCGATTATTACCAGTTTACCCTGTCCCGGCTCTTGAATCACGATATTGATAGTGATGGTATCAGCCCTACTGAGATTTTCGGACTGGATCGCAATCAGATGGAAAAGATTCTTAACGGCCTGACTATCAACTATCCAGACTTTATCAATGCCAGCTTTACGCTTGATCTGGATAATATCACACTCAACAGCGAAAAAACATCCCAGGATGTACTGAGTCTGTTCTAAGGAGGAAGAAACAATGCCGATGTTGGAAAAATACCGTCATTATTTCGATATTGACCCAGATTATTTTCCTGCCGTAAATGAAGCGGTCATTACGAAGAACCCAGAAGTGTGGAAAAAATTCTTCCCCCACGAGACCTTTGTGAAACTTCTGAAGAACACAATCAGTGTCCTTGAGCGTAAGCAGAAACTCTGCCTGTGGGTGGAGGGAGCCTACGGTACAGGCAAATCTCACGCTGTCCATACCCTGAAGAAGTTACTGGACTCCAGTGAGGAAGAAACTCGTGAATACTTCCAAAGGCACAAGTTGGATAATGATCTGTGTAACCGCTTCCAGGCTGTGAAATCCAGTGGTCGCGTTTTGACAGTCCATCGCTACGGCTCTGCTACCATTCGCAGCGACCACAACCTTGTTTTTGCTATCCAGGAGAGCATAGAAAAAGCACTTGTCGATGCCGGAATTGAAAACAAGGGTGGAAACGCACTAAAAGAGGCCACTATCACATGGCTTTCCGACAAGGACAACAAAAATTATTTCAACGGCTTGATTACGGGTACATACTCTAACCTGTTCGGTGGAGATGATGCCGATACTGTAATTGAAAAATTACGCACTTTTTCAGGCGATGCGCTGGCAAAGGTTATGGACGACATCTTTAAGGTAGCCGATGAGCGTCAAGTAAAAGCCCTCTCGCTGAGCGTGACTGATTTGAGCAACTGGATTCGTGAAGTGATTCAGGCAAACAGCTTGAAAGCTATTGTCTTTATGTGGGATGAGTTTACTGAATACTTTTACAACAATGCCCGCAATCTCACCGGATTCCAGGAGCTTTGTGAAATCAGCGAAACCGATCCCTTCTATTTCGTGCTGGTTACCCATGTTACCCAAGGTTTGTTCCATGAGCGTGACCAAGACTTTATTAAGCTGAACGGACGCTTTGTCAGTCCGCATAGCTTAATCAGTCTGCCCGAAAATATCGCATTCCAGCTCATGGGTGCAGCTATGGAGAAAAACCAGGATAAAGCCGTACTCGAAGATTGGGAGCTTGCTCTCGGGGACCTTACCGCCAGAACGCAGGAATCCCGTAAGCTGGTAAAGTCGGTGGCCCGTATCACCGACAAAGAGATGGTGGATATCCTCCCGATACACCCCTATGCCGCCCTGCTCTTGAAACACATCTCCTCTGCGTTTGATTCCAACCAGCGCAGTATGTTTGACTTTATCAAGAATGACCGTGGCGATGAAATCAAGGGCTTCCAATGGTTTATTGACAATTTCGGGCCGGAGGATGATAACCCGCTGCTCTCTGTTGATATGCTTTGGGAATTCTTCTATGACAAAGGCAAAGAATATCTGGCGCATGATATTCGCTCCATTCTCGACTACTACAACCGTGCCGGGAATCAACGACTTGATTCTGACCAAAAACGAGTTCTGAAGACGGTTCTTCTGTTGCAGGCAATTTCCCAATACGCCGGCGACTCTGTTGAACTGTTTATTCCCAATGAAAAAAATCTCGACAATGCGTTTGAAGGGACCGACATGGAGGGCTCCGCAGCGAGATGTGCTGAGCAGCTTGTTCGAGAGAAGGTGCTATTCTCCAAGTCCCTCGGCGGCGGAAAATCGCAGTATGCAGCCTACAACCATGAGGATGAAATTGATGTAACGCCTTTTGAAAAGCAAATTGACCAAAAAAGCACTTCTGCTTTTATCACGGAGGAACTCGCTGATCGGACTCGAATCGTTGACGCTATTACCCTTGGAGGCGCCCTAAAGCTTCGCTATGAGCTGCGTTTTGTTTCTGCTTCCGACTTCGATTCTACGATCAAGCAACTTCGCAACACGGAAGAAAAGTATGAAAACAAGATTGTTGCTGTAGTATGTTTCGCAAAAGATGATACCGAAAGCGTTGTTCTGGGCAAGAAAATCCATGATGCCCTTGCTGCTGGAACTTACAATACGATTTTCATTGATGCCAGCCGAACCCCATTCGGAGCGGATGGCTATGGCGTTTACCGTCACGATATGGCATTATCTATGTCCCAGCAGGGCAAGGATAATACATTGGCAACTCAATATGCTAACAATGCGAAGGATTCTTTGAAAAAATGGAAAACCCGCATTGTTGCTGGTGAGTTCATGGTTCACACTGCTGATAAGCCGGATGGAGAGCGGGCGACTACGCTTGACGCTCTGTACGGACTTCTCGCAGAAATCAACAAGAAAAAATTTGTGTCCTGTCTTGAGGGTTCTTACAATGTAATCGCCAATATGTATACACCAAGCAGCCTGAAACAAGGTGTTGAGTGTGCTTTCAACGAGAAAACTGCCGGAACATTCCTGTCTGGCAGTCCTGCCACAAAGTTGGAAACTGCTCTTGATGGTGCATGGAAGGTGCCTGAATACTGGGTTTCCAAACCTCATCTTTTGATTTCTAAAATCAAGGTGTGCGTTGATAAAATCATAAATGATGGCTTCCAGAACGGCGGTGGCCGTGTATCAATCAAGAAAATTTATGATGTTTTGAAGGTTGCACCCTACGGTTTTATGCCCTGTAATCTGTCTGCATTTATTCTGGGCTTTGTGCTGAAAGAATACGCTTCCGGTACATATAGCTGGAGCGATGGACTCACCAACGATGTTTTGAATGTCAACAAGCTCAAGGAAATGATTGATGAGGTCATTCGTCTCGAAATCACACCGAATCCTCGTTATAAGGACAAGTATATTGTTGCACTAACGCCCGCAGAGAAGGCTTTCAATGAAATTACTTCTGTAGCATTTGGTATTCCGCTCAATATGTGTACCTCTGTTCTGAACACAAGAGAACGCATCCGCAGTAGGATGAAGGAATTTTCGTTCCCTATTTGGACTTTGAAGTACATTCTTAAGAAAGAGACGCTTCAAACAGAAACCGCTGTGCTGTCTGAAATCATCGATTCTTTCTGTGGGATTGCCAACAGTAATAACATGGGAGCCGGGACGACTGACAGCGATATTGCCATGGCAATCGGGAATCTTGCCCTCACTAACGGAAATGCTGCAAATGATTTGCAAAGCATTTTGACCAAAGAGAAGTGTACCCAAGGCATGGCTGCCTACCTTGAAACTTTTGAAAATGGTACTCTTGTCTCCCTTGCTCAAACGGTCGGCGATGGAGGTCAATACATCAATGTCCTTCGCAAAAAGTTTGATGCAGATGCAGCAAACTGGGTGTGGAATGTCGAAACCGCACAACAGAAAATCCGTGAGGTTATTCTGGAGTATCAAATTATTGTAGAAAGCAATAAGATTATCTCTAAAAGCATCTCTTATGATGCGACCATACGGGAATGGTGTGACAAGTGTGGATATATTCGCATCTCCTATGCGGCCGCCAAAAACTATCTCGATGAGTTAGGACCATTCCTCGGGATGCTCTATACCCTGAAAAAGGCCGGAACTCTGTTGGATTCCCAGAAGCAAACCTTCTTGGAACTCGTTCAGGCTAATGAAAGCACATTCCGCAATTTCTATAATAACCAGGTTGATTTGTTTAAGCGTGTATGCGGATACTATCTTGATGATCTGTCGGACGATGAAATTAAGGAAGTATTTGCCACAATGCCCGCCGGTTCGTTCACCTACGAAAAAGCGGACTATTTGAACCAGGTCGAGGCCAAAGTTGCCGCCTATAAAGAGGGACAGAAAAATACGCAGTTAAAGAAGCTGTGGAGAGAGAAAACCCGAACAGAGTCTCCCCGGGATTGGTCGAAAAAACACAAAATGCCCATTTTGTGTCTTGTTCCAGACAGCGAGGTGGCGAAGGCAAAAGCCGCATTTGGTGCTGTCAATCGTCCAAAGGCCGATGAGCAGTCAATTGACCGTGCAATGGAGTACTTTGCTTCTGCAAAATTCTTTGACTTGCTGGATGATGCCGCAGCTTTGGATAAAGCGTTTCAGAGCAGCATTATTGGAAGCTATTCCGTCATGCTGACGAATATTCAAGAAGTAAAAGATTATCTTGACTCTCACATCACAGCAGAGCCGTTTGATTGGTTTGGCCTTCCTGAAATTGAGAAGAAGCTTCGCCAGATGGCGGAAGCAAAATACAATCAGGGCGGTTGTGACCGTGCTCTTGCCAAAATTGATGAAATGGATATTGCTGATGTGAAGAAGTATCTAAAGGACCTCATTCGGGATAACATGGTTGTTGGTATGGAGATCATCAAAGGGGATTAAGGAGGTGCAAAATGACCATCCAAGAAGTCATTAAAAAAATTGACCGTTATCTGAAGAAGGATAATGTCGAACCTCTTATTGTCGATGTTCAAAACAAGGCAGATTTGGATGCTATCGTGCTCCATTATAAATTGCCCCAGAATGTCTTTTTGTGTGCTTCTGACACAGAGTTTTGTAAAGCAGACGAATTTCCTATAATCCCGAACATTCTTGAGCGCCTTGCCAACGAAAACAGCAGTTTTTTTGTTAGTGAAATTTCGAGTTTCTTCATGTTAAAAGGCGAAAAGGCATTGGTGCAAGAATTAAAAGAACTTCTATCTATGAGTATTGCCGGTCATGCGGTAATTCTCACCTTTCAATGTGACGAATATCTGCGCACTCTTATCAAAAGCGATCGGCGTGTGGATAGCAGAGTTTGTATTTTGGATGGCGTACGACCTGTTCGGCCCAGACTTGTTTTTACTGAAGAAGGCATCAAACTTACGGGCACAAGTCCGGCGGTAAAGGGACTTCGAGGCATAGCTAAGGCGGTGGAATCAGCCGCCGCAGAAGTGTTATACATCGAAACCCACAAAAGCAAAGACAGTTATCCATTTTCTCTCTATGCAATTTCAGACCTGAAGAATCCTTACGAGGTTTTGTGCCACCTGGATGGAATGACAGCTGGATTGGCAGAAAGTTATGGCAGCAAAGAAGAATGGCAGTATGCCCTGGCAGAACTTCAAGAATACCCTTCGTGGCAACAGCTCATTTCTGCAAAAATAGGGAGTATTTACAATCTGGATATTGTTATCTCTACCTACCAGCAAAATAGTGCAGATAAAAAATGGCTTTGGTTGTACTTTATTGGGCTCAAACTGTTCCATGCGGGCAACGACTCATACTTAAACAAGGCAATAGAGACAGCTTCTTCCCCGGCAGGGTTCGTTCACAATTTATATCGCACTATTTTAGAAGTCGAGCCAAGAGATAGCATATTTGCGTCCATATATGAACGCAGAAAAGCACATTTGAGTGCCATTGGCAACCCGCTCGATGAAGTTAATAATTTCTGCAAGATTGTCCAGAGCAAGGGAAAGTATGCGCTCTACTATCTAACAGACAATACCATTCAGGAAAAAGAGCTTATTTTCAAGTTGCTGGATAGGTACAGTGAAGACTTTGAAAGAGTTGAACTTTTTAGTATATTGGAGCGCATCTATCCTGATCTTCGTGCTTACCTGACACCATACCGTTTCAAAAACGAATTGCTTGACAGATATTTCCAAGAGTACAAATATCAAAAGGTTGTCAACAAGATTTTCCCGAACTTCATGGAGGTCGTTGAGAAGCAGGCAGTCGATAGAGATTACAATATCATTCTTCCGCCCCGGAGTTCTGTGATCGAGAAAATTGATGTAACAAACGCTCAGACCTATTTTACTGATGCATTGGGCGTTGAATATCTTGGCTATATTATGGCCAGATGTCATGCTCTTGAGTTGATGGCGAAAATCACAGTATGTAGATGTGAACTTCCCTCCATTACGAGCCGGAATAAGGAATTTTGGGATATGTTATCCACAGAACAGTTCCCGATTATTACTGTTGATAAAATAGATAAAATCAAGCATCACGGCGAAGAAGGATATGATTATAGTCGTGAGGACAGAAAGCTCCCGATTCATTTGATTCGTGAACTGGAGCTGATTGATGAGCTTCTAAAGAAAATCAAAACAAACCTCACAAACGGGGACTACCAAAAGGCCATCTTAATTGCAGACCATGGTGCGAGTAGACTTGCAGTCATTCATGAGACTGAAAATCTGTGGGAAATGGAATCAAGCGGAAAGCACTCTGGAAGATGCTGTCCTAAAAGTGAGATCGATGAAAGACCAGACAGTGCAACTGATGCTGAAGATTTCTGGGCACTTGCTAATTATGACCGTTTCAGAGGAAGCCGGAAAGCCAATGTTGAGGCTCATGGTGGTGCAACATTGGAGGAAATTACTGTACCAATTATTGAGATTTCGTATCTTAACACTGCCATTGAAGTAAAGATAATGCCGGTTGATTCGACGGCGCTGTTTGTCGGCATCCCCGAAATTACCGTCAGCTTCCGTAAGAAAGCTGCAATTAAAATATTTGCCACAGAAAAGTTGGTGGATGTCAGCGTTGTAATAGATGGTCATGTCTATGAAGCAAAGCCAATTGATGAAAATTTCTATGTTGTAGAGGAGATGGCCGAAATTCGCCGTGCCAAAACATACAGCGTAGATGTATTTGCTGGTGGAATGCCTGTGGCCACTGCCCTGCCTCTGAGAGTAAAGAAGGAAAGCGGCAGCGAAAAGAACATTCTGTAAGGAGGGATACTCGTGACAGAAAAACTTAGAGATTGTTTCGATGAAATGGTTGTCTACAAGGATTTGAAGAAAAGCAACTTCTTTTCTGCTCTGGGCTTGCCATCGTTTTTGAGAGACTGGCTGCTTAAAAAGTTTGCAGATGATGAAGGGAATTTGGATATCGACGAGCTCACGGATTTTATCCACACCTATCTTCCAAATAAAGAAGAATGGATCAGGATTAAAGATAGAATCATTAACGACAATGAGCGTGTCAAAATTCTCACGAAAATTTCTGTGGATATTAGCATCAAAACAGGAGAAATAACATTTTCGTTGCCCGACTTTGGGTTAACAAACAAGGAAACCATGATTGATGTGTCCGTATGGGACCAATACCGTGGAGAACTGGTCAGCGGGCAAGAGGTTTGGGGCGTAGTCGAACTTGGCTATCGTCCTCCTGATGACACTGTGAAGCCTAAAATTCCAGGGAAAATTCGTCTTACGGGGTTTACAAATTTCTGCCCTTATACCATCGATCTTGATTACTATAAGGATGTGCGAAATGAATTTACAACTTCCGAATGGATAGATGTACTGTTGGGTGCAATTGACTACAATGCTGGTGGATACGAAAGTGAAGAACAAAAACTTTCGATGCTAACTCGCATCCTGCCTTTTGTCGAAAAGCGTCTTAATCTAATTGAGCTGGCTCCGAAAGGAACTGGTAAGTCCTATGTGTTTGGTCATGTGAGTAAATATGGTCTTCTAACAGATGGCGGAAAGGTAACTCGGGCAAAAATGTTTTATGATACCGCTCGGAAGACTCCCGGCTTTGTTACCGGACATGACTTTATTGCAATCGATGAGGTAAAGTTGGTGCAGTTCGGCGATGTGAATGAAATGCGATCCATCATGCAGGGATATATGGAGTATGGGCAGTTTAACATTGGTGGCTATGAGGGAAAATCTGATGCGGGCATCATCTTCCTGGGTAACATCGCACAGGATAATATGGATGAGTGGCAGAATATGTTCTCCGAGCTGCCGTCACTATTTCAAGAAAGTGCATTGGTAGACCGAATCCATGGTTTCATCAAGGGGTGGGATATACCGAGAATGAATGATGATTTGAAACTGTCCGGCTGGGCGTTGAATTCAGAATACTTTTGCACCATTTTGCACGAGCTTCGCAATGATGTGAGCTACAGAGCGATTGTTGACCAAATTGTTGATGTGCCTGATAAGGCAGATACCCGTGACACGGAGGCCGTAAAGCGAATTGCAACAGCATATTTAAAACTGCTCTTCCCGAATGTGCGGAGCGCACAGGATATCAACCCCAAGAGATTCCAGCAGTATTGCCTCCAGCCTGCTGTTCGTATGCGGAAAATCATTAAACGGCAACTTGGGATTCTTGATGTAGAGTTCAAGGGTAAGGATGTGCCTTCCTTCTCGCTGAAGGAGATTTCATATGAGAACTGATTGCATTATTTGTGGACAAAAGAACCTCAGTAAAAATACCGTTGGCATCAACAAAAAACTTTTGGGTGAAGATATAGAGAATTTCTACTGTATGGATTGCCTTGCTGAGTATCTGGGATGTACTGTCGAGGAGCTCCTTGAGAAAATTGAGGAGTTCAAAGAAGAAGGATGTAAATTGTTTGAGTGAGGTGGGATCGTGAAGCGATTCATTTATGCTGACAATGCAGCTACAACACAATTGGATATGGATGCTTTTGAGGCAATGAAGCCATATCTTTTAGGAGAGTATGGTAATGCTTCACAACCCTACTCATTTGCGAGAACGGCGAAAAAAGCACTAAAGAACTCGAGAGAAACAATTGCTCGATGCATCGGCGCTGAACCCGAAGAAATATTTTTCACCTCAGGTGGTACAGAGAGTAACAACTGGGCCATAAAAGGAACCGCATTTTCAGGCTCTACCAAACATGCTTTCATAACTTCAGTCATTGAACACCATGCGATTCTGCGTCCGTGTGCTGATATAGAAAGTATGGGGTACCCTGTATCCTATCTCCCTGTGGATTGTACTGGCATAGTGGATGTCGGAACCCTGTCAGAATATATCAATTCTGACACTCGATTGGTTTCCATCATGACAGCAAACAATGAGATTGGCTCTATTCAGGATATTTCTGCTTTAGCTGCTATTGCACATTCCTGTGGTGCCATATTTCATACAGACGCTGTTCAGGCAGTTGGGCATATTGAAATAAATGTGAATTTGCTTGGTGTAGATATGCTCTCCGCTTCTGCTCATAAGTTTAATGGCCCAAAAGGGATAGGTTTTCTGTATGTTCGAAAAGGGACGCCACTGATGCCATACGCAAGCGGAGGTGGACAGGAACACCACATGAGAGCAGGAACGGAGAATGTTGCATCGATAGTTGGTATGGCCACTGCACTAAAAAAGAATGTGGCTGCAATGAAAGATACAGCGTCACATTTAGCTTTACTGGAAAACAGATTGCTTGTAGGGTTGTCAAATGCAAATATACGATTCTCTCGAAATGGGAGCAAGGTGCATATCCCTGGAAATTTAAGCCTCTCATTCCCTGGCTATAGCGGCGAAGCCCTTTTACATAGATTGGATTTAATGGGAATTTGTGTTTCTACTGGTTCTGCTTGTAATAGTGCAGAAACACAGGTGTCTCATGTACTAAAGGCTATTGGCTTAGATGAAACGGAGGCAAAGGGAACCATTAGGTTGTCATTTGGAAAAGATAATATAGAGAATGATATTGACGCAATTGTTGATGCGCTGCGAAAAATACTGGGTTGACTCCGTTCTAACACCTGCGGCTACGATTCCCGTGGCTATTTCGGCGGACGCTATGATGGGGATAATCGATGGGGGATATCCTGGCTGCGGAAACCGGCTGGACCGTCTACAACATGGGACAGAATGGCCGGGAGGTTCCTGTTTCTGCCCCAGCTCTCCCAGATGACACTGATTTGCTGATTGTGGGGCTGGGAACCAACAATCTGCTTCAGGGCCGAAGCCCGGAGCAGACTGTCGAGCGGCTGGAGAGGTTCCTCGTCGGCATATCCCTGGATTGAAGCAAGATCCTGCTGATTGCACCGCCGCCAATGGCTATGGGCGAGTGGGGTCCAAGCACGCAACTCATTGAGGACTCCCGCACCTTTGCCCAGCTCAGCCAGGCCCTGGCGGAGTGACTGGGCGTCCGTTTTACCGATGTCGGGAAGTGGGACATCCCTCTGGCCTATGACGGCGTACACTTCACGGAGCAGAGTCATAAGGCTTTTGCCGCCGGACTTTTGGAGGAACTCAAATGAAACGAATGTTACCCCTACTCATTTCCCTTCTGCTGTTGCTGGCCGGATGCGGCGGGAATGCCGCCGACAGCTCCTACCAGCAGATTACCCAGGAAGAAGCCAAAGAAATGATGGACACCCAAGAGGTCATCATCCTGGATGTCCAGGAGCAGGACGAGTACGACGGTGGCCACATCCCCGGCGCTGTCTTGCTGCCAGTGGGTACCATTGACGAAACAACTGCCGCCGAGGTGATCCCGGAAAAGGACTCTACGGTACTGGTCTACTGCCGCAGTGGAAACCGCAGCAAGACAGCCTCCTCCACACTGGCCGAGTTGGGTTATACCAACATCTACGAATTTGGCGGCATTAATACCTGGCCTTATGAAACAGAGCAGTAAGGCGGACAGAGGCCGCAAGCGGCACAAAATATGCGCCGCCTTAACAAAGAAATAGCTGCAGGAGTATATGGACGGCGGCACAAGAGCGGACGATACGCCCGTGCATCAGGCACTCCGGGAAGCCTTGGTAAACTGTCTGGCCAATGCCGACTATTATGGAAGGCAGGGCCTGGTCATCGTCAAAAAGTGGAATGTCATCACCGAGTCCAACCCCGTCAGTTTCCGCATTGAAATCGACGCGGCGAAAAGCGACGGCATCTCCGACCCTCGAAACGGAACCATGGTGAAGATGTTCAACCTCATCGATATCGGCAGAAGTGTTGGCGGCGGCATCCCCACCATCTTCCGCGTCTGGCGTGAGCAGGGATGGACAGAACCCATCATAGAGGAGTCCTCTGAGCCGGAGAGAACGGCCCTGTCATTATCGCTACTCAAAAAAGAAAGTAGCGATAAGCAAGTGGCGATAAAAAGCGGCGATAAAGGAGCGAAAACAGCCGCTCAGAAAATTACTATCCTTGAGTATCTTACCGATCATGCTTCTGCAAAGTGCTCGGACATTTCCAATATGCTTGGTGTTAAAGACACACGCGCAAGACGGATACTCAGTGAGATGATCATTGAAGAAACGATCGTTACCGAGGGCGGCAATCGAAACCGCATATATAAGCTGAAATCATAAGGCAACCGTGCGGTGTAACTTCTGAATTGAAGTATTTGTTCTTTTGCTTGCGGGCCAACACCAAAATGAAAGAATGGAGCGGTCGGGGGAATTTTTGAAACGAAGAATTCCGCTAACCAGGAGCGTGTGGTCGTTGCGAAAAGCGCAATTACCACTCCGCACACAGTAACCAAAAGCATATTCAGAAAGGTGAGGTGACCAGATGGCAGAAAGAAAAATCCGGGCCGGGTACTATCGGCGGTACGACGGCAAGCTAATCTATCTGGTCACGGCGGCTGAGGATGCTGAAACTGGCGAGGAGATGGTCATCCTGCGCTCCTATTCTTTTTCTGAGGTTCCGCAGTACTTCACGTTGAGCAAGAAATCCTTCTGTGAATTCGTGGAGGTGAACGGCGAGCGGAAGGCCAGGTACAAGCGGGTCACCAATATGAAGATCACCGAGGCGGTCATCTCCAATCTTGCTGAGGACGGTATGCGTGGACCAATCCGCAAAAAGAGCGCGGAACAGGATGCGAAATACGGTTCCCGCGCCTATCAATCTGCGCCCACCTACCTTGCATACGCCAAAGAGCTCTGCGAGAACTATCGTTTCGATCTGGCCAAGTATCATCTCTGCATGAACGAGAAGCGGTACGCCGCCATCACCCGAAGTGACTTCGCCAAACTGAAAGAGGACCTTCAGTTTCTGGACAACGCGTTGACGACGGTGCTGCAGGATCACCAAGCGTACTTTCAGGAGCGGTTCGTGGACGGCCTGTCCATCCGCAAGTACGCGGAAGCCCATCAGCTGAACCGCGGCAGCGTGGACTACCTGCAAAAAAGCTGCTCACCGCGCTGGCGCAGCTGCTGAAGGAGCGGGATGAAGCGGACGGGATCTGTCGTCTGCGGCCCAAAACAACTTGATACACCTGCATCAAGACGAGAGCGTCTGCCGAGTGGCAGGCGCTCTTTTTCTGTCAATTTTATGTCAGCTCGCTATATAGTTCGGCTAAATAGTGAGGGGGTATTTTCAAAATGAATTTTGAGGAACGGTCAATCGAGAATACACAGCTGCTCTCCGGCGAGATGACACCCATGTCAGAATGAGCGAGCGATTGTATGGCGGATGATGTTCGTGCTGCAAACAACGGACAGATAGGAGGTTCGAAATGAAGTTTCAACAGTGACCCAAACGCGATCCCCGCAAAAACTATTTTCTGGTTCCCAACGAAGTGTTTCACATCGGTCTCAGTCACCCGGAGATCTCGATCTACTGCTACCTGCTGAGCATCGAGAACAGAGAAACCTATCAGTGCTGGCCCAGCTACAAAACCATCGGCAAGGCGCTGGGCATGTGCGAAAACACGGTCAGCAAGTATGTGCGCAGCCTGGAGGAGAAAGATCTCATCCGCACCGAGCCGACCATGATTCGGAGCAAGGACGGCCGGCCGCTCAACGGAAACCTGCTCTACACCATCCGCCCCATCCAGGCGGCGATGGAATCGTTCTACGAGCGGCAGTTCCGGCAGTTGGACGAGGACGCCGCCCGTCAGAAGGCGGCGGAGCGTCTGGCGGAATCCGCCCGCAGAAGCCCCCAGAACGCCCTGTGTGCGCCTTTGGCCGAGAACGCGGGGGTGGATGCCCCCTCGGGTTTGGAGGGCGGATTTGGGCCGCTTTCGGGGGCGTTTCCGGAGCTGTCTCCCGAATCGTTTCCGGGGGGTGGAGGAAAAAGCGGGGACGAAGGAGAAAGCAGGATAAAACCCTGGCGCCGCAAGCGCCGCCCGGCCGGTCACGTCTGCCCGCAGTGCGGGCAGTTTCGGGGGTGCGAAAGCTGGCGTCTTTGACGGGAGGAAAAAAGGCTGTTGGCGTCAGCTTTCCCCCAAAGGCCCGTGTTGCGGGCTTTTTGCCGATGTCTGTTTGGATGAAAGGAGGATTTTCATGGGTAACGAAACGAAAGAGCGGCTCCCGCTGCGGATGAAGCCGGAGGCCAGCCGCAGGCTGGAGCAGTGGTACGCCGCGGACAACTGCCGGAGCAAAAACGAGTTTGTGGAAAAGGCCATCAACTTCTATGTGGACTATCTGGAAACTCAGGACAACCAATCGCTGCTGCCCACGGTGCTCCAGGCTACGCTGGACGGCAGACTGGGTCAGCTGGAGGATCACATCGCCAGGCGGGAGTTCACCAGAGAGGTGGAGCTGGATCTTCCCATCGGGATCATCGCGGATGCGGTGGAGGTAGACCGGGATGATCTGAAACGCAGACGGGCGGAGAGCGTCCACAACGTGAAAGCCAGCAACGGTCTCATCTCGCTGGAGAAGCGGGCGCGCGCCGCCGGGGAGCCGGACTGGGATGATGACGAATGGCAAGACTGATTCTGAAAAGTCCCTACATCAAAAGCACTGGCGGCGCTGCCGGGTACCTGCGCTACATCGCAACCCGGGAACGGGTAGAAATTCTTCCGGATGATCGTCCGCCTACCCGCAAGCAAGAGCAGCTCATTGCCAAGCTGGTGAAGGACTTCCCCGACACCAAAACCCTCTATGAGTATGCGAGCTACCAGGCCAAGCCCACCAAGGCGGCAGCCTCCGCATTTCTCACGCTGGCGCTGGAATCCAACTGGGACGCGCTCCAACAGTCGGAGCAGTATCTGAAGTATATCGCCACCCGGCCCCGGGCAGAGCGGCTGGGTTCCCACGGGCTGTTCGGCGACAGCGACGGCGTATCGCTGGAAAAGGCGATGGAGGAACTGGAGCAGTACACCGGCAATGTGGGCGCACATCATCTCTCTCAAGCGGGAGGACGCGGCGCGTCTGGGCTTCGACAACGCCGCGGCGTGGAGAAATCTCATCCACGCCCACCGCAACGAGATCGCGGCGGCGATGAAAATACCGCCCGCAGACTTCCGTTGGTACGCGGCCTTCCACGATGAGGGGGAGCATCCGCACGTCCACATGATGGCCTGGTCGGTCAAACCCGGACAGGCCTACCTATCCAAAGAGGGCATCCGTCAGATTAAATCCAGGCTGACCAACGACATCTTTCGGGACGAGATGCTCCACCTCTACGAGCAGAAGTCGGAGTCCCGGGACGAGCTGGTGCGGCAGGCGCGGCGGGCCATGCTGGAGCTGGTGCAGGCGATGCGGGATGGCCTGTGCGACCACCCGGAGGCTGAGCAGCTCATGCAGGAGCTGGCGGCGGGGCTTGGGACAGTCAAGGGAAAGAAGTCCTACAGCTACCTTCCCAAGCGGCTCAAGCAGCTGGTGGACGAGATCGTGGACCAGATGGAGCGGCTTTCTATGGTGCGCCAGTGCTATAACCAGTGGTTTTTGCTCTAGGGAAAGGTGGACAGCTACTACCATGATAAGCCCCGGGAGCGGCGCCCGCTGTCCAAGGAGAAAGAGTTTCGGCAGATCAAAAATGCCGTCATTCGGGAAGCGGAGCGGCTGCGGCTGGGCCAAATCACCTTCGAGGACCAGGACATGGGCCAGCGGGACGAGCCGGAGCAGTTTCAAAATGCGCCCTATGCCTACTGGACGCTGCGGGAGGTCATTCGAAATGAAGAACTGACGCTGGAGGAGCGGAGCGGCGCGGTATCGGAGCTGGAGAAGCTGGCGAAGGGCGGCGACCGCTATTCTCAATACCTGCTGGGCAAGCTCTGGCGGGACGATCCTCTGCTGATCCCCGACGGGGTGAACGCCCGGTATTGGTTCGAGCAGGCCGCCCGGCAGGGGCGTCTGGCGGCGCAGTACGCCCTGGCCAAACTGTACCTCTCGGACGATCTGGAGGTGCGGGACACCGCGCGGGGCATGGACTGGCTGCGCACCGCCGCAGAAGGCGGAAACCGCTGGGCCATGTACCGCCTGGGCAAAGAGCTGCTCCGCGGCGAGATCACAAAACAGGACACGGCGGGCGCGGTGGAGTGGTTCACCCGTTCCGCCGAGCAAGGCAATCCCTATGCCCAGTACCTGCTGGGCAAGCTGTACCTCACGGGAAAGGAAGTGTCCCGGGATGAGGAGCAGGCAATCCTCTGGCTGACCCGGTCGGCGGAGCAGGGGAACGAATACGCCCGGTACCTTCTGGATCACAGGGAGGAACAGCGCCCGCCCGATGTGATGCTAGCGGTGACCCGGCTGCTCTACCACATGAGCCGGGTGTTCCAGGACACCTCCCTGCCAAAGTCCCGCCCCGGCGGCATTCAGATCGACCGCAAGCGGCTCAGAAAGCTGCGGGAGAAGAAGATCGCCCAGGGCCACAAGCCGGACGACCATGAGGAACAGTGGCCGCAAATGACCATGTAATACTGCTTTCTGCTGATAAGCAGAAAGCACGTGTGCTGCGCACACTCGCATCGTGCTTATGCACGCTGCGCCGTCTCATGCGAAACCTGACGCACCTGCGGTGCTATAAAAAGTGCGTTGCACTTTTTAACAGGTTTCGGATGAGCGGCGCAGAAAATGCGCCTCAAAACAAAGAATAAAATCCCTTCCGCGGGAAGGGTAGAAAGGAATCTGATGAAACGATCCAAGTACAACTCTTTTAATGAACTCCCTCTGATGCTGACCGTGCAGGATGTGGCCGATGTGCTGGGCATCGGCCTGGCCCACGCCTACGAGGTGGCCCACCGGAAGGACTTCCCAACCATCACCCTGGGCAGCCGCATCATCGTCCCTCGGGATAAGTTCATGGCGTGGATCGAGGAGCAGGCGGCCCAAAAGACGGAAATATTTTAGTAGCTATTTCCGGGATTCTGTGGTATTTGTTTGTGTTGCCGAAAGGAGGGACAACCAATGGCAAAGAAACGAGCAAACGGCGAGGGCAGCATCCGCAGAAAGCCCAACGGCCGCTGGGAAGGCAGATACACCCTGGGGATCGACCCCGCCACCGGCCGTGCCATCCAGAAAAGCGTGTCCGCCAAGACGCGGGCCGAGTGCAAGGAGAAGCTGGACAGGGCCATTCGGGACAACCGGGGCATCCCGATGAACCACAACGAGGACTACACCGTGGCGGAGTGGTGCAGGCTGTGGTTCGAGACCTACAGCAAGCCGGTGATCCGTCCCAACACCGCCAAGAACTACAGGAATATCATCGAGAACCACATCGTGCCGGCCATTGGGATGGTCAAGCTCAAGCGGCTCACCGCCATCCAGATTCAGAAGATGTACAACGATTCCAAAACCAAAGGGCGAGTGCAGCACTTCGAGAAGCAGACCAACACGGAATTGTCCGGAAGCACGGTTCGCCGCATCCACATGGTGCTCTCCTCGGCGCTGAAGCAGGCGGTCAAGGAGCGGATCATCCCGCACAACCCCTGCGACAACTGCCGCATCCCGCGCAAAGAGCACAGGGAGATGACCATCATCCCGCCGGAGAAGCTGGGGGTGTATCTCCGGGAGGCGGAGAAGTACGGCGTCCTGCCCATGTTCTTCCTGGAGCTGTCCAGCGGCCTGCGACGGGGGGAGCTGCTGGCGCTCCAGTGGGATGACCTGAACGTGAAGGACCGTATCCTCTCGGTGAGCAAGCAGGTCACCCGCATCGACGGGGAGCTGGTGATAACAGAGCCGAAAACCAAGAACTCCGTGCGCAGGGTGGCGCTGTCCCAGCAGGCGGTGGACATCCTGGTGCGGGAGCATGAACAGCACCCCGACAACCCCATTCTGTTCCCATCGCCCCGCACCGGCGGCTACTGGAGCCCGGACGCGGTGTCCAGGATCAACCGCAAGTTGCTGGCAATGGCCGGCATCGAGGAGCACGTGCGCTTTCATGATTTAAGGCATACTTTTGCCACCATGGCCCTCTCCAGCGGCGTGGATGCGAAGACCCTGTCCAGCATGCTGGGCCACTTCAGCGCCGGGTTTACCCTCGATACCTATACGCACATCACCAACGAGATGCAGAGGGGCGCGGCGGAGAAGATCGGAGGCTTCATGGAAACGGCCACGGCCAAGCCGGAACCCGAGCCGCCCGACCCGCCGGGGGAGAGCCGGTGCAAGGTGATACCGATCGAGAGGGTCGGATAAGAGCAGCGATTCAAAATGGGGCGATATATTTTCCGGCGTATTGCCCCATTTTTTCTGTCAGACAATAGGCCCGGCCAAAATCATGCCGGCGGCTGAAAAGGCACTCAACTGCGCCAGTCACGCATAAAAAATACCTTCCCCTGAAAATCTCAAGTTTCAGAGGGAGGTATTGATGCTTTGTCCTATTTCCAGTGGTTTAGTTTTGGAAGCTGAGTTTCGAAGTAGGCTCTGACCTGTTCGGGAGGCCAGGTTTCATTGGACATATGATTCTCCAGGAAACACAGCAATTCCTCAAGACTTGTATAAACAAATTTTCCGTCAGCGTAGCACCACTTGCAGTACTCTTCGTTAAAAGAGCCATCTGTCTCTCTGCTGATATTGGCATCCTCCAAGGGCATGCCACAGCACTGACAGATCAGCTGCCGGGGCGAGCCCAGCAGGGTATTGATGGAAACATCAAACAGTTTGGAAAGCAGCTTCAAAGTCTCCGTATTGGGCACCGTTTCGCCCGTCTCCCAGCGGGAAACCGCCTGCCGGGTTACATGCACCTTTTCCGCCAACTGCTCCTGTGAGAGCTCATGCTTGGTACGCAGTTCCAGAAGAATTTCTTTTGGTTCCATATCGATCACCACCTTACCGGAATTGTACCACGATGGAAACAAAAAGCAAAGCAACTGTCTGTTGCTCTGATTTTACCTTAAAAGAGTTGTCCTATATTCTGGTACGGACAAATAGCAACAAGCCCTATGCCGCCAGGTAAATCATCCCTCTTTTCCCGTTAGGGATGGGTTAGGGATTTGGCAGTTTCGACGACTATTCTCATTCATACGCCCATCGCTTTTCTGCTCTTGGAACCGCCGCAAAACAGCAATTGCCAAAACCGCAAAAATCGAACTCAAAACGCAGAAAAACCGCCTGTTTAGGCGGTTTTTCTAAAAAATGTGGTCCGAGTGGAGAGATTCGAACTCCCGGCATCCTGCTCCCAAAGCAGGCGCGCTACCAGCTGCGCTACACCCGGATATTGGTTTTGATAAAAATACGAAACTTATGTCATTATACAAGATTGCGTGGGGTTCGTCAAGACAAAGCAACAGCCTTTCTGTCGATGAAATCATGAAAAAATCATTTGAGTGTGACTCTATCGCTTTCCTTTGGGAGTAAAATTTGATATGATAATTTTACGAATGACAAACGACGGCACACGGTGCCCGCACAGAAAGGAAATCAGGATGAGCTACGCAGACGAGCGCTTTCGCCAAAACTGTCAAGAGATTTTAGAAAACGGTGTATGGGATACCGAGCTGGAGGTTCGCCCGCGCTGGGCGGACGGCACACCGGCACACACGGTGAAAAGCTTCGGTATTGTCAACCGCTATCGTTTATATGAAGAATTCCCCGCGATGACCTTACGCCGCACGGCGTTTCGCAGCTGCATTGATGAAATGCTGTGGATTTGGCAGAAAAAGTCCAATCGCATTTGCGATTTAAACAGCCATGTGTGGGATCAATGGGCAGGAGAGGACGGCACCATCGGTAAGGCTTATGGCTATCAGCTGGGTGTGAAGCACCAATATAAAGAAGGCATGTTCGACCAAGTGGACCGTTTATTATATGATTTGCGCCACAATCCTGCCTCCCGCCGCATGATGACCAATCTTTATGTTCATGCCGACCTGCACGAAATGAATTTATACCCGTGTGCCTACGGCTTAACGCTGAACGTATCGGGCAACCGCTTAAATGCTGTACTGAATCAGCGTTCGCAGGATATGCTGACCGCCAACAACTGGAATGTCTGCCAGTACGCCGTGCTGGTTCACATGTTCGCACAGGTGAGCGGTTTAGAGGCGGGCGAGCTTTTGCACGTCATTGCCGACGCGCATATTTATGACCGCCATGTGGACATGGTAAAAGAAATGCTCACCCGTGAGCCGTACCCCGCGCCGAAGTTTTGGATTAACCCCGAGGTCAAGGATTTTTACGGCTTTACCGTGGATGATTTCCGTTTGGACGATTATCAGTACCACGCATTTGACCACAAAATTCCCGTGGCGGAATAAGGAGGAACCAACATGGATTTGATTGTTGCTGTCGGTGCCGACTGGGGCATTGGCAAAGAGGGCGATTTGCTGTTTTCCATTCCCGAGGACATGAAGTATTTCCGCACGATGACACAGGGAAAAGTGGTGGTCATGGGGCGTAAAACGCTGGAAAGTCTGCCGGGGGGAAAGCCGCTGAAAAACCGCACCAATCTTGTGCTTTCGCAAAACCCGGATTATACCGTAGAAGGCGCACAGGTGTGCCAAAGCATTGACGAAGTGCGAAAGACGGTTCGCACTTACGCTGAGGATGACGTGATGGTGATTGGAGGCGCGGGCATTTACCGTGCGCTTTTGCCGTACTGCAAACGCGCGTATGTCACGCATGTAGACGCTATCGCTCCGGCGGACACCTACTTCCCCGATTTGACCAAAGAGCCGGGCTGGGCTTTAACGCAAACGGGAGAACAGCAAGAACACGAAGGGCTGCACTACCGTTTTTGTGTCTACGAAAACAGCACGGTGAAAGCTTGAGATTTTTTAGGATAACATGAAAAAACGCAAGCCGGTAGGATTTTCCCGGCTTGCGTTTTTATATGCTTTTTCCAAAGCTGCTGTCTGCTAATTTGATAACATGTTTACACCTAAATAGACGGTCATATGATATGGTCGTCTGTTTGCTATGCGTCAGTCTAGTGAATGTCCGCAATGAGGGCAATAATGTGTTTTCATCGGCATTGTATCTGGAACGTGTTTTCCACAGTGAGGACAGCGCAAAATGATTACAGCGAGAATAAAAAGAATGAATAGCAAAACCAATCCGATAAGCCTCAAGTATGAGAATGGCGCTGCGGGTGGAGAAGAAAATCCAATCACTAAGATAATCCCTGTGATGAATGCCGATACGTCTATAAAAAGACGTTTATGATAAAATTTCCATTTCATTTTCATTTTTTAAGGACAAAGATTAGCTGTTTATAACGAATACTTCAGTTGTTCTTCTGAAACAGGGTTCACGGCTAACGGTTCTGTACAAAATGGTATGGATCGATTGCCGAACGAATCATGAAAAATTTCCTTTTCAGAAATAGTATACTTTAAGTTAATCGTATCATTTTAAAATATACACGTCAATAAGAAAACCTCAAATCAAAAGTGATTTTTTAGAATTTCTATCAGCGAAGGGCATTGTGCGATGAAGGTTTAAACACAAAATAAGATGAACGCCCATCCTGTATATCGAAATGGTGAAAAATTGCACTCAAAAACAGGTTGTTTTCACTCTTTCGCAATTGTGGTAGAATAACAAACAAAGAAGAATTTGCGGAGGTTACACGCATATGGTATATGGAGCAATCAATGAAAAGGGCGAACGTTGGTATACACAAATGGGCAGGGTTTTTGATGCCATTCACGATAAACAAACGGAGTATAATTGGCTGATTACAGATATTGAATGCGTACCGCGAAAAATTGAAGAACTTTGTTATGGCAAAGATTTTTGCTGGGTGACAGGGGAAGAACTAACGAAGATTGTTAGGGAAAATGATTCGCAGTGGGCGTGGGCTGTTCTTTCCGGTTTTGACAAGAGCATCACGTTATCAGAGATCATGCAGTATCCAAAACCCTATGCGGATGGCTATAAAGGCTTTTGGAAAAATCCGCTTTCCATGCAGCATCCTTTAGCGGTGATTGAGATTGTGCCATGGGATAATTCCTTAACTTTGTTTTTCAGCAAGCGAGAAGCTTTAGCGAATGACTTTTTGAAATTTTTTCCGTTTAGTAAAGAGCTTTCGGACTACAATTCACGAACGTAGCCGGTGAATTATCCGTATGGATTCCGTGCAATCCGCAGAACATATGTACGTTCAGATAAACAAAAGAAAGCCAGCGTCATTGGAACGCTGGCTTTCGTCATCATAAAAAGATAACGCTTATTTTAGAATGCCCATTCACCATGTTCAAAGATGGTCACGGTTTCGCCCGCTTTGGTCGTAGCGATAATGGACATATCCTCTGCGCCTACCATGATGTCCTCATGCACGAGACTCTTGTTGACGCCGTGCGCCAAAAGCTCGTCGTCGGTCATCGTGGTGCCGCCCTTAACGGTGCCGGGGTAGCCGTTGCCGAACGCAATGTGGCACGCGGCGTTTTCGTCAAACAGGGTGTTGAAGAACAAAAGGCCGCTGCGGTTGATGGGGCTGGAAGCCGGAACCAAGGCAACCTCGCCAATGTGACGTGCGCCTTCATCGGTATCCAGCAGCTTGCCCAGCACTTCCTCGTTGCGGTCGGCGTGGTACTCCACCACTTTGCCCTTTTCAAAGCGCAGCCAGAAGCCCTCAATCACATTGCCGTTATAAGCGTAGGGCTTCGTTGCATGGACAATGCCGTCCACGCGGTCTTTATGCGGTGCGGTGAACACCTCCTCGGTGGGAATGTTGGCAATAAAGGAATAGCCCTCCGGGGTTTTGCTGGAAGCGCCTTCCCAAACAGCATCATCCGCAAGGCCGATGACCAAATCGGTGCCGTTTGCGCTCGTATAGTGCAGACTGTCGATGTTCAGCTCGTTCATGCGGTCGCGGCGGGCAGCAGTTTTTGTAACATGCTCTTTCCAAGCGCTTACCACGTCGCCGCCCTCTTTTACACGGCATACGTCAAAAATCGCTTTCCACAGCTTTTCCTCGGCATTCGCATCGCCGGGGAATACTTTATTTGCCCAAGATACGGACGGAATGGCAACAATGCTCCACTGTATCTTATCTTTCATCGTGTAATCGCGGTACGGTTCGGAAGCGACGCTGCGTGCTTTGCTGGCACGGGCGATTTTCTCGGGGTCAATGCCGGCGTACAAATCGGGGTCTTCTGCGACAATGTGCAAAAGGCATGCGCCGCCCTCACTTTCGATATAGTCGAGATAACGGCGGGTAAAGTTGGGTTTGATATCTTCTAAAACTTCCACAGCGGTGCGCTGCATCTGCAAACGAGCCAGCTTTTCATCCTTATAGTAAACAACTACTTCTTTTGCGCCTGCGTCATAACCGGCCTCGGCGCACATACGGGCAAACTCGGCGCCCTCCAGCGGCGCGTTGATAATCAGCGTTTGGCAGGGCTGCGGGTTTGCGCCTACTTTGACGGCAAATTCAGCATATTGCTTTAATAATTCTTTGTTCATTTTCAAAAGTCCTCCCTCTCAAAAAACATGTTTCGCGGCGAAAAAAAACACCGCGCAGCAAGTGCTTTTATTATAGCACAAGATGCGCGGTTTGTTTAGTGAGTATGATACGTTTCTTTAAAAAATCTGAAAAATGGATGCGTTACGCCGGGTTTGCCTGTAGATATTCCTCTAACGTGATACCTGTGAGCATAATCTGCTTGGCGGCTTCCTGCCCGACATAGCGGTAGTGCCACGGCTCGTAGGAAACGCCTGTCACAGCTTCCTTGTCCTTGGGGTAACGCAGGATAAAGCCGTATTCCGCGCAGTTGGCTTTCAGCCAGGCAAAGGCGGGCGTTTGTTCAAAATCCTCTGTTAAATCGTTGTGTGTCGTGTACCAATCGGCGGAAACAATATCGGCAGCCAGCCCCAAATTATGCTCGCTTGTGCCGGGACGCGCCACCCACCGCGCGGCCTCCTGCTCGGCTTGTTCCAGCGCAAGCCCCTGCTTGACAAAAGACTCCGTTTTAATCTGGAACAAAGCACGCTGACGGCCAATGCTGCGGTAGCCCGACACTAAGTAGAGCTTGCAGCCTTCCTGTTCGGCATCGTGCAGCATTTTTTCGAGCCAGTCGGCGGCGCGCATATCAAACGGGCGGTTTTCATATCCGGCAATATGCGATGTTTCCGGCTCAAAATCATCGGGCAGAGGGTTTGCGGCGTTGACAAGGCGCAGCTGCCAGTTAGACGCGGCCTCGGCAGAAGCCATGGCCGCGTCAGAGGAGCTGGAAGTTTTTCCCGGGTCGGTAATGTCGGAGGCTGCTTTTCCTGCACCGCTCATCACGTCGGAAACTGCCTCACCTGCGCCGCTGATGACATTGGAAGCGCCGTTCATCAGGTCGGAACCAGCGTCGCTCATGTCATTCATCATGCCGGACGAGCTGTCGGCGCGGCTTTCGGAAAGCGACTCACTGCGGCTTTGCGACAGCGACTCGCTCCGGCTTTGGGAAAGCGATTCACTCCGGCTTTGGGAAGCGGAGGAAGAATCATCCATGCCAAAGCAGCCCGTGAAAACCATGCCGCACATGGCGGCGGCACAAACCATAGAAAGTGTTTTTTTCAGCAACATACAATCACCCTTTCACCCGCCGTCCCAAAGCGGGCAAGACGGGATTTATTGTAAATTGCCGGTTTGCGCCATCACCACGGACAGTGCCGCCACAGGAGCTGTTTCACAGCGCAGAATGCGCGGACCCAAGCCAATGGGCACACAGCCCGCCCCGTGTGCAGCGGCTGCTTCTTCTTCGGAAAAGCCGCCTTCACTGCCGGTGATGATGGCCACGCGCTGCGGCGTGTTTTGCAACCGGCTATGTAAAGGCTGTCCGCCTTTTTCATACAAAAAAAGGGCTTCGTCATGCTGTGATGCCTCTTGAAGCATTTCACGAAAGGAAAGCGGCATTTCCACTTTTGGAATGATACCGCGTCCCGCCTGTTTGGCCGCTTCTAAAGCAATGCGCTGATAGCGCTCGTTTTTTTGTTCTTCTTTTTTGGGCGTTACCACACAGTAGCGGCTGAAAAACGGCACAATGCGCACCGCCCCCAGCTCAACGCCTTTTTGAATGATCCATTCCAGCTTATCCGATTTCGGATAGCCTACATATAGCGTGACCGCGATCGTCGGCTCTGATACGCTTTTTTCGCTGGAAAATATCTCCAGTTCGCACAAATCCGGCGTGCAGCGCACAGCGCGGCAAAGGTAATCCGTCCCCGCGCCGTCACAAAGCACGGCTTCTTCGCCCGGCTTTGCCCGCATAACGACGCAGAAGTGTTTTGCGTCTGCACCGTCCAGATACGCATGAGTGTCGGTAACGCGCGTTGTAAAATAGCGATGCGGCATGAAAAAACTCCTTTCAAGGGCGCATTATGCGTGGCGGCAGATGAGCGCCGCCCAGCCGTTTTTCTCCTTCACTTCCTCCACGCGCAGACCCGCGGCGCAGACCGCGTCAATCACTTCATCGCGGCGCGTGTCAATGATGCCGCTGGCAATAAACAGTCCGTTTTCGGCGAGCAAAGCGGGAATTTGCGGCGAAAGCGCTTTGATGGCGTTGGCGACGATATTGGCGCAAATGATATCATACACGCCGGCGGCTTTGTCGGACAAATCGCCAATCAGCACTTTCAGCTTGTCGCTGACGCCGTTGCGTGCGGCGTTTTCGCCTGCAGTGCGTACACACATGGGGTCAATGTCTACGCCCTCGGCGCTTTCTGCGCCCAGTTTCAGCGCGGCGATGGCCAAAATGCCGGAACCCGTGCCGATATCGAGCACGCGCTCGCCGCCTTTGATGACAGAATCGAGCGTTTCCAGGCAAAGCGCGGTGGTCTCATGGGTGCCGGTGCCGAAGGCCATGCCGGGGTCAAGCGTAATCACTGCACGGTCGGTGGTGTACTCCTCCCAGCTGGGCACGATGGCCAAGCGGCTGCCAATGTCCATGGCGTGATAATACTGCTTCCAGCTGTTCTCCCAGTCCTCTTGCTGCACGCCGGAAAGCTCCATGCGGTAGGGGATTTCGGCGCGTGCCAGACGGTCCTGCATCAGCTCGGCCACTTCGGCGGCATTTTCGTCGGGAGAAAGATACAAGTGCACAATCACTTCGTCGCGGTTTTTGTCCAAAAGCTCCTGCTCGATTAAATCGACGTGCGCAATGGCCTCCACCTGCGCTTCCAAGTCGCGGTAGTCCTCAATATAAATGCCGCCGCCGGAAATGCCGGTGGCAATGGCTTCGGCGCTGTCGGCAAAGCGGGCGGGAATCGTGGTTTTAATATCAGTCCATTCCATAAATGACAATGCTCCTTTTTTAAACGAGCCTTGGCGAAAGCCCGTATGATTTCTTTGTTTTCCTATTATACTATAAGAGCTGCCGAACACAAAAGAAAAATCTGAAAAAAGCTGCGTCAAGAGAAATCGACAAAAAAATAACAAAATAGCGCTGCTTTGTCACTTTGTACAAAAAGGGGCTTGTGAAAACTTTAACATTAGGGCTTTCCGTGTATTGATAAACATTTAACAACTGTGGTACAATAGGAGCATCGAGAGAGCCGAAGGCGTAAAAGCCCACGCGCTCATCTTCGGCACAAATGCACCGTGCATTTTGCCTGTTTGGAAAAGACTAATTTGAGAGGAGCACAAAAATGGCTGAGAAAAAAACCACCGTTGCCCCCGCCGAGACCGATGTCAAAGGCATGATCGACGGCCTTGTCAGCAAGGCTCAGGTTGCTTTGAAGGAGTTCTTGGCACTGGATCAGGAGCAGATTGACCACATCGTTCACGAGATGGCTCTGGCAGGCTTGGACAAGCACCAGGAGCTCGCACGCATGGCTGTTGAGGAAACCGGCCGCGGCGTGTACGAGGACAAGGTTATCAAAAACATGTTTGCCACCGAGTATATCTGGCACGACATCAAGCGCGAGAAAACCGTTGGTATTCTTGACGAGAACGAGATGGAGGGCTATGTTGAGGTTGCTGAGCCCGTGGGCGTCATCTGCGGCGTAACCCCGACCACCAACCCCACCTCTACCACCATGTTCAAGTGCTTGATCGCTGTCAAGACCCGCAACCCCATCATCTTCGGCTTCCATCCGTCTGCACAGAAGTGCTCTGCGGAAGCTGCCCGCATCGTGTACGAAGCAGCTGTGAAGGCCGGCGCACCGAAGAACTGCATTCAGTGGATCGACAAGCCGTCCATTGACGCAACCGGCGCTTTGATGAATCACCCCGGCGTTGCTACCATCTTGGCAACCGGCGGCCCCGGCATGGTGCAGGCAGCTTACAGCTGCGGCAAACCCGCTTTGGGCGTTGGCCCGGGCAACGTGCCCTGCTTCATCGAGAAATCGGCAGACCTGCATCGCGCATGCACCGACCTCATGATGTCCAAAACCTTCGACAACGGCATGATCTGCGCTTCTGAGCAGGCTGTTATCGTGGAGAAGGAGCTGGCAAAGGACTTCGAGAAATTCATGAAGGACAACGGCTGCTACTTCTTGAACAAAGAGGAAACCGATAAGCTCAGCGCTTATATGTTCCCCGACCCCAACAAGGGCGTTTTCGCACCGGTTGTTGGCCGCAGCGCACACTGGATTGCACAGCAGGCCGGCATCAATGTGCCCGAGAAAACTAAGATTTTGATTGTTCCTGTGGATCGTCCCGACAGCGGCCATCCCATGGCAAAAGAGAAGCTGAGCCCGGTATTGGCTTACTTCATCGTTGACAGCAAAGAGCAGGGCTTCGATTATGCCAACAAGATGCTCGAGCTGGGCGGTTTGGGCCACTCCGCAGTTATCCACACCGGCGATATGAAGATTGCCGACGAGTACGGCATTGCAATGCGCGTAGGCCGTATCATTGTAAACAGCCCCTCCTCTCAGGGTGCTATCGGTGATATCTACAACACCAACACTCCGTCCTTGACGCTGGGCTGCGGTTCTTACGGTAAAAACTCGGTGTCTCAGAACGTCACCACCGTAAACCTCATCAACAAAAAGCGCATTGCCAAGAGGAGAGTCAATATGCAGTGGTTCAAGATTCCGCCGAAGATCTACTTTGAGAACGACTCCATCCAGTACTTGGAGAAAATGGAGGACATCTCTCGCGCGTTCATCGTTACCGACCCTGTCATGGTGAAGCTCGGCAACGTGGACAAAGTTCTGTACTACCTGCGTAAACGCGCACAGTACTGCCACAGCGAAATCTACTCCGATGTTGAGAGCGATCCTTCCGTAGAGTGCATCATGCGCGGTGTTGAGGCAATGCGTGCCTTCCAGCCCGACGTGATCATTGCAATCGGCGGCGGTTCCGCAATCGACGCTGCAAAGGGTATGTGGCTGTTCTACGAGCATCCCGATACAAGCTTTGACGGTCTGCGTCAGCGCTTCCTCGATATCCGCAAACGTGCGTTCAAGTTCCCGGAGCTTGGCACCAAAACGAAGCTGGTTGCTATCCCGACCACTTCCGGTACCGGTTCCGAGGTTACCAGCTTCTCGGTTATCACCGACAAGAAGAACGGCAACATCAAATATCCCTTGGCCGATTACAGCCTGACCCCGGACGTTGCGATCATCGACCCGCAGTTCACGCTGTCCATGCCCAAGAGCATCGTTGCTGACACTGGTTTGGACGTTTTGACTCACGCCATTGAGGCTTACGTTTCCGTGATGGCTTCCGACTACACCGACGGCTTGGCATTGCAGGCAATCGAGATGGTATTTGAGTACCTCGAGAAATCCTACAATGGCGATCCCGTTGCCCGCGAGAAGATGCACAACGCATCCTGCATCGCCGGTATGGCTTTCACCAACGCATTCCTCGGCTTGAACCACTCCATGGCTCACAAGCTGGGCGGTGAGTATCACATCCCGCATGGCCGTGCAAACGCACTGTTGATGCCGTATGTGATCGCTTACAACGCAACAAAGCCCACTAAGTTTGCTTCCTTCCCGAAATATAAGGAGTATGTGGCAGACGAGCGCTATGCAAAGATTGCACGTCGTTTGGGCTTGTGCGCTCCGAATGCTTCCAAAGAGGATGCCATCAAGGCTTTGATCGAGGCTGTTCGCAACCTGATGAAGGCTACCGATCGTCCGATGTCCATCAAAGACTGCGGCATTGATGAGGCTGAGTTCATGAGCAAACTGAGCGACTTGAGCTACAAAGCATTTGAAGATCAGTGCACCACTGCAAACCCGGTATATCCCCTGGTTACTGAGATTCAGGAGATCTACAAGAAAACTTATTACGGTGAATAATTCACCTTTCTTTTCCAAACAGCAAAAAGCCGCCCGAAAGGGCGGTTTTTTGCGTTTTGCTGCAAGCAAAACGCCCGGCGGACGGCTGCAAAAGCTGAAAACAAAAAACCGCCCCGGCCGGGACGGTTTTTTGCGTTATGAAGGATGGAGTTGGAATTCAGATGAAAAAGACGGAACACGGAAGAAAAGTGCTGTGAAAAATACCGTGCAAAAATCTTTCTCACCCTGTTATGTTGTGGCGCTGATTAGCATTAGCTAACCAACGATTTTATTTTAACTTATGAACCTCAAAATGTAAAGAGCTTTTTGTTAGCAAAAGCTATCTCTTTTTTGCTGCAAAAAGAAATGCAGCCTTGATTTTGGAAAAAAGCGAAGCCTGGAGCTGACGCAAAGCGGCGATGTGTGAAAACAGCAGTGAAGCGGCATAAACAGGTGAAATTTTGTTTGATTTATGGTACAATAAAGGCACTGTTGCAAAAGCGTTATAAAACGATAGGCGACCGACAGACAAAGGAGTAAACGCCATGAAGCTGTTGCATTTGTCTGACCTGCATTTGGGAAAACGGGTAAACGAATTTTCTATGCTGGAAGACCAAAAGTATATTTTGAATCAAATATTGCAAATTGTAATAAATGAGCAAGTCAATACGGTATTGATTGCGGGAGATGTGTACGACAAAAGTGTGCCGTCTGCGCAGGCAGTAACGCTGTTTGACGATTTTCTCACGCGGCTGGAGGCGCTGGAATGCACCGTTTTGCTGATAGCGGGCAATCACGATTCGCCCGAGCGCTTGGCCTTTGGCGCCCATCTTTTGCAAAAAAGCAGGGTGTATCTTTCCCCGGTATTTGATGGCCGCCTGACTTGCTGCACGCTGAACGATGAATACGGCGAACTGGACGTTTGGCTGATGCCTTTTTTAAAACCATCGGTGGTGCGCCCGTTTTATCCCGAGGATACGATGGAAAGTTATCAAGACGCGGCAGCCGTGGTGCTTCGCAGCAACCCGCCGCACCAAGGACGGCGCAGCATCTTGGTGGCACATCAATTTGTGACAGGCGCTAAAACGGGCGGTTCGGAGGAGTTGAGCGTTGGCGGCGCAGAAAATATTGACGCGGCGCTGTTCGCCGCATATGACTATGTGGCGCTCGGGCATATTCACAGCCCGCAGCGGGTGGGGCGTGAAACCGTTCGCTATTGCGGCTCGCCCTTGAAATACTCCCTTTCGGAAGCACGCGGCACAAAAAGCGTCACGCTGATTACGTTCAATCAGCCCGGAGAAATTGACATCAAGCTGTGTCCGCTCACGCCTTTGCACGACCTGCGCACCATCCGAGGCACTTACGATGAAGTGACGGCGCGTACCTTTTATGAGGGTACCGCCACGGATGATTACCTGCATATCACTTTAACCGATGAGACCGAGGTGCTGGATGCCGTTGGTAAGCTGCGCAGCATTTACCCCAATGTGATGCGCGTGGATTACGATAACACGCGAACCCGAGCGGGTGCCTCCATGCCGGAAGCAACCGTGCAGGACGAAGCGACCCCTATGGAACTATTTTGCCGCTTTTTTGAATGGCAAAACGAAAAACCGCTGACAGAGCGCCAGCGTGCTTTGCTGGAAAAAGAAATTGAAGCTGTATGGGAGGAGCGATGATATGAAACCCTATCGTTTAACCATCAGCGCCTTCGGCCCTTACGGCGACGAAGCAACGGTGAATTTTTCTAAGCTCGGCGAGCGCGGACTGTACTTGATTACCGGCGACACCGGCGCAGGTAAAACATCGCTGTTTGACGCCATCACGTTTGCGCTTTACGGCCGCGCCAGCGGCGAAAGCCGAAGTGCCGATATGCTGCGCAGCCGTTACGCCGCTGCCGATACGCCCACCTTTGTAGAGCTGGACTTTGTACACCATGGGCAGCACTACATTGTGCGGCGAAACCCCGCCTATCTGCGCCCGTCCAAGCGCGGTGAGGGCATGACGGCACAAGCGCCGGATGCTGTTCTCACTCGGCCCGACGGCACGGTGGTAACAAAAGTGGATGCCGTCACCAAAGAGATTACCGAGCTGCTGGGGTTAGACCGCAATCGTTTTTGCCAAATTGCGATGCTGGCACAGGGCGATTTTCAGCGGCTCCTGTTGGCAAACACCGAAAAACGCATGGAAATTTTCCGTGAGCTGTTTCATACCGAGTCGTATGCCGTGCTGCAAGACCGGCTTCGCGCACAAGCCAATGAGTGGAAGCAAAAGGCCGCGGCGCTGGAAACCCAAATGATGCAGGCGGCAAAAATGGCTGTGATGCCGCCGGATACCGAGCGCGCCGAAAGGCTTTGCGGCCTGCTCTCCAATCCTCCGCCCGATTTTGCCGCCTGTGTCGTGGCATTGGCGCAAGAACAGGAAAACGAGGATGAACACGCCGTGACTGCGATGGAGACACAGCTGGCGGAAATGGAACAAATGCTGAGTGAAACCGAACGCAAGCTGGGGCAGGCGCAAGCGGCACAGGCCGCCCAAAAGCGCTGGGAACAGGCCATGGCTCTCATTCAGCAGCAGACCCCGCGGGAAGAACAGCTGCGGGCGCAGCTTACGGCGATAGAACAGGAAACCCCAGCATATGAGCAGTTATGCACACAGGTGCAGGCGCAAACCCAAATGCTGGCTCAATACGACACGCTGGAGCGGCTGGGCAAAGAACGCCAAATTGCCCAAGAGAAGAACGCGGCACAGCAAAAGCGTGCCCAAGCTGCCCAGCAGAAAAAGGCACAGGCGCAAGCGGCTTATGAAGCGCTGATATCGGAGCAAAAAACGCTGGCCGGAGCACAGGCAGAGTGGGAACGCCAAAGACATGCGCTGGAAAGTTTGCAGACAAAGGCGGCTTTGGTAGAGGAAATTGCCCAGCTTTACCGCGATATGCACCGCGAAAAAAAGCTGCTGGCCAAGATGCAAAAGGATTATCTTGCAGCACAGCAAACGGCAGGTCAAGCGGCGCAGGCGTTTCTCTGGGTCGAGCGTTCCTTTTTGGATCATCAAGCCGGATTGCTGGCACAAACGTTGCAGCCCGGCCAGCCGTGCCCCGTTTGCGGCGGTGTCGATCATCCTCATCCGGCGGTCATGCCGGCCAATGCCGTAACACGCGCGGAATTGGAGCAGCGCCGTGCCGCGCGCGACGCTGCCGAGCGGACGGCACAAGAGGCAAGCCAAGCGTGCGGTGCACAAAAAGCGCGCTGGAACAGCGCATGGGAGCATACCGCGCAGCGGGCGCGAACGTGTTTTGACTTTGAAACGGAGGAACAGCTCAAGCAGCAAATTGCAAAAGGGCTGGAAGACGGCAAGGCCCGGTGTGCCGCACAAGCACAAGTGGTACAAAATGCGCAAGCGCAAGCGCAATACGCTGAAACGATGCCCGCCCGCCTGGAACAGGCACAGCGCCAAATACAAGTGCCCGAGCAGGAAATTCAGCAGGCGGGACAGGAAGCGGCAGCATTGCAAGCCACTGCACAAGCCTTGGAAAAGCAGGCGGCAGAGCTAAAACAAAGCTTACCGTTCCCGGACCGTACACAAGCGCAGCAGCATTTACAAACATTGCTGGCGCAAAAGCAAGCGTTTGAACACCGGCGCGATGAGACTCGCCGTCGCTATGAACAAGTGGAAAAGAGTTTGCTGGAAGCCAGAGCCGGCGCAAAAGAAGCCGAAAAGCAGATGGCCGGTGCACAAGATGTGCAGGCGCTGCAAGAGCAGTGCGCCGCGCAGCAGCAGACGCGCAAAGCACACACCGAGCAAATACGCCTTTGCAAAAGCCGCATGGAGCGAAACCGCGAAAGCATTCGCTTGCTTGGCCGCTGTGCAAAAGACAGCGCGCAGGTACAGGAACAATGGAGCACGGTGAAAGAGTTGTCCGATACCGCTTATGGAGTGGTGCAGGGAAAAGAGAAAGTTACGCTGGAAACGTATGTGCAGATGACGTACTTTGACCGCATCATCGCGCGCGCTAACACGCGCTTTATGCGCATGACGTTTGGCCAGTTTGAACTCTGCCGCCGCGAACAGCCCAGAGACAGGCAGTCGAAAAGCGGCTTGGAGCTGGACGTAAAAGACCATTATAACGGCACAGTGCGCCCGGCGGCTTCGCTGTCCGGCGGTGAGTCGTTTGTGGCGTCGCTGGCATTGGCGCTGGGGCTTTCTGACGAAATACGCGCCACAGCGGGCGGTATTGAACTCGATGCTTTATTTGTCGATGAAGGCTTCGGCACGTTGAGCGAAGAAATTTTAAACCACGCTGTGCAAACTTTGCAGCAGCTGGCCGAGGGCGACCGCATTGTCGGGATTATCTCCCATGTAGCCGAGCTGAAAGAACGGATTGAAAAACAAATTGTCGTAACAAAATCAAAAACAGGAAAAAGCATGGTGGAAATTCGTGTGGGATAGGGCGTTTCTGAAAACAAAGAAATGCACAAATGTTTCGCAGGAAGTGTGCGGCTGCAAGGCGGATTGTGAGGACCGTTTATGCAGCAGATGCCGCTTCCCGTGGAAAAGATGAAAATTTCAGTTTTTCGGAAAGCTCCTAACAGAAAGGGTGCATAACAATGAATCAAAAATGGGTTGAGCGCTTTCGTATTGCGCTGATTGTCATTTTATCGGTGATTTTTGTCGTATCGGCAGGTGTTGTTGTGACAACGCTGGTGCGTGGGGAACAAGAGCAAAATGCCTTTGAAGAATTGGCGCAGCAAACACTCCCGCAGGAAGGCGAAGAACAAGTCGACCCGCTGGCACAGTATCAAAACTTAAAAGCAATCAATTCTGATTTTTGCGGATGGATTTATCTGGAGGGTACCAAGCTGAATTATCCTGTAATGTATACTCCCAGCGATTCGCAATATTACCTGCGCCGCGATTTTGAAAAAAAGAACTCCCTCAGCGGTACGCCCTTTGTGGACGGGCTGAGCTCCCCCAGCGACTCGAATGTGTTAATTCACGGCCACAACATGAAAAACGGAACGATGTTTAATGCATTGGTTCAATATGAGGACGAACAGTTTTGGACTTCCCATCCGGTGATTCAATTTAATACACCGTATGGCTTGGGCGACTATCAGGTGATGGCTGCGTTCTACACTAAAACTTCCGGCGATCCGGCTGTTGACCCGCTGCCGTACTATGAATATGCCCACATTACAGATGAACAGCAATTCCAAACTTATGTCAGTGCAGTACAAAATGCAGCACTGTATCAAACGGGTGTTACAGCTTCGTATGGCGACCAGCTGCTTACTTTGTCCACCTGTGACAACGTGACCAATGACGGACGTTTTGTGGTAGTGGCGGTGAAAGCTGCCGCCCAAACGACGCAGGAACCTGCCGCACAAACGGCATAATTAAGGCTTGAAAAAGGCCGTCCCACCGCCGAGAAACGGTGTTGGGCCGGCCTTTTTTGCGCCTTTTGGCACTGCTCAATAAGAAACGCCCGGCAGTCTTGCGTGACTGCCGGGCGTTGGGACTGTACAAAAGCTGCTGCCTGAGTCAAAAAGAACCTGAGCTGCAAGGGGAAAAAGGCTTGGAAAAGGGGGCTGAGCCCTCTTTTCCATTTTAGATAAGGCTTCGGTTTGTGAAAAAAGCTTCGCTTTTTTACAAACTGAACGCCCGGCAGTCTTGCGTGGCTGCCGGGCGTTTTCTGCACCATTTATGGATTGTTGATAGAATGGGTTGTGGCTTAATATGCTTCTTCCGTTTGTTCGGAAAGATGGAAGGTGGCAATTAAGTTTTTCAAAAGCTGTGCTTGGCCTGCAAGCTCCTCGCTGGCCGCTGCGCTTTGCTGGGCCGTTGCACTGTTGGTTTGAATAACACTGGAAATCTGGTCGATGCCCAAAGTAATTTGTGAGACGGAGGTTGCCTGTGCCGAAGAAGCTTCGGAAATTTCCTCGATTGCGGAAATGACCTGATAGGCGTATTCGGCCGTCTCGGTCAAGGCGTGGGAAGCGTCATCGGCCAACAGACGGCCTTTTTCCACGGCTTGAAGCGATTTTTCAATCAAGGTAGAAGTATCTTTTGAAGCTTGGGCGGACTTGCTGGCTAAGTTGCGAACCTCATCGGCAACTACGGCAAAGCCGCGTCCGGCCACACCGGCGCGGGCTGCCTCAACCGCAGCATTTAAAGCCAAGATATTGGTTTGGAACGCAATGTCCTCAATGGTTTTAATAATTTTTCCAATCTGAGATGCACTTTCATTAATCTCGTGCATGGCCTGTACCATTTGATTCATCTTTTCGTTGCTGACGTTCAGGCCCTGGCCCACATCCTGTGCCTGACGGCTGGATTGCTCGGCGTTAGCAGCGTTATTTTGAATTTGCGACGAAATATCATTGATGGTAGCGGCAAGCTGCTGAACGGCGCTGGCTTGCTGCGTGGAGCCTTGTGAATAAGACTGGGAACCTGTTGAAACCTGGTCGGCCCCGATGGAAACCTGGCTGGCACTCTCGTTAATTTGGCTCAGCGTCATGCTCAGCGAAGAGGTGATGCTGTTGATAGCCGTTCGGATTTCAGAGAAGTCACCAATATATTCCATGGTGACGCCGGTGTTCAGGTCGCCCTCAGCAATGCGCGCCAGCTTTTCACGAATATCTGTGATGTAGGTTTTGAGCGACTGTTTTGTCTCCAGCATCGCATAAATGAGCATACCGAGCTCGGAGGTGTCGGGCGTTAAGGCTGCTTCATGCGACAAATTGCCCAGGGAAAGCTCATGCATCTCGGCCTGAATTTTCTTGAGCGGATTAAGTACGCGGTTGTGCGTGAAGTGATAGTTAACCACTTGGCACGCCACCACAATCACTACGCATACCGCAGTGGCGGCCTGCATAAACCGGATATTGTTTTGCAGATAGGCGCTTTGGGCGTCGATACGCTGCTGAATCGAAGTTAAAAACTGTTGCTGCAAACTTTGCATTTCGGCAAGGCTGTCGGCGTACTCGGAGCCGTAGACGGTTTCTAAGGCGCGTTCCGACTGGCCATAACGGGCGTAGTCCATAGCCTTCTGCTCTAAGGGAACGAGGTTATTGGAAATCGTAGAGATGGATGTGAAAATATCAAGCTCCTCCTGCGATAATCCCAGCTTTTGCAATTCTTCAAAAGCGGATTCACGCCGTTTGGTGGTGTTGACCTCGGTTTCGTAATTATTGCGGTAGGTTTGATCGCCGGTTGCGGTATAAGCACGCACCTGCTCGGTTAAATAAGACGATGCGTCAATGTACTGCTGTGCCAGCGAGGTCATCTGTTCACGCTTTCTGTCATTTTGCAGGATGTTGTTGTTGATGATGATGACGCAGGTGAAGCACAGAGCCACCAAATCGATGGCCACAAAAACGCTGATACCCAAAATTTTCAAAAGGGTAGATTGCTTCATTGCCTTTTTCATGGAATCGACCTTCTTCGCTTTTAGTGATCACGGCACACGGGCACGCCGCTATGCCAATAGTAGAAAAAACCTACAAATTTATTATAACAAAAAAAAGAAAAATTGGAATATAATTCTAAAAAAAAGCAACATTTTGAACATCTTTGCAACACAAATCTATCACTATTTTATGCCGGAAAGAAAGAACTTTTGTGAAAAGTGCTAAATTTTTTCCAGCAAAGCGCGGCATGCGGCTTCAATTTCGGTGTATGCCGTGTCAAAGTCGCCGGTGTACCATGGGTCGGCAATATCGCGCGGCTGTCCGCACACGCTCATCAAAAGTGAAACTTTATCCAGCGGGTCGCCGCCGAATAAACGCTTTAAGTGGCGCAAGTTTTCGCTGTCCATGGCATAAATGCGGTCAAAACGGCCATAGTCGGCCGGCTGCACTTGCCGTGCGGTTTTGCCCTCGCAGGAAATACCGTGCGCGTAAAGCATTTCGCGGGCAGGACGATAGACGGGGTTTCCCACCTCGTAGCTGCTGGTGGCTGCTGACTCTGTAATAATGTCGCGGCGGCCCTGCCTTTGGCACAGGTCGCGCAGAATAAACTCGGCCATAGGCGAGCGGCAGATATTGCCTAAGCACACAAACAAAATTTTCATAAAAAGCTCCTTTCTGATTTTCTGTTGAAACACAAACAGCGCCGCCGCAGGGATTGCAGCGGCGCTGTGCCGTTTAAAAAAGGGGAAAATCCTTAGCCGTTTGGCGGGGTAACGAAATCCAGCGGGTTGAGCAAGCACGACCGAGAGCCGGATGGATCACTCCAAACCTCCATATGCAAGTGGTTGCCGAAGGAGTTGCCCGTGCTGCCTATATAAGCAATCAGCTCGCCGCGGCCAACCGCCTGGCCTGCCACAACTGCCAGCGAGGAGCAGTGACCATATAGGCTGTAAAGGCCGTTATGGTGGTCAATCAACACATAATTACCCCAGCTCCGGTGGTATTCGGCTTTCAAAACGGTACCGCCCTCAGCGGCGTAAATCGGTGTGCCGTAATCGGCCTGAATATCTTCACCGCGGTGACCCGGATAGGTGCTGTGGCCGCGATAGCCCGGAACGGGGAACGTCCATTCGCCGCTGCCCACTTGACCAATCGACGAAAGCTTTTCTTTCGTTCCGACTACAACAATTTCCGGCTGCATTTCTTCGATGACTGTGGTTTCAATCGGTTCACGCGATACCTCGGTGCCGTCAATGCGCGTCACGCGGGCGACAACATGCTGTTCGCCTTCCTCACCGCGCTGGATGGTACGCCGCACACCGACATAATACTGGTCGCTCGGCTGTTCCACCACTTCAATGGGAATCTCCGTAGCATATTCCTCAATATCAACCGTTTTTACCTGCAAATACTCCGGTACGGAACGCAGCATTGCCACTACTTCGTCTACGGTGTGTATGGAAGAAGTGTAATACACGCCGGAAACCAGCTGAATATCGTGTGCAAAGCTGGCCTCGTGACCCGCTGCACCCGTTTGGTACGGCGCCAGCAGGCTGTCCAAAGCCGCTTGCAGCTCGGCGGCGCCCTCGGCAACGCCAACCAGTGTGCCGTCCACTGTAACGCCGGTTGCGTTTTGAATTTGGTCAGAAGATTGGGAAATTAAGGTGTCCGCCATGACCGTGGCACTGGAACGCGCCGCCGGGTCAACGGGAACAATGCTGAACGAAGGCTTAGCAATCCAGCTGGCGTCAACATTTTCGTCATTGGATGCAATAATACGGGAGTTGACGATTTTTACCGCGGAATCCCAAACCGTATCAGCCTCCACAAAGCCGATCACTTCGCCGTTGTAAGTAACGCGCAAAGAAAAGCCGTTTAACAGCATTTGGTGAACGGTAAAGGTAAACACGAGCGCGGCACCAACCGGGAAAATCCAGTTTAAGGCCCCCAAAAGCACATGCCGGTTCAGCCGAATGCCTTGCCGAATTTGCCGCAGCCCTGCTGCGCGGCCTTCCTCCGACTCGCGCATGGTGTGGCGTGCGTGACGCAGCCCTTGTACAATTTTTCGCCAAGGCTCGGTAATGTCGTGCATCATGCTGCCAAAGAAGTGCAGCACCGGCGTAGTAAATGCGCCGATAATGGAGGTAAACACCATAAACACGGCTGCTGCAATACGCTTGAATGCACGCAGCAATAAAACAAATAGGTATTCCGCCTGTGTACCGATGCGGTACAGCAGCTGGCCAATGGCGTTTACCACAACGCGCATTGGCAGTGTACCCGCCTGCTTGGTGCGAAGCTCGGTGACGGCGGCTTCGTTGGAGCTGCGCTGCATGTTGAGCAGTGCCTTTTCAATGGCTTGGCTGTCTAGAATGGCCGTCACGCCTTTTTTGGGCTCTTTTTTAGGCGGCTGCTGAGGGGCGCCGCCGGGCGGCGGGGTCAACGGACGCTGATCGCTCATAAACGAATCTCCTTTGTGTGAACATTTCGTCAATGGGCTGCGAACGCTGCCGCAGCCGTAACAATAAGCATGTGCGCATGAAAGGCGGGGCACAAACCGCCAAACGATTGCCGCTAGGAAAACAGCGGGCTTTGTTCATTAAACAAGACGGCGGGGTTGAAGCTCTGGTTGCCGATGCGCGCTTCATAGTGCAAATCGGAGCTGCCGGTTTTGCCGATGACATCGCCGGAAGCGACGCTCTGCCCGGCTGTGCAGGAAACTTCACCCAGATAATAGTAGTACGTTTTCAGCCCGGCGCCATGGTCAATCACCACAGTGCCGCCCGTCATGGAAAGCGTGCCCGCATAAGCGACAGTGCCGTTTGCGCTGGCGCATACGGTTGCTCCCGGGCCGGTGGCGTAACCTGTGCCCGCACTGCGGCCCAGCAAAGCGCCGTCCGCCGTGCGCAGAAACTCGCCGTATTCGGCGGTGGTTTGCGTGCTGATAGGCACTTGGAATACCTTGTCCCACAGCTGCTGCGGGGTGAGTAAATCATAAGTGGGGAAAATGGCATTCTGCCATTCGGTCAGTGACCCGCCGGAGCTGTCGGGCGCTGTGATGCGGCTGGGCCAGTCTTGATGCACCACCTTGACCGTGGGCGTAAACGTGCGCTCACCGCAAGTGACGGTGATGGTGTATTCCCCCGGTTCGCGGTTGTACGCTGCGGCAAGATAGGCGCGTGTGCCATGCTCGGTATTGACAAACACCGCGGGGGAAAGGTCGCTTTGAATGGTTGGGACGCTGCCGTCCAAAATGCCCGTCACAGTGACCGACACCACACCGCCTTGGGGAATACTCTGGGCAGAAAGCGTTACCTGCGGTTCGGCATTCAGCGTAAACGGCACGTCATAACGGAACCAGCCCGACCCTTTTGTGCGGTCTTTGGCGGCTTGTGTGTATAAAATTTCAAGGCGGTATTCTCCGTTTTTCCCCAGCGTCCAGTCAGCACTGCCGGAAGCCGCAAAAAGCGGCGCTGCGTCCTGCTCATAGTACAGCTTGACCTCACAGGTGCCGCCCTCCGGCACGGTAAGCTGAATTTCGGGGGAAGTCAGTTCCTCAAGCGGCACAGCGGAAATCTGCGCGTCAAATGCGCGCGTCGTAACCCCGCCCAGCACAGGCTGCTCCCAGTGGTAAGTGGTGCAGGGAAGCGTTTGCCCTGAAAGCGTCAGCACGGGAAACTCAGCCTGCATGGAGGTTTGCTGGTACAGATAAAAAAACACGCCGCCGATAAGCGCTGCACAAAGAACGATAACAAATAAAAGCCATAAAACAATCCGGCGAATGGTTTTCATCTTCAACCCTCCTGACAGTCGGCAGATGCGGCGCGAAAGGCCGTATAGGGACATACTGTTAATCATTATAGCATAAAACAGTCAAAAATACAAAATTGTGAAATTTCAGGGGAGAAGGCGCTTGATTTTCGACATTTTGTGCAAATTTTTACAAGGCATTTTCATTTGTGCGTCAGATGTGCTATAATCTCTTTAATGTATAGGTTTAAACAGATAAAGTGCTTTTTGTCGGTGCGCCGGTGCATGGCTGTGAAACAATGGGGGAAAGGCGGCCGCGGCGCAAAACGGCAAAAAGCGCAGAAAAAGCAGGGCGGCAAGCAGTAAGATGCCGCCGGGGGGTGTTTCTTTGGACGAATTACAAGCGGCGCGCGCCGAAATTGACGAAATCGACGCGCAGATGGCCGCGCTGTTTTGCCGCCGCATGGAAGCGGTGAAGCAGGTGGCGGCCTACAAGCGAAAGCACGGCATGGTGGTGCTGGACGCAGCGCGTGAGGAAGAAGTGGTGCGTAAAAGCTCTGCGCGCTTGGGCGATCAAAAAGAGGAATACGGCGCTTATTATGAGGATTTTGTGCGGTATTTAATGTCGCTTTCCCGCGCGATGCAGCGCCGTCTGCTGGGCAGCGATACCGTTGCCTATCAAGGCGTGGAAGGGGCGTTCAGCCACATCGCGCTGGAGCGGCTTTTTCCGCACAGCGCACAAAAAAGCTGCGAAACCTTTGCCGGTGTCGTGAAAGCAGTAGAAAACGGCGACGCAGTGTATGGCGTTTTGCCGTTTGAAAATAGTTATGCGGGCGACGTTTCCGAAGTGCTCGATTTGTGCTATGCTCACCCGGGAATTTGTGTTTGGGACATGTACGATTTGCCCGTGGTGCAAAATCTGCTGGGGGTAAAAGGGGCGGTGCTGTCGGACGTGCGGCAGGTGCTTTCCCATCCGCAGGCGCTGTGGCAGTGCGACGCCTATTTAAAAAATCTCGGCGTGCAGACGCGCGAGGCGAAAAACACTGCGGCGGCAGCAAAAGAAGTGGCCGAACAAAACGACCCCGCGCTGGCGGCCATTGCCTCTTACGAAACAGCGGACCTTTATGGGCTGGAGGTGCTTGCCCCGCATATCAACGAAAGCCGCACCAATACCACGCGCTTTATTGTCATTGGCCGTGAGTGCCGGGCCGCAGGCAACCGCTTTAATTTGCTGTTTACGGTAGACCACAAGGCCGGGGCGCTGGCGCGTGTGATGCGTATTATCGGGGAAAACGGTTTCAATATGGAGTGCATCAAAAGCCGCCCGATGAAAGATTGTCCGTGGGAGTATTATTTTTATGCCGAGCTGGTGGGCGATATTGCCGCCGCAGGGACACAAACCCTGATGCACGAGCTGGAAGCGGTGTGCCGCACGGTTCGTCTGCTGGGGGTTTACACAAGAAAGGAAGTAGCGTATGAACGTTACACCGAAGAAAGGAAACCGACCCATGAAATTGACCATGCGGCTGCAAGAGGACAGCTATGATATTATCATCAGCTGGGGTGCGCTTTCTCGCCTCGGCAAGGTGACCAATTTGATGAACCGCAAGGTTCTGGTGGTGACGGATGACGGCGTTCCTGCCGAATATGCCGATACCGTGCTGGCTCAGTGCGGTGACGGCGTGCGTCTTGTTTTGCCGCAGGGGGAAAGCAGCAAAAATTTAAAAAATTTGGAAACCGTGCTCTCTGCGCTTCTGAGCAATGGGTTTACCCGCCGTGACGCCGTGGTGGCGGTTGGCGGCGGCGTGATTGGCGACTTGGCCGGTTTTGCCGCGGCGTGTTATATGCGCGGCATTGCCTTTATCAACTGCCCCACCACAACGCTTTCGCAAATTGATTCTTCCATTGGGGGAAAAACAGCCGTTGATTTGAACGGCGTTAAAAATATTGTCGGTGCGTTTTACCAGCCGGAAATTGTGGTCATTGACCCCGACACGCTGGACACTCTGCCGCAGCGCCACTGGATGAACGGCATGGCAGAAGCCGTAAAAGCCGGGCTGATTGGCGATGAACGTTTGTTTGAACTGTTTGAAAAAGAGGAAGAACTGCCCTTGGAGGAGGTGCTCCACCGAGCGCTGAGCGTGAAAAAGCGTTTTGTAGAGCAGGACGAGCGAGAGTCCGGCGTGCGTGCGGCGCTCAACTTCGGCCACACGATTGGCCACGCCATTGAAAGCGAGCAGGGGCTGGGCGGCTTGTACCACGGCGAATGTGTCGCACTGGGGATGCTGCCCATGATTACCGACAAGCGTTTGCGCGTCCGGGTCAAAAAGGTGCTCGAACGTTTGGGCTTGCCCACAAAAACCGATTTTGAGCCCAGCCGTGCAATGGAGTATCTGCGTCACGATAAAAAGGCGGCAGGAAACGGCGCGGTGACAACGGTTCGTGTGGATGAGCCGGGCAGCTATCGTTTGGAAAAAACATCCTTTGACGAATTGGAGACACTGCTGCGCGAGGGTGTATGGGATTGACAGGTTTCTGTTTTTGCCGTGCAGCAATGTGCGCGAACAGACATGATGACGGACGGTGAAACCACACTGTCCAAAGCGGGAGAAGGGGAGTGAAATCAATGGCAGACAGCATCGGCGGCGCACTGCGCCTGACGCTGTTCGGAGAAAGTCATGGGGCGGCTGTGGGAGCCGTGCTGGAGGGCATTGCGCCGGGCACGCCTATTGACGAACAGGAGATTGCCGCGGCAATGGAAAAGCGCCGTGCAAAGGGAGCAATCTCCACAGCGCGAAAAGAGCCGGATGTGGTGAAATTCCTTTCGGGCGTTTACGAAGGACACGCCACAGGCACAGCCATCACGATGGTGATTGAAAATACCAACACCAAAAGCGGCGACTATAAAAAAACGGGTGCTTTGCTGCGCCCGGGACATGCCGATTATACGGCAAAAATACGATACGGCGGCTTTGCCGACGAGCGCGGCGGCGGCCATTTCAGTGGCCGTTTAACGGCTCCGCTGGTGGCTGCGGGCGCAATTTGTGCCTCTATGCTGCGCAAAAAGGGCGTTTTCATTGCCACGCGGCTGGCTTCCTGCGCCGGTGTGCCGGACGCGGGTGCTTGGGATTTTTCCCGCGGGGGGCTCCCGGGCTGTGTGCAGGCCGTAGCGGAAAAGGCATTTCCTGTGATCGACCACGCCAGCGGCATGGCGATGGAGCAGGCGATTTTGGCTGCCGCTGGTCAAGGCGACAGCGTTGGAGGCATTTTGGAAACGGTGGTATGCGGTCTGCCCGCCGGGTTGGGCGAACCGTTTTTCGGCAGTGTAGAAAGCACGCTTGCCGCGCTGATGTTCAGCGTACCCGCCGTGAAGGGCATTGAATTTGGCGCAGGCTTCGCCTTGGCGCGCAAAAAGGGCAGTGAAGTGAACGACCCTTGGCAGATGGAAAACGGCGTGATGACGGCGAAAACCAATTATAACGGCGGCATCAACGGCGGTATTACCAACGGAATGCCCCTCGTGATGCGCACGGTGGTAAAGCCGACGCCCAGCATTTACCGCGAGCAGGACACCGTCGATTGGGAAACGGGTAAAAACGCGAAGCTCATCATTCAGGGCCGTCACGACCCGTGCATCGCGCATCGTGCCGCCGCTGTGCAGAATGCCATGACGGCTTTTGCACTGGCCGATTTAGCGGCAATGCGCTTTGGAGAAAACTGGCAGGAGGCGCCGATATGGAATATGGGTTAATTGGCGCGCGCTTGGGACACAGCTTTTCCAAGCCGATTCACGAGGCGCTCAACCCCGGCGCGTCCTACGAGCTTCATCCCTTGCCGGAGGAGGAACAGGCCAGAGCCTTTTTGAGCGACAGACAATTTTCCGGCATCAATGTCACCATCCCCTATAAACGGCTGGTGATGGAGTATTGCGACGAAATTGCCCCCGCGGCAAAAGCCATCGGCGCAGTGAATACCGTGACCAACAGGAATGGGCGGCTTTGCGGCTATAATACTGATTACGATGGATTTTTGGAGATGGCAAGCAGCGCCGGAATTGATTTTGAAGGGCGGCGCGTGTTGATTTTAGGCACAGGCGGCACCGCCCACACCGTTCACGCTGCTGTGACGGAAAAAGGGGCGGCGCATGTACATCACGCTTCTCACAGCGGAACGCACGGTGCGCTGACCTATGAACAAGCCGTGCAGCAGGGCGGTTCATTTGATATTTTAGTTAATACCACACCCGTGGGCATGTATCCAGACTGCGACGCCGCACCCGTAGACCTCAAAGATTTTCCGTATCTGTGCGGCGTGCTGGATGTGGTGTATAATCCGCTGAAAACCGAGCTTTTGTGCGCTGCCAAAGAGCGCGGAATCCCCCACGCGGGCGGTTTGCGGATGCTGGTGGCACAGGCTTTTTATGCGCAGCAGTATTTTCAGCAGAAAACACTGGATCGTGCCCGCATGGATGAAATTTATCGCCAGCTGGTGGCCGACCGCGCCAATTTGGTGCTGGTAGGAATGCCTTCCAGCGGAAAAAGCACAGTGGGACGCCTTTGCGCCGCACTCTTAAACAAAAAATTTGTGGATGCCGATGAGGTGTTGGAACAGCGTGCCGGAAAGCCTATTTCGGAGATTTTGCGCCCCGGAGAGGAAACGGCCTTCCGTGATTTGGAAGAACAGGTAACGGCCGACCTTGCCAAAGAGGGCGGCTGTGTGATTGCTACCGGCGGCGGCGTGGTGCTGCGCGAGCAAAATGTGCGGCGGCTGCGGCGCGGCGGTGCAGTCATTTGGCTGGACAGACCGCTGGAAGCGCTGGAACACGGCGGCAGCCGCCCGCTTTCCGCAACCCCTGAAGCACTGAAAGAACAGTGGCGCGTGCGTCGTCCGCTGTACGAAGCAGCCGCTCATGCCGCTGTAAAAAATAATGCGTCCGCGCAGGAAACGGCGCAGAAGATAAAGGAGATTTTTCATGAAGTTCTTAATCGTGAATGGCCCTAATCTCAATATGCTGGGAATCCGGGAGCCGGAGGTTTACGGTTCGATGACCTATGAGGAACTGGTGTATTTTCTGCATGAGGAGGCTTTGAAGCTCGGCGTAGAAATTGAAGTATTTCAGTCGAACAGCGAGGGCGAAATTGTCAACGAGATTCAGCGCGCTTACCGCCGCATGGATGGCATTATCATCAATCCGGCGGCTTACACGCATACATCAATTGCCATTTTGGACGCTTTGAAAGCTGTGTCCATTCCCGCCGCCGAGGTCCATTTGTCGGACGTGACCAAGCGGGAAGAATTCCGTCAGGTGAGCTATGCAGGCATGGCCTGTGAATTTCACTTCATTGGCGAAGGAAAAGAGGGCTACGTCCACGCGATGCAGGCCTTGAAAGAAAAGCTGGATGCTGCCCAATAAAGGCAGTGACAGAGCGCGGGAAGGCCGAGTGTATTTGATACGCGGCTGATGCGGCGCTTGATATTAGAGGGGAGAGAAAAGAATGATTATCAGTACCAAAAAAGGAACACCGGCAGAGGAATTAGAGCGCATTTTGCACGACTTTGAGCAAAAGGGCCTTTCCGTGACGATGATCCGCGGCACCGATTACAACGTATTCGGCCTGGTGGGCGATACCACCGTTTTGGACGAAAAACAAATTCGCGCAAACCCGTATGTGGACAATGTACAGCGCGTCAGCGAGCCGTACAAAAAGGCCAACCGCCTGTTCCACGAGGAGGACAGTGTGGTAGATGTCGCCGGCATTAAAGTGGGCGGCAAGGAAAAGCTGGTTGTCATCGGCGGCCCTTGCAGCGTAGAGGGCGACAACGTCATCGACATTGCAAAGCAGGTGAAAGCCGCAGGTGCTTGTATGCTGCGCGGCGGCGCTTACAAGCCCCGCACTTCGCCCTATGCATTCCAAGGTATGGAAACAGACGGTATTTTGGCGATGGTAAAAGCGCGTGAAGCAACGGGCTTGCCCATTGTCAGCGAGCTGATGAGCGAGGACAAGATTGAGGAGTTTGAGCAGTACGTTGATTTGGTGCAAATCGGCGCGCGCAATATGCAGAACTTCCACTTGCTCAAAGCAGTGGGCAAAATGAAAAAGCCTGTGCTGCTGAAACGCGGCTTGGCCAATACCATCGAGGAGTGGATTATGTCCGCAGAGTACATTATGGCGGGCGGCAACGAGAACGTTATCCTGTGCGAGCGCGGCATCCGCACCTTTGAAAAATACACCCGCAATACCTTGGATCTTTCGGTGGTTCCCATCATCAAGGAAAAAACTCACTTGCCGATCATCATCGACCCCAGCCATGCCACAGGCAATTGGCGCTATGTGGAAAGCATGAGCCTTGCTGCGGTAGCCGCCGGTGCAGATGGATTGATTATCGAAGTACATCCGTGCCCGGAGTGCGCGTGGAGCGATGGCGCGCAGAGCCTGAAGCCCGAACGCTTTGCCGAAGTGGTGCGCAAAGCGCGTGAGATTGCGCGCGTTGTGGGCCGCGATCTGTAACGAATGAAGCACTTGTAAAAAGGGGGCGTGTGCCCCCTTTTTCGAGCTTTATGCACCTCTTGCAATTTGCTGCAAACAGATATGTTTGCATGACTGAATGAACGAACAGGAGAACAAGCTATGCGTGTTAATTTTCAACCAAGCCGCTGCGAAGGCACGGTGACGGTTCCGCCCTCGAAAAGCATGGCGCATCGCACGCTGATTTGTGCGGCGCTGGCCGAAGGGGAAAGCATCATTGAAAATTTGGCCTTTTCGCAAGATATTGAAGCAACCATTCGCGGTTTGTGCGCCTTCGGCGCCCGCGTGGAGCGTTTGGGCGATTCTACCGTGCGTGTCCACGGAATGGGATGGCCCAAAGCCCCTGCCGAGCCGATTGACTGCGGAGAAAGCGGCTCTACGCTGCGCTTTTTTATTCCGCTCGCGGCGCTGGTGGGTCAGCCTGTGCGCTTTGTGGGCCATGGCCGCCTGATGGAACGCCCACAAAATGTTTACGAAGAAATCTTTGCACAAAAGGGCGTGCATTTCTCACATACCGCCGAGGAAATTGTGGTGGACGGCACGCTGCCCGCGGGAGAGTACCGCGTGGATGGCAGTGTATCCAGCCAGTTTATTACCGGCCTGCTGCTGGCGCTGTCCTTGCTGAAAGCGCCCAGCACCTTAACCGTTACACCGCCGTTTGAAAGTGCCAGCTATGTGGCGCTTACCTGCGCCGCGATGGCGGATTGCGGCGTTGTTGTAGAACAGCAAGATAATACATTTTGTATAAAAGGAAATGAAAAATGCATAGCGAAACATTTGCGCGTAGAAGGCGACTGGTCGCAGGCGGCATTTTTCGCCGTGCCGGGCAGCATTTTGGGCGGTATTTGTGTACAAGGACTGCGAGAGGACTCCTTGCAGGGCGACCGCGTTGTGCTGGATATTCTGCGCCGCTGCGGTGCGCGTTTTACGCAGAAAGACGGTGTGTATTGCTTTGAAAAAAGCGCGCTTCATGCCACGGAAATCGACCTTGCCGACTGTCCTGATTTAGGGCCGGTGCTGATGGCGATGGCGCTGTTTTGCGAGGGAGAAACTCACTTTATTCATGCGCGCCGGCTGCGCATTAAAGAGTCCGACCGCATTGCAGCCATGGAATGTGAAATCCGAAAAATGGGCGGCGTGATTCGTTCCACTGAGGACGAGGTCTATGTCACGGGCGGCTCCCTTCACACCGCAGAGCTGGACAGCCACAACGACCACCGCATTGCCATGACAATGGCTGCTGCGTCGATGGCGAGCGGCGTTCCCGTTGTCATCGACGACGCACAAGCAGTGCGGAAAAGCTATGCGAACTTCTGGGACGACGCCGCTTCACTCGGCGTACAGGTGGAGCGACATGAAACAGCGTGAATTTTGTATTGTCGGTTTGGGATTGCTGGGCGGCAGCTATGCCATTGCGCTGACCAATGCGGGCTGCCGTGTGACTGCCGTTGATGTGCGGGCCGAAGCGCTCGACTATGCACGCGGGCAGGGCTGGATTGCGGAAGGGGCCTTGCCCGAGCAGGCAGAGGCGCTGCTGGGTCGTGCCGAAGTGATTGTGCTTGGTCTGTATCCGCAGGATGTTGTGCCTTGGGTACAGCAATTTCAGCCCTTTTTTCAGCCCGGCGTATTATTGACGGATGTATGCGGCGTGAAACGCGCTGTTGTAGAGCGTGTGCAAGATGTGCTTCGTCCCGATGCCGAATTGATTGCCTGTCATCCGATGGCGGGCAAAGAGGTGAGCGGCGTGGAATATGCCGACTGTGCAATTTTTCGCCCGGCGAACTTCTTAATTACCCCAACCGAAAAAAATAGCGCCGAGGCAATCGCGTTTGCCCACGAGCTGGGGCGTACACTCGGTTTTAGGCGTATCACAGAACTGTCTTGCGCACGCCACGACGAGATGATTGGCTATGTCAGCCAGCTGACGCACGCCATTGCCGTGGCGCTCATGAACGCCAACGACGACCCCGAGCTGCCTTTGACAACGGGAGATTCCTTCCGCGATTTAACGCGCATTGCCAAAATTAACGATAAGCTTTGGAGCGAGCTGTTTTTGGAAAACAGCGATTTGCTGATTCAGGAAATCGACCGTTTTTCCGCTGAGCTGGGAAAACTGCGTACTGCGTTGGAACAGGAAGATAAAGACGCACTTTGTACCATGTTCCGCGCTTCAACCGCACGCAGAAAGCTGTTTGACCGCACAGAGGCGGAAAAAACGCGGGAAAATTGAGAAACGAAGTTTTCAACCATTGCGGAAAGTGTGGAAAGTTTTCCACGAAGTTTTCCACTTTTCCACAACGGTAATTGTGAAAATCTGTGAAAATCGGCCTAAAATGCGGAAAAAACGGTGTGATTCACAAACACAGCGGCTGTGGAAAGTGTGGAAAAAGCACCGATGAAAAACAGCTGAGTTTTCAACAGTTGGGGAAAACTATGTGGAAAACTTGGAAGGAAGGGTGAAAAGTGGAAGCAAGACTTTATTTAACACAGCCAAAACCGGAACACAAACGCGCGGTTTGGCGCTACCGAGCCGAGTTTTTGCAAAATGGAGAACCGCCCTGCGGAAGTGCGCTGCTGGATCGGGCGAATTGTTATGAACAATGGCTGGAGAGAAATATCAAAAACCGCTGTCAGGAAACCGCTGCGCCCGGCCTCGTAGAAGCAACCACTTATCTTGCCTTTTTGAAAGATACGGATGAGCTGGTTGGAATGATTGACTTCCGGCACAGTTTAAATGATTATTTGCGCGAGTATGGCGGGCACATTGGGTACAGTGTGCGCAAGCGAAAGCGCCGCCAAGGCTATGGCAGCGAAATGCTGTCTCTTTGCTTGGACGAGTGCCGTGCCTATGGGCTGAAAGAGGTGCTCATCACTTGCAATAAAGAGAATCTGGCCAGCGCCGCCACCATCCGCAAAGTGGGCGGTATACTGGAAAACGAAGTGCCCCATGAAGGGACGTTGGTACAGCGCTACTGGGTGAAGCTCGACGAGAAATAAGGCGCAAAAAAGCCGCAGGACGCTTGTCCTGCGGCAGAGGCTGTCGAAAAACTGCCGCCTGATTCAGAAAGAACCCAGGCTGCAAGGGGAAAAAGGCT
>JFBN01307152.1_pt1 | contig 52172 bp, 42 predicted proteins | sample 768741 | NCBI WGS metagenome assembly JFBN01 (sample SAMN01983846, study PRJNA193217) | chicken gut metagenome | biome: terrestrial biome; isolation source: ceca of Broiler chicken | host: Gallus gallus | place: United Kingdom: England | collected 2010-09-07
CCGCCCCTGACACAAAAAAAACGAGAGCGAAAGACGGGGATAAAACCCACGCTTTCGCTCTCGCTCTATATCACAGGCCCGTCACACAAGGTGCAAGCCTCACTCATTTTCTAAAAGTTAGGCAACCGCCGTTGCCAATTTTTTTTGCAACAGGGCTGTCAACTCCTGGCACATGGGACCGTTGCCCATGGCACGATACTTCGCTATCTGATACCGAAGCATCTCTACTGTCATTTGTTCTTTCATCATAATTCAGCCTTTTTGTTCTCCACCCGTTGTGGAAAACGGTTTGTTTTTTCTCTTTTTACGGTACAAATATAATACCATTCCCCCGAAAAATATGTTGTACAACATAAAAAATATGTTGCTTTTTCATGTATTTTATATTTCAGAAGGTGAGTATTTCTACCCGAAAGAATAATTAACCTAATAATTATCAAACGATTAATCCCATCATGAGAAAGATTTTACCGCCCCGCTATTTTTTTATACTTTTGTACTGACAGAAATCATGACAACAAACCCTGCGAAACCATGCCTGTAAAAATTCCGTCATCGCTGCCGGCTGTCGAGATTCTCAAAGCCGAAAACATATTCGTCATGGACGACCTGCGTGCATCGACGCAGGACATTCGTCCGTTGAAACTACTCATTCTCAACCTGATGCCGTTGAAAATCGTCACCGAGACCGACCTGTTGCGCCTCATCTCGAACACGCCGCTGCAAATCGAGCTCGACCTGATGAACGTCTCGGGACACATCTCACACAACACGCCTGTCGAGCACATCGACACCTTCTACAAGGATTTCAGCGAGATACGCAATTACAACTACGACGGCATGATTATCACCGGCGCACCGGTCGAACGGCTCGATTTCGAGGCGGTCGACTACTGGGACGAGCTGGTCGACATCTTCGACTGGGCCCACACCCACGTCACCTCGACCCTCTACATCTGCTGGGCAGCCCTGGCGGGGCTCTACCACTTCTACGGCATACCCAAACACCCGCTGCCGCAAAAGCTGTTCGGGGTATTCTCCCACTACAAGCACGACGAGAAGAACCCCATCTTCCGCGGGTTCGACGACCGCTTCGAGGTGCCGCATAGCCGCTACTCCGAGGTGCGCCGCTGCGACATCGAGAAGAACAGCGAACTCACGATACTCTCCGAGTCGGACGAAGCCGGGGTATATCTGGTGATGGCCCGCGGCGGCCGCGAGTTCTTCATCACCGGCCACTCCGAATACTCGGCCCTCACGCTCGACATCGAGTACCGCCGCGACCGGGCCAAGGGGCTCGACATCGCCATTCCCCGCAACTACTACCCCGGCGACGACCCGAACAACGCTCCCGTGGTCACCTGGCGGGGCCATGCCAACCTGCTCTTCACCAACTGGCTCAACTACTTCGTATATCAACAAACGCCCTATAACCTCAACGATATCCGATGACTACCTCACGTCGCATAGAACTGCTGGCCCCGGCCAAGAATGCCGAAATCGGGAAGGAGGCTATCCTCCACGGGGCCGACGCCGTCTACATCGGGGCTCCTCGATTCGGCGCCCGCTCGGCCGCCGGTAACAGTCTCGACGACCTGGCCGGACTCATCGACCTGGCTCACCGCTTCGACACCCGCGTCTACATCACCTTCAACACCCTGCTCTACGACCACGAGCTGGGCGAGGCCGAGCGCCTCATCGGCCAGCTCTACCGCATCGGTGCCGATGCCCTCATCGTGCAGGACATGGGCATCATGCGGCTCGACATTCCCCCTATCGCCCTGCATGCCAGCACCCAGACCGACAACCGCACCCCCGCCAAGGTGGAATTTCTCGAACGGTGCGGATTCTCGCAGGTGGTACTGGCCCGCGAACTTTCACTCGACGAAATCCGGGCCATCAGTTCCACCGTGCAGGTGCCGCTCGAAGTGTTCGTGCACGGAGCGCTGTGCGTAAGTTACAGCGGGCAGTGCTACCTGAGTCAGGCCATGTGCGGCCGCAGCGCCAACCGGGGCGAGTGTGCGCAATACTGCCGGTTGCCCTATACCCTCGTTGACGGGCGCGGACGCATCGTGGCCCGCGACAAACACCTGCTCTCGCTGCGCGACCTCAACCAGAGCGACCGGCTGGAAGAGCTGCTCGATGCCGGTGTCTCTTCGCTGAAAATCGAGGGGCGTCTCAAAGAGATGGCCTATGTGAAGAACTGCACCGCCTACTACCGGCAGGCGCTCGACCGCATCTTCGAGCGGCGCCCCGAGTATCGGCGCTCCTCGACGGGAGCCTCGACCATCAACTTTACGCCCCGCCTCGAAAAGAGTTTCAACCGGGGCTTCACCCACTACTTTCTCGACGGACGCACCGCCGCCCCCATCGCCTCGCCCGACACCCCCAAGTCGCTGGGCGAATATGTGGGCGAGGTGAAACAGACCGACCGCAACTCGTTTGTCGTGGCCGGTACCACGGCGCTGCACAACGGCGACGGACTCTGCTACGTCAACCCCCGAGGTGAGTTCGAAGGGGTGCGTGTGAACCGGGCCGAGGAGAACCGCATCTTCCCCGCCACGCATGTCAGCATCGCACCCCACATGACACTCTCCCGCAACCTCGATTTCGAGTTTGAGAAACAGCTGGCCCGCCCCACGGCCGACCGTCGCGTGGGGGTATCCCTCCGGCTCTATGCCGTGCCCGACGGCTTTGCCCTCGACCTGACCGACGAGTGCGGCCTGCGGGTAACCGTGCGCGAGGATACTCCGCACCAGCCGGCCCGCACCCCGCAACAGGAAAATCAGCGCAAACAGCTGGGCAAACTGGGTACCTCGATTTACACCGCCACCCACATCGACCTCGACATAGACGAGAACCTCTTCATTCCGGCATCGACCCTGTCGAAGCTGCGGCAGCAGGGAGTCGAATGGCTCGACCGGGCCCGCCGGCTGGCCTACCGGCCCGAACGCCGGCTGCCCGAGGATCGGTCGGCCCGCTTCCCGCAAAGTTCGCTCAACTACCTGGGCAACGTATCGAACCACCTGGCCGAAGCGTTCTACCGGGAGCACGGCGTGACACATATCGACCCGGCCTTCGAGAGTCGTCCGGTCGAGGGGGTACCGCTCATGTTCACCCGCCACTGCATACGCCACATGCTGGGGTATTGCAAAAAGACGCCGGCCGGGAAAGAGCTGCCCGAACCGCTCACCCTGCTCTACAAGGGCGAACGGCTCACCCTTCATTTCGACTGCAAGGCTTGCGAAATGACCCTGCAACGGGAAACGAAGTAAACCCATATTCCCCCTTACACCATAGCTACCTGCACGGTGCATTCGAGCGGTCGATCGCGACCGCAAAGAGTACACCGGGGAGGCTTTTTATCCCCATTGGAAACGGGAAAAGAGAGAGTCGGAATTCATTTTGTCTTTTTATGATTTATACAGAAGTTCTTTGAAACGATTCATTTAATATTATTAAAAGCACATTTACGCCTGTAATAGGCCGTTTAATCGCCATAAATTCCTATCTTTGTAAAAATACCATCATATATAGTAAAAACACGTACCATGAAAAAATGGATTTTGTCTCTTCTGGCGTTGACGGTGCTCTCGGTTGCGTCGGCGCAGAACCTCAGGGAATCGGTGGCCATCGTTCGCCCCAAACTCAGTGAGAACACGCAAGCCTTCCTGTCCGATTTCAGCAAATCGCTCCGCAAGGACGGCTTCTACTCGGCAGCCGATATTCTCGAAAATTACGGGAAAGGCTCGTTCGGCACGGGATTTGCCTATCGCAACAAACAGGACAACCGGCTGTACATCATCACCAACCGCCACGTGGTGGAACAAGCCGAATGGGTCGACATCGAATTTTCCCTGCCCGACAACAGCTCCAAGCGGTTTGCCGACTGCCCCGTCATCGGTGTGCACGACGATTTCGACATAGCCTTCATCGCCCTTCCTCAAGGGGCACAAGTACCTACCCTCGAAATTACCGATAAAACCATAACCGACGGCACCACCGTATTCACAGCCGGATTTCCCGCACTGGCCGAAAAGCCCTCGTGGCAACTGGGACAAGGCATCGTGTCGAATGCTAACGCCCTGATTGAGTCGCTGACCCACAACAAAGAGCTCCCCTTGATACAGCACACCGCACAAGTAGATGCCGGCAGCTCGGGCGGACCGCTGCTCGTTCGCGACGAACAGAATCCTGACCGATTTACCGTGATAGGCATCAATACCTGGAAAGCCGTAGACCGCGAGAATACCAACTTTGCCATACCCGTGCGGGCCATCGAAGATTTCTTCCAAAACTATCCGACCGATGCCAACACCCTGCTTACCCAAGCCGATGTGACCCGAAAAGCCACGGCGCTGCTCCAAGCCACGAAATCGTCCTACGAGGCCGTGATGCCCTTCGTGTCGTACCAATATGTATCGAACATCTCGGCCAACACCTTCTACGATTTGGTCTTCGCCGCCTCCGATGGGGCTACCCAAGCCATGGAGTCCTGCTTCGAACAGGGCAGCCCGCTGGAAGGTATCCGCGTGGGGCTGGCCGACATCATCTGCCGCCAGTTCTCGGGAAAGAACTACACCTTCTCGACGGTTGCCAATCTGGACTCTATCCACAAGACAGCCGATGTCACCTATGCCACAGGCGATAAGACCATCACCACCCGATGGACCCTCGAACAGGGTCGCTGGCGGTTGATGGAGGCCGAGAATGTCAAGGCCAGCCGCATCGAGGCCAACGGCATCTCCAAGAGCTACGGCTTCGGCACCTCGATTTATCTGGGTATCATCTCGCCACTCAACAACGCATTCGACCTCTCGTACAGCGTAGCCTTCAAGCGCACCATACTCACCTTCATGACCTACGAAATCAGCGCCTCGCTCCTGAAACTCAATACCGAGAAAAAGGATTGGGAGGGGTTGAACGAGATTGTCGTACCCAGCACGCGAAATGCCTTCGACATCAATTTCGGTCTCGGCGGACAACTCCCCGTCAAGTGCGGCCCCATCTACCTGGTGCCCTATGCCAAGGTACTGGGAGGACTCTACCTGGGGTCCGACGTGAGCGGCATCGACTACGGTCTGGGAGCCGGAGTGGAGGTCGCCTACAAGTTCGGCTACCAGAACTATGTATTTGCCAACATCGGCTACCTGGGCAAGAAGATGAAACCCTTCGACGACCAAACCTACCGTCTCAAATCGAAAATGCTCTCGGGACTGGCCTTCTCGATAGGCATCAGCTTTTAACTAATCACCTATAAAAAACAGAATTATGAAAAGAATCTTATGGCTATGCCCGCTGTTGCTGCTGATGCTGGCAGTAATCGGCTGCGACGACAAGAGTAAAGACGACGGAAATCTGGGTGACCAATTATCCGAAACAACCTGGGCCTCGGAGATGGCCGAGTATCCGTTCCTGGCCAACTTCCCGGCCTATGACGGTGAACTGGAAAACCACCGGTACAGCGAAACGATGGGCATGCTGCAATACATCATTATGGATTATGAGTGCGAAGAGTCGGTTAAAACCAACTATTGCACCAAACTGGAAGCAGCAGGATTCGTGGACGAAAACGGATATGGCATCTATAAAAAGACGACTGCCGAGTATAACCTGACGGCGAGTGTCTCGTACGTGGGCGGCACGTTGGCCCTGAGTCTCAGTGCCACCCCTGTCGACTGACAAAGGCTCACACCTTCCATACAGAAAGCCCGGCAGGCAACAGGCCCGTCGGGCTCTTTTTATCGCTATTCACCTACAACAGAATAAGATAGCCGTTTCTCGTTTCTACTCCTTTGCTTGTTCCAGAAACTCGACCAACTGCCGATAGATGGGGTTGCGCGACAACAACGATTCGTTGCCCAGGACAAAGAGCTGACACCGGGCCCGGGTCAATGCCACATTCAACTTGCGGTCGATGAGCTGCCCGCCCTCCTCGGTATAGCTGGGCAGCCACTCCAACTGCCGCTCGTCGTTGACCGAGAAGGAGTAGACGATGCAGTCGCTCTGCGACCCCTGAAATCGCTCCACCGTGTCGATGCGTATCTCGTCGAATGCCGCCACGTGAGCCCGGTCGAGCTCCTGACGAATGCGGGCTATCTGGTGACGATAGGGGGTGATGATACCCACCGACCCTCGGTCGAAGGTGAGCCCGTTGAGCCGGTAGAGCCGATAGAGCGCCTGCACGATTTCGGCCACCTTGCGGGCCTCCTCGTCGTTATACTTCTTCCCGGCACACACCCGGACGGTGGGCAGAAAAGCCATGCGACGCGTGGCCACGAGCTGCTCCCACTCGTCGTCGCCGTGGCGGGTAAATGGCAGGGACGAGACCTGGTGCCGGGCCGTACCGTTGTGCAGCAGCCCCCGATAGAAATAGCGGTTGGCAAACGAGGCGATGTCGGGGTGCATGCGCCACTGGCAATCGAGCATGTCGGCAAAGGGCGAATCCTCGGGCAACGATCGGTACAGACGCTCGAAGAGCGACACCCGGCAATCGGTAAATCCGGCGGCACGCAACCGGGCATCGGCGATGGCCGATTCGTCGGGCGACTCCACCACGATGGCCGGCAACTGCTTGTGGTCGCCTATCAGGATAAACTTGCCTATCGCGTCGCGTCCCGTAGGAGTCAAGGCCGAGAGTACCCCCACCAGCTGAGGTTCCAGAATCTGCGAAGCCTCGTCGACGATAGCCACGTCGAACCGCTTCAAGGTAAAGAGTTCGTTCTTGCCCGAGAGCGAAGCGAGGGTAGCCACAAAGATGCGGCACTCGCCGATGGCCCGAATCACCTCCTCGCGGTTACGGCACGACTTCATGCGCTCCGAGAGCAGATGCGGACGATAGGCCGCATCGCACGAGAGGGACTGCCCCACCCGCATGTAGTCGTCGACCTCGTCGATGGAATCGAGTTTATCGCAAATCTCGTCGACCGCCCGGTTGGTATAGGCCATCAACAGAATCTGACAGCCGGGAATGGCCATGAACTCACGCACCATGTGGCGCAAGGCCATCGAGGTCTTGCCCGTACCCGGCGGCCCCACCAGCAGGAAATAGTCGTCGGCCTGAACCGCCTTGGTAAGGATACGCGACAGGTGGGAATTGTCGTAGTCGTAGGTAAGCCGGCGCAACTCGTTGCGTCGGGGCTGTTCGTCGGCCTCGCCCGTCAGCAGTCCCCGCCGGTGGGGCGAAGCGCCCAGCAGGGTATAGAGCCCCCGGTATTGCGTGGCGAAGGAGGCATCGACATAGTCGTGCTCGACGGCATAGAGCGACTCGGGGGGCAGGGCTCCGGCATAGAGCTGGCTGTCGCGCAACCGCAACACAATGCGGTCGGGGGTGAGCGTAGCGACGGTCGCCTTGAATATCTGGCTGGTCGACACCCGGTCGTCCTCGCTGTCGCAACGGTAGAAGAGCACGATGTCGCCCTCTCTGAAATCGGGCAGAAGCCGTTCGCCCGCGAGGGCAAACTCCACCTCGGGCGTCTCGGCCGCGGCGTCGTTACGCACCAGCCTCAACCCGGTGAACATATACCCCTCCTGCTCCTTCTCGCTGCGCGACATGCGCCACAGCGAGGCGGCTCCCGAGATGCCCGACCCCGAAGCATAGCCCACCCTCGACAGGTAGTGCTCCCGGGCTACGAAGGCGTAGAAACGATAGAAATAGTTCAATGCCAGCAGATTGTCGGCACGACGTTCGAGTCGGGCTCGCCCTTGCAGTATCTCGGGGCGGATATACCGGTCGGTAAAGCGGCTCGGGCAAGGTATCAGGTTCTCGGCACTCAGCTGACCCATGAGCCACTCGGCCTGCGGGGCACCATAGCGGGCTACGTCGCGCTCGGCCGCCACGATTTGGTTACGCAGGTTCAAGATTGCACGCAACTCGCCGGGTTCGGACTTCACCGGACGCAGCAACCCGTCGGGGTACCGGCTGCGGGCATAGAGCAGATAGAAACGCTGTTCGTCGAGCCTCACCCCCAGCACACTCTGCATCATCAACTGGTACAACAGCGACTGCACCCGATGCGACGGGGCAATCTTCGTGAGATTCTCCTCGGGGAAAGGAGGACGGCCCGCCTTCAACTCGATACCGCACAGCCCGCCCTCGCGTTGCAGAAAGTCGAGACGCCCCTGCAACCCCAGCGCCTCGCACACAAACGAGGGCTCAACCATCGCCCGGCGGCGGTCTATTGCCCGGGCCGGGAGCGACGTCTCCATCAAGTATTGCAGGGTATCGAACTGGCGGCGCAGAATCTGAAAAAACGAACGGTCTATCGAGGAGGTCGCGGCAAACTCAATCGGGTAACGGGCAAACAGCTTGGGCATCAACGACTCGAAGGTGACGGCATGGCAATCGTCGGCCGTCACCAGTTCGTCAAACATGAGGTTCACCGAGTTACCCAACAGAATGGAGTCGGTCACCGCCTTGGGGCGTATGCGGTTCCAGAAGTAACGTTGCCAGCCCGCCCCATACTCCTGCACACACTCGGCCAGCGCACTCACATCGACCAGATAGTCGGGCTCCAAGACCAGATAGTGCGGCAGCAGCGCATCGTCCACGACCGCCACGTCGACCAGATTCAGCCGCGAGCCCGGCTCGACCAGACGCAGCGTCTCGTCAAACTCACCGTTCACCCCGGCCCGGTGTACGAGCACCCGCATCTCGGCCGGCAGGTCCGGCTCGTCGAGACGTACCCGCAGCCCCTCCTCGTCGAGGCTCACCACCTCGGCCCCGATGCGACGCAACGGGTCAAATTCATACGCTTCTTCGGGATAATTCATCGGCACTCTCTTCACTTTCTCCTACAAAAATACCCAATCGCCGCCAGCGCCCCAAATAAACGGTTAAAAACCGTAGAACAACTATTCAACGACTACCATCAGAATACAATTTATTTAAGGATCAATAGTTCTTTTAGAAGCTTTACTTCGTCCTTATTTTACACCTATTGCAATTTGTCAATCAGCAACTTATATTACAATGTAAGAATAAGCTTTTTTTTTATGCTTATTCTTACACCTCCTGTTTTATTATGAATTTTGCATTCGCTTGGAATGATAGAGAAAGTTGGAAATCCAATATGAATAGATAGCAACCGGTATAAACATTATTTTCCCCGCAGGAATATCGTATGTTCCAAAACGACTCTTCGATGTCACAAAAATCTTTTTCACACTCGGGTTCAACGATAAAAACGCATAAAGAGATTTCAATTCGGTGGGATTTTCGGCAAAGCGATCTGTCCATTTTATTTCTGCAACAGACTCAGCCTTCTGCGTGGCCGTATCCACCCATACAATATCTACCTCACCTTTACTGCGACCTTTTGCCCAATTTGCATAAAAGAAGTCTGTCTTTCCCCCTTGAATCCACTGAGAGAATACCGTAGTCTCTACCATACTTCCCATAAACTCATCGTCCTCATTTATAGGAGTAAACAAAGCGCAACGTAAGGACGGATTAGTAAGATATATTTTAAAAGAGGTGACTCGTTGCATGCGCTTTGCATTCTGGTCTATACGATTTACAACCTTTATCAAGAATGCCGCTTCAAGGTATTCCAGATACTTTTTGATAGTCTCTTTTCTAATACCCGCCTCGTTAGAAAGCGATTCATACGAAAACTCGTTGCCAGATCGAAAAGCAATATGCACAAACAGCTTATTAAGTTCCTGAATATCCGATATGCCATAAAGACTGGGAAGGTCACGCAAAAGCACTTTGTCTATAATGTCATTTTTGATGTACTGCCCAGGATTGCGGCGAATAGTCTCCGAAAAGACAACCTCTGGATAACCCCCAAAATTGATGTATTCAACAAAGTGACGATTAAGGGCATCGATATTGATTGTATCATACGGAGATATGCCGTTGTTGCTCTTTACTATCAGGGAATCCAGTTTCTTGAACTGTATATACTCATAAAATGTAAGAGGAGGCAACAAAAAATCACTAAACCGACCAGCCCCACTTTCCAGACTTTTCATTTTCAAGGCCGCCGCTGCAGAACCTGATGCAACAAAGCGTGATGAACGGAACGTGTCTACCATCGATTTCAGATGTACTTCCCAATTTTTAAGATATTGTATTTCATCAAAGAATACATAATACCCGGTATAGGTTTCTTCATCTTTAAGAGCCTTTCTGGCGAGCGAAAAGAAATCTTCCAAAGAAATATTATTATAAATGGGAGTATCTACTGATACATAAATAATTTTCTTGGGGTCCACTCCCGAAGAAATCAATCGATCTATGGAATGATAAATCATCACAGTCTTCCCGACGCGACGAGGGCCCATCAAGATTACTGCACGTCTTACAGACAAATCGGTTACCAATTCATAAAAGTCATCTAAATAGGCCCGATGTGGAAATTGTGTAAAATCCTCATCTACTTTCCCCGATTCCCACCAAGGATTATCAAGCACCATACGTTTCTGTATCTGTTCTTCAATAAAAGAATTTGCGATATTCATACATCATGCATTTTATAGACTTTACAAAAATATATAAACATATCTATTTTACAAATAACGTAGATATAAATCTATATAGACATGCTTATTTATACAAAATTAGGTCTGCAATAACTATTTCCTCTTATTAATGACAAAATCCATGTCACCAACAAGAACTCTTCAAGAGACTATCTTTTACACAAAAAAAGCGCAACCCGCAATGGGTCGCGCTCTCTATATGAAGGGAATTACATATTCACTGTCATCTCTCCACGACGGAGAAAAAGCGGGCTTGTTCACACCGCCCCCCTCTCGCTGGCATCAGGGAATATAGTGCAGACTTTGCAGCACGGCGCGTATCTTTTCGTAGGTGGTGATGCGCGTGGGCACGAGGGGCAGACGCAGTTTGTTCTCGATGTAGCCCATGGCGTTGAGCAGACACTTCACACCGGCGGGGTTGCCGTCAACGAAGAGCAGGCTGAACAGCTCGGTGAAGCGGTGGTGTATGGGCAGGGCGTTCTTGAAATCGCCGTTGAGCGCCAGGCGCACCATCTTGCTGAACTCCTTGGGGAAGGCGTTGCCGATTACCGAGATGACACCGACCGCCCCCAGCGTGAGCAGCGGGAAGGTGATGCCGTCGTCGCCCGAGATGACCATGAAGTCGGCGGGCTTGTTCTTGATGATGTCGTCCATCTGCGTGATGTTGCCCGAGGCCTCCTTGATGGCTACAATGTTGGGATACTCCTTGGCCAACCGCAGCGTAGTCTCGGCACTCATGTTCACGCCGGTACGTCCCGGCACATTATAGAGAATGACCGGCAGCCGCGAGGCTTGTGCGATGGTGCTGTAATGCTGATAGATGCCCTCTTGCGAAGGTTTGTTGTAATAGGGGACTACCGACAGAATGGCGTCATAGCCCGTGAAATCGTCGTGTTTCAAATGCTCCACGATGCCGCGCGTGTTGTTGCCACCCAACCCCAATACCAGGGGAATGCGGCCTCTAACACGCTCTACGACAAAGCGTTTGATCTCGGCCTTCTCCTCCTCGGTGAGGGTGGGAGTCTCGGCCGTGGTGCCCAGTACCACCAGGTAGTCGGTACCGTTTTGTATCAGATATTCAATCAGTCGGGAAAGGGCCTCGAAGTCGATGCTCTCGTCTTCCTTGAACGGCGTGATAAGTGCCACACCCATTCCGCTTAAATTGATTCTTGCCATATTTCTACCCTCTATTTGTTTCCGCTTCCAAAATTACAGATTATTCTCTTTTACGCCAATTTTCTTCCAATAAAAAAGCGCATTCTTTAACAAACCGCCTGCATCGAGCGGGGTTCCGGCTGCGGGCGAAGCCCCGCCATCGGGGTGCCCGGTTGCGGAAGAATCGGGCATAAGTATCTGTAAATGAAATGGATTTTCTTCACCCTTGGCCACACCTATCTTGAAGGTAGCCCGAGAGCGCACGGCCAGACAGAGGAGCGGCAGCGAGGGGGTGGTCGATGCGTCGATGAGCACATCGCCGTCGTGGGCATCGAAGTTCGCCAGGAACTGCCGGGAGGGTCGGTTCCACCACCACGAGGTGCTCAGCCGCAAAATGGGTTGACACCCCGGCAGCGTTGCCGGCAGCACCTCTTTCGAGTGGTGTGTCTCCACGACCAGCGTGATTTTGAAGCCGGCATCGGCCAACTCCTGGATTCCCGGCAACAGCGACGACAGCTCCCGGCTCTGGGCAAGCAGCACCAGCCGACCGGCATCGTCGAAGGCCCGGAACTGTTCCGGGGCTGGACGCCTCAACTGGCGTCTCAGGCGCCAGGCGGTAATAAACGAAAGACACATAACGCAATCTATTTAGCAATCAAGGGTTATCGAATCATCTCCAAAAACTCATCTTCCGAGAGAATGCGTACGCCCAGCTTCCGAGCCTTTTCGAGCTTGGCCGGACCCATGTTCTCACCGGCCAGGATATAGGTAGTCTTGCCCGACACCGAACCGGTGTTCACCCCGCCGTGCTGCTCGATAAGCGCCTTGTATTCGTCGCGGGAGTGGTGGGTAAAGGTTCCGCTGATGACAATCGTGGCCCCGGCCAGCTTGTCGGTACGCTCCGAGAGCCGCTCCTCGGTTACCTGCATCTGCACGCCATAGCCGCGCAGCCGCTCGATCAGGCGCAAGTTGTCGGCGTCGGCAAAGTAGGCCACCACACTTTGGGCAATGCGCTCACCGATGTCGCCAATTCGGGTAAGCTCCTCGACCGTGGCCTCGCGCAGCCGGTCGATCGAGTGCAAGGCCAGCGCCAGTTTCTTGGCCACCGTTTCGCCCACATAGCGTATGCCCAGGGCAAACAGCACCCGCTCGAAGGGTACCTCACACGACTTGCGCACGGCGTCGACAATGTTCTGTGCCGAGCGTTCACCCAGCCGTTCCAGCGCGGCGATGGCCGAAGCCTGCAAGGTATAAAGGTCGGCCACATCTTTCACCAGCCCAGCGTTGTAGAAGAGGTTGACCGTCTCGCTGCCGATGCCGTCGATATTCATCGCCCGGCGGCTGATGTAGTGCTCGATGCGACCCTTAATTTGGGGCGGGCACCCCTTTTCGTTGGGACAGAACCAGGCCGCCTCGCCCTCAATGCGTTTCAGCGGCGTGCCACATTCGGGACAATTGCGTATGAAGCGCACCTTCTCGCCCACCAGCAGGCGGGCCGAGGTGTCGACCGAGGTAATCTTGGGTATGATTTCACCCCCCTTCTCGATATAGACCATATCGCCTATGTGCAGGTCGAGGGCGTTCATAAAGTCTTCGTTGTGCAGGGTGGCCCGCTTGACAATCGTGCCCGATAGCAACACCGGGTCGAGATTGGCCACCGGGGTGACGGTGCCCGTGCGCCCTACCTGAAACGACACCGAGTTGAGCCGCGTGAGCGCCTGCTCGGCCTGGAACTTGTAGGCGATGGCCCAGCGGGGCGACTTGGCCGTATAGCCCAGGTTCTTCTGCTGCCGCAACGAGTTGACCTTGAAGACCATGCCGTCGGTAGCCACCGGCAGATGCTTCCGCTCGGTATCCCAATAGGCGATATACTCCCGCACCTCGTCGACCGAGTGGAGAATGCGCATGGCATCGGATATCTTGAAGCCCCACGCGCGGGCCCGTTGCAGATTCTCGTAGTGGGTATCGGCCGGCAGATTCTCGCCCAGCAGGTAGTAGAGATAGGCATCGAGCCCCCGGGCAGCCACCACGGCCGAGTTTTGCGATTTGAGGGTACCGGCCGCCGCATTGCGGGGGTTGGCAAAGAGGGGCTCCTCCTGCTCCTCGCGCTCCTTGTTGAGCGCCTCGAACACGGCCCAGGGCATGAGTATCTCGCCCCGAATCTCAAACGAGTCGGGGTAGTCGTTGCCCCGCAGTTGCAGGGGAATGCTGCGAATGGTTTTCACATTCTCGGTCACATCGTCGCCCCGGGTACCGTCGCCCCGGGTCACGGCCTGCACCAGCCGTCCGTGCTCGTAGATGAGCGAGATGGAGGTACCGTCGAATTTCAGTTCGCCCACCAGCTCAAACTCCTCGCCCATCAGCCCCGAGCGAACCCGGTCGTAAAAGGCGGCCACCTCTTCAATCGAATAGGTGTTGCTCAGCGACAACATGGGGTAACGGTGCTCGACCTGTGTAAAAGACTGGTTGATGTCGTTGCCCACCCGCTGCGTGGGCGAGTTGGGGTCGAAATACTGGGGGTAGGCCTCTTCGAGCCGTTGCAGTTCGTGCATCATCTCGTCGAAGGTACGGTCGTCGATGGTCGGGGCATTCAACACATAGTAGTTGTAGTTGTGCTCGTCGAGCTCTTTGCGCAATCGCGCTATCTTTTCCTGGGGAGATTCCATGTAAGCAAATCGGTTTTTGAAGGTTACGGTCATAGCGGGAGAAGCCGTCGGCCCACACAAAAAAAGCGGGGTTTCCCCCCGGGCCACGCCCGGCCCTATCCGGCCGCTACGCACTACAAATATAGAGCTTTTGCCCCAAAAAGCGGGTATAATTTGACAAGAATGTTATACGTCGATAGCTATAAATAACGTATCTTTGCGGGTAAAATCATCAAGCGTAAAAAAATGCTGCAAACCAAAAATTTGTGTGGCGTGACGTTGCAGTACAACGTCGAGGGCGAAGGCTATCCCGTGATACTCATGCACGGGTGGGGGTGCAACCACACCACCGTCGCCTCGATCGAACGGCTGCTGGCCCCCCACTTCAAGGTCTACAACCTCGACTTCCCGGGATTCGGCGGCAGCAGCACACCGCCCGCCGTGTGGGGCGTGGAGGAGTACACCCGTCTGCTCGAAGCCTTTGTCAAGGCCGAGTCGATAGAGCGTCCCATACTCATCGGCCACTCGTTCGGCGGCCGGGTATCGATACTCTATGCCTCGCGCAATGCCACACACAAAGTGATTCTGGTCGATGCCGCCGGTGTAAAACCCCGCCGTCCGCTCAAATACTACGTGAAGGTCTACTCGTTCAAACTGAGGAAACGGCTGCTGCCGCTCGTCGTGGGACGCAAGCGGGCCGACGAGACCATCGAGGCCTACCGCCGCAAATCGGGGTCGGCCGACTACAACGCCCTCACCGGCATGATGCGCAACATTCTGGTCAAGGTGGTCAACGAGGACCTCAAAGCGGTGATGCCCCGCATCGCCTGCCCCGTGCTGCTCATCTGGGGGAAGAACGACACCGCCACTCCCCTGCGCGACGCCCGCACGATGGAACGCCTCATTCCCGATGCCGGACTCGTGGCCTTCGACGACGCCGGCCATTACAGTTTCCTCGACAAGCCCTATGAGTTCAACGCCGTGGTACAAAACTTCTTACAGCCCGATATAAAACAAAAATCATGAATCTGATACTCCCCATCATCACCTTTCTCGCGTTGCTGTTCTACACCGCCATCGAAATCAAGTTTCAGTTGCAGATGATGCAGCAGAACACCTACCGCAACGACCGCTACAACCGGTGGCTCAAAGGCGAATCGTTCGCCTCGGTATCGCGGCTCGTCGACCTGTTCCTGCTCCTGCTGCTCTCGACCAGCTTCCTGCCGGTGTTCGTGCAGATTGTCACCATCACGGTCGTGCTCTACAAGAGTGTGAACCGATTGAAAACCAAATACAAGAAGCCTCTGGTATTTACCCGCCGGGCTACCCGACTCTACCTCACGGCTCTGGTACTCACCCTGCTCATTGCCGGGCTGGCCACCGGGCTCACCACACTCGACAACGGCAGCCGCGCGCTGCTGGCGCTCGCCATACTGGCACCCTACCTCATGATGGCGGCCAACGTGCTGATGCAGCCGGTCGAGCGACAAATCAACCGCAAATACTACAACGAAGCCAAACAGATACTCGCCCAGATGCCCGCACTCACCGTCATCGGCATCACCGGCAGCTACGGCAAGACCAGTACCAAGCATTACCTCTACCGCATCTTGTGCGAACGGTATAACGTGCTGATGACACCCGGCAGCTTCAACACCCCCATGGGGGTTATCCGCACCGTGCGCGAGCAGATGAAACCCTACCACAACGTATTCATCTGCGAGATGGGCGCCAAGCAAATCGGCGACATCAAGGAGATCTGCGACCTGGTGAATCCCCAGATAGGCATCATCACCGCCGTGGGCGAGCAGCACCTCGAATCGTTCAAGAGCATCGAGAACGTGCAGCGCACCAAGTTCGAACTGGTCGACGCCCTGCCCGCATCGGGCTTTGCCGTGGTCAACAACGACTTCCCCTACATTGCCAACCGTCCCGTGACCAACGTGCCGGTGAAACGCTACACCATCGCCGACACCGGCGCCGACTACCACATCGAGGAGATTCGCTACGACAGCGACGCCACCCGATTCACCGTGGTGGGGGGCGGAGAACGCATCGAACTGAGCACGAAACTCATCGGCGAGTGCAACCTGTCGAACCTCATGGCCGCCGTCATCGTGGCCCGGCACCTGCAAGTGCCCGTGCCGTCGATACAATACGGGGTGAGCCGCATCGAGCAGGTGGAGCACCGTCTGAACATGAAACGCACGCCGGGCGGCATCTCGATTATCGACGACGCCTTCAACTCCAACCCCGACGGGGCCCGCATGGCACTCGACGTGCTGCGCCGCATGACGCAGGGCAAACGTATCGCCATCACCCCGGGCATGATCGAGTTGGGCGACAAACAGGTGGAGTACAACCGCACGCTGGGCCGTCAACTGGCCACCGCCTGCGACTACGTGATGGTGGTAGGCCGCTACAACCGCGACGCCATTCTGTCGGGGTTGCAGGAGGCCGGATACCCCGAGGAGAAGCTCTTCGTGGCCGACTCCTTTGCCGAGGCGCAGGCCCGGCTGGCCCAGGTAGCCGAGGCCGGCGACACCGTCCTCTATGAGAACGACCTGCCCGACACCTTCAAGTAAAACCCGATTATTATCACAAAACAAGCAATACAGTTTATCACAGAAAGATTATGAAAACTACCGTTGGTGTTTTTTTCGGAGGCCGCTCGACCGAGCACGAAATCTCCGTTATCTCGGCTTTACAAGCCATCAATGCCTTTAACAAGGATAAATATGAAATCATACCCATATACATCACCAAACAGGGCCGCTGGTTCAGCGGCGACGCCCTGCTCACGGTGAAGAACTACCGCGACATGGCCGCCCTGCAAAAGATGTGTACCGAGGTATACATGATTCCCGAATACGGCGACTACAACGTCTACCGCAAGAAGAAACCCCTCTTCGGGAGCGACATCTGGGCCAAACTCGACGTAGTCGTGCCCGTGCTGCACGGCAGCAACGGCGAGGACGGCATCTTCGAGGGCGTGCTCGAATCCATCGGCATTCCCTATGCCGGTTGCAACACCCTGGCCTCGGCTAACGGCATGGACAAAATCACCATGAAGATGATCATGCAGCAGAGCGGAATCCCCATTGTCGACTACGTGTGGTTCACCGACAAGCAGTGGTTTGCCCAGCGCGACCAGCTCATCGAGGAGATTGAAACCCGCCTCGGCTACCCCGTCATCGTGAAACCGGCCAACCTGGGTTCGAGCGTGGGTATCTCGCACGCCGACAACCGCGAAGAGCTCATCGCCAAAATCGACGTGGCCGAGAAATACTCCACCCGCATCGTCATCGAGGATATGGTCGAGGAGCTGAAAGAGATCAACTGCTCGGTGCTGGGCGACTGCGACGACTACCGCACCTCGGTGTGCGAGGAGCCCATCAAGAGCGGCGACATTCTCACCTACGAAGATAAATATATGGGAGGCGGCAAATCGAACAAGGGCATGCAGGCCACCCAGAAACGTATCCCCGCCGACCTCACCCCCGAGGAGACCGCCCGCGTGCAGTTCCTGGCCGGCGAGACCTTCCGGGTACTCTCGTGCCACGGCGTGGCCCGCGTCGACTTCATGATCGACGGCAAGAGCGGCAACATCTACGTAAACGAAATCAACACCATTCCCGGCTCCCTCTCGTTCTACCTGTGGGAGGCATCGGGTATCCCCTTCGACCAACTCATGGACCGACTGGTCGACCTCGCCCTCAAACGCAAGCGCGAGTCTTCCATGAAGACCGTCAGCTACGACCAGAACATCTTCAACCTGGGCAAGGGCCTCAAAGGCGGCAAGATGGGGGCGAAGTAAGAGAAGGACAATTTCCTCGTTTATAAAAAAAACAAAGAGGTCATGGGGCGGTCGGTTGTCCCCATGACCTCTTTTTAATCAAGTCCCCCTGTCCAGAGGTCACTATTCCCCCGATGAATTTATCCAGTATTTACGCAGCAGGTCCTCGAATTTTGCTTTTCCGCAACAAGCCGATTTATCGGTATTATGGAATCGCCACGAAGCTGGGTGATTGACCTGCCCGATAACAATCTCCTCCCACACAATCTCTTTTTCATTACAGTATTTCAAAAAAGAGTTGTATGCTAACTTACTGAGAAACACTATCAACTCGGGAGACAGGACCCGGATAATCCCCGTCAACGCCTCCCCCGACACATCAAGGTCGACGGGTTGGGGCTCGAATTGTCTGCTACGCCCCGTATTGTATGCAGGCCGCAAAAAATAATTGTAAAAGGCCGATTCACAGAGGGCATATCCATCGTGAGCAACATGCTGCTCGTCGAGAACCCGGTTCATACAATCATATACCCGAGTGAAAGTTCAATACCCTTTCCAGTTACTCACATCGGTCTTTCGATACTCGGGAATCAACTTTGCATCGGGATTGCAATACCACTCTTGTGGCTGCAAAAAATCGCTATACGGGATATCCGCATCATTGAAATAATTGCTTTCTCCAATCAACAGCATCTTCCTGTGTGCATTATCTTCCCGCCAAAAACAATCACCCACGGCGGGAACCAACTCGGGGAAACGGACAAAGATACCCTCTTTGACGATTCCGCCCTTCCCGACTGCCTCCAATCCTTCAATTATCATAACTCATTTATATTCGGCATTATACAAGTTACAATTCCGACACTTCAATATAATAGTTTTCCTCATCGGCATCGGTCAGTTTTATCAGATAATCGGTTTGATCCATCGTATTCGTCACCGTAAAAGTGGCATACGATTCTTCATCTTTGACCAATACCGGTTTACTCAACACGACTCTTGCATCGACATCCTCGGCCGTATCGAAATAAAACTCGATAAATTCACACACATATCCATCTACGATATCTCCAAAGGGAAATTCTTCTTTGGAAAAATTATTCTTTGCAATATACTGAATTTCGTTCCAAGCCTCACTATACACTTTTTGGGCAGCCTCTTCGACCATTCTCTCATATTTCGTTTGATCGATATGAAACATACCTCCCGCATAATCACCCAGCAACCAATTACTTGCATTAGCTTTTCGGGCATATTCTTCTGCAATTCTTCCTCGTATTTCATTATATTTCTCTGGTAATACATCATTCTGATAAATCGTGAGTATAATCAACGGTTTGGCTTCTACCATCATGGAATCCAAATCGATTGTCCCTACCGATTTCAAGGTCATTTGATTACCACATGAGACTGCGGTCCATGCGACAAATACGACGAATGCGATAAATACCATGCGGTTCATTGCCCGTTTCATAAAAGACTTGTTCGAACTGGATTCTACACTTATTCCCATATTATTAAATTTTTCGGTTATCATAACATTTCTCATAATTTAAACTGAGCGATAGAGGTGGGCGATTCTCACGCCCACCCGCTTTTCTCTTATTTTTTAGGAATAAAGACAAAAGTTTTCCCACTAATACATTTTACCTCTCCTCCCATAAGACGTGCAGCTGTCAACAAATCATTATACGAAGCATAAGTCTGCACATTTCCATTCGGGAAATTCAATGTGTACATAACATATAGATTTAAAATGTCTCCCAATCCCCAAGAGACCTATCCATTAAAGAAATGCAGGATTGCATTACCACTTTACCGGGTAACGACATTTCTATCTTGTAATCTCGTCCCAAGGGCTAAACAGGAAAAAGTGCTATCGTTTCCTGCCGCCGCGCCATCTCATGGTAAGAAGAGAATTGCTTTTTACCCAAAGAATGTTTAGGAGTTTTGGCATTTAATGCATCTATTAAGCTTGGGCAAACTCTTCTATTTCAGGTATGCGCTGTGTCCATTTTTGTTCTATAGCTCTTTCTTCTGCAAGCCTCTTCGCTTCTGCTATTGAATTCCTCTCATATTCTTTTTAAGCTATTTGTTTAAATAATGCTCTCTTCTGTATTTTTCTGATGCTTCGAAATTACCATATTCATATTCAAACGTATATAGACTTCCTTTATCTTCTCTTGAACCATATAGTTTATGAATATCCATAGAAATAACATTTCCTTTGCTATCGTAACTCAATAATACATCCTTGCCGAAGGGCTCCTTGTCGCTTATGACAGATAATTGCCCCTTTGAATTATATTCGTATTTATAAGAGTTAGCATAACGCTGGTCTTCCTGGCGCATAGGTGCAGATTTAATTTCAAAGGCGAATATATAGAGGTAATTTTGTAGATTATGAATATTATCGCCAGGAACTGGATAAGGCTCCCAAAATCCATCATACCGTGGATAGGTATTATAAGGAGATAGTCTCCATTCTTCAGTGCCACGCACTCCTTCATAGAGATAACCTACCGTAGTATTATTCTCTTTCACAAGTTTTATTTTGAATTTCAATTCATAATTAGTTGGAGTCAAAACACTGTGTGAATAACAGTCTATAGTAGAAAGAGTTCCATCGTCATTATATTTGTATTCATAAAAATAATTGTATGGATTATCTTCAGACGCAACGTGTAAAAGGCGATGATCTTTGTCGTAATATAGTGTCGCTTTAAGGTTTTTAGTATTATTTACCCGTTCTCCAAATTTAGTTTCCCACCATTGATGGTATATTTTTACGCAGGATACATCCCCATGAAGTCTTAATGCATCTACATAAGGATTTCTTGCTTGACGAGATAGAACTGAGAATATTGTACAAGCAAGTGTAATAAACAAAATTGTAATCCGTTTCATAATTTTATTTGTTAATATAGTTATAGTATTCCAAAATATTTTAAGATAGAATATAGATAATCAGTATATTCTTTATTCGCAATCTCTTGTTTTCCTGGATTGATTTCGTTTTTTTTCATACGACCGTGGCAAACCTGTCGTATTTCATAGCATCTACAAATGGTTTGAACTTTCGTCCGTGCATAAATTTCATATTACATGCACAGACGATTAGTTCTGCATCATTGTATTTTTCACAACACTCTTGTAACAACTGAGGATAATCACCCCATGTAGATATGATTATCGGTTTTCCCGAGTAATCAGGATTTTTGTAAAAAACATAATCGAAGTCTTTCTGCTGTGGATTCCCTTTGGGAATCTTCTCTTTCAAATATAATCCACCTATTTTAATTTTGTTCGCAAGACTATTAAGGGTAGTGGTCTTCCCACAATTATCTTCCCCTGACAGAATAATAAGTCCCATATTGAAAATATTGCTCGGTCCAACCCCCAATACCGAATTTATATTTAAATAAAGAAAGTGTGAAGTTGATTGCTTATTGAATAGAGGTTCTGGAATAACCTTTGCGTAATAAACAATACCCCACACTTGCTGTTATATATCGGGAATGATATATGACAGAACAAGAGATGAATGTCGTTTCTTCCTTTACGCAATGAAATTTTCCAGATTTCTATTCAAGGGAAGCAATACACTTTCATCAATATGTAATTATCATCTTGCGATGACATTACAAATATACGAAATGTTTTCGACATTCGTGGAGTATTGTAATACAAATTTGCTACTAAATTCGCACAAAATCAATATCGATTTGAATTTTTATTTGGATTCTTTATATTGAAGCATAACCTGCCGCTCTTTTTGCCATCTATTAAAAAAGTGAAGAAAGGGGTAAAGAGGGGGGACTATTATCGAAGGGACCGAGCAAATCACTCCACATCAAAACAAAAAAAAAAATCTCCCGAGGTGCAAGACTGACGTCACCTGGGAGACCTTGCGTTGAATACCTAAAACACCTATTTTATTCTCTCGAACTTTATACCTTTGAACGAAACCTACTCGCGAGGTTCGGGTCTTCCCGGCTTGTCGGGGCCGGGATTAAGATATGGCTTCAGCAGTTCCTCTTCCATGGTTTTCCACCGGGCATATTGCCCTTCATCGAGTACCTTTTTCAGTTTCTTGTCGCGTTTCTGAGCGGCTTTAGCCAACTCTTTGGCCACTTTTTCGGGGTCGGGGCGGTCGTTGTCGGCCCGCATTTCCCGGGGCGGCATGGGAGACCGACCGCCTCTCTTGCCTTCAAATCCACCACCCATCGGTGGACGACCCCCTCCGGGGTGGCGTCCGCGTGGCGGTCTCTGATCCAATCCCTTTCTTTCTCCCCTCTGCGGCATGGGCCGATACTTGAAAATCTTCTTTTGCTCTTCAAGTTGTATCTTGTAGACTTTCTTATACTGCTTCTCACTCAGCCCCAGCTCGGTGCGCATCACCTCGGTAATGCGACGGGCATTCCCCTCGGGCGAAGGTATATCCTTGTACGATTTGAGCGGAGCATCGGCTGCCCACACGGTGGTCAGCAATCCCGACAAGGCCACCAGCCAAACACCTATCTGTAACCGACTTTTCATCGTCTTCTTCTTTTTCTCTGTTACAAAGAAACATCGAATATGCGACGGTTGAAAATAGTTTAGACATAAGGGCCTATTGTCTCGACGAACCGCCCGGTCAAACGGCTGCAAACGAGTTGCGGCGGGCCATAGGGCCCGCCGCAATCTTATCTTGATATCGTCGTATCTTACGCCATGAACTTGCGATAGCGCACCCGGTGGGGCTCCACGTCGCCCAGCCGTTTCTTCTTGTTCTCCTCGTACTCGGAGTAGGAGCCTTCGAAAAAGAATACCTTCGAATCGCCCTCGAAGGCGAGGATATGGGTACAGATGCGGTCAAGGAACCAGCGGTCGTGCGAGATGACCACGGCACACCCGGCAAAGTTTTCGAGACCCTCTTCCAGTGCCCGCAACGTATTCACGTCGATATCGTTGGTAGGTTCGTCGAGCAGCAGCACATTGCCCTCCTCTTTCAGGGCCATGGCCAGGTGCAGCCGGTTGCGCTCTCCACCCGAGAGCACCCCGATGAGTTTCTCCTGGTCGGCTCCCGTGAAGTTGAAGCGCGACAGGTAGGCCCGGGCATTCATGTCGCGGCCGCCCATGCGGAAGGTATCGAGACCGCCCGACACCACTTGATAGACAGTCTTGGCCGGGTCTATATCCTTGTGGGTCTGGTCGACGTAGGCAATCTTGACCGTCTCGCCCACCTCGAACGAGCCCTTGTCGCACTGCTCCTGCCCCATGATGAGCTTGAAGAGGGTGGTCTTACCGGCTCCGTTGGGACCGATTACCCCCACAATGCCGTTGGGCGGCAGCACAAAGTCGAGGTTGTCGAAGAGCAGTTTGTCGCCATAGGCCTTGGCCACGCCGTGCGCCTCGATGACCTTGTTGCCCAGACGGGGACCGTTGGGGATAAAGATTTCGAGTTTCTCTTCGCGCTCCTTCTGATCCTCGTTCAACAGTTTGTCGTAGGAGTTGAGACGGGCCTTACCCTTCGACTGACGGGCCTTGGGGGCCATGCGCACCCACTCCAACTCGCGTTCGAGGGTCTTGCGGCGCTTGCTGGCCTGCTTCTCCTCCATCTCCATGCGACGGGTCTTCTGTTCGAGCCACGAGGTGTAGTTGCCCTGCCAGGGAATGCCTTCGCCACGGTCGAGTTCGAGAATCCAGCCGGCCACGTGGTCGAGGAAGTAGCGGTCGTGGGTGATGGCAATCACCGTGCCGGGATACTGGTGCAGATGCTGTTCGAGCCAGTCGATCGACTCGGCGTCGAGGTGGTTGGTAGGCTCGTCGAGCAGCAGAATGTCGGGCTGTTGCAGCAGCAGCCGGCAGAGGGCCACCCGGCGGCGTTCACCCCCCGAGAGGTATTTCACCAGCTGGTCTTCGGGCGGACAGCGCAGCGCGTCCATCGCCTGTTCCAGCTTGTTGTCGATATTCCAGGCGTCGGAGGCGTCGATGTGGTCCTGCAACTCGGCCTGACGGGCCATGAGAGCCTCCATCTTGTCGGGGTCTTCGAGCACCTCGGGGTCACCGAACGACTCGTTCACCTTTTCATACTCGGCCAGCAGGTCGAGGATAGGCTGCACGCCCTCCTGCACCACCTCCTTCACCGTCTTTTCGGGATCGAGCTTGGGCTCCTGTTCGAGGTAGCCCACCGAGTAACCCGGCGAGAAAACCACCTCGCCTTGATACGATTTTTCTACTCCGGCGATAATTTTCAGCAAGGTCGATTTTCCCGAGCCGTTGAGACCAATAATACCGATCTTCGCTCCATAGAAAAACGAGAGATAAATGTCTTTCAATACTTGTTTGTGAGGCGGAAACATCTTGCTCACGCCCACCATCGAGAATATAACTTTCTTGTCGTCGGCCATATAAAAGCTGATAAAAAGATTGTGAATGGAGTGTTATTTTTTGGTGGGTGTCGCTTTCACCCGGTAGTCGCAGCGCACGCGGCCCTTGATGATGTTGACCAGCTTCGACTTGATGAGCTGCTTGCGAATGGGCGAGATACGATCGATGAAGACCTTGCCCTCCAAGTGGTCGTATTCGTGTTGCACCACCCGCGACAGATAACCTTCGATGACCTCGTCGTGGGCCACGAAATCCTCGTCGAGCCATTTCAAATGAATTTTTTCGATGCGGGGCACCGGCTCATGAATACCGGGCAGACTGAGGCACCCCTCCTCACGGGTCTCCTTGCGACCGTCTTCGAGCACTTCGAGTTCGGGATTGATCAGGGTGAGTTTCTTGCCCTCACAATCGGGGAAGTATTCGGCCATGGGGCTGGCGTCGATGACAATCACGCGTATCGAGAGTCCTATCTGCGGAGCTGCCAGTCCGATGCCTTCGGTGGCATACATCGTCTCATACATGTTCGCAATCAGCTCTTTGAGCTGGGGGTAAGAAGCATCGATCTCTTCGGTCTCCTTACGAATTACGGGGTGTCCGTACAGGTAAACAGGTAGTACCATATCTTATCGTTTTTTACTTTCCAAATAATCTTTGAGGATAATCGTAGCACTTATCTCGTCGACCAGCTCCTTGTTGCGGCGGGCCATCTTGGAGAGGCCTCCGTCGAGCATGGCCCGATGGGCCAGCACCGAGGTGAACCGCTCGTCGAAAAACTCGACGGGTACCTGCGGAAACAGTTTCTTGAACCGGTTGACAAAGGGGGTGATATAGCGCATGTTCTCCGAGGGCTCGTTGTTCATCTGCCGGGGCAGCCCCACCACAATGCGCTCGACCTCCTCGCGCTGCATGTATTGCGTGAGGAACTCGATGAGCTGCGACGAAGCAACGGTGGTCAATCCATTGGCGATAATCTGCAACGGGTCGGTCACGGCTATGCCCGTGCGCTTCTTACCATAGTCTATCGAAAGTATCCTTGCCATATATCGGGCAAAGATAGCTATTTACACGCGATTTGACAAATTTACACGACGCTTCGACTTATTTCGGACTCTCACCCGGGGACTCCTAAAAAAGCTACGTTTTCATTTGTCTCTCCTTTCGTCTTTTTCTATCTTTGTAGAAGACAGGAGGCGGATCGGCCTTGTCGAACTTGAAAATTCCATTTTCGTTTGCCACGGCTCTCGCCTTTTCGCTATCTTTGTAGAAACAGGATTCAAATACCATGAAACGACACTCAATCCATCGTCATTTATTTCTAATTGGTGCTATGCTATACGGGCTTCCGCTCTTCGCAAAATTCTCGCCCGTCGACTATGTGAACCCGCTGGTGGGCACGCAATCGAAATTTGAACTCTCGACCGGCAACACCTACCCGGCCATCGCCATGCCGTGGGGCATGAACTTCTGGACCCCGCAGACCGGCGACCTGGGCGACGGATGGACCTATACCTACACGGCCGACAAAATCAAGGGTTTCAAGCAGACACACCAGCCCAGCCCCTGGATGAACGACTACGGTCAATTTTCGCTCATGCCGGTAACGGGCAGCAGAGTCTTCGACCAGGACCAACGGGCCAGTTGGTTCTCGCACAAGGCCGAGGTGGCCAAACCTTACTACTATAAGGTCTACCTGGCCGACCACGACGTGACAACCGAGATGACCGTGACCGACCGGGCGGCACTCTTCCGCTTTACCTTCCCCGAGGGGGAAAATTCGTATGTGGTGATTGACGCTTTCGACCGGGGTTCTTCGGTACGAATCATTCCCGAAGAGAAGAAAATCATCGGTTACTCGACCCGCAACTCGGGCGGGGTTCCCGAAAATTTCAGAAACTATTTTGTCATCGTCTTCGACAAACCCTTCCAGACTACGGCCGTGGCCCTCGACAACGCCATCAAAACGGGCCAGACCGAAGCGCAAGGCAATCACACCGGAGCCATCGTGGGTTTCTCGACCCAGCGGGGCGAGAAGGTTCACGCCCGGGTGGCCTCATCTTTTATCAACATAGAACAGGCCGAACTGAACTTGAAGGAACTGGGCAACGGCAACTTTGACCGACTGGTGAAACAGGGGAAAGCCCGCTGGAACAAGGTGCTCTCGCGCATCGAAATCGAAGACCCCAATCCCGACAACCTGCGCACCTTCTACTCCTGCCTCTACCGCTCGGTGCTCTTCCCCCGCACGTTCTACGAAATCGACGCCGTGGGCCGGGCCGTCCATTACAGCCCCTACAACGGTCAAGTGCTACCCGGCTACCTATTTACCGATACCGGTTTCTGGGACACCTTCCGTTCGCTCTTCCCCCTGCTCAACCTTGTCTACCCCTCAATGAACAAGAAGATGCAGGAGGGACTGGTCAACGCCTATCGCGAGAGCGGATTCCTGCCCGAATGGGCCAGCCCGGGGCACCGCGACTGCATGATCGGCAACAACTCGGCTTCAATTGTAACCGATGCCTACGTCAAAGGAATCCGCGGCCACGACATCGACAAACTGTGGGAGGCGGTGAAACACGGCGCCAACGCCCAACTCGAAGGGTCGGCCTCGGGCCGGGTGGCTTTCGAGGCCTATAACCGCCTGGGCTATGTGCCCAGCAACCTGGCGGGACAGAGCGTGGCCCGCACGCTCGAATATGCCTACAACGACTGGTGCATCTACACACTGGGCAAGCAACTGGGCCGCCCCGAAAGCGAAATCGGCATCTACAAGCAGCGCAGCCTCAACTACCGCAACGTCTATAATCCCCAAGAGCAACTCATGGTGGGCCGCGACGACCGGGGGAACTTCAACCCCGACTTCCGGGCGACCGACTGGAGCAACGACTTCTGCGAAGGGAACAGCTGGCATTGGAGCTTCTGTGTCTTCCACGACCCGCAAGGACTCATCGACCTGATGGGCGGCCGGGCGGTCTTCAACCAGATGATGGACTCGATTTTCGTCATGCCCTGCTATCTGGGTATGGATAGTCGCGACATGATTCACGAGATGCGCGAGATGCAGGTGATGAACATGGGACAGTATGCCCACGGCAACCAACCCATACAGCACCTGGTCTACCTCTACAACTACTCGGGCGAACCCTGGAAGGCTCAGAGCCACGTGCGCGACATCATGCACAAGCTCTATGCCGCCACCCCCGACGGCTATTGCGGCGACGAGGACAACGGTCAGACTTCGGCCTGGTACATCTTCTCGGCCCTGGGCTTCTACCCGGTGTGCCCGGGCACCGACCAGTATGTGCTGGGGACCCCGCTCTTCCAAAAGGCGACCCTGCATCTGGAAAACGGGAAATCGCTTCTCATCGAAGCCGACAACAACAGCGACTCGACGCCCTATATCCGCTCGATGAAGCTCAACGGCAAGAGTTATACCCGCAACTACCTGACTCACGAAATGCTTACCCAGGGCGGGCGCATACAGTTTGTCATGGACTCGAAGCCTAACCGCAAGCGGGGTACAGCCCCCGGCGATGCCCCCTACTCTTTCTCTTTGGAGAATGAGTAAATTTCATTATCTTTGAGGTGCCATATTCACACATTATGCCTAATCGTATTGACAACCGTGCGGGGATCACACCCGTTCCCGAGGTTGCAGATGGGAAGTGTCGTACAGTACACACCCGATTGAAGAGTGCGTTTCCCCGAGCCTCGGAAAGCCGGAGAAACGACACGATACCGTCTCGTTACGAGGCGATATCGCAGGTTTGTGTCGTACGCTCCAAGTTGACTCTCGACACCCCGGCGACCCTGAAAAACATGAATCGAATCAAATACAATAACCTTTTATTTTCAACAATCTATCTTTTATGAAAACCTTTGCCAAAGTAAGTTGCCTGTGCGTGGCCCTCGGCTGCGGAGCCACCTACGCCCAGGCGGCACCCGAGCCTGTGGCCATTGCCCGGCAAGACAACACCCGCGTGCAGTACACCAGCCAACGTCCGCAAGAGCGCCTGTTCGTATCGAATGCCGTCGAGAAACAGATCGAGCGGGTAAAAGCCCTGCTCACCAATGCCCGCCTCGCCTGGATGTTTGAGAACTGCTTCCCCAACACGCTCGACACCACCGTACACTTCGACGGCGACAACGACACCTTTGTATATACCGGCGACATTCACGCCATGTGGCTGCGCGATTCGGGAGCCCAGGTGTGGCCCTACGTACAGCTGGCCAACGAAGACCCTGAACTGAAAAAGATGTTGGCCGGGGTAATCAACCGCCAATTCAAGTGCATCAACATCGACCCCTATGCCAACGCCTTCAACATGGGCCCGACCGGGGGCGAATGGATGTCGGACCTCACCGACATGAAACCCGAACTTCACGAGCGTAAATGGGAAATCGACTCGCTGTGCTACCCCATTCGTCTGGCCTACCACTACTGGAAGGTGACCGGCGATGCCAGCGTGTTCGGCGACGAGTGGCTCGACGCCATCGCCCATATCCTGCGCACCTTCAAGGAGCAGCAGAAGAAGGAGAACAACGGCCCGTACAGCTTCATGCGACGCACCGAACGGGCTCTCGACACGATGACCAACAACGGTCTGGGCAATCCCGTGAAACCGGTGGGCCTCATCTGCTCGGCCTTCCGCCCCTCGGACGATGCCACCACCTTCCAGTTCCTCGTCCCCTCCAACTTCTTTGCCGTGACCTCGCTGAGAAAAGCGGCCGAAATCCTGCGTGCGGTCAATCACAACGAACAACTGGCCGGGGAGTGCACCGCACTGGCCCAGGAGGTGGAGACCGCCTTGCAAAAGTATGCCGTGCACAACCACCCGAAATACGGCAAGATCTATGCCTTCGAGGTCGACGGCTTCGGCAACCAGCTGCTCATGGACGACGCCAATGTACCCAGCCTGCTGGCCATGCCCTACCTCGGCGATGTCGATGTGACCGACCCCATCTACCAAAACACCCGCCGATTCGTGTGGAGCGAAGACAACCCCTACTTCTTCAAGGGGAAAGCCGGCGAGGGTATAGGCGGCCCGCATATCGGATACGACATGGTGTGGCCCATGAGTATCATGATGAAGGCCTTCACCAGCCAGGACGACCGGGAAATCAAGGCCTGCATCGAGATGCTGATGAAGACCGATGCCGGCACGGGATTCATGCACGAGTCGTTCCACAAGGACGACCCCTCGAATTTCACCCGCCCCTGGTTTGCCTGGCAGAACACCCTGTTCGGTGAACTCATTCTCAAACTGGTAAACGAGGGAAAGGTCGACTTGCTCAACAGTATAGACATTCAATAAAGTCTACCCAACCCATTACAAAAGCCCAAGGAAAAGGTTACCGCCGGTATCAAACGGTAACTTTTTCCTTTCATTTTTTTAAAACAGATATGCAATTTCTTAAAAAGAGCTAAAATCAGAAACTTTTTTACCAAAAACATGTTGTAAAACATACAAAAGCAATATATTTGCACTGTGTTTTTCATGGTATTAGATTTAAGGTTAATAAGGATTGGTTGTCGTGAGACAATCAATTTTTTTTTGTCCCTACCCCAAAAAAAAATCGGCCCTGCCACAGGATACATGTGGAGAGCCGATCACATAAACAAACAACACTAACCCAACTTTTTTACCCGATTTACGGTATCGTGATATAGAGGGGTGAACCCGTGAGCAGAGGCTCGATTACTCCCCCCTTCACCTCGACGCGTCCGGCCTTGCCATACAGGTCGGAGGTAACCAGTTCACCGTCCTTACCCCCTACCGTCAGCTTCACCGAGTGAGGTTCTATCGTATCGGGGCTTTTCATCAATTCAGGAGCAGCCCATACCACCAGTTTCACCTTCCCCTCGGGGTTGACAAAGCGCAGGGCAAAGTCTCGCGAACGATCCAACGGAATGCGACGCTCCAACTTGTAACCGCTCAACTCCTTGACCAGATTCTTGCAGGCCTCGTAAGCGGGAGTCGTCTCCCCCCCTTTGTGATAGAGGGCAAACCCCTCCTTGCCGCCCCACTCATACCAGATGGTTACCGGCAACCCTTCGAGCAGGTCGATCAGGTATTGACGCACCACATGCCAGGCCTGATACTCCTTGGCCAGCGCCGGGTCGCCCCCGGCATATCCCTCGGCCTTACCCAGCGGGAACCCCCGCTCCGAGTTAATCCACAGGCGGTCGGTCTTGCCTCCGGCCTGTTTCATCAGGTCGCGCGTGTGTGCATAGGCTTCGATATAATCTTCGGGCGCCTTTACCCCATAGGGGTGAACCGACCATATATCCCAGTCTATATCAAGCATGCCCTCGGCAAAACAGTAGCTCATCCACTTGTACGACTCGGTCCACATGTTCGACACCGAGCCAGCCAGCACCACGCAGTCGGGGTTGGCCTCCTTCATGGCCGGAACCGTGGCACGCACCAGGTCGGTGTACTCCAGGGCATATTGGGGCGAATTGCCCACCTTGCCGTGGCGTCCCCAGAAAGTCATCGTGTTGGGTTCGTTCCACACCTCCCACACGATATTCCGTCCGCGGTAATGCGAAGCCAGTTGAGCCGCAAAGCGGGCATAGGCCTGGCGGGCCGGCTCGTCCTTCACATGGCCGTAGAGTTTGTTGCTGAACGCCATGCAGCCGATAATACTCAACCCACGTTTTTCGCAGTCGTCGACAAAACGGTCGTACTGGCTGAAATCATACACACCTTTCTCCCGCTCGATCGATTCCCACATGAAACCGCGACGTACCCATTTCATACCCAGCGCCTGCACCCGGTCCAAATCATCGGGACCATCGGTATCGCCTTTCAACTGCACACCCATGTTGTAGGGAATGGTACCGTCAGGAATAATTCCCGGTCGCTCCGAGGCAGCCAAACCCGGTAATACCCACCCCACGAGAAGCGCACTCACCCAAATTTTCATCTTCATAACCAAAACTATTTTTATGATATAACTGTTTTGTGGACTATTCCATATCATAAAGACCGCAAAACAGAAAATCTATACCCTACTTGAAGAAAGAAAATTATCCATAAGCACCACTCGGCTGAACCTCGCATCGACGTGCGGGGTGACATACGCGTCATTCCGCGCCACGACGCGGAATCCAGACAGTGCGGGATAAGTACCAAGGAATTTGATAAGAAGGAGGTGAAAAGGATACCGACAAAACAGATTGATTGAAAAAACGGACAAGCTGCAAAAGCCACCAGACATAGCAGGACAAAGGTTCACAAAAAAAGCCTGCGAGCATGATTCTCACAGGCTTTATAACATCGGAAGGATTCAACCACACGGCCTCCTTCCCACTTGGTGCGGACGACGGGACTCGAACCCACACGTCGCAAGACACTAGATCCTAAGTCTAGCGCGGCTACCAATTACGCCACGTCCGCAAACGATAGTGCAAATATACGAGAAGTTTATAAAATTACAATAAATCGCCCGACAAACTTTTGCCCGGGAGCAGGTGTCGAGCCTCACTCCGAGCCGGTTAGGTAGGCAATCGCCCGGTCGAGTATCGTGTCGTGTCCCTGCTCGGCCTGTTCGAGGTCCATATCCATTTTGTAGCCTTCGGTGGGAGCCACGCCAAACTCGGTGTGCTGACGGCTCGCATCATAGATGGGCGAGGCCGAGAAGCGTATGCTCCACCCGTTGGGCAACTCCGACGAGAAGGGCAGACCACTGCCTCCGCCGGTGATGTCGCCCATCACGACAACCTGAGGCAGCTCCTTCATCACCGACACAAAGTTGTTGGCTGCGCTATACGTCCCCCGGTTGGCCAGTACGACCACCGGTTTCTGATAGCGAATGCGTTTGGAGGGCGAGTATTTGATGGGATAGAGTTCCGAGAAATCCTGATGCCCGGGACCCGTCTTGTGCGAGATATACCCCACCAGGGTCTCCTGGTTGATAAAACGCGAGACCAGCGTCTCGACATTCGACAGCGAACCGCCGCCATTGCTGCGCACATCGATAATCAGCCCCGTCGAGGTCGACAGGTAAGCCAGTATCTGGTCGAGGTTACCCTCGCCGATGGTGCTCGAGAAGCTGCCGTAGTACATGTATCCCACGTTCTGCGGCAGAATCTTGTATTTGATGCCGCTGGTATAGCGGTAGTCGAAGTTGAGATAGTACTCGTCGATGAGCCGCTCCTGATAATTCTCGGGCGAACCGTAGAGCCAGTCCCAGTAGCGCGACACGTCGTGGGCGGCCGACAGATTCACGTGACCGTCCTTCAACTCCATGAGCATGTCACCGCAGACGCTGAACAGCTCCTCCGAGGTCATCTTCATCGTCAGTTTCTTGCGGTACTTGATGCGCACCTGCTCCCAGTCTATCTCCTTGTATTCAAAGAAACAGTAGCGCTCGTCGAGAATGGTCCACAGCGCATCGAAATTGCCATAGGGGTCGTTCTCGAAGACCTCGACCTTGTGGCACGACGTGAAGGAGAGGAGCGACAGGAGCGAAACCAGAAATCCTATTTTTGTAAACTTGCGTATCATATCCTACTCTGCTTCCTTTTAATTATAGACCGATACCACCCGACGGGCCGGGGGTGCCGAACGAAATATCTCGCCCGAGATACCCAACACGAACATATGGCCCAGCACCTGGGTATCGAGGTGATTCACATGGGTAGTGCGCATGAGCTGCCGGTAGCCCAGCCGCAGAGCCATCTTGCCCAGATGAAGGTCTACCGAGAGGTAGTTGCGCAGATCCACCCGGTTGTGCCACGCCCCGAAGTGGACAATGCCGGAGGTATTGCCCAAATAGAACATTTCGTAATAGGACTGGCCGAAGGCCGGGGAGAAGAAGGTGCCCACTACCGGCAACGATACCTGATAACGGAAGGTGAGCGGCAACCGCCCCACCCGCAGGTGATACGAAGCCATGGCCGTGGCTCCCAGGTCGATGGCCACCTTGGCCGTAGCGGGGTTGTTGGAGTTGCGCAGGTTGTAAAGTCCGCCCAACGTAAGAGCCGCCTCACCGCCACCGGCAAGCCACAGGCCCCGCCCCAACTGCCAGCGTCGCAGCATGGCAAAGGAGTAGTCGAGGTAAAGCGACATCATCGCCCCGTTGCCCGACTGGTTGCTCATCGAGGCAAAGTTGAGCAACACGTTGTGGCGGGTCAACCACTTTTCGGGGGCAAAACTGGCGGCCCGCAACCGCTCGTAACCCAAGGCTACATCGAGGCCGCTGTACCGAATGGGCGACAGATAGGTGTCGAGGGCACTTTGCCGCCCGATTTCGAAAGTGAAGGCCGACGCCACGGGGCGCAACGGCTCAGTCTCCGACGCCCGCCCGGGAGCCGGCTTCGGTCTGGGTTTGTGTGTCGCCTGACGAACAGGCTTCGGCAGGGGCTTCGGAGCCGGTTTCTCGGCTCGCAAGGCTGCCGGGAAGAGCAGCGCAATCCCTATGAGGGAGCACAAGAGTGCCTTACTGGTTGTCATCACTTAAAACAAGGTCATTTGCCCCGAAGGATTTTCGTCCGGATTTTCGGTTCCGTTTTCGGGAAGGTTGTTATCATCGGCTTCACCGACTTCGTCGCTGACGGGCTCCTCCTGCCTCAGCGGTTCCAGTTCGCGAATCTCGGCCACCGAGTAGGTGGTGAGCCGCTTGCCTTTGGCCTTGAAACCCTTCACAGCAATGAAATCGGCCGCCTCGACCACCAGTGGCTCACGGAAGGAGTCGCCCCCGCCAAAGGTCACCTCGATGCGGGGATAGGCCACGTCGGTGATGAGCAGCAGACGCGAATCGGAATTGTCGCCCAGGAAATTCTGTTTACGGTTCGTCGGTTCAAATACAAAGCGTTTGAGATAGGGATACCCCTGCGTGGCGTCGAAGAGAGCTACGGTCCACACCTTGTCGGGCTCGAACTTCTCGATACGCAGGATATTGGGGTCGTAGTGGTTGGTCGCGTCGGAGGTGGTGGTGCAATACTCGCCGTTCTGCAAGACGACAAGCACCAGGTCGTCGCCATGGAATTCGCCCAGATATTCGCCCCGACCGTCGTAGTTGAGCCGCAGCACGTCGCGGTCGAACCACACCTTGCGGCCGCCCAGCGTAGAGCCGCCCCGCTCTTTGAGCGAGATGCGGTGTATCTCGTTCTTGGTGAGTATGTTGCCCATCGACTGGCGTCCCTTGATGGCAATCTCGCTAAAATCGCGGTCGACAAAGAGGGTCTTCATGCGAGGCTTGGGCACGAAGGTGACCCGCAGCACCTCGGCCTCGCCGTTGGGATTGGCCGAGAACCAGACCACCCGCGAACCCGGTTTGCCCTGGGTGAGGTCATACTCCTTGTCGCGCGTCACGCCGGTCACGGCAAAACGCTTCATGTAGTGGAGGCCCGCCTTACCGTCGCGATAGACCACGTTGTATATCGTGCGGTTGTCGTTCTTCTTGAAGACGGCGATGTGCAGCAGATTCTTGCCCACAAACATCTTTTCGCTCACCTTCACCACCTTGTACTTGCCGTCGCGGTAGAAGAGTATGATGTCGTCGATGTCGGAACAGTTGCATACAAACTCGTCTTTCTTCAACGCCGTGCCGATGAATCCCTCCTCGCGGTTGATGTAGAGCTTCTCGTTGGCCTCGGCCACCTTGGTCGCCTCGATGGTATCGAAGCTGCGCACCTGGGTGAGGCGGGGATAGCGGCTGCCGTATTTCTCGCGCAACGAGTCGTACCACTTGATGGCATAATCGACAATGTGCTCGATGTCGTAGTCGATCTGGGCAATCTGCTCGCGCTTGGCGGCAATGAGCTCGTCGGCCTTGTCGGAGTTGAATTTGAGGATACGCGCCATCTTGATCTCCATCAGGCGGAGAATATCGTCGCGCGTCACCTCGCGGATAAACGTGGGTTTGAAGGGCTCCAACCGTTTGTCGACGTGGGCTATGGCCTCGTCCATCGAACGGCTCTCTTCAAACTCCTTGTCTTTATAGATGCGATTTTCGATAAATATCTTTTCGAGCGAAGCGAAATGCAGGACCTCCTGCGCCTCGCCCTTCTGTATGAGCAGCTCCTGATGCAGCAGGGCCTTGGTGTTCTCGACGCTGATGCGCAGCAGGTCGCTCACGCTCATGAAGTGCGGCTTGTCGTCGTTGATGACACAGCAGTTGGGCGAGATGCTCACCTCGCAGTCGGTGAAGGCATAGAGGGCATCGATGGCCTTGTCGGACGAGGTACCGGGTATGAGGTGAACCAGTATCTCGGCATGCTGGGCCGTATTGTCGTCGACCTTGCGAATCTTGATTTTCCCCTTCTCCTGCGCTTTGAGTATCGACTCGATGAGCGACGAGGTGGTCTTGCCGTAGGGTACCTCGACGATGGAGAGGGTGCGGTTGTCGAGCTTCTCGATTTTGGCACGCACCTTCACGCTGCCGCCCCGCTCGCCGTCGTTGTATTTGGTCACGTCGATGAAGCCGCCGGTCTGGAAATCGGGATAGAGGTGAAACTCTTCGCCCCGCAGATAGGCCACAGCCGCTTCCAGAATTTCGTTGAAATTGTGGGGCAGAATCTTTGACGACAAGCCCACGGCGATACCCTCGGCACCTTGGGCCAGCAACAGGGGGAATTTCACCGGCAGGGTCACCGGCTCCTTCTTGCGACCGTCGTAGGAGAGTTTCCACTCGGTTGTCTTGGGATTGAAGACGACATCGAGGGCAAACTTCGAGAGGCGCGCCTCGATGTAACGAGGAGCAGCGGCCGAGTCGCCCGTGAGGATATTACCCCAGTTTCCCTGGCATTCGACCAGCAGATCCTTCTGCCCCAACTGCACCAGCGCGTCGCCGATAGAGGCGTCGCCGTGCGGGTGGAACTGCATGGTGTGACCCACGATATTGGCCACCTTGTTGAAGCGCCCGTCGTCAAGCAGCTTCATGGCATGAAGAATGCGCCGCTGCACCGGCTTCAACCCGTCGGACAAGTGGGGAACGGCCCGCTCGAGTATGACATACGAGGCATAGTCGAGGAACCAGTTCTGAAACATTCCCGAGAGTTGGAACTTGATGTCGGGCTTGTCGGGCGTAGGTACCTTGTAGGCCGAGTGAGTAGCTGCCGACTCGTCATTCTCGCCAGCCATCTCCTCGCTTCCGCCAACCTCCGCCTCGTTCTCGCCAGTCGGCACCCCCTTCTCGTCGGCCGAATCGGAATTTTCGCCGACGGGATTCTGGGGCATATCTTCTTCCTGCGGTGTGGTTATATCGTCGCTCATAGGCTCTTTTTGGATTAAAAAAATGGGGAAAGCTCACACCTGCCGGTGCCGCTCTTTTTATTTTTTAAGGGGGTGTATTGCTACATTCCCCTGCAAAAATACAAATTTAATCGAAAAAAATCATTTACTTTGTGCTCTAAAATAGCCCGATTAAGCGATAAATCGAGCAAAAAAATGCAAAGATAAAAAGACAAGAAGCAATAAACCTGAAAAAAAATGGCACAAGAAGACGTTTTCAAGAAATTGGTATCTCATTGTAAAGAGTATGGGTTCGTATTCCCGTCGAGCGAAATATACGACGGCCTGGCTGCCGTATACGACTACGGACAAATGGGTGTCGAACTGAAAAACAACATCAAGAAATATTGGTGGGACAGCATGGTGATGCTGCACGAAAACATCGTGGGCATCGACTCGGCCATCTTCATGCACCCGACAATCTGGAAGGCTTCGGGCCACGTCGACGCATTCAACGACCCTCTCATCGACAACAAGGATTCCAAGAAACGTTACCGTGCCGATGTGCTCATCGAGGACTGCATCGCCAAGATGGACGAGAAAATCGAGAAAGAGGTCGAGAAGGCTGCCAAACGGTTTGGCGACTCGTTTGACGAGAAACTTTTCAGAGAGACCAACCCCCGCGTGCTCGAACACAAGGCCAAACGCGACGAACTGCACGCCCGCTATGCCAAGGCCATGAACGACGGCGACCTGAACGAGCTGCGTCAAATCATTCTCGACTACGATATCGTGTGCCCCATCAGCGGCACGAAGAACTGGACCGAGGTACGTCAGTTCAACCTGATGTTCTCGACCGAGATGGGTTCGACTGCCGACGGTTCGATGAAGGTCTACCTGCGCCCCGAGACGGCTCAGGGTATCTTCGTCAACTTCCTGAACGTACAGAAAACGGGCCGCATGCGCATTCCCTTCGGTATCGCGCAGATTGGCAAGGCCTTCCGTAACGAAATCGTAGCCCGTCAGTTCATCTTCCGCATGCGGGAATTCGAGCAGATGGAGATGCAGTTCTTCGTACGTCCGGGCGAAGAGCTCAAATGGTTCGAGAAGTGGAAAGAGACCCGCTTGAAATGGCACAAGGCACTGGGCCTGGGCGACCAGAAATACCGCTTCCACGACCACGAGAAGCTGGCCCACTATGCCAATGCAGCCACCGACATCGAGTTTGAGATGCCCTTCGGCTTCAAGGAGGTAGAGGGTATCCACTCACGTACCAACTTCGACCTGGGCAACCACGAGAAATTCTCGGGCAAGAAGATACAATATTTCGACCCCGAACTGGGCGAATCGTACACCCCCTACGTAATCGAGACCTCGATTGGTGTAGACCGCATGTTCCTGAGCGTGATGGCTGCCGCCTATTGCGAAGAGACGCTCGACAACGGCGAGAGCCGCGTCGTGCTGCGCTTGCCGGCTCCGCTGGCTCCGGTGAAGGTTGCCGTGATGCCGCTGGTACGCAAGGACGGTCTGCCCGAAAAGGCCCGCGAAATCATCAACTCGCTGCGCTTCGACTTCAACTGCCAGTACGACGAGAAGGACTCGATTGGCAAGCGCTACCGCCGTCAGGACGCCATCGGCACTCCCTTCTGCGTCACCGTCGATCACCAGACGCTCGAAGACCAGACCGTGACCGTACGCTTCCGCGACACCATGGAGCAACAACGCGTGGCCATCGACCAGTTGCAGAGCCTCATCGGCGAGCAGGTGAGTCTGAAATCCTTGTTAAAGAAAGTAGCAGAATAAACCCAACCCATTAATCCATTCGATATGAGAAATTTCGTTCGAGTTCTTTTTGCAATCGTCATCGCTGCCTCGTTCACCTCGTGCAGCTACAACAGCATCGTTGAAGCCGACGAGAATATCAACGCACAGTGGGCGAAAGTAGAAAACCAGTATCAACGGCGGGCCGACCTGGTGCCTAACCTCGTCAACACCGTCAAGGGATACGCCTCACACGAAAGCGAAACGCTCGAAGCCGTGGTGGCCGCCCGTGCCAAAGCGACGCAAATTACCGTCGACCCGGCCAACCTCACCGAAGAGAACTTGCAAAAATACCAGGAGGCACAAGGCGAATTGTCGAGTGCCCTGGGCAAACTCCTGGCCATCACCGAGAACTATCCCGATCTGAAAGCCAACCAGAATTTCCTGGAATTGCAGGCCCAGCTCGAAGGTTCCGAAAACCGCATCGCCACCGAGCGCTCGCGCTATACCGATGCCGTGAACGCCTATAACCAGAAGATACGCAAGTTCCCGGCACTCATCACGGCCAAACTGTTCGGGTTCGACCCCAAACCGCAATTCAAGGCCGAAGAGAGCGCCGCACAAGCTCCTGTCGTGGAATTTTAATCAATAGCCCCTATTCGTTATGAAAAAGTTACCTGTTTTTCTGTTTATCTGCCTCCTCGTAGGAATCGTCTCCTGCAAGGAGAGTGAAAACTACTGGACCCAGTATGAGGAGTGGCGCGACACCAACGACGCCTGGTTTATCGAACAGCTCGGAGCCAAGGATGCCGACGGCAACCCCGTCTATACCAAAGTGGTGCCCAGTTGGGACCCCAGCATCTACGTGTTGATGAAATACTACAACGACACAAGTCTCAACCGCGATGCACAGTCGCCCTACCAAACCAGTACGGTCGACATCATCTACAAAGGTACGCTCTACAACGGCACACCCTTCGACTCCTCATACCTGCAACCCAACGGAATCTACCGCAGCCAAGTGAAACAAAATATCAAGGGGTGGATTGTAGCCCTCGAAGAGATGAAGGTGGGCGACAGCTGCCGGGTGATCATACCCCAGACGCTGGGTTATGGCGCCCAATACATGTCGTCGCTGATTCTCCCCTATACTACGCTGGTATTCGACATGAAGCTGGTGGACATTCCCGGATTGGAAAAACCGGTCAACGAGTAAAGGCAACCCTTTCTCCTCGATAAAAAAACGGCTGTCTTTCAAGAACAGCCGTTTTTGTTTATCGCTATTTTGTCACACATTTGTAAAACCGATGTAACGACAAGGAAACAACAACCGCTTTTCTTTGTTGCGTTAAAATAGGGATAACATATAGAGAACAAACATATAAACCACTTACGTCTAATCTGCTGCAAACATGATATACATCGAAAAAGAACTCGACGACCTGAAAAAAGAGGTCCTCGAAATGTGGGACTTGGTCAACTCACAACTCAACCGCGCCGGCGAAGCCCTGCTCTCCATGGACAAGGAGCTGGCCCACGAAGTCACCTACCGCGAGAAGAGAGTCAATGCCTTTGAACTGAAAATCGACAGCGACTGCGAAGACATCATCGGGCTCTACAACCCCGTAGCCCTCGACCTGCGTTTCACCCTGGCCATGATGAAAACGAGCAACAACCTCGAACGCATTGCCGACTTCTGCGACGGCATAGCCCGCTTTGTCATCGACTACCCCGAGGTGAATATCGAGTCGGAGCTGTTCGAGAAGACCGGCATCAAGGAGATGCTCGACATCGTCAAAGCCATGATGGCCCAGGCCCAGGCCGCCCTCATCGAGGAGAAATCGTCCGAAGCTATTGCCGTTTTCAACAAAGACAACCGGGTGGACGAACTCAACCACGCTGCCGTACCCATCATTGCCGAGTATCTGCAACAGTTCCCCGAGAGAGCCGTGGAATGCCTCAACCTGATAAGCATTATCCGCCGGCTCGAACGCATCGGCGACCACTGCAACAACATCGCCGAGGAGATTGTGTTCTACCTCGACGCCAAAATCCTAAAACACGCCGGCAAGCAGGGCTGAAAGCCTCCCCGCCCAACCGCCACAGGAGGGTAGGTCTAAAATGTTTTTATCATCTTTTACGGTAAAAAAGTAACTTTTTGTCGGAAGAAAACCCTATCTTTGTTTATCAAAATGAGCCCGACGGCTCATTTTGATAAACGACCCAACCATCGTTCCCTGCGGGGAGAAGGGCTGCAAGCCCGACAAATACGACAAACGTAAATGATGAAACATTTTTATACCACCCTACTCATATTCCTCCTCGGCCTGAGTTGCCAACAGCTTCAAGCCGCCGAGCCCGCCACATTCGAGATTCCCGACATGGAGAAAATCGAAGAGGCCGTCAGGGACAGCCGCTCCCCCTACTACTACCCCGACCTACTCAAAGAGTACCTCGGCAACGACACTACCATGAACCTGGCCGAGTTCCGTCACCTCTACCTGGGATATGCCTGCCAGGAGGACTATAATCCCTACCGCATGGTCGAGGTTCCCAAACACATCGAAGAGATGTATCTGCAAACCGTACACACCGAATCGGAGTGCGACTCGATTATCAAATATGCCCGGCAGATTCTCGCCGACATTCCCCTCGACCTGCGTCAAATCAACTTCCTCGTCTACGGCCTGCGTCAAAAGGGAGAGAACCGTGAAGCCGACGTGTGGGAATACCGCCTCAAAGGGCTCATTCAGGCCATACTCTCGACCGGCGACGGCAAGGCCCCCGAGACCGCGTGGTATGTCATCTACCCCACCGACGAGTACAACATCGTCAACCGACAGGGATTCACCGCCACCGAGTTCATTTTTGTCGAGCCCTATTTCGACTACATCGCCATCGAGAACAATCCCCTCAAAATCGAAGGCTTCTATTTCAACGTGAAGAAACTGCTCAAAGAGTACAACCGCAAGTTCTACGACCGATGAGCTGTACAGTTGCGCACTTTAACCCAGATAAATATTAACCCTTTAACGATACAAAAACCTTATGGAAATCAAACCTGGTAAATTTGTGGTTCTCACCTACGACCTCTATGCAGGCGCAGGCGAACCGGAAGAGACATTGATGATGCGTGCCACCGACGAACTGCCCGACCAGTTTGTCTACGGTGTAGACCAGAATATCCTCCCCGCCATGTTGAAACGGCTCGACGGACTTAAAGAGGGCGACAAGTTCGACTTCGTCCTCACCTGCGACGAGGCCTTCGGCGAACGTAACGAAGAGCACGTAATCGAACTCGACAAGGATATTTTCATGGTCGACGGCAAATTCGACGACCAGACCGTATTCGAAGGTAATACCGTGCCCATGATGACTGCCGAGGGCTACCGCATCAACGGCTCGGTGCTGAAAGTGTCGGACGACAAGGTGCTCATGGATTTCAACCACCCGTTGGCCGGTGAGAACCTGCACTACGTGGGCGTAGTGAAACTCGTGCGCGACGCCACCGAAGAGGAGTTGCACCCCCGCCACAGCTGCGGCTGCGGTTGCGGTCACGACCACGGAGGTTGCGGCGACGGCTGCGGCGATTGCTGCGACGGCTGCCACTAATCGGCACTCACACCACTAACACGAGGGGGAGAACCCGCCAACCGGCCGGTCTCCCCCTCGCTGTGTTCAAAAGTAATTGGTCGGGCGGTGTGGCCGTCGGTTACGGGCCAACCCGATGTCGCTCTTGACCGCCGACAGGGCTCCCTGATACTGCAACAGCCGGCGGGCACTCTCTTCGGGCAACTTGGAGGCAAACCACTGGGCCAGCACGGCATGTACAATAGCGCGTTCGAGCTGGTGGCAAATCGACTCGTCGAGCCCCTGGGCCCGACGCTCGGGCAACACGACGGCAAAGACCACGTTGCTCTCGGTCGAGGCAAAGTCGTCAGACAGATAGGCCGACAGGGCTCGCGTCATCTCGTCACGGGCGTCGGAGAGCCAACGGCCCAGAAAGGGTCGGTCCTCCTCGCTGACAACGATGGAGCGGCTCCACCCCGGCTGCAACTCGGCCGTACCCACCAGACTCTTGGCCACATAGGAACTCTCGGCCGTCAACTCCCGCAAAATCTGATCTTCGGAAAACGAGAAGATTACCGTCTCCCACTTTTTTTTCTCTTCTTTCATCTCTTTCATCTCCTTTTTATGATATAAATAAACGATATGACAATAGCCAGTATCCCCACAATCCACAGGGGCGAGAAGCCCGTCGTGCGGCTCTGCCGCGACTCTCGGGCCTCTTCCGCCTTCGCCGTGCGCACTTGTCCAACCGACCGGCCGACCAGCGAATCGGTCACAGCCTGTTCGTGACAGGCGGCCACGGTGGCCGTGCGGGTAAGGCGGGTCACCCGCAACCGGGGCACTCCGGCGGACGACAACAGGGTGTCGAGCGAATAGTCGAACTGAGTCCACTCCCAGCGGGTACTCCCCGACAGTTCGCTACGTTGCACCGAATCGAAAACGGTAGTCAGATGACGGGCCGCCTCACCGGCCAGGCGTTCGTGCTGCGAAACGGCACTTTGCCGGGAACTCTTGCACCCGGCAGCCCCGGCCAGCAAAAGCAGCAGGCAGAGGCAGCGGACCAGACGTCTCATGAGGCACCTCCCCGCTGCATACGGTAAATAATGAGCAGAGCCGACCGCTCCGACAGATAGAAGCGGGGGGCTGGCTTCTCGGCCAACACCGCACCGAGCGCTTCGTTAAAGCTAGCCCGCGGCCGACGGCGCAGGTATCCGGCCAGCAGATTGGCCAGGTCGTTGTACATCTCGGTGCGAACGGCCGACATGCACCGGGGCGGGCGGCCGCTCATGATGCGCTTCACATTCCGCCTCGCCTCTTCATAACTGATGTAAAACCGGGGGGCCACCGAATAGACCACCCGATGTACCACCTTCTCCCGAGGGGTATCCAGGGCGGCCATACCCAGCGATTTGAGCACCTTGTTGTAGGCCTCGTACAAATCGCGGTCTCGTTCTTCCTTGTAATATAACTCCATAACTCACTATATTGCAGGAAGAGCTACAAAACAGGGGTACCAGACTGGCACCCACGCAAAACAGGTAGTGCAAATATAATTCAGTTTTGGTATTTTTACAAGAAAAATGTGGTTATTTTACCAATATGTTATATTTTTTTATTTTTTCAGCGGTTCATTTGTCGTATATTCGGTAAGAAAATAGCTATTTTTGAGGGTGTAAATTGTGCTTTGTCATGAATTTCAGAACCGTCATCGAACCGCCGCGACACCTCGGCTACCTGGACCACCGGCAACACCTGTTGCTGCTGGGTTCGTGCTTTGTCGAGAACATAGGGCTGTGGCTGCAACAACGCAAATTCGATGTCGACATCAACCCCTTCGGCACCTTGTACAACCCCGAATCCATTGCCCGCAACTGGGAGCGCATCGTCTCGGGCAACAGCTTTACCCCCGATGCCCTGTTTCAGGCAAACGGTCTGTGGCACAGCTACGACCACCACTCGCGCTTTTCGCGACGCGACCGGGACGAGGCCCTGACCGAAATGAACAGCCGTCTGGCCCGGGCTCACGACCGTCTGCCGGTGACCGACCGCATTGTCATCACCTGGGGAAGCGCCTACATCTACCGCCTCAAAGCGAGCGGCGAGGTGGTGGCCAACTGTCACAAGCAACCGGCCACGCTTTTCGACCGGGAGTTGCTCACGGTCGACGCCATCGTGGAGCGCTGGCTCCCCATCGTCCGGTACATCGAGAGCCACCTGCCTGCCTGCCGGTTGCTCTTCACGGTGAGCCCCATACGCCACCTCAGTGACGGGGCCCACGGAAACCAGCTGAGCAAAGCGACCCTCTTGCTGGCCATCGACCGGCTGCAACACGAGAGCCGCATCTGCGACTACTTCCCCTCCTACGAAATCCTGATGGACGACCTGCGCGACTATCGTTTTTACGACACCGACATGACACACCCCTCGGCCTCGGCCATCACCTACATCAGCGAGTTACTCGCCGAGTCGTATCTCACCCCCGAAAGCCGCGAGATAGCCTCGCAAGGGTACAAGCTATACACCGCCATGAACCATCGGCCCAATACCGGCGACACCGACGGCTACAAGGCTTTCCTGCAAAACACGCTCGACAGGGTCGTGCGCTTCGGGCAGGCCTACCCTTACATTAACATGACCCATGAAATTACAGAATTAAACACAAGAATCAATCAGATATGAACTACACGACTACCCAAATTGCTACAATCGTCAAAGCCCAGAAAAGGGAATATCAAGATCATATCATCACCGCGCTGCTCACCGACAGCCGGTCGCTCACCTTCCCCGAGGAGACGCTCTTCTTTGCCCTCGTGACCGAGCGGAACGACGGCCACCGCTACATCAAGGAGCTCTATCGCAAAGGAGTGCGCGACTTTGTGGTTGAGCACCCCATTCCCGGCGAAGAGGAGATGGAGGGGGCCAACTTCATCGTCGTCAAGGATACGCTCGCCGCCCTGCAACAACTGGCTGCGGCTCATCGTCGCCGGTTCAATATCCCGGTCATCGGGGTCACGGGCAGTAACGGCAAGACTACCGTCAAGGAGTGGCTCTACCAGCTGCTCCAACCCGACTACAACACCGTACGCTCACCCCGCAGCTACAACTCGCAGATAGGCGTACCGCTCTCGGTATGGCAAATCGGACCCAAGACCGAGATGGCTATCTTCGAGGCCGGTATCTCCCAACCCGACGAGATGGTACATCTCGAAGAGATTATCAAGCCCACGCTGGGACTGATTACCAACATCGGCGAGGCTCACCAGGAGGGGTTCCAGACAATCCAGCAAAAGTGCCTCGAAAAGCTCATCTTGCTGAAAGCCTGCGACTGCATTATCTACGACGGCGACAACAGCCTCATCTGCGAGTGTGTCGAGAAGCTCTGCTTCGGCTGTCGCGAGATTGCCTGGTCGCGCAAGGACCGCGACAAACCGCTTTACATCTCCAAGATTACCAAAGGGAACGACTCGACCAAGATTGACTATACCTACCTGCAATACCACAGCAGCTTCACCATACCCTTTGTCGAGGACGCCTCGATCGAGAACGCCATACACTGCCTGGCCGTGATGCTCTACTACAACCGTCCGCCCGAAGTTATCGCCGAGCGTATGGCCCGCCTCACGCCGGTAGCCATGCGTATGGAGGTGAAGGAGGGCATCAACAACTGTCTCATCATCAACGACAGCTACAACTCCGACATCAACTCGCTCACCATCGCTCTCGACTTCCAGAACCGCCGCGCCGCTGCCAAAGGCATGCGCCGCACCCTCATTCTCTCCGACATCTACCAGACGGGACTTCCCCCCGCCAGTCTCTACCGCAAGGTGGCCGACATCATTCTGCACAAGGGCATCGAGCGGCTTATCGGCATCGGGCCGGTCATCTCGGACAATGCCTACCTCTTCAACCTCGAAAAGGAGTTCTACCCCTCGACCGAGAGCTTCCTCTCCCAGTTCGATCCGGCCGATTTCCACAACGAGCTGATATTGATCAAGGGGGCCCGCGAGTTCCATTTCGAGCTCATCTCCGAGACCCTCGAACTGAAACAGCACGAGACGATTCTCGAAGTCAACCTCGACGCCATCGTTCACAACTATAACCTGTTCAAGTCGAAACTGCACCCCCAGACCAAAATCATCTGCATGGTCAAGGCCTTCGGCTACGGGGCCGGCTCCTACGAACTGGCCAAGACGCTGCAAGACCGCGGGGCCGACTTCCTGGCCGTGGCCGTGGCCGACGAAGGAGCCGAACTGCGCAAGGCGGGCATCACCATGCCTATCCTGGTGATGAACCCCGAGATGAGCAGCTTCCGCACCCTGTTCAGCTACTACCTCGAACCCGAGATATACAGCTTCGAGCTGTTGAAAGCCATCATTGCCGAAGGCGAGAAACTGGGGCTGGCCGGCTATCCCGTACACATCAAAATCGACTCGGGCATGCATCGGCTCGGCTTTGAAGAGAAGGATATGCCCCAAGTGGTCGACATTCTCAACGACCAGACGGTCGTACTGGCCCGCTCGGTATTCTCGCACTTTGCCGGTAGCGACGAACCCCGGTTCGACGAGTTCTCGCACCGGCAGATCGACACCTTCACCCGTTGTGCCGACTATCTGCAACAGCACTCCAAGCACAAGATACTGCGCCACATACTCAACACGGCCGGCATTTTGCGATTCCCCGAATACCAGATGGACATGGTACGGCTGGGCATCGGGCTCTACGGTGTATCGCCCATCGAAGACTCCTGCGGCATCGAGACGGTGAGTACCTTGAAGACCACCATTCTCCAAATCAAGTCGCTCCCGGCCGGCGAAACCGTGGGCTATGGCCGCAAGGGGGTACTCACCCGCGATTCACGCATCGCCGCCATTCCCATTGGCTATGCCGATGGGCTGGACCGCCATTTGAGCAACGGCAAAGGGTGTGTAGTGGTGAACGGCAAGCGAGCCCCCATCGTGGGCAACATCTGTATGGACGTATGCATGATCGACGTGACCGACATCGATTGCCAGCCGGGCGACCGGGTCGAGATATTCGGCGAACAGCTGCCCGTGACCGAGATTGCCGAGACCCTCGGCACCATACCCTACGAGATTCTCACCTCGGTATCGACCCGCGTAAAACGCATCTATTATCGGGAGTAACCGCACACCGCCAAGTTTATACCCGACAAACTCTTACACAGCCCCGCAGCGCCACACGGCACCCTGCGGGGCTGCTCCATTTCCGGGATAAAGGAAAGAAAAGGAAACACCTCGGAGGCCCAAGGTGTGGTGAGAAGGGCAAAGTACCAGTACCCTGTAAAAAAGAGTCTCGAACCCGGCAAAAAAAGAGCGGGACCACCGGTGGTGGTCCCGCTACAACCCAGAGGCAACGAGGCCTCTCACTTCTTGATGTCAATCTCTTCTTTCAGGTCAATCTCGTTTTTCTCGGCATCGAAGAACTTATATTCGAGATAAGCGAGCGACTGATTGGGTATCACCTTCATCTGGAAGGTATACTTGCAGCGCCATTTCATTTTCAGAGAGAAAACTCCCTGATTGATGTAAGCCGCTACGAAAGGATGCACGTGTAAAGTGAACTTCTTGATTTTCAACTTGTACACCAAATAATGAATCTTCGACTCCAACACATCGGTAAAGAGCAGGGAGGGGGGAATGGTGCCTTTACCGTGGCAAGTCGGGCAATCTTCGCTGGTAATGATATCGAGGGCCGGACGCACCCGCTGGCGGGTGATTTGCATCAGCCCGAACTTGCTCAACGGCAAGATGTTGTGTCGGGCACGATCGTTGGCCATCAGTTCGCGCATGCGATCATACAACTTCTGACGATTCTCGGCCTCGTCCATATCGATATAATCGATCACGATAATTCCGCCCATATCGCGCAACCGCAGTTGCCGGGCAATTTCTTCGGCCGCGTTCATGTTCACATCGAGTGCATTGCTCTCCTGGTCGGAAGAGGCTTTTGAGCGGTTGCCGCTATTCACATCAATCACGTGCAACGCCTCGGTATGCTCGATAATGACATACGCTCCGCTTTTGAATGAGACAGTTTTTCCTAACGAAGATTTAATCTGCTTGGTAATGGCAAAGTTGTCGAAAATGGGTAGTTCGCCCTCATACAGCTTGACAATATCCTTGCGATCGGGAGCGATGAGACTCACGTAATTGCGAATCTGGTTATAGGTCTCCTTGTCGTTGACATAGATATTTTCAAACGACGGGCTGAAAATGTCGCGCAACAGCCCCACGGTGCGTCCTGTCTCTTCATAGACGAGCGAGGGCAGTTTCGCCTTTTGCAACTTCACCAACATATCTTCCCAACACTTCACCAACGTTTTGAGTTCGTTGTTCAATTCGGCCACCCGTTTCCCCTCGGCCACCGTGCGCACAATCACCCCGAAGTTGCGGGGCTTTATGCTCTGAATCAACTGCCTGAGGCGGAGTTTCTCCTCGTTCGACTTGATTTTCTGCGAAACCGATACCTTGTCCGAGAACGGTATCAGCACCAGAAAGCGGCCGGCAAAAGAGATTTCGGCCGTCAACCGCGGGCCTTTCGACGAAATGGGTTCCTTGGCAATCTGTACCAGAACCTCCTGGCCCACCTTCAAGGCATCGTTAATCGTGCCGTCCTTTTCAATATCGGGCAGCAGATTAAACTTGGGGAGCGACAACACCCGCTTGCGGTCGGCAAGCGACTGTTTCAAGAACTTGGCACTCGAATTGTACTGAGTACCCAAATCGAGATAGTGCAGGAAAGCATCCTTTTCGTAACCTACATCGACAAACGCAGCGTTGAGTCCCGGCATCAGCTTCTTGACCCGGCCCAAATAGATGTCGCCCACCGAAAACGATATGTTTCGGGCCTCCTTTTGGAGCTCGACCAATCGATTGTTCTCGAGCAGTGCAATAGAAATCTCTTTGGGTTGTACATCTACTACAAGTTCGCTGGTCATAAGTTGTGATTTATAGATTACTGTTTGTCAAGCGGCATGCCTGCGCATCGTTTTACACACCACACAGCCATTCCGCCGAATACATTTTATCCCCCTTTCGAGGGCATAAATTCGTGTCGATAAAGCAAAGAACAAATCCGATGCCTCGAAACGCATCAAATTTGTTCTTTGTGTGCTGTCATTTATTGAGCAGACAGACATTATTTCTTCTTATGTCTGTTCTTTCTCAATCTTTTTTTGCGTTTGTGAGTAGCCATCTTGTGGCCTTTTCTTTTCTTTCCACTCGGCATAACGATATGTTTTAAAGATTAATATTTAATTGCGTTTGTTTTCAAACTTATTTTACCTCACCCATGAAGGTTTTAGCCGGCTTGAAAGCGGGGATATTGTGGGCGGGAATAATAATGGTCGTATTTTTGGAAATATTGCGAGCCGTCTTTTGAGCTCTTTTCTTTACGATGAAACTGCCGAAGCCTCTCAAATATACGTTTTCACCTTTTGCCAAAGAACCCTTCACGGTCTCCATAAATTTTTCAACGGTTTCAAGAACAACAGCTTTTTCGATACCTGTGTTTTTAGAAATTTCGTTTACAATGTCAGCCTTTGTCATTTTTGTATAAATTATAATTATGTACTAATATATTGTTTTTAATTTTTTGGACTGCAAATATATAGCTTTTTGCCCATCTAAAAAAGCAAAAGCCTCTTTTTTTGCAAATAAAAGTAGTCCGGGAGAAATCCAAGGATTACAGTGCAAATATCGCATTTATTTTTCTATTTCGGTACATTTCTGACCATTTATTCAACCGAAAGAGCTGTTTTTTACCACTCTTGGCACAAACCTCTGCACCATACTACCTTCCTCGGAAAATTTCACAGGCAGAGAACTATCAGCCAATTTAACTAAATAAAATTAAAAATATATGCAGCAACACACAATCTCCTCCAAATCCGGATTTATTTCAGTATCTTCGACCTGTAAATTTTTAATTCTCACATGGAAATTTTCATTATAGTACTTCTTATTCTTTGTAACGGAGTACTCTCTATGTCCGAAATCGCCCTGGTCTCGGCCCGAAAAGTCAAACTCGAAAACAGCGCTAAAAAGGGAAGCAAAGCCGCACAGTCGGCCCTGAAACTCTCGCAAGACCCCGACCGATTCCTCTCTACCGTACAAATAGGCATCACCCTCATCGGGATCCTTACCGGTCTCTATTCGGGCGACAAGCTGGCCGGCGACCTGGCCGGTGTGCTGGCCCAAAGTCCCGCACTGGAACCCTATGCCCTGAGCATATCGAAAGCCATCATCGTCATCATCGTCACCTACCTCTCCCTCATCATCGGCGAACTGGTGCCCAAACGCATCGGCATGATAGCGGCCGAACAGGTGGCCAAGGTGGTATCGCGCCCCATGTCGTGGCTCTCGCTCATCGCCGCCCCCTTTGTGTGGATTCTCACCAAGAGCACAGCCGGGGTGTGTCAGTTCCTGGGGCTCTCTTCGCAGAAGGAGGCCATCACCGAAGACGAAATCAAGGCCATCGTGCGCGAAGGTACCGAAGACGGCAGCGTGCAGGAGGTGGAACAGGATATTGTCGAGCGGGTATTCAATCTGGGCGACCGCAACATCTCGTCGATCATGACCCACCGCAGCGACCTGGTATGCCTCGACGTACAGGACGACAACGCCACCCTCAAATCGAAAATCATTCACGACCTGCACGCCGTCTATCCGTTGTGCGAAGACAGCCTCGACGACATTATCGGCATCGTGTCGCTGAAAGAGCTTTTTGCCAAAATCGACGACCCCACATTCAACATCAGGGAGGTGGCCGAAACGCCCTATTTCCTGCCCGAGAACATGAGTGTCTATACCGCCATGGAGCGGCTGCGCACCGAGAATCACCGCTATGGACTGGTGACCGACGAGTTTGGCAGCATCGAAGGCATCGTCACCCTCAGCGACGTGCTGGGCGCCCTGGTGGGTTCAGCCTCGGCCGGACCGTCGGCCGACATCGTCACCCGCGACGACGGCTCGTGCCTCATCGACGGGCAATGCTCGTTTTACGACTTCCTCGACCACTACGACATGACCGACCGCTACCAGGAGTTCAACTACAACACGCTGAGCGGCCTTATTCTCGAACTGCTGCAACACATTCCCACCGAGGGAGAAAAGGTGGACTGGCTCTGCTTTACCCTCGAAATCGTCGACATGGACGGTGCCCGCATCGACAAGGTGCTGGTACACAAGCACGATACCCCTCAGGAGGAGAACTGACCCTCCTCTCCTCAGTTTTACCCATAAGCACGGGGCAGACCACCTGTTGTCAGGAAAGGTCTGCCCCGTACGCTTTCCACGGCTGCTTCCCCAACGACAGGAACCGCCGATGCCTTCCACGGGTGCCCCTCCCTTTCCACCCCACTTGCGATTGTGCAAAAAAGGTCTTACCTTTGCGCCCGAAAAAACAAATTGTATAACCAGCGAGGAGCTGCAACAGGCTTCTCCCGTGTGCTTGAACACCACGTAAAAAACAAGAAATCATGAATCGTACCGTATCTCTGCCCTTCCTCGTGATGGGTGTCGTATTCTGTGTGTGCCTCATCTGCTCCAACCTGCTCGAAGTGAAGATGGTTTCACTCGGAGGCATCACCGCAACCGCCGGACTCATTGTCTTTCCCATCTCCTACATCATCAACGACTGCATCGCCGAGGTGTGGGGCTACCGCAAGGCGCGGCTCATCATCTGGCTGGGCTTCCTCATGAATCTGCTGGCCGTTCTTTTTATCCAACTGGCCATCGTTTTGCCCTCGGCTCCGTTCTGGGAAGGGCAAAGCGCCTTCGAGGCCACCTTCTCCTCCACGTCCCGCATCTTGCTGGCCAGCTTCATCGCCTTTCTGGCCGGGTCGTTCCTTAACGCCTATGTGATGAGCAAGATGAAAATATCAAGCGGAGGCAAACACTTCTCGCTGCGGGCCATCGCCTCGACCATCGTGGGCGAGAGTGCCGACTCGCTGCTCTTCTTCCCCATCGCCTTCGGGGGCGTGGTACCGGTCAAGGAGCTCATCGTGCTCATCGTCACCCAGGCCTGCCTCAAAACGGCCTATGAAATCATTATTCTGCCGGTCACCATTCGAGTGGTGCGACTGGTCAAGCGTATCGACGGCAGCGACGTCTACGACCGGCAGGGATCCTATAACATCTTTAAGATAAAAGAAATACAATAACTCATCAATATGGAATCGAAAGA
>JFBN01307380.1_pt1 | contig 51894 bp, 42 predicted proteins | sample 768741 | NCBI WGS metagenome assembly JFBN01 (sample SAMN01983846, study PRJNA193217) | chicken gut metagenome | biome: terrestrial biome; isolation source: ceca of Broiler chicken | host: Gallus gallus | place: United Kingdom: England | collected 2010-09-07
CACGGTTTTTGAGCTGGTGCGGATGAAGGGACTTGAACCCATACGAAGTTGCCCTCACTAGAACCTGAATCTAGCGCGTCTGCCAATTCCGCCACATCCGCTTATGAAGTTTATCGCTTTTCAGCGACGAAACTTATTATACCAGCTTATCGAAAAAAATGCAAGCCCTTTTTCACATTTTTTCATATTACTTTTGATTCAAAGGTCTTCGTTCTCGGCTGATGTTTCGACTGCGTCCGTTTCTTCATCGGGCAGAATATCCTCCAGCGAAAGCGGCGGCACGGCATCTTCTTCCGGGCAGCCTTCAAAACAATAGAGTGCATCCGCAATATCGGCAAACACACGCGCTGCATCAGAGCTTCCATGAGTGCCGCTGTCCATCATCACCACAATGGTATAACGCGGCTCATTCGCCGGGTAAAACCCGCCGAACCATGCATCCATCAGTTCCTCATCGTCCTCATTATAGCGTCCGGTTTGCGCCGTTCCTGTTTTTCCTCCGGCCGTTGTCATACGCGGGGCTGCGGCAGAACCAATTCCGTTTTCAATGACTGAAATCATCATCTCCTGCACCTGTTTTGCAATGTCCGGCTCAAACACCGTTCGCTGGATGGGACGATAAAAGCTTTCCGTCACTTGTCCGCTTTCGGTGTCAATAATCCCCTGCGCATAGCTGGGCTGGATATACATTCCCTCATTGGCAAAAATATTTAAAAACCCGGCAACTTGAACCGGTGAGGCAAGCAGCGCTCCCTGACCAAAGCTGACCGAGGCAAGCTGGCCTTTATCTTCGAGCTGTTCCACTGTGGACAAATTGCCCGCCGTCGTATTCCAGCCCGGCACAATCGGCGTCACCTGCCCACATCCCGCGGCCTGTGCCGCGTCATGCACGGACTGCGCCCCCAGCATGAGGCCCAAATGGATAAAATAGCAATTACAGCTTTGCTCCATCGCCTCGGTCATATTGACAACACCATGACCTTTGCCGTAAGCGCACCGATAAATATGGCCGTTGAGTTCGTATTCGCCGGTACACTCATACAGGGTATCCGGCGAAATTCCAGCTTTCAGTGCCTGTGCCGCAATGACAGGTTTAAACACCGAGCCCACACTGTAACCCGAGATTGGGCGGTTAATGAGCGATGTATCATTTTTTTCAATGCTGGCGGCAATATCGGTGGGATCAAATAAAGGCATACTGACACTGGCGCGGATTTTTCCCGTTGCCGTTTCCATCACCACAATGGCGCCGCGATCCATCTTCTCTTGGGCAATTCCTTCGCAAATGCGCTGAATTCTGCTGTCCAGCGTGAGCATCAGCCCCTCTCCCGTTCCGGGTGTTTTTTGCAAAGTTGGAACATCGTGGTTGGTGTTTAAATAAGCGCCAAGCGCGTCGACGGTACATACCACTTCTTCCTTGGTTCCCGCCTCCGCCAGCCAATCCTCACACGCTTTTTCGAGGCCATACACGCCATGGCCCTCGCCGTCTAAATACCCAATCAGATGAGCGGCAATCGGCTGACTCCAATAGCGCTGCGCTTGCCGAAACACGAATTCCGGCTGCTTTTGTGTGTCTTGCAGCTGCACTAAAAACGGTTCTCTGCGCTGAATAGAGCCATAAAAAGCACTTTTTTGGGTTTCGTCTACCGATTCAAACCAAGTGCGGTAACTTTCCTTTCCCGGAGAAAACAAGCCATAGGTACGATACTCCCAATCCGTCATTTTCCATTGATTACAATCATAAATATCGCCGCGCCCTTCCGAGAGCGGCAGCGTTGCCTCGCTTTGCTTTTGTACGGCATAACGGGCGCTTTCATCGGTGGAAAGCCACGCCAAACGCGCTGTCAGCACCGAGAACACCGCAATCATACCAACCGCCACGGCGAGAAGTCGTTTTTCTTCCACAAGACCACCTCCGCAAAGAGTATGGCCTTTCTTTTCTGCTTTTACACGGATATGCAAAAGAAATATCCCCCGGCAAACCGCCGAGGGATAAAAGGGCTAAAACCTGCCGTACAGAAAACCAATATTTCTTACAGCCGTCCTAAAAATTCTTTTGTTTTTTCGTTTTTCGGAGCTTCAAAAATTTGCTGGGGCGTTCCCTGCTCGCAAATCACGCCCTGCGCCATGTAGACCACCTTGGTGGAAACATCTCGTGCAAACGCCATTTCGTGCGTCACCACCAGCATGGTTAAGCCCTCGGCAGCCAAAGCACGCATGACTTGCAGCACTTCGCCCACCATTTGAGGGTCCAGCGCGCTGGTAGGCTCGTCAAACAAAAGCACTTCCGGCTGCATGGTCAAAGCGCGCGCAATAGCTACGCGCTGTTTTTGTCCGCCGGAAAGCTGGCGCGGCTTTGCGCTGATGTACGGCGCCATCCCCACCTTTTCCAAAAAAGACATTGCGCGTTCTTTTACCACGGCCGGATTCTCTTTCAGCACTTTGACAGGCCCTACCATGCAGTTATCCAGCACTGTCATATTTTGGAACAGGTTAAAGCTTTGAAACACCATTCCCACCTTTGCACGGTAGCGGCTGGGGTTATTGTGTCTGCCTGTAATGGGTGTTCCGTGAAACAGAATTTCACCGCCTGTGGGACGCTCCAGCAAATTGATGCAGCGCAGCAGTGTAGATTTACCGGAGCCGGACGCACCGATGATGCAGGTAACGTCCCCTGCATTTACGGTGAAATCAACGTCCTTCAGCACTTGGTGGGTTCCAAAGGTTTTAGACAAATGGTTTACCTCAATGATGGCGTTGCTCATTTGCGCGCTCCTTTCCCTCGATTGCGCCAACCTGTCGTTTTGGCTGCCAAGCCGGCGCTCTCCTCTTGCTCCTTGCTTCGATAGTCGGCATTTGGTTCTTTCGGGTTTTTCTTATAGCGATGCATTCCCTCGCCCGGCACAAGCGGGTCTGCAACTGCTAAATCGAAGTTTTCCGGGCCGTCCATTTTACGTTCCATCCAGCGCAGCAGGAACGAAGCCGTCAGGGTCATCACCAAATAGCCGCCCATTTCAATGACCGCCGAGGGGAAATACAAGTAGGTTGCGCCCACCACTGCGCGGTGCACGGCAAAAAACTCGGTAAAGCTGATAATGAACATGATGGACGTATCCTTCACGTTGATGATAAAGTTGTTGCCGATCTGCGGCAGAATATTGCGCAGCGCCTGCGGCAAAATGACATAGAGCATGGTTTGCACATGATTCATGCCAATAGCCTTTGCGCCTTCGGTTTGGCCCGGGTCAACCGAGATAATGCCGCCGCGCACCGACTCGGCCATATAAGCGCCGGTATTCACCGAAACCACCAGAATGGCCGCTGCCCAAACGTTGTTGAATTTGATGGCGTTATCGGTAAAATAAGGCAAGCCGTAGTACATAAACACCGCTTGCAGCACCATGGGAGTGCCGCGGAACACTTCTACATAAATCCGCACCAACGCACGCACCAAACCCAGCACAAAACGCTTTGCCGGGGCGTCCTCCTGCTCACAGGGAATGGTATTTAAAACACCGCACACCAAGCCGATGATGCAGCCAATCACTGTTGCCACCAGCGCCAAAATGAGCGTGTCACGCATTCCGTACAAATAGGTGGCCGAATACGTTTCCCACAGCTTTGCGATATCACTGCCAAGCTGAAGCAATTTTTCCATATCTGTTTCCTTTCCGGCTGATGTTCCGCTTAGGCCGAGGCAATCGGCTGAACGGAAATCGCTTGTGCCATCAAATCGTTAAAGTCTTGCTCGGTCATGGGCGATAACACCTCATCCAGCTTTTGTTTCAGCTCGGTGTTTCCTTTGCGCATCGAAATGCCGATATTGATTTCGCCCTCATCGACTTCAAAGCCGTTTCCCTCGTCAAAGGTAAGCAGCACCATATCCGGGTAAGCGGCAACTGCGCCTTGTGCAGTGGGCATATCGGTGCAGATAAAGTCCACCGAATCGGTTTCCAGCGCCATCAGCATGGCGGGAGCAGATTCTGCCGCGGTTTGAATGGATGCTCCTTCAATCTGAGGCAGGCAGCTGTCATACCAGATTGTTGCAATCTGTGCCGTGCAGGTACCGCCCGAAAGCTCGGCAATGCTTTTTGCGGATGCATACGGGCTGTCTTTTTTCGTCACGCACACGATGCTGGCATAAAAATACGGCTCGCTGAAATCCACTTGTTCCATGCGCTGCTGCGTCATCGACTGGCCTGCAATCACGGCGTCCACGGTGCCTGTCTGTACGGCCGGAATCAGCGAATCCCAATCGGAACGGACAATTTCCAACTCAACGCCGAGTGCCTCGGCAATTTTTTTGGCCATCATCACGTCATAGCCGTTGGCGTATTCCGTGGAATCTTTAATGGGTACTGCGCCGTTGGAGTCGTCGGCCTGAGTCCAGTTGTAAGGCGCATAGGCGCACTCCATGGCCACGGTGAGCACACCGTCCTCCAAACCGCTGCCATTTGCCGCCGATGTACCGGCTGCCCCTGCTGTGCTGCCCGAAGCTGCGCTTTGTCCGCATGCGGTCAGTGCCGCCGTCAAAGCCAATACCGCGGCCAATGCTTTCATTCTCTTTTTCATCACTCTTCATCCTCTTTTCGTTGACGGCGCAGCTAACTTGCCAAAGCGCCGCTTGCTGATTTTTCTTTTGCCCAATGGACACAAAAAAAACCACAAGGCATCTGTACAACGCCTTGTGGTCAAAGAAAAGCAATATTCGCCCTTACTTGCACCAACGGAAGCTCTCCACAGATGTGACAGTTTGCGGCATCTTATTACAGCAAACCAACGAAAGCTGCGGTAAAACAGCCCTCATTTCGGCGGAACGTCCCTTTTGCACAAGCAGCCTTTACCGGCCATATGCCTGTGTTACTCATGGCACTCCGCGCCTCTACCATTTGGTTTTTTCTTCATTCTATCACGCACTTTTCACAAAGTCAACCACACCGATATTTTTCAGATATTGCCACAAAAAAAGAGCGCAATTGTCCGTTTTTTCGGTCATCCTGTCCGCTATGCACTCTGATTGTTTTCCTTTCAACATCTTTTCAAACGCTTGTCGGCGTGCTACAATGAAAGCAATCCGTTTGATGCGGAGATTATCATGCGCTGATACGCAGAAAGTGAGGCATTTTATGGCATTAAAATTTGCAATCTTGACAGCCGGCAATATTGCAACGCATATGGCACAAACAGTTTCCCAAATGAAAGACGAAGGCATTGAATGCTACGCTATCGCCGCCCGCAGCACAGAGCGCGCTGCCGTTTTGGCAAAGCGCTGCGGCTTTGCCATTGCTTATGGCAGCTACGAGGCTCTTTTTGAGGATGAGCATGTTGATCTTGTGTACATCGGCAGCCCGCACAGCCACCATTATGAACATGCCAAAGCAGCTTTGGAACACGGCAAGCACGTTTTGTGCGAAAAGCCCATGACGGTGAATGAAGCACAGGCAAAAGAGCTGTTTGCGCTGGCCAAAGAGCGCGGCTTGCTGCTGGTAGAAGCCACTTGGACACGGTTTATGCCTTTTGTTCCAGCTTTGCAGGAAGTGCTGAAAAGCGGTGCGATTGGAGAGATTGAAACGCTGACTTGTTCGTTCGGTGTTCCCGTTGCCAAAAAAGAACGCATTGCACAGCCCGAGCTTGCGGGCGGCGCTCTGCTCGACCTCGGCATTTATCCGCTGACCATGGCCGCGATTGCGCTGGGGGAACCCAAAGAGATTTGCGGCGTATGCACAAAAACAGATCTGGGCGTAGACGCACAAAACAGCATCAGCCTTTCGTATGAGAGCGGCGCGGTTGCGTGTTTGACTTCCGGCATTCATGCACAGCTGGATAATTGCGCTGTTCTTTACGGTACATGCGGCAAAATTGTCATTCCGCACTTTTGGCACGCAGACGGCTTTACGGTTTATCCGGCAGAAGGTGAACCGAAAGAGTATTCTTTCCCGCATGATTTCACGGGTTATGAATACGAGGTTCGCTGTGCCGCCAAAGCCATTGCGCAAGGCCAAACCGAGTGCCCCGAACTTCCGCACGCGGAAACACTGCGCATTTTACACCAGATGGATACCCTTCGCAAAGCCTGGGGGCTTTCGTATCCGTTTGAATAACCCATCCAATTCAACACAAAACCCCGATGCTGTCCTGCGCCGTTTGGTGCGCAGAGAGCCATCGGGGCTTTTTTGTTTACCGGAAAGCGTTCCGCATCATTCCGTTACGACTGCCGTTGCGCCATAGCAGCACTCAGCGCCTGCGCCCAGCAGCATTTTTGCACATTCATTTAATGTTGCGCCTGTGGTCAGCACATCATCCACCAGTAATATTCGCCGTCCTCGAACCGCTTGCGGCGCTTGCACCGCAAAAGCACCCAGCAAGTTGCTTTGCCGCGCCTGTTCGCTCAGCGTGTGCTGTTCCTTTGTCTGATACAGCTTTTTCAGTGCCTGATCTTCCACAGGCAAATGCAGCTGTTCGGCCAGCGCTTGGGCAAACAGCTGCGCGGTGTCATGGCCGCGCCGACGAACAGAAGCCGGATGAGATGGCACCGGAACAATGACATCCACCGGCCAGCCCGCCTCCCGCACGCCCTGCGCCATATACTCTGCAAAAAAGCGCATAATATCTCTGCGCGCTTCATACTTCGCCAAAAGCAGGGGCTTTTTCATGGGAGGCTGATAGACAAACGGCGCATAAACCTGCTCCAGCATGGACAGCGTATGCAGGGAAAGCGGCACCAGCTCCCGCCGCAGCAGCCGAGGAATCAGCGGTGTACAGCGCTCACACTCCGGCACAAAGCCGAGAACCCGCGAACAAACCGGGCAGCGCGGCGGAAAAATGAGCTTTTGAAGAAAATCGATCCAGTCGAATGACATCTCTTTCATGCCTGTGCCAGCATCCTTGCCAAGCAGGAAAACCGCTTGTTGCTTTGAATGTTCTGCACCATTTGCGCTACCTCCGAGCGATGTCCCGTCAAAATGCAAAGGTTTTTTGCGCGTGTCACACCCGTATAAAGCAAGTTGCGGTAACAAAGACGTGGCGGCACATCCATCACCGGAATGACCACAGCCGGAAATTCACTGCCCTGACTTTTATGAATCGTAACGGCATAGGCCGGCTCTAATTCACGCAGAAATTCCGACGTATAAACAAGCCGCCTGTCCTCACTGCGCACCGTAACACTGCCCGCGCGAACGTCTACTTCCTCAATTACGCCCATATCGCCGTTAAATGCGCCGGCGCCTTCTCCGCCGCCGTCAATGCGCTGAAACGGAATATCATAATTATTTTTCATTTGCATAACTTTGTCGCCCTTGCGCAAAATTTTCGCCCCTACTTGCAGCTGCGGCTTATTGGGCGCGGGCGGGTTTAAGCAAGCTTGCAGCATCGGGTTTAAGGATGCCGCCCCCAACAGCCCGATTTTGGACGGGCAAAGCACCTGAATATCTTCACGCGGGTCATACCCATAGCTTTGGGGCAGCCGCCGCGCCACCAAATCACACACCAAGTCGGCACAGGCTTGTCCGTCCGATTCCAGCAAAAAGAAATCGCTGTCGCGCGTTCCTTTTTGCGGCGGATTTCCCTCCACAATGCGGTGTGCATTGGACACAATCAGGCTTTCTGCCGCCTGACGGAAAATCTCGGTTAAGCGCACGGTGGGAATCACGCCCGAGGCAATCATGCCGCCCAGCACATTTCCCGCTCCCACGCTGGGGAGCTGGTCTTCATCGCCCACTAAAATCAATTTGCACGACGGCTTGAGCGCAGCCAGCAGACTTTGGAACAGCAATACATCCACCATACTCATCTCGTCCACGACAACCGCATCACATTTCAAAGGATTGCGCTCGTGGTGGACAAAGCGCACGGTATCCGCTGCCCCTTGATTGACTTCCAGCAGACGGTGAATGGTTTTGGCTTCCCTGCCCGTCAGCTCATTAAGCCGTTTTGCCGCGCGTCCGGTGGGCGCAGCCAGTGCCACGCGCTCCCCCCGGCGCTCCAGCAGCGTTAAAATGGCGTTCACCGTTGTGGTCTTTCCCGTGCCGGGGCCGCCGGTGAGTACCAGCATCTTGCGCGAAACGGCGGCGGCAATGGCTTTCTTTTGCAGGGGCGCATAGGCAATTCCCTGCGCGCGCTCCATTTCCTCAATTTCCCGTTCACAGTCGTCCGCGCGGTTCGGCTGGCGCACCAGCTCCAGCAAATGCTGTGCCACGTCGCGTTCTGCACGCCAATACTCCGGCAAATACACATAGCTGCGCTCGTCATAGGTTTCAAAAAACAATTCTTCCCGTTCCAGCAATTCGTTCATCTGCTGGCGCACGGTGCCTTCCTCCACCTTCAAAAAACCGGCGGTCGCCTTGCTGAGTTTATCGAACGGCAGGCAGGTGTGTCCATTGTTCAAATTGTGGCGCATGACATATAAAATACCCGCAACAACCCGTTCACTGGCATCATAGTCCATGCTCATATCTCGCGCAATGGTGTCTGCCACCTGAAAATCCTGATAGGCGGGGTATCCGCACAAAAGATAGGGGTTTTGCTTAATCAAATCCGCGGTATCCGGCCCATAATGACGGTAAAGTGCAACGGCAGTTTGCGTCGGCAAATGATATTGCGCCAAACACTGGATGGCTTCCCGCACGCCGAACAGCCGCTTAAACTCCCGGCTGGCCGCCATGGCCTTTTCGGACGTCATGCCCTTAATTTGCGTTAAGCGCTCCGGCTCGCTGGCAATCACCTCCAGCGCTTGCTGGCCAAAACGATCCACAATTTTGCCCGCCGTCGCCTTGCCGATATACGGCAGTACACCGCTTGCCAAGTAGCGTTTTATAGCAGAAGCCGTTTCGGGCAAACGCACCTCATAGGCTTCGGCGCGAAACTGCTCGCCAAAATTCGGATGGGAGGTAAAATAGCCGTGCAGCGTCACTTCCTCGCCCTCACAAATTTCGGCCAGCTCCCCCACTGCTGTGTAAAGCTCCCCTTCCGAGGCCAATTCCAACACGGTGTAACCCGTTTCCTCATTGCAAAAAATAATGTGTTCCACTGTCCCGCTGAGTGTCTGCAAATTTTGGGACATGTTTTCACGCTCCTTTTTCAGCCCGCCTGTTTCAAACGGAGTGCAGGGCTTCTTCTAATGCCGGGGTTAACTCCTCTGCGGCCACCACACGAATATTCTTCATGCCCGGTTCCCTCAGACAGGCGCTTTGCTTTTGCTCGTACACAGCCAGCACGGAAAGCTCCGGCATTCTGCCGCGCACCACCATAACATTTTCCCAAATTTCCTCGGGCGACTCCCCGCTGATGACCACAACAGCCCGGCGCAAATGCTTTCTCCCGGCAAACCACTGCGCCGCTAAGTCCGACAGATAATATGCCCCTAAAACCGCGAACATGGTAATGATAATCAAAATAACACCGCTTTCCATCGCTCATTCCTCCTTTTTTTCATCTTATGAGAAAAAAGAGGAAATGTGAAAAGCAGAAAACTAATCTAAATCATCATGCAGCTCCTGCGCCGGTTTTTCTTTTCCACCGAGCAGTTTTTGCAAGCGTTCAAACGTTTTCGGCTTCATAAAAATCTGCAAGCAAATCCACACCTTTTGCTTGAGCGTTAAGGGCGCTTCAAACGCTTGCTGCAAGGTCATGTGATAGCGCCGCTCATAGTAAAAGTCCAAAATGGCCTTCATGCGAAATTCAATTTGGTCATAGCGTGTTTTTTCTTTCGTTGCCCAAAGCGACTGTATTTCCTCCAGCATCACGCTTTTGTTCAGCCATTCGTTCACAGCATGTGCATGGGAGGTACTGAACGCTGTGAAAAATCCGTTTTTCTGTGCGAGCAGCGGGGGCACAAAATCCCAAAGCGGATTCATTCCCTGCATTGCGTTTTCCGGCAAAATCAACGCCGAAAGCGCGTCTGTTCTGGCAAAAAACATTCCGCCCCGGGATGCAATTCCCCATTTACCCAAGGGAACCTTGATTCCCATTTCGCGCAGGGCGCTTTCATAGCGCGGCAAGTTCAGCCCGATTGTCAGCGTTTCCTGATGAGAGGGTGTTAAAGGCACAATCAAGCCGATATTTTCATCTTGCTGCATCGCAGCCGCACACGGGGCGGGGTGCAGCGCTTCCATTGCAGAAAGCATGGAGGTGGCGTCGGCAAACTGCTCCAGCAAAGGCGGAAGTGCCGTGTGCAGAAATAGCAGCCAACGGTATTTTGCTTGGATATCTGCGAGGTGCTGCATCAAATATTCTGCGGGAGAAAGCGCCGTTTCTTCTGCTTCGTGGGGAATCGTAATTTGCTTGTCCCACGCGCTGCGCAGATGTTCATTGGCGTAAACCACACGGCAAACCGTCCCCTTGGCCAGCTCGTCCAAACGCGGAACAAGCAAGGAGGCCAAAGCGTCGTGATCAATCATCACCAGCGTGAAAACACCGTCAAGGTCACACGCCGGGCGTTCGTCCGCGCTGACGCAAAGCCCCAGCGCTTCCACACCGCTGGAAAGCGGCTCAGTGCGCAGAAGATTTTGCATGACCAAAGCGGTGGGGTAATCGGTTTCTTTGCGCAGATAGTCATAAAGCGCCTTCGTCGCCGCACCCTGCGGACAAGTGGTGTAAATATGGCGCTGTGTCATAAAGTTTTTGCGCTTAAAAAACGGGCAGCCGCGCTCTTTCAGCAGCTCCACGGGCATTCCCATTAAGGGATAATCGTTCAGCGCTTCTAAATCCTCCGTGTGTACCGCCACATCCCAGCGATATCCCAGCGCTGCAAAATGCTTGGTAAACCGAATTTCATGCTTTTCTACGGCATCCCAATAGCTATTGATGGCGGGCAGTTCCTGCCAATAGCGCAAAAATTCTTCGGAGTGCAGCATCTTTCCGCGAACGGCGAAAAAGAAGCTTTGAATGTGCGGCGGAATGGGAATGGTGTCATCCCACGAGGCCGCTTTTGCGCCTTTATGGCGTGTTAAACCCCAAAAATCGACATCTGCTTGCTCCATGCGCGAAAACATTTCGTCCAGCGGATACACCGGGCCAAAAATGGTTTGGTTATAAAATAACACCTCATCGTATGTTCCGGCGTTTTCCCGCAGAAAACCCTCTTTATAGGCGGTAATGTCAAAGCCTTCGTTCGGGCGCTGGATGAGTTCATCACAGCACGCGCACAATGCGGCACGCCCCTCCTCGGTCAGCATTCCGTTTACCACAATCACTTGTTTTTCGCAAAACGCCCGCACCGCCCGCAGTAAATAGGGCACATAATCATCTACTTGTCCCTGTGCGTCAAAATAAGCAAAAATAGCCAAACGGCGCAATGGTTGTTTTTGCATCGTCATCCCTCATCCTACCGTTTTTTGATACGCCGCTTGGAAGGGTTCCTTTTTTGCGCGGCAAACTGTTTTTATTATACGCTAAAAATCCCATAAGAGCAACCAAAGACCTTTTTCCTTAGCGGAAAAACCGCTCTTTCACTTTACTTGTTTCAATCGCTAAAGTATTAAATGATTTTTTATTCTTTATTTTTGAATATATTATCGTTTAAAACACTGTAAAAGCAGCGTGAATCGTTATTTTTACAATTTTTAGCACAAAATTGGCGTTTAAATTTTCATTGCTTTTCGATGGGAAATGCTTGACGCGGCGCGAAAGTAGTTTTATAATGTTCAAAAAAGCGACACGGGCGGCCAAGAGGCACTTCGGCAGGGAGATTTCCGGCGGAGTACTTGCCCCAAGCTGAGCCCGCCGAGAAAAAAGGAGCCGACCATCCATGCTGGATATCAAGATTCAGAAAACTACTACCCCGAAAGCGAAGCCGGACGAAAATCGCCTTGGTTTTGGCAATTACTACACCGACCACATGTTTGTGATGGATTATACCGAGAGCCAAGGCTGGCACTCGGCACGCATTGAGCCGTATCATGCTCTTTCGCTCGACCCGGCCGCCATGGTGTTTCACTATGCACAGGAGAGCTTTGAAGGCTTGAAGGCATACCGCACCAAAGAAGGCAAAGTGCAGCTTTTCCGCCCGGAAAAGAACGGCGAACGTCTGCAAAGCACACACGAGCGCCTTTGCATTCCCACCATTCCGGTAGAGGATTTTGTACAGGCAGTCAAAACTCTGGTGGACGTTGACCGCGACTGGGTTCCCTCTGCGGAAGGCACCAGCCTGTACCTGCGCCCGTTCACCATTGCAACGGAGGCACACCTTGGCGTAAAGCCCAGCGATTCCTATCAATTTTTGGTGATTGCCTCTCCTTCCGGCGCTTATTACGAGGAAGGCTTAAACCCGGTAAAAATTTATGTAGAGGATGAATATGTCCGCGCTGCACCGGGCGGCACCGGCTTTATCAAATGCGGCGGAAACTATGCCGCCAGCTTGGCCGGACAGATGAAAGCACACGAAATGGGTTACAGCCAAGTGCTGTGGCTGGACGGAATTGAGCGCAAATATGTGGAAGAAGTCGGCAGCATGAACTGCTTTTTCAAAATTGACGGTGTCATCCGCACCGCTCCCTGCGTCGGCACTGTCCTGCCGGGCATCACCCGCATGAGCTGCATTGAGCTGCTGCGCGACTGGGGCTACACGGTGGACTGTGAAACCCGTCTTTCCATTGACGAAGTGATGCAGGCGGCACGCACCGGGCATTTGGAAGAAGTGTTCGGCACCGGCACAGCAGCCGTTGTCAGCCCTGTGGGTCAGCTGTATTATGAGGGCGAAACCGCAGTCATCGGCGGCGGCAAAATCGGCGAAGTAACACAGCGCTTGTATGATACGCTCACCGGCATTCAATGGGGTACTGTGGCCGATGAAAAAGGCTGGGTCGTTCCTGTGGAATAAGCACAGGAATACAATTTAGGAATATACAAAACGTGGATGCAGCAAAATTGCTGCATCCACGTTTTGCGTATCATTTCATTGAGCCGTCATCAGATTGATCAGACTCTTTTTTTCGGCATTTCCCATGCATGGTGATCCGTATGCAGCAGCTGGTGTGCTTTGTGGGACAACGGCGCCTCCATATAGGTTTGATAAAGCGCTTGAATGTCCGGGTTTTCGTGCGAAAAACGCAGCTTCGCCTCGCTATCCAAGCGATACAAAGTTTTGCCGCGTGTGAAAGCGCGTTCTTCTCCGTCGTGAATCGGCTGCCCGCCGCCGCCGACACAGCCGCCGGGGCAAGCCATCACTTCAACAAAATCATACTGCACCTCGCCGCGTTCAATGCGGTCCAGCAGCGCACGGGTATTACCCAATCCGCTGACCACAGCGGCACGCACTTGTGCGCCGCCCATAGAGAACACCGCCTCTGTCACGCCGGTTTTCTCATCCTTGGCGCGAACCACGCAGAACTCATCCGGCGCGGGATTCTGGCCTGTTACCAAGAAATGTGCCGTGCGCAAAGCCGCTTCCATAACGCCGCCGGTTGCACCGAAAATGACACCGGCACCCGAACCGGCCTGCATCAGACGGTCACATGCACGCGGTTTGAGCGTAGAAGGCACAATATGCGCCGAACGCATCATGCGGGTAAATTCGCGTGTGGTAAGTACCGCGTCAATATCCTTGCCAGCATATTCCCCATAGAACAGCTCCATATTGCTTTCGCCTTTTTTCGCCACGCACGGCATAATCGAGACTGTGAAAATATCGTCGGGCTTTACACCAATGGACTGTGCAAAATAGCTTTTCATCACAGCGCCGAACATTTGCTGCGGCGATTTTGCCGTGGAAAGCTGGTTGACAAGATGGGGGTACTGCGATTTAATAAACCGCACCCAACCGGGACAGCAGGAAGTAAACATCGGGCGGGCGCGGGTCGCCCCCGATTTGTAGCGCTCCAAAAACTCGTTGGCTTCCTCCATGATGGTTAAATCGGCAGAAAACGTGGTGTCAAACACATAATCCACACCAATCCGCTTCAATGCATCCATCATTTTTTCGATGGTCGCTTCTTCGGGCGGCAAGCCAAAAGCCTCGCCCCAAGCAGTTCTTACAGCGGGCGCCACCTGCGCCACTACGACCTTTTTCGGGTCGTCAATCGCTTGCCATACCTTCTCGGTGTCGTCGCGTTCATACAGTGCGCCAACCGGGCAATGCGTGATGCATTGACCGCAAAGAGAGCAGTCAGCCTCATTGATGGTGCGCCCTTTCGACACGTTCACCGTCGAACGGGAACCGGTTCCCTCCATGTCCCAAACGTTCAAGCTTTGGATTTTGTCGCACACCTGCACACAGCGCATACATTTAATGCATTTTGCAGAATCGCGAATCAACGGGAATGTCTTGTCCCACGCTTGCTTTTCGTAGCGCTCTCCAAAAGGCACCTGATAAATATTCAAGTCGTTTGCAATCGTCTGCAAAGAGCAGTTTCCGCTGCGGGTACAAGTGGCACAGCGGCAGTCGTGCTGCGACAAAATCAACTGAACCGTGTTGCGGCGATGGGCGCGAACCTTGGGGCTGTTGGTGTAGAGCACCATGCCTTCCTGCACCACATTGTTGCAGGACGTAATCAATCGCTCATAGCCTTCAATTTCCACGGCGCACACACGGCAAGCCGCAATTTCATTGATGTCTTTTAAATAACACAGCTTCGGAATATGAATATCAATCTGGGCGGCTGCGTCGAGAATTGTTGTGCCCTCCGGCACACAAACCGTCTGGCGGTCAATTGTTAAAGTCACCATACCTTTTCCCGTCCTCCCTTAAATAATCCAAAGCCGAAGTGGTCGCAGCGCAGACAGCGTCCCGCCTCTTGACAGGCTTCTTTTTCCGTCATGCAAGCCTCCACCCCTTCAAAGTCGTGTACACGCTCACAAGCTTCCCGCTCACGCATTTCCACACGGCCACAGGGGGAGTAATCGCTCAAACGCGGGTCAGGCACTTCCACATCACAGGTAATTTTGTGGTTATAGCCGAGATATTCGTCAATATTCGCCGCGAGCACCTTGGCCGCAGCGACAGCGCGAATCACCGTTGCCGGGCCGGTGGCACAGTCGCCGCCCGCAAACACGCCCGGCACATTGGCAAAGCCGCCAAATTTTTCCGCCATAATTTTTCCGCGTTCCACAGGAACACCGGCGCTTTCAAAGTGTTCTGTTTCAATGCTTTGGCCGATGGCCACAATCAGCGTCGTACAAGGCACAAACTGTTCTTCTTCGCCGCTGGGAACCACACTGGCACGGCCATCTTTAATTTTGCTGATCATTTGCGGGGTCGTCCAAAGCCCTTTTACCGCGCCTTCTTCATCCAGCTCAATGCGCAGCGGTGCTTGCAGCGTTTTCACCTCGACGCCTTCAGAAATCGCGCCTTCAATTTCCGCGGGAAGTGCTGTCATATCCGCAACACGGCGGCGATAAACAATGCTTACCTTTTTCGCACCCAAACGAACAGCCGTTCGTACTGCATCCATCGAAACGTTGCCGCCGCCGACAACCGCCACTTCCTGTCCGGTCAAATCAGGGGCCTCGTTTTTCCCCACAAGCTGCAAAAACTGCACGGCAGACATCACGCCTTTTGCGCCCTCGTGTTCCATATCGAGCTTTTTATCGGTGCTTGCGCCAATGGCAATCAACACTGCGTCATAGTCCGCACGCAGCTGCTGCACGCTGATATCTTCGCCAATGCGCACGCCGCATTTTACTTCAACGCCAGTCTGCAAAATGGCGTTGATATCATCATCCAAGCGCTCTTTGGGCAAGCGATAATTCGGGATGCCATAGCGCAGCATTCCGCCCAGTTCCGGCAGCACTTCAAATACGGTCACTTGATGACCCATCAGCTGCAAGTAATACGCAGCGGAAAGCCCGCTGGGGCCTCCGCCCACTACCGCAACGCGCTTGCCGGTTGACGGTTCACATGCAGGGGGCGGCACTTTACCCGCATAATCGGCGGCAACGCGCTTTAAGCCTCGAATGTTGATTGCGTCGTCCACCATATTGCGGCGGCAGCGCGCCTCGCACGGATTTTCACAAATAAAGCCACAGGTTGTCGGGAACGGGTTATCTTTACGAATCAAGCGGATGGCATCCTCATATCTTCCCGCGCCCACCAACGCAATGTATCCCGGAATATCGACGTGCGCCGGGCAAAGCGCGACACACGGAACCGGCTGATGATAAGTACAGTTACAGCGTCCGGCCTGGATATGCTGCTCATAATCGTCACGACAGCCAATCAGGCTCTTGTACACCATGTTGGCCGCTTCATAACCGATGGCACAGTCGGCAGTTTCCATAATCGAGCGCGCGGTGCGCTGCATCAAATCGAGGGTATCCAGCGTCGCTTCACCATTCAGCACATCAGTAATCAAGTGCTTTAACTGCAATAATCCAATACGGCACGGCGCACATTTGCCGCAGGTTTGCGCGTGGCAAAGCTCCAAAAATGCCCGCGTGATATCCACGGGGCACAAGCCCGGCGGGCTGGCTTCAATGCGGCGTTCTAAATTGCGGTACAACTCCTCAATGACAAGCTGTGACCGGCTTGGGGTTGGAATTTCCAATCTGCTCATAACAAACCACCTGACTCCCATCCTTAAAGTAAAAAAGCGGCTTTTTTCACTCAAAGCCGTAATCGAACCAATCCATTTCTTATTACTTGATAGAACATCCCTAAAACTTTTTAGGAAGAGAAGAATCCTTTTTTGTTCCTTTTGAAACACCTGTCAGCACGTTCTTTTTCTGTCAGCTTTCTCAACAAAAATGCTCACAATTTCCAAGTTTTTGATATGGAATGTTATTATTTTACCATACTGCCAAAAAATTTTCAACTTTTATATAAATTTTATCATTTTTCACATCAATGCCTGGATAGCGCAACTTTTTTGACTGAAACAATGTTACCGTTCCGCGCTGCTTCTAAAAGCCCAAAATAAACCTATCCCTCCAAACAATAATCCCAAAAGAGAAAACGGGAAATCGCTGAAATTGTGCAGCACAATGCTATTCAATCCTTCTTCCGCACTGCAAAGTAAAATACCAAATAAAATAGCGGCAATTCCTTTTAATTGCTCTTTCATAAAAGTTCCTCCCTTTACTCGTATGGACATTCTTTGTTTTTATTGTACCATAACTCTATTAAAGTGAAAATCAGCCTTTTATTTGATATATTTTCACACATTGAGCAGATAGGAACTCCGTTTGTCATGAACGTACCATCTCGCATTCAGAACGAATCGTTTTGTTGTACAACAAACTGACTATCTGATCCATATTCTTCCCATTGTAAAAAATATTCTTAATTGAAAACTCCTTTTATGCAAAAAAAGTGCCTTGCAGCATCCCAAACAAGGAAGCCACAAGGCACTTCTATTTTATATCAGGTTCAGTAAAGCTATTACAGCGCCGCAGACTCGCAATCCTCATTTTCTTGATTGCGAGGGTCACGCGCCGCCAAAGCTGCTTCTACTTCGGGGAGACCGGTACCGGCCGGAATCAGCTTACCAATGATAACGTTCTCCTTCAAGCCCATCAACGGGTCAACCTTTCCTTTGATTGCCGCATCGGTCAAGACGCGGGTTGTCTCTTGGAAGGAAGCCGCAGACAGGAAGGAATCCGTCGCCAAAGAAGCCTTGGTGATACCCAGAAGCATACTGCTGCCGGTTGCAAAACGCAGGCCGGTTTCACCTTCTGCCAAGCGGCGTGCAATTTCAGCGTTGGCATTGCGGAACTCAGCTTTATCCACCGTAGAACCGCCGATAAAGCCGGTATCACCCGCATCTTCCACGCGAATCTTGCGCATCATCTGCAACACGATAACCTCAATGTGCTTGTCGCAGATATCTACGCCCTGCAAACGGTAAACCTTTTGCACTTCATTGATGAGGTAGTTCTGCACGGCAATGGGGCCTTTGATGGCCAGAATATCCTGCGGATAAGCATAACCCTCGGTTAGGATATCGCCCTTCTCCAACACTTCGCCGTCGGAGATACGCACGCGCTGGCCAAACGGAATCAAATAGCTCTTTTCTGCCGGTGCGCCGTACTCGTCAACGCCCTGCACCACCACATGGCGGTTTTTCTTTGTATCGTCGATGTGTGCTGTACCGGAAATCTCGGTCATGATGGCCAAGTTTTTCGGACGGCGAGCCTCGAACAGTTCCTCAACACGCGGCAAACCTTGGGTAATATCTTCGGCCGAAGCGATACCGCCCGTATGGAAGGTACGCATCGTCAGCTGAGTACCGGGCTCACCGATGGACTGAGCAGCAATAATACCAACCGCTTCACCTGTGCCGACCAATTCGCCGTTGGCAAGGTTTGCACCGTAGCACTTGCTGCAAACGCCGTGACGTGCCACGCAGCAAAGCACACTGCGGATTTCCACTTTATCAACGCCGGCCTCTACCACGCGCTTTGCGTCGTCGACGGTCATCATCTTATCTTTGGAAACCAGCACTTCGCCTGTTTCGGGATGCAGAATATCCTCTACGGCAAAGCGTCCCTGCAAGCGCTCCTCGAGCTTCTCGATCATCTCGTTGCCCTCGCGAATGTCGGACACGATGATGCCTTCGGTTGCGCCGCAATCTTCCTCACGGATGATCACATCCTGAGAAACATCTACCAGACGGCGGGTCAGGTAACCGGAGTCAGCGGTACGCAGAGCGGTATCGGCCAAACCTTTACGAGCGCCCTTACCGGCGATGAAGTACTCCAAGATGTTCAGACCTTCACGGTAGTTGGCACGAATAGGGATCTCAATGGTTTTACCGGAGGTATTGGCAATCAAGCCGCGCATACCGGCCAGCTGACGAATCTGAGCCATAGAACCACGAGCACCGGAGTCTGCCATCATGTAGATGGGGTTGTGCGGGTCAAGGTTGTTGGCCAGCGCCACGGAAACGTCGTCTGTCGTTTTCGTCCAGATTTTAATGACGTTTGCATAGCGTTCCTCGTTGGAGATCAAGCCCTTGTTGTACTGCTTGGTCACCTTGGCAATTTTCTCCTCTGCCTCGGCCAGCAAATCAGCCTTCTGCGGCGGAATCACTGCGTCACAAACAGCGACGGTAACGGCGCCCTTGGTAGAGTATTTATAGCCCTGCGCTTTTACGCGGTCGAGCACCTCAGAGGTGATTTTTGTGCCGTGCACATGGATGCAGCGGTCGATAATCTGTCCAAGTTTTTTCTTGTTGACCAGGAAATCCACCTCGTACAGGAACATGTTGTCCTCTACGCTGCGATCCACATAGCCCAAGTCCTGCGGAATGGGCTGGTTAAAGATAATGCGGCCCACTGTGGTATCCACAATGCGGCTTTTCTCCACCCCATTGATGACCATTGTACGGCGCACTTTAATCTTTGCCTGCAAGGTAACAAGTTCTTCGGAATAGGCCATGATTGCCTCATTCTCATCGCGGAAGATTTTGCCCTCGCCCTTCTCGCCGTCCTTCACCATGGTGAGGTAGTAGCTGCCCAACACCATGTCCTGCGTGGGAACGGTAACCGGCTTGCCGTCGGCGGGCTTCAGCAGGTTGCCGGAAGCCAGCATCAGCATTCTTGCCTCGCGCTGTGCTTCAACAGACAGCGGAACGTGAACAGCCATCTGGTCGCCGTCGAAGTCCGCGTTAAATGCGGTACAGACCAGCGGATGCAGCTTAATGGCGCGGCCCTCTACCAGAATCGGCTCAAAGGCCTGAATGCCCAAGCGGTGCAGCGTCGGAGCACGGTTCAAGAATACGGGATGGCCCTTGATCACAGCTTCCAAGGAGTCCCACACCTCGGTACGAGTGCGCTCCACCATCTTTCTCGCCGATTTGATGTTGTTGGCAATGCCTTTTTCCACCAAATCCTTCATGACAAACGGCTTAAACAGCTCCAGCGCCATCTCTTTGGGCAAGCCGCACTGATACATTTTCAGCTCAGGGCCGACAACGATAACGGAACGGCCAGAGTAGTCAACACGCTTACCGAGCAAGTTCTGACGGAAACGGCCCTGCTTACCTTTCAGCATGTCGGACAAGCTCTTGAGCGGGCGGTTGTTCGGGCCCGTCACCGGACGGCCGCGGCGGCCATTGTCAATTAGGGCATCGACAGCCTCTTGCAGCATACGCTTCTCGTTGCGCACGATAATGTCAGGTGCGCCCAGCTCCAGCAAACGCTTCAAACGGTTGTTTCGGTTAATGACGCGGCGGTACAAATCATTCAAGTCGGAGGTCGCAAAACGGCCACCGTCGAGCTGTACCATCGGACGGATGTCGGGCGGAATGACGGGGATGACGTTCATAATCATCCACTCGGGGCGGTTGCCAGACAAGCGGAAGGCATCCACCGCCTCCAAACGCTTGAGCAAGCGCACGCGCTTTTGGCCGCTGGCATCCTGAAGCTCATTGTGCAGCTGAGCCGACAAACCTTCCAAGTCAATGCGGGCAAGCAGTTCCTGAATGGCTTCTGCACCCATTGCAGCCTGGAAAGAATCCTCGTAACGCTCGCGCATTTCGCGGTATTCTTTCTCGCTGAGCAGCTGCTTTTCCTCGAGCGGCGTAAAGCCCGGGTCAATGACGATATAGGAGGCAAAATACAGCACTTTTTCCAGCAGACGCGGGCTGATATCCAGCATCAGGCCAATGCGGGAAGGAATGCCCTTAAAATACCAAATGTGAGAAACGGGCGCGGCCAGCTCAATGTGGCCCATACGCTCGCGGCGCACTTTCGCGCGGGTTACTTCAACGCCGCAGCGGTCACAAATTTTGCCTTTATAGCGAATGCGTTTATATTTTCCGCAGTGACATTCCCAGTCTTTCTGCGGTCCAAAGATACGCTCACAGAACAAACCGTCGCGTTCCGGTTTCAGGGTGCGGTAGTTGATAGTTTCGGGTTTTTTTACTTCGCCATAGCTCCACTCACGGATATGATCCGGAGAAGCCAACCCGATTTTGATTGAATCAAAAGCGTTGAATTCCATGGAAACGAACCCTTTCTTTCACTGTGTGGATTGTGTGGAGTGGCCTTGTGCCGCCAAGGGCACAAAGCGCTTTCTTCGGGGCGCACGCGTCGCTTTATTGCAGCCGCGCCGCGCCCTCGACTTTTTCCTTTTTACAGGTCGCCAAAGCTGTCATCGTCAGCAAAGAAATCCTCTGTAAAAACGGAATCGTCGGGTTCTTCATCTACTTCGGGAACATCCTCGATGCTGTAATCGTCCGTCAGTTCGCTCTCCAGCATCACATCGTCACCGATGGGCAAATCAGAATGATCAAATCCGGCATCATCATCGTCGTAATTCTGCTTAATATCAATCTCGTTGCCCTCTTTATCTTGCACCTTCACGTCAAGGCCAAGGCTTTGCAGCTCTTTCATCAGCACGCGGAAGGCCTCGGGAATACCGGGCTGCGGCACGGGCTGGCCTTTTACAATGGCCTCGTAGGTTTTCACACGGCCTACAACGTCGTCGGACTTCACCGTCAGGATCTCCTGCAAGGTATAAGCCGCGCCGTAAGCTTCCAGCGCCCAAACCTCCATTTCGCCGAAGCGCTGGCCGCCAAACTGTGCTTTACCGCCCAGCGGCTGCTGCGTTACCAAGCTGTACGGACCAGTGGAACGGGCATGGATCTTATCGTCAACCAAGTGATGGAGCTTCAGGTAGTACATATAACCAACGGTAACGGGGTTATCAAACTTCTCACCCGTGCGGCCATCGTACACGATGCTCTTGCCGTCCTCACTGCGTCCGGCTTCCTTGAACATCTCACGAATATCCGATTCGTGCGCACCGTCAAAGACAGGCGTCATCACCTTCCAGCCAAGTGCCTTTGCAGCGTAGCCGAGGTGAACCTCGAGCACCTGACCGATATTCATACGGGACGGAACGCCCAGCGGGTTCAGCACGATGTCAAGCGGTGTGCCGTCCTCGAGGAAAGGCATATCCTCCTGCGGCAAAATACGGGACACAACACCCTTGTTGCCGTGACGGCCAGCCATCTTATCGCCCACGCTGATCTTACGCTTTTGAGCGATATAGCAGCGCACAACCTCGCGCACGCCCGGCTGCAATTCGTCGCTGTTTTCCGGGGTGAATACCTTCACGTCCACGATGATGCCGTACTCGCCGTGCGGCACGCGCAGAGAGGTATCACGCACCTCACGCGCCTTCTCACCAAAGATAGCGCGCAGCAAGCGCTCTTCCGCCGTCAGCTCGGTTTCGCCCTTCGGCGTAACCTTACCAACCAGAATATCACCGGCAGAAACTTCCGCACCGATGCGGATAATGCCGCGCTCGTCCAAATCTTTCAGCGCGTCCTCACCGACGTTCGGAATATCGCGGGTGATTTCCTCGGGTCCGAGCTTCGTTTCGCGGCTCTCAATTTCATATTCCTCAATGTGAATCGAGGTGTAAACGTCCTCACGGACAATTTTCTCGTTGATGAGAACGGCGTCCTCGTAGTTGTAGCCTTCCCATGTCATAAAGCCGATCAGCGCGTTTTTACCAAGGCTGATCTCGCCGTTCTTGGTAGCCGGGCCGTCTGCCAGCACCTGACCCTTCGTCACGGTCTCGCCTTTGTCGACAATGGGGCGCTGGTTGGTGCACGTTCCCTGGTTGGAGCGCATAAACTTCACCAGCTCATAGGTGTCGGTCGTCGTTTTGGAGGTGCGCACCACAATCTTGTCGGCAGTTACCTTCTCAACAACACCGTCATTTTTTGCCAGAACGCAAACGCCGGAGTCGCAGGCAGCTTTATATTCCATACCGGTAGCGACAATGGGCTGCTCGGTCACCAGCAAAGGCACTGCCTGACGCTGCATGTTGGAACCCATCAGAGCGCGGTTTGCGTCGTCGTTTTCCAAGAACGGAATCATCGAAGTTGCCACGGACACTACCATCTTCGGCGAAACGTCCATGAAGTCCGCACGGGACTTCTCCACCTCGACGATTTCATCACGGTAGCGGCAGGATACACGGTCACGCAGGAAGTGACCCTCATCATCGAGCGGCTCGTTGGCCTGCGCCACAATGTACTCGTCCTCTACATCGGCGGTCATATACACTACTTCATCGGTCACCACACCGCGCTCTTTGTCAATGCGGCGGTAAGGCGCTTCAATGAAGCCATACTCGTTAATTTTAGCAAAGGTTGCCAAGTAGGAAATCAAACCGATGTTCGGACCTTCGGGCGTCTCAATCGGGCACATGCGGCCATAGTGAGAGTAGTGAACGTCACGAACTTCGAAGCCCGCGCGGTCACGCGACAGACCGCCGGGGCCCAGCGCGGACAAACGGCGCTTATGCGTCAGCTCAGCCAGCGGGTTGTTCTGATCCATGAACTGCGACAGCGGAGAAGAGCCGAAGAACTCTTTGATTGCCGCCACAACCGGGCGAATGTTGATCAGCGTCTGCGGGGTCACCTTTTCGGTGTCCTGTGCCTGGAGCGTCATGCGCTCGCGGATCACGCGCTCCATACGGGAAAAGCCGATGCGGAACTGGTTCTGCAAAAGCTCGCCCACGCTGCGGATACGGCGGTTGCCCAAATGGTCGATATCGTCGGTAGTACCAACGCCGTGAGCCAAGCAGTTCAAATAGTTAATCGAGGAGAAAATGTCGTCCAAGGTCACTGTCTTGCTGATCAGCTTGTCCTTGTTTTTCACAATCAGCTCTTTCTGCTCTTCCGGGTCGGACGTCTCGTCCAAAATAGCACGCACCTGCTCAAAGCTGACGCGCTCATTGATGCCCAGCTCCTGCGTGTCGAAGCTGAAGAAGTCGTTGGCATTGACGGTGCCGTTGGAAATTACCTTTACTTCACGGTCATCAACATTCAAAAATACAATGCTCACGCCGCTTTTCTCAATTTCCCAAGCCAAATCCGTGCTGATTTTCTCGCCGGCAGCGCACAGCAGCTCACCGGTCAGCGGAGCAATGATGTCTCGTGCGGCCTCATGGCCCATGATGCGGCGGGCAATCGCCAGCTTTTTATTCATTTTGTAACGGCCAAAACGGGACAAATCGTAGCGGCGCGGGTCGAAGAACAAGCCTTCCAAGTGGTTGGAAGCGCTCTCGATTGTCGGGGGCTCGCCCGGACGCAGCTTGCGGTATGTCTCCAAAAGGCCCTCTTCCTGGTTCTTGGTCGGGTCTTTTGCAATCGTCGCCTCTACGCGCTCGTCATCGCCAAAAAACTCACGGATGCGCGCGTCATCGCCAAGGCCCATTGCACGCAGCAAAACCGTCATCGGAATTTTGCGGTTTTTATCAATACGCACATAGAACACGTCGTTGGCATCCGTTTCATACTCCAGCCAAGCGCCGCGGTTCGGGTTCAATGTTGCGGTAAAGAGCTCTTTACCGGTTTTGTCATAGCTCTTGCCAAAGTAAACGCCGGGGCTGCGCACCAACTGGCTGACAACAACACGCTCGGCGCCGTTGTAGACAAAGGTGCCTGCGTCTGTCATCAGGGGAAAATCTCCCATGAAAATCTCCTGCTCTTGCAGGTTGCCCGTCTCTTTGTTCAGCAAACGAGCACGCACACGCAGCGGCGCGGCATAGGTGGCGTCGCGCTCTTTGCATTCTTTGATGCTGTACTTGGGCTGTGAGTCCAGACGGTAATCCACGAACTCCAGCACGAGATTGCCCGTGTAGTCCTCAATTGTGGAAATATCACGGAACACTTCTTTGAGGCCTTCATCCAAGAACCACTGGTATGAATTTTTCTGTACCTCGATGAGGTTCGGCATTTGAATGACTTCATCGATTTTGGAAAAACTCATGCGTTCGGTCTTGCCAAGTTGTACAGGCTTGACTTTCACCATAATCAGCGACCACTCCTTAAACTTCGTCTATCGAAAAACGGCTTGACAGATTCACGCACAAACGCCCTGTTTTTGCCCAGAATTTCAGCGAAATGCACAATAAAAAATTGGACATTTTTACATTTTGGGTATACAAGGTCATTATGATACATTCAAGCATTATACCCTTTTTTTTTACAGCCGTCAAGGTGTTTTTCAAAAAAAATCGCACGAAAAAACCGCACATGGAACGCCCGGCGTCGTGTGCGGTTTCACTCGTTATTCTTCCTGCTGAAGCAGCGTTTCAAAGTTCGCAGCCTCCAACCGACGGTTCACCTCCTCTGTAATTTCGCAAAATACTTTGCGGAACGAGCAGGTTTGTGAGGCGCCTCGGTTGCACGGTGTTTCTTCGTTCAAGCAGCGAATCATGTAATAAGAGCCCTCCACCGCTTCAATCACATCTTTGAAGGTAATTTGCGACGGTTCTTTTGCCAACTCATAGCCACCCTTATTTCCTTTGTAGCTCGAAACAATTCCGGCGCCTACCAGCTTTCCTAAAATTTTTAAAGAAAAGCGCAGCGTGACTCCCATTTCTTCGCTGATGCTTCTGGCATCTCTGCGCACTCGACTTTTTGCTAAGCAATAAACAATACGGATTGCATAATCCGATTCCTGTGTAATCTGCATTGATAAAGCCCCTTTAATTCCACTTTTTTAATACAGTTAAATATACACTATTTCACTTCAATTGTCAATTCCCAGGATAAAAACAGCGGTGCCCCCCCCTATTTAAAGAGGTATTATAATAGCAATTTTTTTGATTTTTTTTTGAAAAAAACTATTGCAATTTGTAATGATTCTGCTAAAATGTCTCTACGAAACGATTCCGAATCCGAGGTGAACCTCATATGACAACAGACTTAACCAAAGGCAATCCCATTTGGCTTTTAATCTTTTTCTCACTGCCAATGCTGGCAGGCAATATCCTTCAGCAGTTTTACAGCATGGTAGACGCCATTATCGTCGGCCGCTTTGTCGGCGCGAAAGCGCTTGCAGCAGTCGGCTGTACCGGTTCTATCAACTTTTTCATTCTTGGTGCAGCGGTCGGCATTGCCGGCGGCTTTTGCATCATCGTTTCTCAAAGGTTCGGCGCCAAAGATGAAGACAGCCTGCGCAAAGCGGTTGCCATCAGCGTGGAGCTATCGGCTATTTCGTCGGTTTCCATCATGCTGCTCAGCGTTATTTTTGCGGTTCCGCTTCTGGAAGTCATGCAAACCCCCAAGGATATTTTTCACGATGCCTACATGTACATCGTCATTATCTTTTGGGGCATTCCGGGCACCGTCTTTTACAACCTGTTTTCCGGCATTCTCCGCTCGGTGGGCGACTCTCGTACACCGCTGTTTTTTCTGGCGCTGGCGTCTGTGGGAAACATTGTGCTCGACTTTGTTTTTGTTTTATTCTTTCAAATGGGGCCTGCCGGAGCGGCCGTTGCTACCATCGTCAGCCAAACCCTGTCCGGCATTGCGTGCCTCATTTTCATTTTGAAAAAGTTCGCGTTTCTCATTCCTAAAAAGTCCGACTGGAAATTCGACCCCGCGCTTGCGGCTTCCCTTATGCGTTTGGGCCTGCCGAGTGCGCTTTCCAACAGCGTGTGCGCCATCGGCACCATGGCCATGCAGGGCGTTGTCAACAGCTTTGGTTCGGACATTGTCGCCGGATACACCGCAGGCACTAAAATTGAATCGCTCGCTGTACAGCCCTGCTTTGCGTTCAGCACTGCTTTAAGCACCTTTGTCGCGCAGAATGTCGGTGCACGCAAAATGGAGCGTGTGCGAAAAGGCACGCACGACTGCTTGAAATTGATGGTTGGCTGTGCCGCACTTGGTTGGGCGGTTGCTCACTTTTTCGGTGCATCCTTGGTGGGTGTTTTTTTGGAAAATCCCACAGAGGATGTCGTGGCAGCCAGTGTTTTATATTTAAACTGGGTGGGTGCGTTCATTTTTGCTTTGGGTGTTCTTCTCACCTATCGATGCTCCATTTCCGGCATGGGTAATGCCAATATCCCCATGCTCTCCGGTGCGGTTGAGCTTGCCATGCGTGTTCCCGTGGCCTTTTTAACCAGCGGCTTTTTAGGCTTTGTCAGCGTTTGCCTGTGCGGCCCTGCCGCTTGGGTAGGTGCCGCTATTATGCTTGGCATCGCTTATTATCGCATTGAACAAAGCACAGCAGCACGTTTAAGCGTTCACGCATAACGGTTCCCTTTTACTATAATTCGCAAAAGCCCCGACTTTTCCGACGCTTTATGCCAAGGAAAAGCCGGGGCTTTTTTACAAAAAAAATTCTTTAATGCAAGCGATTAACAGGTCTGCCTCTCGGGCTTCTTCCGATGAAAAGCAAAGAAAGAAAAGACTGAAGATACACAAAAAATCCCACAACCAAAAAGGCTGTGGGATTTTCTTCTGGAGGTGCCGACCAGATTTGAACTGGTGCATAGCGGTTTTGCAGACCGCTGCCTTACCACTTGGCTACGGCACCATATGGAGCGGATTACGAGGCTCGAACTCGCTACCTCCACCTTGGCAAGGTGGCGCTCTACCAGATGAGCTAAATCCGCAAAAAAAGAGAACCTACTCTCTAACAGCTTTACCGCTGTCGTGTATATATATTACCATATATCCCCTCACTTGTCAACATCTTTTTTTATTTTTTCTCCTATATTTTTTCAACAGGGTGGCTGTATCGGTTCTTGTGATCCGTTACAGCCTTCCCTTATATTTTTCATTCGTTTAGAGCAGCGATCCAATCGAGTTTTCAAATACCCTGGGTAGGAACTCATACAAATTACATCCACACCGCTCATCAAAATATTGTTTCAAGGCTAAAAATGCTTTCCACTTATCCAAAGAGAACTCCGGCAAGCCATGGCGCAGCGCAACGTCCATCAGCCGCTTTTCCATAATACAAGCCCCCTTTGGCAAAGAAATCGCGTCACAAAGCTGGATGAGTCGGTCATAATCGTCCTGTTGGCTTTTCTCTAAAAAATCTTGCAGAAAGGCCAGCTGCTCGTCGGTGCAGTCGTACGTTCCGATATAGGTTGTTACATCCTTCAGCGGAAAAGAATGTGTCAAACAAATTTGAGCAATTTCTTTTTCGCCCATTCCCATCATGTAATGATAGCCGTCAAAAATATGTTTGATTCCGCTCACCCCTTCCCGTCTGCCAATATCATGCAAAAGCCCCATGATATACGCCTTTTGTGCGTCTAGGCCGCACCGCTCAGCAATTAGCTTGGCATTTTCCGCCACCGATTCACTATGGCCAATCCAAGGCCCTGGGTTTCTTTCTTCTGCTTCAAGCAGGGCTTGCTTTGCTTGTAATTCATTCATTCTCTTTCCCTCCTGAACCGTCTTTGCATATCCTCTGGAATGGCTCAGAGATACTTTCTCATCCACTCCTGCACCTCGGGCATGTCTCGTAAAAATTCCGCTTCCGGATCACAGTCCAACCCACGCAAAAACATCTTTTTCATTTGATTGCTGAAGTCGGGCGTCGGCTCTTTTTCTTTCAAATGTCGATACAGCGTCTGCTGATTTGGATTCGACACTTGGTCAAACGCTTTCAGAATTTCTGAAAGCAGTGCACAACAGGCCGTACGATTTTTTTGTTCAAAAGAAAGCCAGAACTCAGCAAATCTCGATTGAACCACACCCAAACCTAAAAGCTGCTGTATCTGGTCATGAACGGAAGCAATTTTTTGTGCTTCCTCCAAACAGTTCTCTTTTAATGCAATCTTCATCAACGTTAACAGAATTGAATCTATATAAATTTTTTGCCCCGCCAGTTCTTCCTCTAACAATTTTGCTGCTTGAGCATATTCTTGCTTTTCCATATACAGCTTTGCTTGCAGCTGTTTTTGATTTGTGCCAAATGACTTCGGGGGCGGCGTCATCTGCTCCAACAACCGTTCTGCTTGCTCCCAATCATGCGTCTCAATCTTCTTGGAAATCAACGAGGCCAAAGCTTGATCTTTGATATCAGGTTTCTTGCTCTTGGCCGCAAACTCACAAAGGCGCTCTATTTCCTTGCGATAAAAGGCGGTGTCTTGCTTTTGGTCTGTTTCATACATGAGCGCTCCTTCTAAAAGCAGCGCTGCATAATACGCCAAAGCTTCACAGGAAGGATATTCCCTTAATTTTTGCATCATCCACTCGTAGCCTTCCTGCAAACCTTTTTCTTGCAAGCAGGTTTGCATCTCATTCATAAGCACAGCAATTTGACTATCGGAAAGCTCCTCTTGAAAGCAGAGCAATGTGTTGCAGTCCGTACCCAGCAGCCTGGCAAGCGCAGGCAAAAGCGTAATGTCCGGGCACGACGTTCCCTTTTCCCATTTATTCACCGCAGGAGCCGTCACACCAAGGCGGCTGGCAACCTGCTCTTGTGTTAGGTGATTTTGCAGCCGAAAATATCGAATAGCCTCATTCATCTTCATTTTTATCCCTCCATGCATTGCTTTTTCTTTATTATAACAATGCATGAGCGCATTTTCTATTGAAGCATTTGAAGCTTTTTCTCGAAAAAATTAATCTACGGTTAAATCCTCATTTGGTAACACCGTAGAAGCTATTCAAAAAAATTTAATTGACAGCTTTTACAAGAAGTCAGCTTCCGCTCCCTTACAACATCTTTCGAGGTCAATTCACCATACAGCAGCGGAGATTTTTTATCGTGTTTTGCAAAGTTGTCACAAACCGTTTTTTCATTAAAATTAGCATAGCAGTACAAGCAGCCATTCTTGCAAGTATGATACATACCAATATCGACACTTGCCATGCAGCCACATTCCAAACGTTGATTTTTGTCCTTTTCAATGTTAAGCGGAAACCCACCAATTCTTTCCAAACGCTTTTTATCAATACAATGTGCATGCGTAATGCCAAATTTGCTCAGGTCAATTTCTTCCGCGCAGGTATTGATCGGCAATCCATATTTCGCTGCAATAAAAGAAAATCTTTCCATCAATTCAAATTTTTCTTCCAAAGACATCTCAAGTATGTGAAGCGGCTTCGTATTTCGCTGCGTTTTTTTATAATAATCTATAAAGCTTACGGTACATTGATCTGTATACTTATGAAGCTGATTGACAAGCGCTTCAAAGTATTTACAATGGTATTCCATTGTGTAAACATCATTAAAAAATATTGGGTCGTATCTCCAAACGACTCTTTCTTTTCCAATTTTCCTGGATAAGCTTCGAAACGCCGGGATAATATATTCACTTTTTGACGGAACATTTGGCTCAACATCTTTTCCATACGCATTTAAAGTAAATTGAAAATAATACGGATAATCTTTCATTTCATCCAGCCTCTCCAACATTGGAATAGGATTTTTTGTCCAAAAAACAATGCCATCCACAATGTCCTTAGAAAGGCTTATTTTGCTTACCCGATGAAAATTCATCGGGTTGCGAACCAAAACATAACCTTCTTTGATTCTATTGAAAAACCAGTCTGAATAATAGGTTGGTATATCCGTTCTCCTGCTTGCACTGACTATCATCCAATCACCTTCTTTCAAACTTAAAGATTTGCCAGTGCAGAATTCCGCAGTTTAGGACAGGCTAGCGGTTAAGCTGTTCCGAACAATCGGCCTTACAATTATCTCCATCAAATTTTTTACAGCGTTCATTTAAATGAAGGAGACACTCCACCGTTTTGAAGGGATGCTGAAAACTACCATCTAATTCTGTAATTTTTTTCTTTTTGCACTCATCTTTAAAGGAAGTGCTACTCTTTGGATTGCTTTCACAGTCAAACCCATTAGCATTAAACGCTTTAAATAATTTGCTCATCTTTTCCTTATCGCTCTCTAAATTTCCGTCATTATGTCTTAGTGAGGCCAATAAGTAAACCGTATTATTCTTAATGGGCTTACTTTCAATTGTATTACACATATTTACAATATCATTACCACTAAATTCACTAATTGATTTCGGAAATATATAGATATCAGAAGTCAACCGTGGCGCTTTTACAAGTTCATCCATCACGTCCCCTTTGTAAATTCTCATATCATCTTGTTCTCTCGGTGTTAATTTATAATTCCAATCGATTTGATCAATCCCGACATATTTTATAGATTTCTGGTTCTTTTTTAAGTCATTAAGCGCAGCAACCATCGACCAATAATCAATGCCCGTTCCACACCCCAATGAAGCTACTTGAATATGGTCATTTTCAAAAGCATTTTCTCCAAAAAGCTGCATATACATGCACTTATATTCAAATGCGTATGCATAAGCATATCGTAATAAATACAATTGTTGCACGTGAATATCATTATAGTCTGGAAGCTGTTTGGTATCAAAACGCAATGTTTTTAAGCAACATAATTGCGGAGCTGCGGTCAAATATTCTTTAAAATCATCCAACACATGGTCTAAATACTCATTGATGGTAATCATAATCTTCTCCCACTGTATTATAATGATTGTACTTCTTGCATTGTCCTATTACTATACATGCTGCAAAATATTTGCACAAAAAATTACTTTACCATTAAAAATCCTTCTACAAGTCAATTTTTAGAATGTATTCATTTTTACTTCAATATAAAAATTTCACTTATTTTCTTTTTATGAACTGTCAACTTCTAAACTATCTAATCATTTTTAATGCATATCGTGATAAATCATGTAAAAAGGAACGATTTCATTTACCTCCATATCCATAATCACTGCATAACCTGATATACAGCACATTCTTTTGGCGCGGACAACGCCACAACCCCTTCGACTAACTGGTAGGGGCTTTCTGAAAAGTCAAAATGTTCAGCTTTTCTATGAGAAGTAGTGTCTGCTGTGTGAAAAAAGCTCAGAATCCACAAAGGATTCCTGCGCTTTTCGCCTTGCAGCCTCACACATCTTACAAAAAATCGGTGCATTTCTTTGTTTTTAGAAACGGTCTAATTTCTCCAATGAAATTCTTGCTTGAAGAACTAGAAACAACGCAAAAACCCACCGTCCGGCAAAAGCCGAACGGTGGGAAAGCGTAATCTTAAAAATTACTCGTTGATCTTGGAAACAACGCCAGAACCAACAGTGCGGCCACCCTCACGGATAGCGAAGCGCAGACCTTCCTCGATAGCGATCGGGGTGATCAGCTCAACGTCCATGGTGACGTTATCGCCGGGCATGCACATCTCAACACCTTCCGGCAGAGAGATAACACCGGTAACGTCGGTGGTACGGAAATAGAACTGGGGACGATAGTTGTTGAAGAACGGAGTGTGACGGCCGCCCTCATCCTTTTTCAGGATGTAAACCTGACCCTGGAACTTGGTGTGGGGGTGAATGGAACCGGGTTTGGACAGAACCTGACCACGCTCGATCTCCTCACGGGTAACACCACGCAGCAGAGCGCCAACGTTATCACCAGCCTGAGCAAAGTCCAGCAGCTTGCGGAACATCTCCAAACCGGTAACAGTGGTCTTCTGCTTCTCTTCGCGCAGACCAACGATCTCAACTTCTTCGCCAACCTTGATGACACCGCGCTCAACACGACCGGTAGCAACAGTACCACGGCCAGTGATGGTAAACACGTCCTCAACCGGCATCAAGAAGGGCTTAGCGTCGTCGCGCTCCGGAGTCGGGATATACTCGTCAACTGCATTCATCAAATCGAGGATGCACTTGTACTCGGGAGCGTTGATGTCGGTAGAAGAAGACTCCAGAACGCCCAAAGCAGAACCCTTGATGATGGGGGTGTCGTCGCCGGGGAAGTCGTACTCGCTCAGCAAGTCACGGATTTCCATCTCAACGAGATCCAGCAACTCGGGATCGTCAACTTGGTCAACCTTGTTCATGAACACAACGATATAGGGAACGCCAACCTGACGGGAGAGCAGGATGTGCTCACGAGTCTGGGGCATGGGGCCGTCGGCAGAGGAAACAACGAGGATAGCGCCGTCCATCTGAGCAGCACCAGTGATCATGTTCTTAACGTAGTCAGCGTGACCCGGGCAGTCAACGTGAGCATAGTGACGAGTGTCAGTCTCGTACTCAACGTGAGAAGTGTTGATTGTGATGCCGCGCTCGCGCTCCTCGGGAGCCTTATCGATGTTGGCGTAATCGGTGAACTCAGCGTCACCCTTCATTGCCAAAACCTTCGTGATTGCAGCAGTCAGAGTCGTCTTGCCGTGGTCAACGTGACCGATGGTACCAATGTTAACGTGCGGCTTGGAACGTTCAAATTTTGCTTTTGCCATTGGAATTATCCTCCTTTTTATAAGACCTTACGCTTTAAGGTCATTGTACTAAAAAGATCTTGAAAAATCAAGAGCTTTCTGCGGACAAGCTGTGAAAAAAGAAGGAATTAACCTTCTTTTTTTGCACGGCCTGCCATAATGGACTCAGCAATGCTCTTGGGCACCTCAGCGTAGTGGCTGGGCTCCATGGAGTACTGGCCGCGTCCCTGCGTTTTGCTGCGCAGGTCGGTTGCATAACCGAACATATTGGACAGGGGAACCAGCGCATCAATCTGCTGAGAACCGCTACGGGCCTCTGTTCCCTGAATCTGTCCGCGGCGAGAGTTGACGTCACCGATAACGTCGCCCATATACTCATCCGGCACGATAACCGCAACCTTCATGATGGGCTCCAAAATGACGGGGTCTGCTTTGCGCATTGCCTCTTTGAACGCCATAGAACCGGCGATCTTAAATGCCATTTCGGAGGAGTCAACCTCGTGGTAAGAACCATCATACAGCGTGACCTTCACGTCCACAACGGGATAGCCGGCCAAAACGCCTGCCTGCATGGCTCCCTGAATACCCTGGTCGATGGGGCCGATGAATTCCTTCGGAATTGTACCGCCAACCACGGCATTGATAAATTCGTAACCTTTGCCCTGCTCGTTCGGCTCCAGTTTGATCTTAACGTGACCATACTGACCTTTACCGCCGGACTGACGGGCATATTTGGTATCCTGATCAGCAGCACGACGAATCGTCTCACGATAGGCTACCTGCGGCGCACCAACGTTTGCCTCCACCTTGAACTCACGCAGCAAGCGGTCAACGATGATCTCCAAGTGAAGCTCACCCATACCCGCGATGATGGTTTGTCCGGTTTCGTCATCCGTATAGGTCTTGAAGGTGGGATCCTCCTCAGCCAGCTTTGCCAGCGCAATGCCCATCTTCTCCTGACCGGCTTTGGTCTTGGGCTCGATGGCTACGCGGATAACGGGCTCGGGGAAGTCCATGCTCTCCAAAATGATCGGGTGCTTTTCGTCGCACAGTGTATCACCTGTAGTGGTGTTTTTCAAACCAACTGCGGCACCGATGTCACCAGCGTAGCACACTTCGATATCCGTGCGGTGGTTCGCATGCATTTGCAGGATGCGACCCATACGCTCACGGTTGTCCTTTACGGAGTTGTAAACAGTGCTGCCTGCCTCAACGGTACCGGAGTACACGCGGAAGAAGCAGAGCTTACCGACGAACGGGTCGGTAGCAATCTTAAATGCCAAAGCAGCGAAGGGAGCCTTGTCGTCGGAAGGACGAGTCTCCTCTTCCTCTGTTTCGGGATTGACACCTTTGATGTCCTCGATGTCGGTCGGAGCCGGCATATAGTCAACAATGGCATCCAGCAGCTTCTGCACGCCCTTGTTCTTGTAAGAAGTACCGCAAACCACGGGAACGATGGTGTTCGCAATGGTCTCTTTACGGATGGCTTTCTTGATCTCAGGAATGCTGATCTCTTCGCCGTCCAGATACTTCATCATCAGCTCCTCATCGCCCTCGGCGATGGCCTCGATCATCTTGTCGTGATACTCTTTTGCCAGCTCCATCATATCCTCAGGAATCGGCTCTGTGCGAATATCCTTACCAAGATCATCGTAGTAGATATAAGCCTGCATCTCGAGCAAGTCGATGATGCCTTTGAAGGTTTCCTCTTTGCCAATGGGCAGCTGAATGGGCACAGCATTGGCTTTCAAGCGCTCTTTAATCATGTCCAAAACACGATAGAAGTTTGCGCCCATGATATCCATCTTATTGACGTAAATCATGCGAGGAACGTGATATTTGTTGGCCTGGTGCCAAACAGTCTCAGACTGCGGCTCCACGCCGCCCTTTGCGCACATGACAGTAACAGAACCGTCCAGCACACGCAGGGAACGCTCCACCTCTACGGTGAAATCCACGTGACCCGGTGTGTCGATGATGTTAATTCTGTGTCTGTTCTTTTTGGCAAGAGCCGGATCATGCAAAAACTCGGTGTGGCTCCAATAGCAAGTGGTAGCAGCAGAAGTAATGGTAATACCACGCTCCTGCTCCTGTGCCATCCAGTCCATCGTTGCAGCGCCGTCGTGCGTCTCACCAATCTTGTGATTGATGCCTGTGTAGAACAGGATACGCTCGGTGGTAGTTGTTTTACCGGCGTCGATGTGAGCCATAATGCCGATGTTTCTTGTCATCTGAAGAGAAACGTCTCTAGGCATAGTACCCTCCTAAAAGTGTAAAGACACAGATATTAATATCTGTAGTGAGCAAAGGCCTTGTTGGCCTCGGCCATCTTGTGAGTATCCTCGCGCTTTTTGCAAGCGCCGCCGTTGCCGTTGCAGGCGTCCATGATCTCGCCGGCCAAACGCTCGCACATGGTGCGCTCGTTGCGGGCACGAGAGTAGGTGGTCAGCCAGCGCAGACCCAAAGTCTCACGACGGGCAGGACGAACCTCCATCGGCACCTGGTAGTTTGCACCGCCGACACGACGGGATTTGCACTCCAAAACCGGCATGATGTTCTCCAAAGCTTTCTCGAAGCTCTCGAGGGGGTCGTTACCGGTTTTCTCCTTCACGATTTCGAATGCATCGTAAACGATTTTCTGCGCAACGCCTTTTTTACCGTCATACATCACGTTGTTGATGAGGCGGGTCACCATCTTGGAATTGTAGATAGGATCAGCAAGAACATCGCGCTTAGCAATATTACCTCTTCTGGGCATCTTTCTTCCCTCCTTCATAGAATGATATCATCGGTACTCGAAAGTATTTAAAACTCCCGTAAGCTGCCGCGAAAAGGTTGATTTATATACAAGCCTTTATGCGGCGAAACATACATAACAGATTTTTAAATTACTTTTTGGCACCGGCCTTGGGGCGCTTCGCACCGTACTTGGAGCGAGCCTGGCTGCGGTTGGCAACACCCTGTGTATCCAAAGTACCACGGATGACGTGGTAACGCACACCGGGAAGGTCCTTAACACGGCCGCCACGGATCAGTACGACGCTGTGCTCCTGCAGATTGTGGCCGATACCGGGGATATACGAGGTAACCTCGATACCATTGGAGAGCTTTACACGGGCAACCTTACGCAGAGCAGAGTTCGGTTTCTTCGGGGTCATGGTACGAACAGCGGTGCAAACACCACGCTTTTGCGGGCTGCTGGCATCGGAATAGGTTTTCTTCTGAGAGTTGTAGGACTTCAAAAGAGCCGGAGCTGTCGATTTCTTCACCAGGACCTCACGACCTTTGCGCACGAGCTGGTTAAAAGTAGGCATGGTTCTCCTCCTTTCCTCAAATATAAAGAATTCTTTGGTGCGCTGCACACAGCAAAGCTGCGCTGCAACACAACAGTTATTAGTTTACACGCAAATTCTGTGCATGTCAATAAAAACTTTCTGAAAAAATCGTCATTTTGCTGTTTTTTTCAATTTTGGTGCATTTCGCGCTTTTTTCTTCTCATTTCCTCACCAAAAACAACAAAAAAACCTTCTGCCGGCACCGCTGGTCGGCAAAAGGTTGTTTGGTTTTTGATCCATTTTACAAAAAAGGGCGGTTCCGTCTATGTATCAAAAGATACCGTGGTTGTATTTCATTTGAGCGTAAATCATCACGGCAAGCCCCACAGCAAACGCGGCGCCAAGCAAATACCAGCCAACCGCTTCCCATTGGGTCGGCTGCACAACGCCTGCGGCGATCATTCCAACCCCCATCAGACAAAGCCCCTTGCCCATCACCCCGGTATAGGCTTTCCGGTCGTCCGGCTTCACCTTGGCATAGTGATAATCGTGAAGCAAGGTAATTTTTTCCTTTTTCCAAATTTGCCAGCCGAGAATCCAAAAACAAACTCCCACAGCCAACAAGATAATCAGCAGCATCCAGCTCACTTATCGGCACCTCCTCATCCGAAAGAGATCAAAATTTCACCTGTGATAAAAACTTTATTCAGCATTTGCGCCCACAGCCGCTTCATCGTTCTGCGCAGGCTGATGAATCCGGGAAAGCACCTTTTCATAGCCGCCGCTGCCGTACTGAATGCAGCGGTTAATGCGGCTGATGGTCGCCGTGCTGATTTCCACCGATTTTACAATTTGCTCATAGGTCTTGCCCTCGAGCAGCATTTGTGCCGTTTCCACACGCTGTGCCATATCGGCCAGCTCCTTCATGGTACACAAGTCTTCAAAAAATTCGTAACACTCCTCAATACTCTCCAAGCTTAAAATTGCACGAAACAACTCATCCATCGTTTCTTTTTTCATTCGGTTGGGCATTTTAATTCCTCCGTATTTCTTGGCCGATTTTCTGTTTGGGCTGCCGTTGCATCGGCCCTCAGCGGCTCTTGCGCACCTATGCGATTTTTCACTTTAATACAGTATCATATTGAAAAAGAAAAAGCAAGTGCAACTTTTAAAAATCAAGCATAAATTTGCGCTCGTTTTTTTGGTGCATAGGGATTTATCTATGGACTTTTGTTGAATTTATTGTTATAATACCTTTAATATTGATATGCTGCCATGCATCTTATCAGACGTTCTATTCGTTCCATATACATAAGGAAGATGACTATGCCCAATACCTATAAACAATCGTTCAAACAAAATTATACCGATAATGTTGAGCTTTCCATTTTCAACTGCGGTCTGCAAAGCTGCGAGCGCGGATACACTTGGGGGCCCGGCATTCGCGATCACTATTTAATCCACTATGTTGCCCGCGGAAAAGGCACCTACACGCTTAACGACACCGTTTTTGAGCTCTCCGCGGGGGATATTTTTTTGGCCAAGCCCAATCAGCTCATTACCTATTCCGCCGATGTGGAAGACCCATGGGAATATTATTGGGTAGGGTTTAACGGCGCGTGTGCCAATAAACTGGTGCAGCAGCTGCCCTTTAGTGAGCACTGTCCCATTCATCAGTGCAAAAATACCGAAAAGGTAAAGGATGCCATTTTTAATATTTTTCTTTCGCGCGGCCCCGACCCGCGCAATGAGGCCTTAATGGTGGGGTATTTGTACTTATTTATTGCGGAGCTGATGAAGGAAGCCATGGAGGCTTCGCCGCGTCCGTCCAATTCCAGCTCCCAATACGTCATCAATGCAATTAAGTATATTCAGTTCAATTATTCGCACGACATCAGCATCGACGACATTGCAAAGGCTGTGGGGGTTTCGCGCAGCCATCTTTACCGTGTTTTCATGAGCAATGTCGGCCAGTCGCCCATCGACTACCTCACCAATTACCGCATCAGCGAAGCGTGTTATCTGCTGAAAAACTCCGAGCTTTCCATCGCAGAGATTGCCGTTTCCGTCGGCTTTTTTGACCAATTCTATTTTTCGCGCGTGTTCAAAAAGAATAAAGGCGTTCCGCCCAGCCGCTACCTTGCCAGCTTAACGCCCACGCAGGAGCCTTCTTCGCAGGAATAATCCGTCTTTACAGAGATTCCTTTGCACCCAAGCAGCCGGAAAGGATTGTTTATGAGTCTGAAAAAAAACGAAATCATCTTTTTGCATATTGATTCTCTCTCGAGCGATGGAAACGGCGTGGGCCGCTTTGACGGCCAAGCAGTTTTTGTCCCGTTTTCCGCCCCCGGTGACACAGCAGATGTGCGCATTGTAAAAGTGTGCAAAACGTATGCTTTCGGCATTATCCACGCCTTGCATACTCCTGCGCCCTGCCGTGTCTCCCCTCCCTGTCCGATTTTCGGGCGGTGCGGCGGCTGTGATTTGCAGCATTTAAACTATACGGAGGAGCTGCGCGCCAAAACCACATTTGTTGCAGATGCAATGCGCCGTTTAGGGGGCATCCACCACCCCGTTTTGCCCTGCCTTGCTTCGCCTTTGCCGGAACGCTATCGAAATAAGGTGCAGTATCCCTTATATGCAGACGAAACAGGTGCGGTACACGCCGGTTTCTATGCTGCCCGCAGCCATCGCGTTATTGCGTGCGATGATTGTTTATTGCAGCCCGCTTTGCTGAATGACATTACCCGTGAAGCCTGTTCAGTTTTAACCCGGCTTGGCGTTTCTGTTTACGATGAGCGCACCGGGCACGGTTTTGCTCGCCACCTTTATCTGCGCCATGCCGTCACCACAGGAAAAGTGCTCCTTTGCCTTGTGGGCAATGGCCGCACATTCCCTGGTATGGAAGATTTTTGCCGATCACTCACGCAGCGATTTGCAGAAATTGACTCTATCGTATTAAATATCAACGAGAAAAACACCAATGTTGTCCTTGGGCCGGAATGCGTCATACTTTGGGGCAGCGGCGTCCTGCGCGACGAAATGGCCGGGGTGCCTGTTGCATTGAATCCTCTGTCTTTCTATCAAGTCAATACGCAAGGCGCCAACTTGCTGTATGCAAAAGCGGCTGAATTTGCCGGGCTGACAGGCAGCGAAACCTTGCTTGACTTATATTGCGGCGCGGGCACCATCGGCTTATCCATGGCGCATCAATGCAAGCGTCTGATTGGCGTGGAAATTGTGCCTCAAGCCATTGAGGACGCACGGCGCAACGCCCACCGCATGGGAGTTCACCACGCGGAATTTCATTGTGCAGACGCGCAAAAAGCCGCAGCCATGCTGGTGCAGGAAGGTCTGCGCCCGGATGTCATCATCGTTGACCCGCCGCGCAAAGGCTGCGATAACACCACTCTGCGGGCAGTGTTGACTATGAAGCCGAAACGCATTGTAATGATTAGCTGCAACGCCGCCACTGCCGCACGCGATGCAGCGTTTTTAACAGAGAATCATTATGAAATCAATATCATCCAGCCTGTTGATTTATTCCCGAAAACAAAGCATGTAGAAGTTTGTATGCAGTTGACGAGAACAGACAGCGCGTCAAGCACATAATAGCGCACACAGATGTGAGGGAGTTAAACCATGAGTCTGCCAAAATATCATGAACTATATGTTCCTTTTCTATCTGTTATCAGCGATGAATGTCTTCACCCGCTCAAAGAAGTCAAGCAAGCAATTGCTGAATGTTTACAACTTGAGGATACTGATTTAGCGCTGCGTCTGCCCAGCAACCGCCAAACGGTTTTTGACAACCGCGTAGGATGGGCAAAAACATATTTAAAGAAAGCTGGCATGATTGAAACGCCGAAACGAGCATATGTTCAAATCACGCAGCAGGGCAAGAATGCTTTGCTGCAACAAGTTCCGCTGACAGACGAATTTCTTGCCTTGCATTCAGAAGAGTTTGCCCGGTTCAAAAAAGGCATAAAAGCACCTGATTCCACGGAAAATCAATCTGCTTGCAGCGAAAGAGAAACCAGTGCGGAAACGCCAATGGAAACCTTTGAGCATGTTTACCAAACCATCAATGAACAGCTGGCTGACGATTTGTTTACTGAAATCATGGCGCAGTCGCCTTCTTTTTTTGAAAATCTTGTTGTTGACTTGATGCGCGCGATGGGCTATGGCGATGGCTTTGTCACAAAAAACAGCGGCGACGGTGGAATTGATGGCATCATTCACGAGGACAAACTAGGGTTTAATCTGATTTACATTCAAGCCAAGCGCTGGAACCCTGAAACCGTAATCGGCAGGCCCGAGGTTCAGAAATTTGCCGGAGCAATGATGGGGCCACCCAAAATAGAAAAGGGCTTGTTCATTGCAACCTGCCGCTTCTCTCAGGCAGCCAAAAAATTTGCCGACGCACAGCACATCATTTTAGTGGACGGCCAAAAACTGGCGCAATTGATGATTGAGCACGAAGTCGGCGTCTCCACACAAAAAACGTATCAAATCAAGAGAATTGACAGTGATTATTTTTTAGATGATGCTTCGTTCTAAGCGCAAACAAGGGCTAACCCGTCCGCTTCGGGTTAGCCCTTGTTGTTTTGGTTTTATCGTGGTGCACTACTGCGTTCAAACATTCGGATTCTCTACGGCAAAGCTCTCTCAAGTATCCAAGGTGGAAGCTTCCGAAACGTCGCCGCTGTCAGAATAGCTATTTACCGTGACGGTATATTCGCTCGTTCCCTCCACATAAACCGTGCCGTCTGTTCCAACGACGGAAACCGTATTTCCGTCACTGTCTTGCATGGTACCGGCGCAGGATAAAGCGCTCACTGTGCTGTCGCCCGTGACGGTCCATGTGCTGTCTGCGTCAATATACACGTTTCCATATCCATCACCGTCTGCCCCGGCGTTAGACTCATCCTGAATCACTGCGCCCGTCCATGTGCTGGCCTGCGTCAAATAGAAATCCAGCTTGCTGATAGAATCCCAAATGACATTTCCTTCCATTGTCTGCTGGATGGCGGTAAAATGACTATCGGCGCCGTTTGCTCCCGCCGCACCCCAGCCGCGCTGATTGCTGTTGCCTGTGCATTTCAGCAAAAATTCGCTGTCGTCTGCATTGACAAGTTTCACGTCAGACAGAACAAAAGTTGACTCTGTATTCGTCGTGTAAAACATACCGCCGTTTTTTGCAGTCAGCGTTCCGCCGCTCATTTCAAACGTACTGTTGCCCACCTCAGAGTCGCCGGACATGCTTTGATACAAAATCACATTCCAAGTGCAGTCATTTTGCTCCAAATCGCTCATATTTCCCGTTAAATCGCAATCAAACAGGCGAATGGTGTTCAATCCTTCAATGCAGATTGCTTCCGAGCCGTTCGCTGTTAATTCCGCATCACGCACAGTAATATCTGCCGTACTGTATACTGCGGGAGACCCTACACCGTTTGCGGTATAAGAACCACCGTCCACCACCATGGTTCCGCTGCCTCGGTCAGAGCGAATCGCGGCCGAGGATTCTCCGTTTGTTTCTACGTTCAAATCCCACGCATACAGCGTACCGCCGCCCGCTACATGAATTCCGCCTGCGGTATTCTGCATCGCGGTAATGGTTGTGTCTGAAACATAAGCCGTTCCGTTGCCATATGCAAACACACCCGCACCGCCCGCAGCATCACTTTCGATGGTGCTGTTGGAAATGCTCAATGTTCCGTCCGTCACCAGTGCGGCGGCGCCCACACCGTAAAAACTGGAGCTGTCGCCTCCGGTGCTGTCTTGAGAATTTCGCACAATATTAACATTATCGAGCGCGGCAGTGATTCCCGCCGTTTGAACTAACACCGTGTTTTCATCGGTGCCTTCGGAAGAAAGCGATGTATTTGACACCGACGTATCTTCCGTGTACTCATTTACCGCGCTGTAACTTTCCGGCGCAGACGTACCGCCGCCCGGGCCGCCCATGCCGCCGGAGAGTGTAATTGTAATAGCCGTATTGTTTTCGTCTACTTCGAGCGTAACGCTTGCGCCCACGGCAATGGAATCCACCGTCAACTCTTCCTGCGGCATCCCTTGCCCCATTCCTTCAGGCGCTTGCCCTTCCGGCATTTCCGGCGGAGCCTCGCCGCTTTGCGCCATACTTTCCCCTGCACTTGCCTGGCCCGGCTGCTGCGGCGTTCCCTCCGGTTGAGCGCCGCTCATATCAGCGGACGCTTCCCCTTGCGGCATCTCCGGCGGAGTCTCACCGCTTTGTGCCATACTCTCTCCCCCGCTCGCCTGACCCGGCTGCTGCGGCGGTGTTCCCTCCGGCGGCTGTCCACCGCCGCCGCCCGGGCTCATTCCGCGTTCCAGCACAGTATCACTTGTAATCGCCGCTGTCACAGTCGTGCCGCCTTCTGTGCTGACAGTAATGCTTTCCGCACTGATTTCGGTCACTGTTCCGGTATACGTTGTGTTGGCTGTCGATTGTGAAGCCGTATTCACCGCCGATTCTGTCCCTTCTGCATTTTGTTGACAGGCGGTCAAACTGATTGCCAAAGCGGCAGCAATCACCACGCAAAAAATCTTTTGCACTACCATGCGCATACTATATTTACTTTATTTACTTTTCTTGTCCGGTTGAAAAACCATCTTACTGATACCTCCCCATCAGGAATTCCAAAAGCACAATCTCTTGGCAGACAGCTGCTTTTGCGCAGCTTTTCCAAGCCGTACTTTTTACAACGGTTTCAGTGTAGCCCGGAAACATTGAAAGAACATTGAACTTTATCGTTTTAACAAAAATCTCACACAAAACTCGATTTTTCCGTCTGGACAATGAATGGAAATTGTCCCTTTATGCGCTGTTACAATCGCCTTTGCAATCGCCAGCCCCAAACCATAATGGCCGCTATGGGCTCTGGCGGAATCCGTTTGATAAAAACGTTCAAATAAGCGTTCTCTTTGCGGTTCGGGAATCGGTTCTCCCTCGTTGGATACACGCAGCACCGCATATCGTTTCTCTTTTTTTTAAACAACCTCAACTTTTCCGTTCGGCTCATTGTGGCGAATCGCATTGTCCAACAAAATCGAAACCAATTGTTTAAGCTGAACCGGGTTTCCCTCCACCTGTATCTCCTGCTCGATGTCCGTTGTCAGCGTTTGCCCCTGCTCATAGGCCACTGTTTCCAGCACAAGCGCTTCTCCGCATACTAAGTGGCTCAAATCCAGCGTTTGCATTTGTGGTGTGACATGTTCCGTTCGTGCTAAATCCAATAATTGCAGAATGAGGGCCGACATGCGCTCATTCTCGTACTGAATATTGGAAAGCCACTGATTTTCGCCAATCTCGCGCTTTAATAACTCCAAATTGGCCTGCACAACCGATACGGGTGTTTTCAGTTCGTGTCCCGCATCGGAAATAAACTGCTTTTGCTTTTGATAGCTTTCTTCCAGCGGAGCCATAATTTTCCCCGCAAACCAGCGCGCGGAAAAAAAGACAATAACCAATGCCACCGCGCCGAACAGCAAAGTATGCTCAATCAAGATTTTGGCATTTTCTAAAAACAGCGTATGATCCAGAAAAGCAACCAACGTATAGCTGCCTTTATCTTCTGCCCGATAAATCAAATGCTCTACAATTCCGCTTTCCTTTCCGCTTTGTACAATCTGCACAGCCAAATCGCTCAAATGCTCTTTGCTGACGCTGGAAATGTCGGCAGTATCCACTTTAAGCACTGCACCGGTTTTATCAATTGCCACAGAGTAAAAGGTGGAAAGCTCCAGCATAGGGGGCTTGCGCAAATGTCCATTTGGGGCTGTTTTAGGAAATTCATCGCGTGCAAACCGCATTCCGCCGCTTTCTAAAATAACGTAGTCATCCACATACTGTTTTAAAAGTGCACGATTTTCGTTTGTGGCCTGCACATAGCTGGCCAAATAGATCACGCCAATCACGCCGGTCAGCAGCAAAAGCGAAAACACCATCAACACAGCGACAATCTTTCTTTGTGAGCGTTTAAACATTGGCATTCCTCAGTGCATATCCCATTCCGCGCACCGCCTTAATTTCTACGTTCGACTTCACAAAATTCAGCTTTTTCCGCACAAACGATAGATACACTTCTACATTGTTGTACTCCGCTTCGCTGTCATAGCCCCATATTTTCAGCGCCAGCTGCTCGCGTGTTAAAATCTGCCCTTGATTTCGCATAAAGTATTCCAAAATTCGATATTCTTTTTCACTCAACCGGACACTGTTTTCTTCGCAGCAAAGCATTAAGCTGTCCTGATTCAAACAAATATCGCCAAACATCAGCGCACCGTCCGGTGCAGCGCCGTTTCTTCGGCTCAGTGCCCGCAGCCTTGCCAACAACTCTTTTGTCATAAACGGCTTGGTCAAATAGTCATCGGCGCCGCTGTCTAACCCAGTCACTTTGTCATCCGGCTCGCTTTTTGCCGTCAACATCAAAGCCGGCGTGCGGACTCCGGCCTTTCTGGCTTCACGAACCACCTCAAACCCGTTTTTTCCCGGAAGCATTACGTCTAAAACGGCAATATCATACACGCCCGTTTGAATGGCAGCCAAGCCATCCACACCGTTATCATAAGCATCCACATCATATTTTCAAGGCGCAAAAGCTCGCAAAGCGCCTGAGACATCCTTTTCTCATCTTCAACCAGCAAGAGTTTCAAACGGCCCATCCCCTTTTTATTTATTATAGCAAAAAAGATTGAAAAAGCATTGAAAGAAAATATAAAACCTCATCCATACGCTCTTTTCCTGCAAAAGATAGAAAAAGATGGAACAATCTCAAAAAAACACTTGAATTTTGTCTGATAAAGGTGTATACTTTCGACAAACAAAACAGGGGAGCTTGTATTGACAGGCTGAGAGGAAGTTCTCTAACTTCGACCCTTTACCTGATGCGGATAATGCCGCCGTAGGAAGTCATATTCACTGATTTTTTACAGGAGGCGTGCGTCTCCTGTTTTGTTTTGTAAAAAACAGGGGAGCTTGTGCCGGCAGGCTGAGAGGAAGTCATCCAACTTCGACCCTTTACCTGATGCGGATAATGCCGCCGTAGGAAGTCATATTCACTGATTTTTTACAGGGGGCACGCGCGTGTCCCCTGTTTTTTTCGGCTTAATGAACGATATGTAAGGAGAGTTACGCAATGTTTGCAGAAATGTTTGAAAATGTCAGAAAAACCTGCCCGTTAATTCACAACATTACCAATTATGTCACCGTGAATGACTGCGCCAACATGGTTCTTGCCTGCGGCGCTTCCCCCATTATGGCCGACGCCAAAGAGGAAGTAGAGGAAATCACCTCGATTTGCAGCGGACTAAATATCAATATTGGCACATTGAATGCCCGCACCATCGAATCCATGCTGCTTGCCGGCAAAAAGTCGAATGAGCTTGGCCACCCCGTGGTGCTGGACCCCGTGGGCGCCGGAGCATCGGCACTGCGTACCCAAACTGCATCCAAGCTGTTGGAGCAAGTGAAATTCACTGTCGTTCGAGGAAACATCTCTGAAATCAAAACACTTGCTGTCGGCACAGGCACTACCAAGGGTGTTGACGCCGACGTTTCCGACCGTGTTACCGAGGAAAATTTAAGCGAGGCCGTTTCCTTTGCCAAAGCGTTTGCGGAAAAATTCGGCTGTGTGGCGGCAATTACCGGCGCAATCGATATTGTTGCCGACGCAAACACCGCCTACTGCATCCGCAACGGTCACCCCATGATGTCCTCCATTACCGGCACAGGCTGTCAGCTTTCCGCTTTAACTGCCGCCTTTCTTTGTGCCAATCCGAACCAGCCCTTGCAGGCAGCCGCAGCAGCCGTGTGCGCCATGGGGCTTGCCGGAGAAATTGCCCACAGCCGATTGACTGAAATGGATGGCAATTCTACTTATCGCAATTATATCATTGACGCTGTCTACCGTTTAACCCCCGAAGCACTGGAGAAAGGCGCCCGCTATGAAGTGCGATAAAAAACATATGCTGCTTTATGCCGTTACAGACAGCGCGTGGGTGGGGCGGCAAAGCTTAGCCCAGCAAGTCAAAAGCGCGCTGAAAGGCGGCGTAACCTGTGTACAGCTGCGTGAAAAATCATTGAATGAGGCGGACTTTTTAAAAGAAGCTTTAGAAATCAAAGCCTTGTGCAAGCAGTACGGCGTTCCTTTTTTCATCAACGACAATGTGGACGTCGCCATCCGCTGCGGTGCAGACGGAATCCATGTGGGCCAAGAAGATATGCAAGCCGCCCAGGTACGCAAACTGGTGGGAGAACATATGATGATTGGCGTTTCCGTCCACTCCGTAGAAGAAGCCCTTCAAGCCGTAGAAAACGGCGCAGATTGTCTAGGGGTGGGAGCCGTGTTTCCCACTGCCACTAAGCCGGATGCAAGCGCCGTTCCGCTTGATGTTCTGCGTGACATTTGCCAAGCGGTTTCTGTGCCTGTTGTTGCAATCGGCGGCATTGGAAAATCCAACCTTCCCCAGCTTTCCAAAACAGGTGTTGACGGGGTTGCGCTGGTCAGCGCCATTTTTGCAGCAGAGGATATTGAGCAGGAATGCCGGGAACTGCGCACGCTGTCCGAGCAAATGGTTGAGGCAGGGAAAGCTCACGCCGCCGCAGGAACCGCTTAACGGAGAATACCACAAAAGTTTAAAACGGGATTTTCGGCCTATTTAGGCCGTTTCCAGCGGCAGATTGGGGGCACCACTCTCTGTCGCTTTATAAAAGTAGTGCTGACACGAAAGGAGAATTACCATGAAAACAGCATTATCCATCGCTGGCAGTGATTGCAGCGGAGGCGCCGGTATCCAGGCCGATCTGAAAACGATGACCATGAACGGGGTTTATGCCATGACCGCCATCACGGCGCTGACGGCACAAAACACCACCGGCGTTACCGCAATTTCGGAAACAACCCCTGCCTTTCTCAAGCAGCAAATTGACATGATTTTCACCGATATCCGCCCCAACGCGGTCAAAATCGGGATGGTTTCCAGCTGCGGCTTAATTGAAGTAATTGCAGAGCGGCTGCGCTTTTACCACGCGGAGCACATTGTGTTAGATCCTGTGATGGCCGCTACTTCCGGTTCACGGTTAATCGAGCCCGAGGCCATTGAAACCTTGAAAGAGCTGCTTGTGCCTTTGGCCACCGTCATCACCCCCAACATTCCCGAAGCCGAAATTTTATCCGGCCACTCGATTCACAACGAGCAGGATATGGAGCTGGCCGCTCAAACGATTGGCAATACCTTCGGCTGTGCCGTGCTTATCAAAGGCGGCCATCAAATACATGATGCAAACGATGTGCTTTTTGCGAACGGGCAGTGCAAATGGTTTCACGGCAAACGGATTGAAAACCCGAATACGCACGGAACCGGCTGCACGCTTTCTTCCGCCATTGCGGCCAATCTGGCAAAGGGCTTTGATTTGGAAACCTCAATCCAGCGCGCGAAAGAGTATCTCTCCGGGGCGCTTTCCGCCATGCTGAATTTAGGACAGGACCAAGGCCCCATGAATCACGCATTTGCATTATCCGGTGAATTCGCAAAGGAGGCACATTGATGAAAACGACGGAGCGATTGCTGAACGCAGCAAACGAGATTTGGCAGGCTTATCATGAGCACCCGTTTGTACTCGGTATTCAAAACGGCACTCTCGACAAAGAAAAATTCCGCTTTTACATCATCCAAGATTATTTGTATCTGGAAGAATACGCAAAAGTGTTTGCCATTGGTGTGGCGAAAGCAAAAAGCTTAGAAACCGCGAAGCTGTTTTCCAAGTATATCGCTGTAATGAATGGCGAGCTGGATGTTCACAGCGGCTATCTGGGTAAATTTGCTGTGACACAAGAGGAGATTGCCGCCGCGCGCCGTTCTCTCGACAATCTGTCCTACACCTCTTATATGCTTCGTGTCGCCTATGAGGAAGGCGAAGCCGAAATTCTTGCCGCCATCCTCTCCTGTGCTTATAGCTATGAGGTGATTGCTAAAAAGATGGTGCAGCAGCGCCCCGATTGCGTTAACGACCCTTTTTATGGAACATGGATTCAAGGGTATTCGTTCGACGCTTACAGCGCGGGAAACGTCGTGCTTTTGGACACGCTGAACCGTTTGACCGAACATTTTACCGAAGGACAGCTGGAACATCTAATCGATATTTTTGTTGCTTGCTCACGCTATGAGTTAAGCTTCTGGGAAATGTCGTGGCACCAAGCGCTGTAAACAACACGTCTCGCCTTGTTGTCCTCTGACAAAGCAGCATCTCCCTCCTTTTGCCGCTTTGTCTTTCTTGCAAAAATGCAGCTATGCGATTGTCAAAGAATCAGCATGGCTGCATTTTTTGCGTCATTATGAAAGAAAATCTTCCCCATTCAGCTTTGCCGCGGCAGAACATGAGGAGAAAAAAGGTAGACACATCACAAAGCGGGAAGAAGTCCCTGTTAAAAACCAATAGCAAAAACCCCGCAAAGCCTGGTTGTCATTTTGATGTCTTTTGGTACGGGTGTTGTTCCACTTCGGCGGGCGAACCTCTACCCCTCCCCCTACTTTTACCGCGATACTGCGCTGGATGGTATACACGTCGTTTTGCATATCAACGTCCTGCCACATCAGGCCGCACAGCTCCCCGATGCGCATTCCTGTCCAAAGGAGCGCCGCTATCTCCGGCAGCTCTGCTAAAGCGGTGAGGGTGCTTATCTGCTCATCGGCGTACACACGCTTTTCCTGCTTTTCCTTTCCGCTTTGCCAGGCAACATTTTTGGAAAGCGCTGGGTTTTTGTAACACTTATCATTTTCGATGGCACTTGCAAAAATCCCAATCAGGCACATGTTAAGCTTGGAAAGCATACTTTCCGAAAGGTGCTGGTGCTCGTTAAAAAACTTTTGAATGTGTGCCGGCTGAATCGCGCGCAAATCGGCATTTTTGAAATAGGGAAACAAGTGCTTTTCGCAGGTGTTTTTGTAGCTCCAAAGGTACGTATTTTCGCTGACCGTGGGCTTTTTGTAGCTTTCCAGCCACATGCGCCCCCACTCGGTAAACCCTGTCCCCGTTTCGACAAAGCCGATGCCTGTCACCTCAGCTGTTTTCAGGTTGACAAGATACTCCTGATACTTCTTTTCGGCATCTTTTTTGCTGATTTTAGAATAAAAGCTTTTGCGGATCGGGCCGTTAATTCCCTGCCCGACAACCCCTTTATACTCAAAATACCCGTCTTTCCGGGCGGGCTTATTCTTTGGTCTTCCCATAAAAAAATACCTCCTTTTGGGCGCAGTTTGACAAGCCTGCCCAAATGAGGTATAATCACAGTTGCTGAAGCTGGTTTATCCTCATTGGGTAAGCTGCTCTTTTATCCCCCATCGGTTGCCGCCGATGGGGGATTTTTTGTTTTTAACATTCAGGTTATCATTTCGGTGGCATTACCAAAATGATTAAGCGTGCCGAACATTCGGACGCTGTACATGTGCCGCGTCAAGAATGGCAGCCTCCAGCAGACGGGAGCTGTTCAGCCCTTTTTCCACGGCCAACTCTTTCACCCACGCAGGAATGGTCACATTCATTTTGACACGGCGGTTATCAATTTCATCAGCAACCAATTCGGGATACACAGATATAGGGCTGACGAGATAGCCCGGCGCGGTATCCGGGTCGATTTCAGGCCTTTTAGAAGCGGGCGGCAACGCTTCGCCGTCTTTTTCCATTCCATAAATATGCAGCCCCAGCGCGTCCTGCGCTTCAGAAACAGCAGTTTCAAAGTCCGCTCCCCAGCTGACACATCCGGGTAAATCCGGGAAATAGACAGAATATGCGCCATCTTCTGCGGGTTCAAATACTGCAAGGTAGGTGAGTTTTCGCATCATCATTCCACTCCTTTTATAGCGGCGGGGCTTATTTTAGCCCCGCCTGTTTTTTATGCTCTTGAGCGTCCCAACCGGAATGTCACCGCCATGAGCCGGAACAGTGACTTTCCCCGGTTTTGTTGGATGCTTGAGCTGAATATGGGAACCTTTTGTTCTGCCCTCAACTTCGCGCCAACCATCGGCATGAAGCTGTTTTAAGATTTCTCTTGCAGTCACTTTTGTCCCCTCCTTACAGTATATACTATACTCCTTTTTTATACTCCCATCAATGGTTTTAAGAGTATTTTTCATACTCCTTCTTGGTAATTTTTGTGTATTCTATCTCAATATTCTTCCAACTGGGAGAAACTTTTCTTTTATAATAAACATTCTAAAATAAATTGAGAGACAAGCGTTACCAACACACCAACTGTAAATCCCCAAAAGCGTTCTTTCCAACGCTCACAAGATTTCAGTCGCTTAATCTCCTTGTAATGTATGCCTTCATGTGTCAACCGAAAAGCGTTATCTTCTTTTCCCCCATACGCCTTGAAGAATTCAATATAGTTATTATCCTTCAAGTATAGCAAGGCGGCACGAAGTTCTATTTTACTAATTCCAATAGACACCGCCGGACAGGACACCGCCGAAAGCGCGGTAAAGCTGCGCCGCGCCCGCACGCAGCTGAACGATTTTCTCAAAGAAACCGGCTTGCGGCAGGATAACTTCCGCGAACAGGTGGCGGGCTTTGGACGAAGTGCGGCGAGTAAGGCAAGCTGGGCGGTGAAACATATTGAAAAGCAGAAAGAATATGATATACTGATAGAAAAGATACGTCAGGCGGGGAACCTCAAAAAAGCTGCACAAATCCATTTGAACCCACGCTCGATTGATCTTGATTCACTATTATTTGACGACAAACACATTAACGCAGAGCGTGCACACAATGTGACACAGGCGCAGGCAAAGCAATGGATTTTGGAAGCAAAAATCTCCGTCACCGTATGGAACGGTCAATTTGAAAGATATTACGGCGAAAACGGAGCAGTTTATGTGGATATAAAAAGTCATTCTATCAGAACCGCATACTCCCAAGACGAATATGATGAGAACATGCGTACTCTTATGGAGGTGATTAAAGAAAATGGCTTATAATTTGCATGGTGTGGAATATATTCCGAATGAAACCGGCACTGCACAGAAGGTCAAGTGCCCGCTGGTCGATTCTTTTATCGAGAATATCGACTGTTTAGAAAATCAAAGCATTTCAGAAAGTTCTATTCCCGCACGATTCAAGGTTAAGCCGGATTGGAAGGAAATCTGCGAAGCGTGCCCATTTCGCGACTACTAAGCAGGAGGTTTTTCATGGACGACTTTCGGATTATCTACCGCATTTTGAAGCATCTGCGTGACGCAATGGATTTTGAAGAGTTTGACAGCGAGGGCTTCACTGCTCAGCGGTTCGGCACGAACGAAAACCGCTTTCACGCCCTGCTCATCCAGCTTCAGGAGTCCGGCTATATTGACAATCTCAAGGTGGTGCGCTACACGCGTACGCCGCAGCAGATTCAACCGCCCATTGCGCCGCGCATTACCTTGAAGGGGCTGGAATATCTCAGTGAGAACAGCATGATGAAAAAAGCCGCCGACATCGCAAAAGGCGTTTTAGAGGTCATCACTTAAAACCCCATCAAATTTGCGTTTTAAGGCATTTCACCTCCGAGCAATACAGAGATATTCCCACACCCCCAAAACGCGCACACAAGCGCACACAACCCCAAAACTGAACACACAAACAAAAAGCGCATTGCCAACACGGCGCTTATCTCGAAAGTAAGGAGTA
>JFBN01307094.1_pt1 | contig 51618 bp, 47 predicted proteins | sample 768741 | NCBI WGS metagenome assembly JFBN01 (sample SAMN01983846, study PRJNA193217) | chicken gut metagenome | biome: terrestrial biome; isolation source: ceca of Broiler chicken | host: Gallus gallus | place: United Kingdom: England | collected 2010-09-07
CACCCCATGCGGGGTGGCCTCTTCCTGTCTATGCCAACAGCGATTGGTGGCGGGCAAGAAAAATAGTATCTCTCTGCGAGAGAAAAACCGGGAATAAATTGTTCTGAAATGCGGGAAGGTTTTTCGATAACTCATATCGTTGATTTTTGTATTGGTTTATTCTCTATCTTGCCGCCTCATTCGTAAAAGCGTATGACAATAGGAAGAAAAATTTTAAGCGTTTGTTTGGGAATTGCTCTCCCTTTTGGGGTGTGGGGAGCTCCGGTCGAATCGCTCGATTCGTTAGATATGGCCCGTCGAGACACCACGTTGGCCGATTGTGTAGAGGAGGGTTATATCCAACCGCTGTATCCCCAGACCGGAGACTCGTTGTGCCTCGATATAGCGGAACCACCCAGGAAGCGTCCCTGGTTGTCGGGGGTCGAGGTGGTGGGTACCAATCTCCTGTTTCATGTGATTACCCGTTATATCATTCACGAGGATTATGCCCAGATTACCTGGTCGTCGATTAAGAATAATTTCAAGACAGGGTTTCTGTGGGATAACGATAAATTCAATACCAACCTCTTCTTTCACCCCTATCAGGGAGGGTTGTATTTCAACTGCGCTCGCTCCAACGGGTTGAACTTTTGGGAGTCGGCACCCTATGCCTTGTTCGGCAGTTCCATCTGGGAGCTTTTCTTGGAGTTGCAACCTCCTTCGACCAACGATATCATCTCGACAACTTTGGGGGGTATGGCTTTGGGCGAGGTGAGTTATCGACTTTCGTCACTCGCTTTGAACGGGCAGGCACGAGGGTGGAACCGGTTTGCTCACGAAGCCGTGGGGTTTGTGCTCAATCCCGTGCGGGGAGTCAATCGGTTGATTACGGGCGAAGCCTGGCGCATAGGTCCGCGATATGTCGACCGGGCGGCTACGGTCCCGTTCTATTTTCAGTTCGATGCCGGTTATCGGGTACTCAGCTGTACCGATGCTCAGCCCGACCGCAGCAGGCATATAGGCTTTGTCGGGTTCAATATGGTCTATAACGACCCATTTGAAATCGAGGGAAATGAGCCCTTCGAGCACTTCACGGCCCGTATGCTGCTGAATCTCTTTTCACGGCAGCCGGCTATCGGCGAGGCCAATATCTGTGCCTCGATATGGGGTAGGGCACACGAGTTCAAGAGTGGTAATGATTGGTTTGCAGGTATTTTCCAGAACTACAACTACTACGATAGCGAGAGTTTTGCCACGGAGTCGTCCTACACGCCTTTCCGCATAGCCGAGACAGTCTCTTATGGACCCGGTGTACTGTACAGAGCCTCGTTGAAAAACAACAATATGTTGGTATTGAACGGGTTTGTTTCGGGCATTGTGCTGGGTGGTTCATTGAGCGACTATTTCCAGTTTCACGATCGTGATTATAACCTGGGTAGCGGTTACAGCATACGCGCAAATGGCTATTTCTCGTTGCGGCAACGGTTAGGCTTCTATCTGGCCACTGAGAATTATCATATTTTTACCTGGAAAGGCTATGAGCAAAAGGACTATGAGAATATCGATCAGAACTACCTGAATGCACAGGGCGACGTGAGTAACGCCCGTCTGCATAAATTGAACTTTCGGATTTCATACTCAATTTCTCCGCAACTCTCGGTGGCCGCCGAGACGGCCTGGTATCGTCGGAAAACGGATTATAAATATTACCCCGACGTGCGCTCCGATACGTTTGAATTCAGGCTTATGCTCTCCTATCACATATGAGGGCATAAACCCGAGGCGTCATCGGTAAGGCGCAGCCGGGGTAGGAAGAACCCGTTGGGAGTCTATCTCCTTTATACGGTTATCAGTTCATATTGACGGGTACCCAATCCAATCTTTTCGGCATGTTCGAGACCGGCCTGCCAGTTGGTGTCGGGGTGCATCAGGTGGAACTTGTCGGCTCCTTCGAGGTGTTCGTGGGGGTGCTTCTCGACCAAGCTGCTGCCGTTGATGGCCGGTGCGGCGATAACCAGGTCGGCACAGGCTTGATCCAAAGCCACAGGATCGAACGAAGCCAGGATACCCAGGTCGGGCACGATGGCGGCATCGTTGTGGTTCCAGCAGTCGCACTCGGGCGACACGTTCATGATAAAACTGATGTGGAAGTTGGGTTTGTCTTTCAGTACGGCTTGGGTATATTCGGCAATCTTGTAGTTCAGTCGTTCCGAGGTGTCGCTTTCGCCCATAACGGCGGCATCGTGCTGGCACAGGGCTACACATTGTCCGCAACCCACGCACTTGTCATAGTCGATGACCGCTTTGTGGTCGGCATTGAGGTGAATGGCATCGTGGGCGCAATGTTTCACACACACGTTGCAGCCTTTGCAATTCTCTGTTTCGATTTTGGGTTGCGAGTTGCAGTGAAGTTCCAGTTTGCCGCCTACGCTGGCGCCACCCATACCGAGGTTTTTCAGTGTACCGCCGAATCCGGCTTGCTCGTGTCCCTTGAAGTGAGTCATCGAGATAACGATGTCGGCATCGGCCAGAGCCGCACCAATCTTGGGCGCTTTGCAATACTCTCCGTTCAGGGGTATTTCGCGATATTCGGTGCCTTTCAAGCCGTCGGCAATGATTACCTGGCATTGGGCCGATATGGGGTTGTAGCCATTCTCCATGGCGCTTTGCAGGTGATCCACGGCATTGGCCCGACGACCCGAGTAGAGGGTATTACAGTCGGTGAGGAAGGGCTTGGCTCCCCATGAGCGGAGCAGGTTGGCGAGTCGGGCCGCATAGTTGGGGCGCAGGTAGGCCAGGTTACCCGGTTCGCCGAAGTGTATCTTGATGGCAACGAACTGGTCTTTGAAATCGATGGTCTCGATACCGGCCCGTTTGATTAACCGCTCCATCTTGTCGAGCAGGTTGCTCGATGGGGTGGTGTGCAGATTGGTGAAAAAAACCTTAGACTTGTCCATATGAGTTTGTTTTTGGTTGTGTATCATCGTGCCTGGTGGCAGAAAAGAGAACACACTTCATCGTGAAGGTGATTCTCTTCCTTTATTTAGACAAAAGTACGAAAAAATCATTGTCGTATAATTATCTTTTTTTGTTTTTGAAATCAATAAAATTTATTTCGTAATAAATAAAATTGAAATATATATTTGGTTTATTAAATATTGATGCTATATTTGCTCATGCAAAATAAAAAAAACGACCTATGAAACGATTATCTGTCAAATTAACGATTCTTGCTCTTTTGTGGCCGGTGGTGAGTTGGGCCGTCGAGGAGCTCCCGGCAACATTGAATACCCCTACGGGTACAATCCAGGGTAAAGTGCTGTTGCCCGATACCGACCGGCCGCCGGTGGTTCTGATTATTGCCGGGTCGGGACCCACCGATATGGACGGCAACTCGCGGTTGGGTACCGTGACTGTCAAGAACAACTCGTTGAAACTGCTGGCCGAGGGATTGGCCCGGCAGGGGATTGCCTCGTTGCGGTATGACAAGCGGGGCATTGCATCGAGTGCCGCGGCCGGTAAGGAGGAGAAAGAGTTGCGATTTGACGATTATGTGGCCGACGCCAAGGGTTGGATCGACCAGTTGAGCGGTGATGACCGCTTCTCGTCGGTTTTTGTCTTGGGGCACAGCGAAGGGTCGTTGATAGGCCTGTTGGCCAGTCGTGACAATACACAGGTAAAGGGTGTGGTCTCTTTGGCGGGAGCCGGGCGTCCGGCCTATGAACTAATCGAGGTCCAGATGAGCGGTCAACCGGCCGAGGTGCGTCGGTTGGTGCAGACGGTCAACGACTCGTTGCGGGCCGGTAAGACCGTGGCCGATATACCCATGAGGTTGATGACTTTGTATCGTCCGTCGGTGCAGCCCTATCTCATCTCGTGGTATCGGTATAATCCCCAGGAGGTGGTGGCTGCTCTCTCACAGCCGGTGTTGCTTGTGCAGGGCGACAAGGACATTCAGGTGGCCGTCGAAGATGCCCGGTTGTTGAAGTCGGCACAGCCTCGGGCCACGTTGCAGGTGATACCCGACATGAACCATGTGTTGAAGCGGTGCGAGTCGGTCGACGCTCGTGAGCAGCAGTCTACCTATACCAATCCCGAGTTGCCCGTTGTGGAGGAGTTGTTGAATGTGATTGTAAAATTTGTCAAGCCATGAGTACGGGTGAAACAAAAAAACGGTTGCCGTTGCGGTGCCCCGCCTGCGAGGCTCAGCTCAAAGTGTCGAAACTGATGTGCGACCGATGCGGTACCGAGGTGTCGGGGTTATTCGACTTGCCGGCCCTGACGCGGTTGAGCGAAGAGGAGCAACGCTTTATGCTCGAATTTGTGAAGGCGAGCGGCAGTCTCAAAGATATGGCCAAGCAGATGGGGGTGAGCTATCCCACGGTGCGGAACTATCTGGACGATTTGATTGAGAAACTGAATAACATGGAGGAGTCATGAAGACGCTTTTTGAATTTTTGAAAAATCCGTTTTATCGGGTGGCCGGTTATACCTCGCTGGCGTGGGGTGTGGTGGGGATTGTCGTCTCGACCGCGATTGCCTTTTTGGGCGATATTCATTTTCACGGACTGCTGCACTATGGGGGTGCACCTAATGGTGCCTGGTGGTGCTTTGTGGTCGAACATCTGGTTGTTTGGCTGGTACCATCGGTGCTGATTTACCTTTCGGCCCTGTTTTGCAGCCGTTCGCATGTGCGTCCCGTCGATGTGTTGGGAACCGTCGCCTTTGCCCAACTGCCCTTTGTGCTGCTCTCGCTCTTCATGGCTTTGCCGCCGATGAGCGAGGTGGCTATGATACAGTCGGCGCAGGCTGTCGATGCCTTACTCACCGATACCACTTGGCTTCTCATGCTGGTGTGGATAGGGGCAGTGAGTTTGCTACTTTCCATTTGGGGGCTCTATTGGCTCTTCCGGGCCACATCGGTCGCCTGTAACTTGAAGGGGCGCAATCTGTGGATTGTCTTTATTATCGGTGCTTTTGGCGGAGATATTCTGTGTCGTTACTTGATAGGTCTCTGCTATTGATACCGGGGCAGATGCTCCGGGTCTGAAAAAATGAAGCGGCTATCGGGATTCCCCCGATAGCCGCTTCATTCGTATGAGAAATATGAGCTACATTTTTTTCACTGCATGTTTTTCGTCAAACTTTGAAGGTGGCTGATTGATATGTTCCCGGTGAGTTGTATGATGACAAACTCGGTCTTCTCCTCGTTGACCAGCATGACCAGCTCTTTGATTTTCTTTTGTGCCTGGGGATAGATGTAGATGGTGACCTCTTCTCCGTCGTCCTTTACCTTCATCAGCTCTTCGTAGGGAGCCTTCTTGAAGATGGAGTCCGACGCTTTTCGGATACGGGCGATGAGGTTGGCATCATCTTCGCAGGTGAGAATCTGAATGCGGTCGAGTTCGTTGAGTACACTTTTCAAGTCGAGGGCATCTATTTCCAGCTGCCCCTCGGGCATCATGTTCAGCAGGGTTTTTGAGATGTTGACATAGGTTACATTCTTTTCGCCCGAGAACTGGTCGAAAATCGTATTTTGAGCCTGGCCGGACAGAATACCGACAACTGCGCTTAACAGGATATAGATGAGTCGTTTCATGATTATTTGAATTTTAAGTGCTTGTTGATAATCTGGTTGGTTTTTACAATCTCTTGTTGAGCCTCCTGCCATTGCTGGGCTCCCTTGTTGAGTTTCTGCGAGACGAGTATCAGGGCCCGTTGGGCTTCGGCGCAGGCATACATCTCCTGGTCGTTGAGCTTGGGAGCAGCCGGTTGGCGGGTAAAGTAGAGCCCGGCGGCCGAAGCCAGTATCAGGGCGGCTGCCACACCGCTGACCCATCGCCATACCGGAGCGATGCGGGTCGCCTGCTTGCGGGCGGGCAGGCGGTCGATAAAGGCCGACAGTCGCTCTTCCAGCCCGTCGGGAATCTCGGGCGTGTGGGGGACGAGCGCAAGGACGATGCGCTTCTCTTCGAGAAACTCCCGGGGTACCTCGTGAGCGGCCAAATAGTCTCGCAGCGCTTGTTCGTCGGCTTCCGACAGCTGGCCTTCAAAGAAGGAGTCTATCTGTTTTCGTAACTCTTGTGTGGTCATATCTTTGGGGTAAATAGTTCTTTAATCGTTTTTCTGGCCCGGGAGAGCAGTACCCGTATGTTGGCGTTGCTCAATCCCGTCTCCTGTTCAATCTCGGCGTTGCTCTTCTCCTCGAAATGTCTCAGTAGCAAGACCTGTCGCTGGTTCTCGGGGAGTTCGGCTATGAGGCGAAGCAAGCGTTTCATATCCTCTCGTTGCTCCATGGCCCTGTCGGGTGGTGGTGCCGGTTCTATCTCGTTGGCCAGTGCCGACTCGTTGTCGGTCGGGGGTGCCGAGTTGCGCAGTTTGTCGAGGCAGAGGTGCTTCAACAGGGTCACGGCATAGGCCTCGTCGCTATCGAGTCCGTCGAGAAACTCCTGTTTCTCCCACAGTTTCAGGTAGGTATTCTGTACCATATCCTCGGCATCGCATTCGTTTCCCAGGTAGCGGAAGGCCAGGCGATAGAGCTTTTGATAGTAGGGCAGGAATCTGGTCTTAAACTCTTGGTGAGTCATGGGTGTGTTATTTGTTTTTAAGAATCTCCGATTTCAGATTCCCTTTGAATCGCACCAGGTTGATTCCCTCCTTGTCAAGTTCGAGGATAACAACCTCGGACACCTTTTTCTTCGATTTCAGCATGAAAATCTTGACCAGTTCGTCTCCGTCCTGGGTGTCGAGCAATAGTTCATGGGGGGTGTAATCTTCCTTTACAATCTCCTTTCTCAGTGTTTGATAGGTTGTCTCATCGAGAGAGGCTTCGGTCACCTCGATGCTCTTGACCCCTTCAAAGGCACCTTTGAGACCCGATTTGTTCAGTTTCTCCTCGCTGTATTCGGCATCGGGCAGATTCTTGATTCGTGTGAACAGGGCGTCTATGGGCGTGTCGGCCAAGGCTGTGTGCAGGAACGAGGCCAGCATAACAGTCAGGAACAATGTGAATATCCGGAATTTCATGGTTCGTTTGGGGTTACTTGTTGTTTTCAATGATTGCGTTCAATTGCTCGGGGTCTATCGCACCCTTGATGCGAATGAAACTGACCTCGTCCTTTTCGAGTGAGATGATGACGATCTCTCTGATTTTCTCTTTTTCGATTTTCATCAGGATACGGGCCATCTCGTCCTCTTCGTTTGTGGATACGAGCGTTTCATAGCCGTTGTCGTTGCATTGGTTCAATAGTTTTTTCAGTTGGTTGTAGTCGGTGGCCGCAAGCTCTTCGGCGTTGAGAATGTTCATCGAATTGATTCCCTTCATTTCGGGCGAGAAGGGTTTGATGAGGTTCAGTACCAGCGGGGTGAGAGTTACTTTTTCGACATTAGGCAGACGGGTGATTGAACGGGACAGCTTGTCGATGCAGTTCCCGGCCAGCAGGGTAGAGGTGCTGCCGAGCAGGACCAAAGCGGCAAGTAAGATTTTTGTTTTCATATCAACTGTTTTTTCGTGTTCGCAATATGAAATCTGGTGTATAGCGCTATTTTAACCGGTTTTCATATAGAGGACGAACAATCGACAATTTTGTTACAAAGAAAATAAAAAAAAACGAGAGAAAAGATCCGCATCTTTTCTCTCGTTTCAACTATTTTCAGATTCTTGGGGCCGATTAAGCCTTTTGAATAATCTCCATGCCTTTCATGATGGCTTTCTCATTCAGGGGAATGAGGTTGTGGTGACGCTCGGGCAATGACTTTTTAAGTCCTTTCAACACGTTCTCCATGCTCACCATCGGTTTCAGTTTCAACAGACCTCCCAATACAATCATGTTCAATGCCTTGGTGTTGTTCATCTCAATGGCTGCCTCCATGGCGTTGATGCGATACACGTTGATGTCGGTACGCGTGGGGGGGTGGTGTATTCCGTATCCGTCGTAGATGAGGATTCCGCCCGGTTTCACCTTGCTCTCGAATTTTTCGAGCGAGGGTTGATTGAGGATTACCGCTACGTCGAACGAGTTCAATACCGGTGAGCTGATGCGCTCGTCGCTGAGGATTACGGTCACGTTGGCCGTACCGCCGCGTTGTTCGGGTCCGTATGAAGGCATCCAGGTAACCTCCTTGCCTTCCATCAGTCCGGAGTAGGCCAATATCTTACCCATCGAGAGCACGCCTTGTCCGCCGAATCCGGCTATGATAATTTCTTCTTTCATCTCTGTCAATTTTTGAATTATACGTTTTTGAGGTCTCCCATCGGGTATTTGGCAAACATGTGCTCCTCCATCCATTGGTTGGCTTTTACAGGAGTCATCTTCCAACCCGAGTTGCAGGTCGATACGATTTCGACCAGCGATGTACCTTTGCCGGCCATCGAGTTCTCAAAGGCCAGCCGAATGGCTTTCTTGGCTTTGCGTATCGAGGCGGGGGTGTGTACGCTCTGACGGGTTACGTAGCAGGTACCGTCGACACGTTCTACCAGTTCGGCAATACGCAAGGGGTATCCGTTCAAGGCTACGTTGCGGCCGTAGGGGCAGGTCGAGGTCTTCATGCCTTCGAGTGTCGTGGGGGCCATTTGACCGCCGGTCATTCCATAGATACCGTTGTTGATGAATATGATGGCAATGTTCTCTCCCCGGTTGCAGGCGTGAATCGTCTCGGCGGTACCGATGGCTGCCAAGTCGCCGTCGCCCTGATAGGTGAATACCATCTTCTTGGGGTTGAGCCGTTTCACGGCTGTGGCGATGGCGGGTGCCCGTCCGTGGGCGGCCTCGATCCAGTCGACGTCGATATAGTTGTAGGCAAATACGGCGCAACCCACCGGTGCGATACCTATCGTCTCTTCTTCAATACCCATTTCTTCTATGACTTCGGCAATCAGTTTATGTACTACGCCGTGGCTGCAACCCGGGCAGTAGTGCATGGGATTATCGTTCATGAGCCGAGGTTTCGTGTAAACCAGGTTTTCGGGCTTTATAATTTCGTTGATATCCATATGCATTTATTTAGATTCGGGTATTTACATTAATTTCTCTTTCAGGGCAGCCAGTACTTCGTCGGGCGTGGGAACGATACCTCCCAGGCGACCGAAGTGCTCTACCTTCACTTTCCCGTTGACGGCCAGGCGAACATCTTCTACCATCTGGCCGGCATTGAGTTCGGCCGAGAGTATGCCTTTCACGTGAGCGGCCTGTCGGGCGATGGCTTCCGTAGGGAAGGGCCACAGCGTGATGGGGCGCAACAGACCTATCTTGATACCCTCTTCGGCAGCCAGTTCGATGGTCTTCTGGCAGATTCGGGACATTGACCCGAAGGCGACAATCAGGTAATCGGCGTCTTCGCAGTTGATTTCCTCAAAACGTACCTCGTTTTCGCTGATGCGTTTGTAGGTAGCCTGGAAACGAATGTTGTTCTGCTCCATGATGGCGGGGTCGAGTTCGAGCGAGGTAACCACGTTCCGTTTGTGACCTTTGGGTTTTCCCAGCGTGGCCCACGGGTTCTGTTGGCGTATCTCCTCTTCGGTGCGACGTTTGCGGAAGGGGGGCAGAACCACCTTTTCCATCATCTGTCCGATAACACCGTCGGCCAGGATAATGGCGGGGTTGCGATATTTGAAGGCCAGGTCGAAGCCCAATGCGACGAAATCGGCCATCTCCTGTACCGAAGCGGGAGCCAGCGTAATCAGGTGGTAGTCGCCGTGACCACCGCCTTTGGTAGCCTGGAAGTAGTCGGCTTGACTCGGTTGTATGGTTCCGAGACCCGGGCCTCCCCGCATCACGTTGACAATCAAGCAGGGCAGCTCGGCACCTGCCAGATAGGAGACTCCCTCCTGCATCAAACTTACACCGGGGCTCGACGATGTCGTCATGACAGCCTTGCCGCAACTGGCACCGCCATACACCATGTTGATGGCAGCGACTTCGCTCTCGGCCTGCAATACAACCATACCGGTCGTTTCCCACGGTTGCTCTTCCATGAGTGTTTCCATCACCTCCGACTGCGGGGTAATGGGGTATCCGAAGTAACCATCGGCTCCATAACGTATAGCGGCATGGGCAATGGCTTCGTTACCCTTCATCAGTTTTATCTCTTCTTTCATAATTAACGGATTTATCGGAATGAACCGGGTTACAATTTTACTTTATATACGGTGATACACCCGTCGGGGCATACGAGACCACAACTTGCACACCCGATACAGGCATCGGGATTTTGCATGAAAGCATAATGATAACCTCTGTCATTAACTTCGGTAGGCTGCAATGCGAGAACCTGACTGGGACAGGCAACCACACATAGTGCGCAGCCTTTGCAACGTTCTTTGTTAACGACAACAGCGCCTTTTATTTTAGCCATAAGATCTTGTTTTTAGTTCCACAAATATAAAGAATAAATTTTTAAATTGATAGTAGAATAGGCAGTTTTTTTGCGAAACTGCCTATCTGGATAAGTGGTTGTATCTCAGGTGTATAAAGATAGTCTAAAAACCAACGAAACCTATAAAATCGTTACATTTTTTATGTATTATGTTTTATAACATAAGTTTAAGTTGTTGTTTGCTTATGAATTGAAGCTTATCCTATCTTTATTCCCGAAAAACCCATAAAGGCCATGGCCAGCAATCCGGCGGCTACCAGGGCGATGGGGGTACCTTGCATGGCTTTGGGAATGCGTGAGAGAGCCATCTGTTCGCGCATGCCGGCAAAGAGTACCAGTGCCAGCGTAAAGCCGAGGGCGGTCGAGATGGCGTATACCGTGGCTTCGAGCAGACTCATATCCTTTTGAATGACGATGAGGGCAACTCCCAGAATCGTACAGTTGGTGGTGATGAGTGGCAGGAACACACCCAGTGCCTGATAGAGCGCGGGAGCTATCTTCTTGATAATGATTTCGAGCAGTTGCACCAGCGCGGCGATGACCAGAATGAAGACGATGGTCTGCATGTAGTCGAGTCCCAGCGGCATGAGCAAATAGGTCTGCAACAGGTAAGTCACGATGGTCGACAGGGTCATGACAAAGGTGACGGCTGCCCCCATGCCCAGTGCCGAGTCGATGCGCTTGGATACGCCCAGGAAGGGACAGATGCCCAGGAACTGGGAGAGGACGATGTTGTTGACGAATATGGCGGTGATAAATATAGATACGTAGGTGAGCATGATTACCGGGTTTTAAAGGTATGGATAATGGCAATTAAGAATCCCAGGGCGATGAAGGCACCGGGGGCGAGAATGAAGATGAGCGAGCCATACTCTTCGGGGTAGATCGGGAACCCGAAGATGTGGCCAGTACCCAGGAACTCGCGCACGCAACCCAGCAGGGTGAGGGCTACGGTGAAGCCCAGACCGATACCCAGTCCGTCGAAGAACGACTCGCCGGGGGTATGCTTGGCGGCAAATGCCTCGGCCCGTCCCAGCAAGATGCAGTTGACGACAATCAGCGGAATGAAGAGTCCCAGCGTGGCGTAGAGGTCGGGCAGGTAGGCCTGCATGCAGAGTTGCAAGATGGTCACAAAGGTGGCGATGATGACGATGTAGGCCGGTATTCTCACCTTGTCGGGAATCAGGTTCTTGACCATCGATATCACGACATTCGAGCAGATGAGTACGAACAGGGTGGAGAGTCCCATGCCCAGGCCTCCCATGGCCGAGGTGGTGGTACCCAGCGTGGGGCACATGCCCAGCAGCAGGACAAAGGTGGGGTTCTCTTTGATGAGTCCGTTCAAAAGAATTTTTGTCTTATTCATGATTCCCTCCTTTCAGCGATTCGGTGTAGGCAGCATAGGCCGTGCGCACGGCGGCCAGGAAGGCACGCGAGGTGATGGTGGCGGCGGTAATGGCGTCGATGTCGCCCGAATCTTTTGTTACGTGGAAATTGGTAGTTGCGGGAGATTTCCCGATGATGTTCTGTTTGTTCTTGTCGGTGCGGAACCACTCGCCCATCTTGGCTCCGAGTCCGGGAGTCTCCTGATGTTTCAGCACCCGGAAGTCCTTGATGGTACCGTCGGCCTCAAACCCGACGATGATGCGAATCTCGCCGCCGTAACCGGTATTGTTGCTGCACTCGACGGCAGCACCGGCCAGTTCGCCTTCCTTCCTGGCGGGATAGATGGTGGCGGTCGTTTCGCCGTATTCGTTGTGTATGGTGTAGGTCAGTTGCTCGTCGATGGGCGAGTTGTCATAGGCGGGGATTACCTGTTGAATGGCTTTCTCCCGACTGGCTTTGGCGGCCCGGGCTATGGGCTCTTCGGTCAGCTGGTAGGTATAGCCCAACAGCCCGCCGGCTACGGCCGTGATGAGGGTGAGCGACCAAAGCATATTCCAGAATGTAGACTCTTTTTTCTTCATCGTTAAGCCCTCCCGTAACGTTTAGGTTTGATATAATTATTGATAAGCGGGGTGAAGGCGTTCATGATAAGAATCGCAAACGATACCCCCTCGGGATAGCCGCCCCATTGACGAATAATGACGGTGAGAAGCCCGATGCCTATCCCGTAGATGACCATACCCCGCGAGGTCATGGGCGAGGTGACGTAGTCGGTTGCCATGTAGATGGCTCCCAGCAGCAGTCCGCCCGAGAGCAGTTGGATCAGGGCAAAGTCAAAGGCGTGTTGCCAGGCTCCCGTCGGTTGCGTGGGACTCAGCTCTTCGCCCAGTCCCAGGGCAAAGCTGAACACGAATACCGTGGCCAGTATCGACACGGGGATATGCCAGCTGATGATGCGTCGGTACAGCAGGAAGGCGAATCCGATGAGCAGGGCGATGGCGCCCACTTCGCCCAGGCTTCCGCCCTGGTTGCCTATCCACAGGTCCGAGATGTTGACCTGACCGATCCACTGGCTGCCTTCCTCCTTCAACTTGGAGAGGAGGGTGGCACCCGTCTCGGCATCGGTATAGCTCCATCGCGAGGAGACGGGCAACGGCCATTGCGTCATGTAGGTGGGGAAGGAGATGAGCAGGAATACCCGGCCGGCCAAGGCGGGGTTGAAGAGGTTGTTGCCCAGTCCGCCGAAAGCCATCTTGGTGATGCCTATTGCTACCACCGAGCCGATGATGACAATCCATATCGGCAGGTTGGAGGGGAGGTTGAAACCCAGCAGCAGTCCGGTGAGTATGGCCGACCCGTCGCCGATGGTGGGTTTCTCTTTCAGCAGAAATTTTTGTATGAGATATTCGACAACGATACACGAGAGTATCGAGGTGAGAGTGACGATTAAGGCTCCGACTCCAAAGAAATAGAGCGATACAGCGAACGCCGGCAACAGGGCGATGATGACGCTGTACATACACTGTGAGGCCGACAGTCGGCCGTGTATGTGAGGAGCAGGTGATACGGTTAGTTCCATTTCGAAAAAGTAGGTTATGATTGTTTTCTGGATCGTATGATTCGGTTCACGGCATTTTTGCCGATGCGGATATAGTCGAGAATCGGGCGGTTCGAGGGGCAACTGTACGAGCAGCAGCCGCATTCGAGGCACGAGGTGATGAGCTCTCGCTCGGCCCGGTCGTACAGATGGTTCTGCGACAGTTTAGCCAGCAGGAAGGGTTCAAGTCCCATGGGGCAGGCCGATACGCATTTACCGCACCGTATGCAGGGCTCTATGGCTCCGCGGTGAGCATGTTGCTCGTCCAGTATCACGATACCCGAACACCCTTTCGATACGGGGGCGTCGATATTCGACACGGCCTTGCCCATCATCGGGCCGCCCAGTATCACTTTGGCACAGTCGGCAGGCAGGCCGCCGGCTACGTCGATCAGTTCGTGCATCGACATGCCCAGCCGCACCCGGTAGTTGCCCGGTTTGGCCAAGTGGTCACCGGTGACGGTCACCACGCGGTCGACCAGTGGTTTGTTCTTCTGCACGGCTTCGTAGACGGCAAAGGCGGTACCCACGTTCTGCACGATGGCCCCGGTCGAGACGGGCAGGGCCCCGTTGGCCACCTGCTTGTGCAGAATGGCGTCGATGAGCTGCTTCTCTCCACCCTGCGGATACCGGGTGCGCAACGGCACGATGGTGATGCCTGGATAGCGGGCGGCATGTTCCCGGAGCAGGGCGATAGCGTCGGGTTTGTTGTTCTCGATACCGATACAAGTGTGTTCCACACCGATGGCCTTCATGAGAATGCGGCACCCGACGAGAATCTGGTCGGGCGATTCGAGCATGAGGGCATGGTCGTCGGTCAGATAGGGTTCACACTCGGTGGCATTGATGATGAGTACCGTGGGTTTGAACTCTTTGGGCGGTGTCAGTTTCACGTGAGTGGGGAAGGTGGCGCCACCCAGACCCACGATACCGGCCTGGGCTATCTTTTGGATAATCTCCTGGGGCGAGAGGGTAATCTCCTCTTTCAGTTCGGGCGAGCGGTCGATGCTCTCTTCCCACTCGTCGCCCTCGGTGTCGATGATGATTGTCGTGGCGTATTGGCCGAAGGCGTTGGCCGTTTTGTCGACCTTTGATACGGTGCCCGATACGGGCGAGTGAATGTTGGCCGAAACGAATCCGCTGGCTTCAGCTATGAGTGTACCCACCTTCACCGTATCGCCCTTCTTGACAATACAGTTTGCCGGAGCACCGATGTGCTGGTTGAGCATGATCGAGACTTGCCGGGGTATGGCGACCTGCGTCACGGGGCAGTGGGCCGTCAGTTTATGTTCATTCGGGTGTATGCCCCCGATACGAAATGTTTTTAGCATAGGGCAGATTCCTTTTCGTTGATTGTACTATTCTTTTCAGCTATGCCGACCACGTGAATGGCGTGGGTCGGACACCCTTCGACACAGGCCTGGCACGAGAGGCAGAGGCTGTCGTCGATGTAGGCCAGGTTGTCGGCGAGGGTAATGGCGCCGTTGGGGCAGCTCTTGGCACATTTGCCGCACCCGATGCAGGCTGCCGAGCAGACCTTGCGAGCAATGATACCCTTGTCGCGGTTGTTGCAGGCCACATAGACGCGGGGCTCCTGCCGCTTGCGCAACTCGATGATGTTGCGGGGGCAGGCCTTTACGCACGAGCCGCAGGCTATGCAGATGTCGGGGTCGACGATGGGCAGATGGGTGACCGGGTCCATGGTGATTCCCCCGAAGTCGCAGGCTGCCGCACAGTCGCCTTCGCCCAGACAGCCGTAGTTGCAGTTGCTCTCGCCCGAGTAGAGGGCAGCTTCTACCGCACAGCTGTGGGCCCCTTCGTAGTGGCTGGTTTGGGGCCGGTTTTCACACGAGCCGTTGCAACGTACCACCGCAATGCGGGGTGCCTGTTCCACGGCCTCCATTCCCACGATGGGGGCAATCTTCTGCATGACTGCGTTGCCACCCACGGGGCACAACAGATTGTCGAGCGAGGTAGCTTTTGCACATTGTTCCGCAAAATTGCGACAGCCGGCAAAGCCGCAACCGCCGCAGTTGGCTCCCGGGAGCACCGCTTCGATTTCGTCGATGCGCGGGTCTTCTTCCACGTGGAATTTGCGGGAGATGACGTAGAGCAGGGTCGCACTGACCAATCCGATAATACTTAATATGATGATCGATGTTACCATAAGTTATGAGACAAATGTTTTTTTCAGGAAGAATGTAAATTGCTTTTTCAACCGGTCGCGGTAGAAGTAGAGCAGGATATAGTAAATCACAGGCACCAGCAGGGCGCAGAGGCCTGTGACGAGTTCGCTCGCACCGACCCAGGTTGTAACCACGAGCGAGAGCACGATGAGCAAAAGCGGTAGAACGGCTGTGAGCCACAAGGCTTTGTAGCCCGACTTGGCGGCAAGCGTGACCACCACCTTGTCGCCTGTCCGCACGGGAGTGCCATCGTTCTTTACCTCGATGATTTTCTCTTTCTGTTCGGCAGTGGCACACAACGAGGCGGCATGGCAACCGGCACAGGCCGACTGTTGCAGAATGCGCACCAAGATGTGCGATGGGGTTATGCCCGTTACAATACCTTCGTGTTCTATATCGGGTCGTTTCATGCCATAACGACTTTTATGTGTGTGATCTCTCAATCCACTCGTTTCTTGTTTTTCACGGGGCGGCTGCTATCGTGGGCCGATTGGCCGGAGAGCAGGAGCCTCTCTTGGGGCGGCTGCGGTATTTCGTCAGAAATAGGAGTCGTATAGTTTCTTGTATCTATCTTCTTGCTGAATGTCGGTAATCCATTTATTCAGGCTGTCGAGCAATATCGAGTCGTTTTTCCGCAGAGCCCAGGACTGGAATTGGGTAAAACTGATGTCGGTATTGCAGTCGAGTTGAGGATAGTCTTTGCTCATTTGTTGGGCGATGGCTTTGTCGCACACGGCAAATTCGATTTCGCCGGTGGCCACCATCATGATCAGTTGCTCGGCCCCGTAGGTCTCTTCCTCCTGAATGTAGATGGTGTCGCCAATCTCGCGGGCCAGGTTGTTGATGCGCAACCGGGTGGGGGCGTCGCTCACGATATAGAGGGTTTCGCGGGCCAGGTCGAGCTGGTTTCTGATGAGTTTCTTGTGCGACGGGTTGTCTTTGCGCTGTACCAGAACTTGTCTGTTCAGCTGAATGGGAACGGTAAAGGCAAGCTCTTCCTTGATTTCGGAGGTGACGGGCAGCTGCCGGGCGATGATGTCGTACTGCCCGCGCTCCAACCCCTCGATGCTCTTGCTCAGATTGACCTCGGGGGTAATCTCGATGGCCAGGCCGCTGCGTTGGCCTACCATGCGGGCCAGTTCGTAGTCAAATCCCGTGAGGCTGTCGCCTTGCAGGTAATAGGAGAGGGGGGTATAGTCGGTAACGATGCGCAGCACCCCGTCGGCCTTTATCTCCTCGAAACTGCGGGGGTGATACTCGCTCTTGGGGCGCAGCCATGCCATGATTCCAACCACGACGACCAGCAGTCCGATGTAGATATATAGATGACGCTTGACTTTCATAGGCGCTTAGTTGGAGAAATCGATGGAGAGTCCCATTTGGAACATTCTCGGGTTCAACGGATAGTGCGGTAGCGAGAAGTAGTTGTTGCCGCCGAATACACCCTGGTTCACGTGCGACATCATCACGAAGAAGCGGGTCTGTTTCAGTTTCATGTTGATGTAGACGTTCATGAAGGGGTAGTTGCCCACCTCGATCTGGTCCTGGGTGTGGAAGGTGAGGGTGGCCGGCTGGAAGGCTTCGCTCTTGTATTTGGTATAGTAGCGGCAGTCGGCTCCCAGTTGCACATGCAGCACCTTGGCAATGCGGAAGAGCAGATAGAGGTTGCTGTACACGCTCAACTCGGGCAGGGGAATAATCGAGGGCTTGCTCGATTTCTGGTAGACCACTTCGTTTTGCCAGTTGAGAATACCGAGCCTGAAATTCTGGTTGAGCCGGGCGTGGAATACCTGTATGATAGAGCCCTCCTGTTGGGGCAGGCAGTTGTTGTCGAAATAGATGTAGTTCTGTATGTTTTCGATTCCTACATTCAGTTTGGTGCCCCATCGCTTGATGCTGAACTCACCCCCCACGCGCATGCGACGGGTCTTCCCGAAGTTGTTGTTCCACATGAAGTGGTTCGAGGTGTAGCGCTTGTAAAAATAGGAGGGTTCGAGATTCTTGAAGAAACCGTAGGCTTTCAGTTGTACGGTATCTTTCCACAGACGGAACCGGCTGCGTACGTCGGCTGTGACATCGATGTCGCCGATGACCGAACCGGCCAGACCGAATTTGCCGTTTACGTTATAGGTGAGCAGTTCGCCTTTCTGTTTCGACAACTCGCCGCCTACCCACAACAGGCTTTCGCCGTGGCTGCGAGGATTGGAAATATTGGGTCGCGGGGTGAGACCTTCGATAACGCTCCCGGACGAGAGGGTGTCGCGCGGGAAGGTGTAGTGGCGGTATTCATAGGTGGCATAGGCGGCCAGACCCATCTTGGCATATTTGTTGAACCCTTCGAGCAGCGAGATGCCTACCGTGTTGCGTATGGAGTGGTAGGTGGTCTCTTCGTTGGTGCCGCCCAGACTCATGTAGGTGTTGGCAAAATAGGTGGTATCTTCGGAGGCCGACTGATTGACGAAGCGGTGCTTGTTGGCATTGTATTCGATGGTGTGGATAATGCTGGTCACCGGGATAAAGGTGCGAATGACGGTCGTGTCTTGCTGCTCCTCCTGATAAAAGCCAAATTTATAGCGTTGGGTCGCATAATATTCCTGTCCCCGAATGCGGTTGTAGGCATCGGTCAGATAGGTAGGAATGGTACGCGTGTCCACACTCGATTGTCCGCCCTGCACCTCCTCGGGATTGAGTATGTAGGTATCGTCGCTGATACCGCCGTTCTCCTGATTGACAAAGTTGTAGGTGTTGAGGAAGAATTGTATGTCGTACCGGTCGCCTAGATAGCTGCCGAATATACTGTATGCCAGGTTTTTGGTGGCCTGGTGCTGGTAGTGCCCCCGAGACAGAATGTAGTTCACGCTACCCCCGAAGGCCAGCCTTTGGTTGATGTTGCCCGAGAAGAGGGCCTTCAAGTCGTCCTGAGCCGTCTGCTTCGAGCCTCCGGTAAGGTAGGACAGCTGGGTGTAGGGTATGTGGGTGTTGTAGAATTTCCAGGTCGAGGCGGTTTGTATCCAGTGGCTGAACGGGTCTTTGAAGATGAACTCCGAGGGCAGCTCGCGGTCGAAGAAAATCTTGGAGAAGGCGGCACCGCCCAAATTGCCCGTGGTCCCGTAGGCCGTCGAGTAGCTCGATGGAATGTCGGTGCTGTAAAAGTTGTGCATGAGCGTATCCATCGGAACGTCGTAGCGCAGCCCTAACGGCTGGGTGAGGCTCCACGCATAAGGTGCTGGTATGTCTTGTTTTTTCTTGGCCTCGGAAGAGAGGACACAGAAAAACGCGAGTAATATGATAATGCCAACCTTTTTCATGAGTGTGCAAAGATACCAAAAGGAGCGCGCAGAGACAAAAGAAAAACGTAGTTTTTTGAGGCGAGCGGGTCGAAGCGTCTTGGATATTCTGTCAAAACCGGGGAGAGCCGACCGCCACAAAGGTCGTGCCTGGGCGTGTCGGCTGTTTGTCTGGCTCTTTCCCGGGTTTTGGAGCAGGTCAGTTGTTTTGATAGAGGTATCGTTTGATGCTCCGCTTGGGGGTCTTCTCAAACTCCTCGTAGTAGATTTTCAACCGGCTTATCTGACTGTAAGCAGGCAGTTCTTTGTTGAGGGCGGCGATGTCCTCTTCCATTTGGGCTTCGAGAGCATGACCGGCCAGGTTGGAGCGCTGGGCATTCTCGATGTCGGGATAGACGAGCGCCACCAGTTTGCCTTCCTGCTCGACGATGAGCGATTCGCACACATAGGGCATGTTGTTCAGGCGGTCTTCAATCTCCTCGGGGTATATGTTTTGCCCCGAGGGGCCCAAAATCATATTCTTGTTGCGGCCTCTCAGGTAGACGAATCCGTCTTCGTCGATGGTACAGAGGTCGCCTGTTTTCATCCACCCGTCGGGGGTGAAGATGGCTTGGGTGGCCTCGTCGTTCTTGTAGTATCCCAGCATGGTATTGGCCCCTTTTACCTGCAACTCGCCCACGATGTGTACCGGGTCGGGCGAGTCGACGCGTCCCTCCATGCGGTCGACGATTTGGCCGCATGAGCCTATGCGGGTTTCGTCCCAAGGGGCATAGGAGATAAGAGGCCCGCACTCGGTCATGCCGTAGCCCACGGTCAGGGGGAACCCGATGCGGCGCAGGAACAGTTCGACCTCGCGATTGAGGGCGGCTCCGCCGATAATCATCTGCACGAGGTTCCCGCCGAAGGTCTCGGATAGCCGGTCGTTGATCTTGGCCAGCAGCTGGTTGTCGAGGAAGGGAACTTTCAACATCAGTTTCATCAAGGGTTTGTCCAGCAGCGGGAAGACCTTGGTCTTGATAATCTTCTCGATGATGAGGGGGACGGCGATAATCAACTTGGGCTTTACGGTGGCAAAGGCGTCCATGATGATTTTGGGTGAGGGCACCCGGGTGAGGAAGTGCAGGTGGCACCCCTTGGCAAAAGGGTGTATCATTTCGATGACCATGCCGTACATATGGGCCATAGGCAGCATGCACACGATACCGTCGCCGGCTTTCAGAAAGGGCAGGTGTTCGAGGCAGAACTCGATATTCGACCACAGGCTGCGGTAGGGGAGCATCACCCCTTTGGAAAATCCGGTCGAGCCCGAGGTGTAGTTGATGACCGCCAGTTCTTCGGGCGAATCCTCGTAATAGCTGACCGCTTCGGGGGTAAAGCGTGAGGGGTATTTGCGGCCGAAATATTCGTTCAGGCGGTTGCGCATGTCAATGAGCCGTTCGCTTTCCGATTGCAGCAGGGAGAAGTCGTTAAGCAGGAAAATTCCTCTCAGGTTTTTCATCAGGCTCCCGTTGAGGTTTTCCCACACGCCGTCGCCCACGAAAAGGAGTTTGGCTTCGGAGTGATTGACAATGTGGTGAATGTTGTCTGCTTTGAACTCATGTAGAATGGGCACGGGCACGGCTCCGTAGGTAATCGCTGCAAAGAAGGCCACTGCCCAGTGGGCCGAGTTTTTGCCGCAAATGGCAACCTTGTCGCCCTTTTCGATACCTGCGCTTTCGAGCAGCAGATGTATCTTGGCAATTTTGCGGGCTATGTCTTTATAGTGGTAGGATACGCCGTCGAAATCGCTCAGTGCGATGCGTTCCCAATTCTCTTTGATGGCTCGTTCGATGTATTTGTTAAAACTCTTGTTATTCATAAAATCAAAAATTTTGGGTCATGATTTTACAAAGATACGAGATTCGGCGAGAAAACCTAATCCCGTCGTTCTGTTTCGAGCTTCTGTAAGGGTTGATTTAGTTTTTTTTCAGAGAGAAAAGAATATTGAGCCCGCCAGACGGAACGTTTTTAACCCATATTTCACCTTTGTGGAAGAGCACAGCGTTTTTGACGATAGCCAGTTTCAGGTCGGTGTTGCTACCGGCATGCATTTTCTGAACTCATGAGAGCAGATACAGGGTTCCATCGACTAATATTGGGAAAAGATAGCTACGTAGGAAAGGTGACCTCTACTATGATTGGATAGATTCTAAACATGAAATAAGTATATTGTTTAATAATCTATGTAACAGATTTTTATTTTAGCATATAGATACATTTTATATAGTAGGATTTTTCTTCTTAATTTGATAAAAAAGTTTTTTTAGAAAAACAGTTTTAAATATCCTATATCCGTACTTTTTCGTATATTTGTAACCAAACAAAGATGTTTCATATTTATACAGTAATATAAAATCAGAAGCCTAAGATAGTTATAATTGATTGAATAATAAAACTTTGTAATATGGGTTGAATTGATGGAGTGAATATTGCTTTGTCCATTTTATCACACAATAACAGAGAATATGTGTTGCTGGGCTTTTTTTTGTCTTAGATAATTTATTCTATGTTAATACGAATTGTTTTTATTATTTAATTTAGGCCAATCGATTATTCTCATAACATTGTTCTAATTTATGTCTCAAACATCAGAGAATAATAAACGAATTGCGAAGAACACGTTGTTTTTGTATGTGCGTACGCTTTTTATCATGCTTGTTACGCTATATACAAGCCGGGTTGTTCTTAACGCTCTTGGTGTTTCGGACTATGGTGTTTACAATGTGGTGGGTGGGGTCGTAGCAATGTTCGGATTTATTAATAGTTCCATGTCATCTGCTACACAGCGATACATCACTTTTGCTTTGGGTAAGGGTGATCGGGAAAATCTGCATAAAGTATTCAGTACGGCATTGCAGATTCATGTATTGATTTCAGTATTGATTGTAATTCTCGGTGAAACGGTTGGTCTGTGGTTTATGTATGAAAAGATGCAGATACCAGCCGACCGTATGAATGCTGCCTTCTGGGTACTTCAATGTTCGATAGTATCTACCGTTGTGATGATTGTCAGTGTGCCGTATAATGCTGATATAATAGCACACGAGAAGATGTCCGTTTTTGCCTACATTTCCATTCTTGAAGCTGTATTAAAACTTGCCGTAGCTTATGCTCTCGTTGTTTCTTCTTTTGACAAGTTGATCCTTTACGGATTTCTTATTTTGGTCGTGCAGATATTTATTCGTTTCTGTTACAGCCATTATTGCAATAAGCATTTCCCAGAATCAAAGTATCGTCACGTGTGGGATAAGTCCCTGTTTAAGGAAATGACAGGATTTGCAGGGTGGAGTATGTTTGGAAACCTGTCGGCAGTACTGTTTGGTCAGGGTCTCAATATGTTGCTTAACGTCTTTTTCGGGCCTGTTGTCAATGCAGCCCAAGCCGTTGCCGTGCAGGTTCAGAATGCCATACAGCAGTTCGTAGGTAATTTTCAGATGGCGTTAAATCCGCAAATAACCAAGACTTATGCAAGAGGTGAAAAAGATGAGATGCACAGGCTTATGTTCCGCAGTGCAAGATTTTCGTTCTACCTCCTTTTCCTGTTGTCGTTGCCGGTCCTTTTCGAAACCGATTTTATACTTACCGTCTGGTTGAAGACTGTCCCGGAGAATACGGTAGACTTTCTGCGTATAATGATTTGCACATCTTTGATGTATACGCTGGCCAATCCTTTGATAGTGGCCAATCAGGCAACTGGTAAAGTCAAGAAATACCAGGCTGTATGTGGCACGATACTTCTGATGATACTACCTGTCTCTTATGTCTGCTTACGATTGGGGTGTCCGGCTTACTCCGTGTTCATTGTCCATTTTGTCATGGAGTTATTGACCCAATTTGCGCGTATGGTTATGCTCCGTCCTTTGATAGGTGTCAGCATAAAGGACTATTTTATAAATATCTATGCAAAGGTTGGTGTGGTTGTATTGTTGGCTGTCATAGCTCCACTTCTTGTATATAGAATTATGGACGATACCGTTCTGCGTTTTTTCCTGATTTCTATTATATGCGTATTATCTGTCGCCTTTATATCATATTCTGTGGGATTATCAAGAACGGAAAGGGCTTTTGTTCGTTCCAAGGTAAGTACTGTATATAATAAATTTTTACACCGATGATAAAGATAACTGACAAGCGTGATTGTTGTGGATGTGCAGCCTGTGTCCAATGTTGTCCCAAGCGATGTATATCTCTTAAAGAAGATGAAGAAGGCTTCCTGTATCCAGATGTCAATATTGAAGAATGTATTGACTGTCATCTTTGCGAGAAGGTATGTCCATGGATAGATCGTCCAGATAAGCAACAGCCCTTGGACGCTCTTGCTGTAAAGAACCGAAATGATGGGGAGCGAATGGCAAGTTCTTCTGGCGGTGTATTTATTCTTCTTGCAAAGAAGGTGATTGAAAGAGGAGGCGTTGTTTTTGGTGCGGTATTTGACGATAATTGGGAGGTCGTTCATACATATGCCGAAACGATTGACGGTGTTAAACCGATGATGGGCAGCAAATATGTTCAGAGCCGTATTGGGAACTGTTATCGTGAAGCGGAGAAATTTCTGAAATCAGGGCGTGATGTTCTGTTTACCGGTGTGCCATGTCAGATAACGGGTCTGCACAAATTCTTGCGTAAGGAATATCCCAATCTTCTTTCTGTAGATTGTTTGTGTCATGGCGTACCGAGCCCTGGCATTTGGAGGCGTTATCTGCATGAGGCTGTTGGTGGAGCTGATTATAAAGACCAAATAACAGGAATAGAATTCAGAAACAAATACTTGGGAGGTTGGAAAAATTATAGTTTCCTAATCACAGGTAAGGCTGTTTCAAATGATGAAAATAAAGTATTGTACTCAGAGGCTCATGACAAGAATGCCTATATGCGGGGATTTCTTTCTGACATATATTTACGACCAAGTTGTTATTCCTGTAAATGCAAGAATGGAGCCAGTCACAGTGATTTGACATTGGCGGATTTTTGGGGAATAGATGTAATTTCGCCTGATGTCTATGATGATAAAGGGGTTAGCCTAATCATAGTTAGTTCAGAAAAAGGTAAGTCGTTATTATATTCATTAGATGTTGATGTATATGAATCTTCTCTTGTTGTGGCAAAAACAATGAATGGCGGATTTAAGGAGAAGACTATTCCACATCCTAAAAGAAAGAAATTTTTTGAACAGTTTGATAAGTGCGGCAGTGTGATCAAATTAATTGAAGATAGTTCAAAACCGACCTTTAAAATTAGACTGCGGAATAAAATCAATTATTTTAATCAAAAAATGATAAAATTCAAGCGATAATAGATATTCCAGTATCTTATTTTATTACATTAGTGGGAAAGATTGGTACTATTTATATACATATTATAAAATAATGAAAATAGGACTCTTAACAATGCCAGTAGGGCTTGGCTATGGCGGAATCATGCAAGCATTTGCCTTAAAGACAGCTTTAACACAGTTAGGGCATGAAGTGATTTTAATTCGTCGTATAGGCAAAAAACATAAATTGAAACGTATAATCAGGCGAACAATAAAAAAATATGTTTTTGGGAAAAAAGATACGATAATATTTATCGATAGGAAAGAGGAAATTGAATATCCCATAGTGACAAAGAATATACAACCTTTTATTGAAAATCATTTAAAACCTTTTTCCCCGGTATATTTAACATCTTCGGAGTTCAGAAATATAAATTCGCTTGATTTAGATGCGATTGTTGTTGGTAGCGATCAAGTTTGGCGTCCGGGGTATATGGATAAGGTTGAAGATTATTTTTTGTATGGTATTGATAATCGAATAAAAAGATATGCTTATGCTGCTTCGTTCGGAGTTAGTACATGGATATATACAAATAAACAGACAAAGCGATGTAAAAATGCGGTTAAGAATTTTTCGGCAATAAGTGTCCGGGAGAAGTCGGGTGTGGATTTATGTAAGCAGCATTTGAATGTTGATTCTATTTTAGTTTTAGATCCGACCTTGTTATTTGATGGCGATTTCTACATGTCTTATGTAAAAGAGCATGACCAGGCCAAAGAACATAAAATATGTGTATACATATTAGATCGTTCTTCTGATAAAATGAGAATACTTAATAATTTGTCGAAGTCATTACATAAAGATTATTTCTTTGCTGCCAGTGAAAATGAAAATAGAGAAGCTCCGTTGGAGAAACGTATAGCTCCGAGTATAGAGTCGTGGATTGATTCATTTTTCTCATCTGATTGTGTCTTTACAGACTCTTTTCACGGATGTGCTTTCGCTATAATATTTAGAAAGCCATTTTATGTGTATATAAATAAGGAGCGTGGAGCAGAAAGGTTTTATTCTTTGGCAAAACTTTTGGACCTTGAACAGTGTATCATATCTGGAAATACAAACTTGTCAGATATTCCAAAGATAGATTGGATTAAAGTTGAGGAGAATTTATCTAAAATGAGGGATATATCAAATAATTTCCTTTCACAAATAAAATGATTATGTTTTAGTATGAAAAGAATACTTTTTTGTTTATACGAATTTTATGTATATCTATTTTTGAATAGATTTATTTTCCGTTGGATACCGTTTTGGTATATAAGACGTTTGTTTTTGCTCCCTATTTTAAAAGGTATAGGTTATCATTCACAGATAGATATGGATTGTTTCTTTTATGAACCTCGCAGGTTTAAATGTGGAAAACATACTCATATAAATAGAGAAGTTGTTATTGATAGTAGGGGGTGGATAGAGATAGGTTCTTGTTGTAGTATATCGTTTAATTGTAAGTTAGTCACAGGACGACATAATATACAAACCCCTATGTTTGATTATGACCCGCAGCCAATCGTTATTTCAGATTATGTTCATATTGGGTGTGGTGCGATAATTCTTGGGGGGGTAAAGATTGGTTATGGAGCTGTTGTTGCAGCCGGTGCCGTTGTAACAAAAGATGTTCCTGATTATGCTATTGTAGGTGGTGTTCCGGCAAAGGTTCTTGGTTATAGAAATACCGATTTGCAATATAAGCCATTAGAAGAAGGTTTTTACTGGCCTACATGGAAATAATACATTATAAGAATTTGTTTCTACAAAGATACTAGATTCGGAGAGGAAACCTATTCACCCTTCCTGTTTCGACCGTTTATGCGGGTTTATTTAGCTCTTTTTCAGAGAGAAAAGAATATTGAGTCCGCCCGACGGAACATTTTTAACCCATATTTCACCTTTGTGGAAAAGCACGGCGTTTTTGACGATGGCCAGTCCAAGACCTGTGCCACCGAGCTTGCGGGAACGCCCTTTGTCTACCCGGTAGAACCGTTCGAACAGGCGATTCAAGTGTTCCTCGGGAACACCCACACCGTTGTCCGAGAAGGAGAAATAGTAGTATTGCTCGTCTTCGAGATAGCAGTCGATTGTGATGTGAGTTCCCCGCCCGGCATAGGCGATGGCATTGTCGGTGAGGTTTCTGAAAATCGAGTAGAGCAACGAATAGTTACCGTTGAGTAGCATCTGGTCGTGCAGGTTGCGGGTCTCGACCGTCATCTCTTTTTCGGTCAGGGCGGCTTGCGACTCACCGATGACTTCGGTAATAATCTTCTGCAAGTCGACCTTGTCGGTATCGTAGAGGTCTTTTGATTCGTCGAGGCGGTTGAGCATCGAGATGTCGCGCAGCAGGTCGGTCAATCGTTTCGACTGGGCGTAGCACCGCTCCATGAACATCTTCTTGCGCTCCTCGTCCATTTGGGTGGTGAGTAAGGTCTCCATGTATCCCCTGATACTGCTCACGGGAGTTTTGAGTTCGTGTGCGATGTTTTGGGTCAACTGCCGTTTTACGCGGCTCTCCTGTTCCTGTTGGGTGATGTCGTTGATGGCAATTTCGAAGGTGTGGTCCTGGAAGATGATACATTCGATGAGGAACGTGCGGCTGCCCTTGTTGAGAGTCATCGTCTCGGAGATGAACTCTTCCTTCACATTGGGGTCATACAGTTTTTGGGAGATAAAGTCGTTGATCTTTTTCAGGTTCTCCTCCTTGAACAGATAGTCGGCCGGTGACAGCGTGTTGTCGGTGATGAGGCTGAGGTATTGGATAAAGAGGTTGTTGGCCATGATTATCCTTTTGTCTTTGGAGAAGAAAGCCAGTCCCTCTTTGGAGAATTGCAGGTGCTTGAACAGTTTCTCCTGTTCGATAGAGAGCTTCTCTTTGGTGCGCAGCAGGTTGTCGTAGATGTGGGTAAGGCTCTGGGTGATGTTGCCGATGTCGTCGACGCCCGATTTGATAGTGATGTGTATGGGTTTCCCCTCCTCGGCCTGTTGAGCCAGCTGACTGAGGGCGGCAATCGATTTGCCCAAGCTGCGGCAGAAGTAGTAGAGGAGCAGTATGGCAAAGATGGAGATGCCTACCATAAAGTAGATAAACTCTTTGTTGGGGTTGAGAATGGAGAGGTTCTCCCGCTCGAAGGGAATCGAGGAGCGCACAACCCAGTCGCCGCACCGCTTGGCCGAATAGAAATAGTTCTTTTTATGGGTTTGTGAATAACGAATGGCACAACCGTCTTTCCCTCGTAAAGCCTGTTGTATCTCGGGGCGGTTCAGGTGATTGTCGGGTATGGAGTCGTATTGGCTTTCGAGTATCACCTCGCCGTTTTGTGCCGAGATGATGGTCACCCTCAAAGTCTTGCTGGTGATGTTGCGGATAACCGAGTCGATGGAGACCTGTTCGAGATTCTGGTCTTTGACTTGGGAGTAGATGAGTTCGTTGTAGTCTTGCAGGAGCGCGTTGAGCGACTGTTGCCGATTCTCTTTCTCGAGTCGGTACTCAAAGAGGAGGATAATAGCAATAAAGACTATGAAGAGAGAGGCGATAGAAAAGAACAGTTTTCTATCGAAAGTCATAAACTGGTTACGCTTTTCGATTGTCATACGTCAATGGGTCTCAAAACAATACCCGTATCCGAGGCGGGTAACGATGTGTTTGCCGTATTCGCCTATCTTTTTCCGCAGGCGGGTGATGTTTACGTCGATGGTTCGGTCTAGGACATAGACCTCGTCGGTCCATATCTTCGACAGAATCTCCTCCCGCGAGAATACTTGCCCCGGGTGGGAGAGCAGGAGCGAAAGTATTTCAAACTCTTTTTTGGTGAGCGGCAACTCTTCCTGGTCGATGAAGGCTCTCTTCTTTACCGGGTCGATATAGAGGCGTTCGAATTGCAGGACTTCGGGAGTCACCTTCTCGGCACTCCGTCGCAGCACGGCTTTGACCCGTGCGATGACCTCGCGTATGGAGAAGGGTTTCGAGATGTAGTCGTCGGCCCCGATGTTGAATCCCATGAGTTTGTCGTCCTCGGTATCTTTGGCCGTGAGGAATATGATGGGAATGTGTTTCAATTTTTCGTTTTTGCGCAGCAGCGAGGCCATCTTGAACCCGTTCATTTCGCCCATCATCACATCGAGCAACAATAGGTTGTAATCGGCCAAATGCATTTGCAGGGCCTCTTCGGCCGACTTGGCCGTGTCGACCTCATAACCCTCTACTTCGAGGTTGAATTTCAGAATTTCGCACAAATCTTCTTCGTCGTCTACAACTAAAATCTTGTAATTGGCCATAGCTTTCGTGTTTTATTGGTGCTGCAAAATTGAGAAATAGATATTTCAACGGTGTGACAATCGCTCCTTATTTTCAATCTTCGGCAGAATCCCGTTTTTGGAAGTCGAGGAGCAGGACGAAATCTTTCACGTCGTTGCCTTTGCGGTCGCTGCGCAGGGTGGGGGTGAAGGTATATTCTTCACCGTACTTCTCGCGGATATAGTTGAAATCGTGTTCGCCCACCAGCAGATAACCCGCTTGGGGAGTTTCTCTCTCAAATTCGACCACCCGGTCCTGGGTGTAGAAGTTGATGATGAAAAAGTGTAGCATGGGAGTCGAGACATACGAATATATCTTCCCTTCGGGAACCTCGGCAATGACTTTGTCGGCAAACGGTTTCATCGACTTGGCATTGAGTATGATCGGCAACGTCGATGCATCAAGCATGAGTTGTATGCCAAAGAAGAGAGCCACGACCGAATAGATATACCGGTTGTTGTAGGTGAGGTAGCGCTTGCTCTTGTAGATGTCGTAGATGAGGAAGATAATAAAGATGCCCGAGATAATCGACACGATATTCCACGATTCGGACAGTGCCGTCATGTAGTAGGCCATGTCGGCGGGCAGAATCTCGTGATAGCGGTCGGCAATCCCGCTCTTGACCAACAGCAGAATAACCAGCAGCAGCGCTCCCACCGAGGCGATGATAATCGAGAATACTCGCCATACCTGAGGCTTCTGTTTAAGCAAATAGAGCATGTATTCGGCCAGGAAATAGGCGATGAAAGGATATATGGGGAGGATATATACCGACCGTTTGCTCTTGGGTATGCAATAGAATACAAAGATGATGACAATGGCCAGCAGGCTGAACAGCCGCATGCGGTCCATGTGGGCGATATATTCCTTGAAGCGGTTCCAGTATTGTTTCACCGTGCCTTGCGGTTTCTTGTATTTCAAGACAAAGAGCGACATGAGTACCAGCAGCGACCAGGGCAACCACCCGGCCAGCGTGATGTAGAAATAGTAGATGACGGGTTGCTCGTGCGACTCGTAGCTCATTTTACCCAGGAATCGGCCGAAATTCTCTTCTATTACCAGTTGCAGGAAGGTGTTGCCACCTTGCAGGTAGGCTGCGTAGTACCAGGCCAGAGGCAGAATGCAGGCGAACAGGGCCAGGGGCAGGACTTTATAAATGGTTTTCCAGAGCGATACTTTTTGCAGGAGCAGGAACACTCCGATGACGGCGCACGGCAGAATAATGCCTACGGGCCCTTTGGTGAGGGTGGCGATGCTCATAAAGAGAATGGCCCACACGGGGATACCCCGCAGGTGATGTTCCCACCAACGGTACAGTTGCAGCAGGGCCAGTACGATGAAACAGGTGAGCACCATGTCGACTCGCGAGGCCATGGCGGCTCGGTGTACCTCAAACCCCGACAACAACAGGAGCGCCGACAGGAAGGCTATGTCGTTGCGGCTTCGCTTGGCGAAGAACAGGAAACACATGGCCGACATGATGATGACAGCCAGAGCCGATGGCAGGCGCGAGGTAAATTCGGTGACCTCGCCCGTGGGGAGCGAAAGGGCGGCGATACACCAGTGGAAGAAGGGCGGTTTGTAGGCGATGTCGCTCCCGTTGTTGACGGGCAGAATCCAGTTGTCGTTTTGCAGCATGCTCACGGCGACGATGGCTTCGCGCGGTTCGCCTTTGGTGTGAAAGTTGGTTAGCCCCAGATAGGGTATGATGGTGAGGGTACTGATGATGAGCAGCAGTAGAAACAGCGAGAATCTGGAACTTATTTTAGGCATGTTCATGATCGAGCAGTCTTAAAGCGATTAGGATTGATGAGGGTTGTCGAAATTGATTTTTTTGTCGATGATGTATTCGGGGCGGTTCTTGGTCTCGTCGAATATGTTGCCGATGTATTCGCCCAGAATACCGATGGTAAACAGTTGTACACCACCCAGGAAGACGATGGTGATGATGGTTGAGGACCAGCCGGGGACAATCGACTCTTTGCCCGAGAGGTACATGACGAATACCCAGATGGCAAAGGCCAGGGCGATGAAAATAGACAGGGTACCCAGCGAGATGGCCAGTTTGAGCGGTTTTTTGGAGAAGCCGAAAATCCCGGCCGAGGCGAGCGAAAACATTTTGCGCACCGAGTACTTGGTCTTTCCGGCGGCTCGCTCGTTGCGGTCGTAGTAGAATGGAGTCTGCTTGAATCCCATCCAGCTGAAAAGTCCCCGCAGGTATTTGTGTTTTTCGGGGAACTGTTTGAAGGCTTCGAGCACCTTGCGGTCGATGAGCCGGAAGTCGCCGGTATCGACAGGGAAGGTATAGTCCGACAGCGAGTTGAGCATGCGGTAGTAGAGTTTGGCCGTGAATTTTTTCATAAAGGTTTCGCCCTTGCGCTTGTTCCGCACGGCATAGACCACGTTGCTGCCCTCCCTCAAATAGGTCTCGATCATTTGGGGAATAACCTCGGGTGGGTCTTGCAAGTCAACATCGATGATGACGGTCACATCTCCCGTGCAGTTGTGCAGGCCGGCACTCACCGCATTCTGGTGGCCGAAGTTCCGCGAGAACGACAGTACCTTGGTGTGGGGGTCGTTCTGGGCAAAGCCGAGCAGCAGCTCTTCGGTGCGGTCTTTACTGCCATCGTTGACAAAGATGAGCTCATAATCATAGGGCGTACTGCTCATGACCTGGGAGAAGCGCTTGTGAGAAAGGGGAAGAACCTCCTCCTCATTGTAGCAGGGAATGACGACAGATACTTTCATGGCCTATTATCCTTTTTCTATTTTTTGAACGTAATACATTTATTCAAGGCAAAGTTGCACAGCGTGTAGACCACCATGCTCACCAGTTGAGCCCAGGTGTCGACCATGTGCAGGACCTCTACCAGCAGAAGCAATGCAACGAACTGTATGCCGTAACAGATCCCGAAACTGACGAGAAACAGCACGGCTTCGCGCATAAAATTACTATTTAATTTCTTAAATACCCACAGTTTGCTCCAAAAGAAACTGTTGATGACCCCGGCTATGTAGCCGGCCAGATTGGCGGCGGTGTATTTTACATGCAGCAACTCTTGCAAAATGTAGATGACGATGAGGGTGATAAGGGTGTTGATGCCCCCCACGATGCCGAAGCGCACAAGCTGCCACAGGGTATTTTTATCGTATTTTTTTAGTGATTTCCACATGATGCGAGGTTATTTGAGAGTGGGCTTGTCGTCGCTCTCGTCTTTCAAGGCGGGTAACGACCAGTGGAATTTCACGGCCAACAGTCTGACGGCCACAACCGATATGCCGCAAATCGACTGGTTGGTAATGCTGTTAAACCCCATCTTCTGTCCCAGGTAGAACATGATGCCTCCCGCCACACAGGCCAGGGCATAGATGTCTTTGCGGAAGAGGAGAGGCTCTTCGTTGATGAGAATATCGCGTATGATGCTGCCCACCGAGCCGGTGATCGTACCCATGACGATGGCTACCCAGAAGGGGAAGCCGAACATGAGCGTTTTCTCTACACCCACCACTACGAACAGGGCCAATCCGATGGTATCGAAGATAAAAAACGTATTTTCGAGCTTGACCAGATATTGCTTGAATATGATGACAAAGATGAGAGCCACGGCCGTGACAGTGAGGTAACTGCCGTTGATCATCCAGAAAGGAGTGGCATTGAGCAACACATCGCGGGTGGTACCTCCGCCAATGGCGGTGACCAGTCCCACGGCATAGGCGCCGAACCAGTCGAAACGCTTGGCGGCGGCAAGTCTGATTCCGCTGATGGCAAATGCCAGCGTTCCCACGATTTCCAGTATGGTGGCAAATGTCGTATTCATAATACGTCTACTCGATAAGTAAGAATGCAAAGTTACTATTTTTTGTGAGATTCGGTGCTTTTCGGGGCCGCTATGTTTTTGTGGTGTGAAATAAGAGGTAGCCCGAATTTTTATGAGAATAAAAGTGTACCTTTGTCTTCACAAATTATATAGAATGAAAAAGCGGCTGCTATTGTTCATCTTCGTTTGCCTGACTTGTGTTTCGCTGTATGCCTCGTCGCCGAAATATGAGACGAGGGCGGTATGGCTCACCACCAACTGGGGATTGGATTGGCCGTCGCGTCCGATACGTCGACCGGCCGATGTGGCCCGGCAGCAACGCGAACTCGTCGATATCCTCGACCGGTTGCAGGCCATGGGTATCAATACGGTTTTTTTTCAAGCCCGCATTCGGGGCGAGGTGTTTTACGCTTCGCAATACGAGCCGTGGGCCGGGGTGTTGAGCGGAGGCCGCAATCCGGGATACGACCCGTTGGCCTTTGTCATCGACGAGTGTCACAAGCGGGCCATGGAGTGCCATGCCTGGCTGGTCACTTTCCCCGTTGGGTCCAACCGGCAGGTGAGGAAGCAGGGGCGCGCCTCGATGGTAGCCCGTCACCGGTCGTGGTGCAAGCAGTTGGCCGGCGAGTGGTTTCTCGACCCCGGTAATCCCGAGGTGCGTAGCTATCTTACCGATTTGGTGAGTGAGGTAGTCTCCAAATATGATGTCGACGGTATTCATCTCGATTATGTGCGTTACCCCGATGATGCCCGACGCTTCCCCGATGCCGACTCGTTCAGAAAATGGGGAAAGGGCGCTACCTCGCGGACCCGTTGGCGCGAGCAGAACATTACGGCCACGGTTACCGCTATCTACGACGAGGTGAAGCGGTTGAAACCGTGGGTTAAGGTGAGCAGTTCGCCACTGGGACGCTATGCTTCGCTGCCGGGATTCCCGGCTTCGTGGAGCTGCATGGAGGCGGTGCATCAGAATCCCAAGCATTGGTTGCAGGTGGGGAAGCACGATTTTATCGCGCCCATGATGTATTTCAAGGAAGAGAATTACTATCCGTTTTTATACGATTGGGCCGAAGCATGTCCGGCGGGGAGTGTGGCCAGCGGTATCGGTGTCTATCGGCTCGACCGGGTCAACGGCAACTGGTCGCTCGACGAGATAATACGTCAAATCGAGACTACCCGGCAAGTGGGGGTGGGGCAAGCCTATTTCCGCTATGGAAATCTGTACCGGCATACCGCGCTGAGTCAGTGGCTCACGGCGTGGTTTTACCGGTATCCGGCATTGACGCCGCGCTGCGTGGGTGCTCCCGTGCGGAAGGTCGAGGCTCCTGCCTCGTTGCAGGTCGAACCTCTGGCAGGAAAGAGCCTCCTTTCGTGGCAGCCGGTCGACGGGGCTTTTACCTATATCGTCTATGCTACCGACGATTCGTTGCAGGTCGATGCCGGTGAACAGATAGCCGCCGTGGTTCCTCGAACCGACCGGGAGTGGATATTGCCCGCAACCTATCGGCACTATGCCGTCGTGGCTCGTGACCGATATGGCAATGAAAGTCGGCCCGCCGTGTGGAGCGCTCCCGAGATAGAGATTGGAAAATATGAAATAAAATTATATAAGTAACAAAAACAAGAAAAGTATGTATCCGTTGAAATTTGAAGACATTCTCCGTCCCATCATTTGGGGAGGCGATGAGATCAGCCGGTTCAAACAGCTGCCCGAGATTCACGCCGGTATCGGTGAGAGTTGGGAGATTTCCCAAGTAGGTGACCGCATTTCGGTCGTAAGCGAAGGAGCCGACAAGGGCAAGAACCTGACCGAACTGATTCAACGCGACGGTGCCGCTCTGCTGGGCAAACATGTGGCCGAGCACTATGGCGAGAAATTTCCGTTGCTGATTAAGTTTATCGATGCCCGCGATAACCTCTCGATTCAGGTACACCCCAACGACGAACTGGCCAAGGCTCGCCACAACTCGTTCGGAAAGACCGAGATGTGGTATGTCATCGATGCTAAACCGGGAGCCGGCCTCTATTCGGGATTCTCGAAGCAGATTACTCCCGAGGAGTATGTAGAGCGCATCAAGAACAACACCATTACCGATGTACTGCAATTCCACCAGGTGAAGAGCGGTGATGTGTTCTTCTTGCCGGCCGGACGTATTCATGCCATTTGCAAAGGTATCCTGATTGCCGAGATTCAACAGAGCTCCGACATTACCTATCGCATCTACGACTACGACCGTCGCGATGCTCAGGGAAACCCTCGCGAACTGCATGTGGAGCAGTCGATCGATGCCGTTGACTTCAAACTGTATGACAACTTGCGCACCTCGTATGAGGCTCGCAACAACGAGGCGGTCAATCTGGTGACCTGTCCCTATTTCCAGACCAACCTCATTGAGGTAGACCGCAGTGTGAAACGCCCTGTGGCTGCTCACGATTCGTTTGTAATCTATATGTGTATGGGTGGCAAAATCCGTATGACCGACAGCAACGGTTATGCTATTGAGTTGCATCAGGGGCAGACCACCTTGGTACCGGCATCGCTCGAGAGTGTGTCTATTGAGGCCGAGTCGCCTGCCAAACTGCTCGAATGCTATATCCCGACTCAGCAATAAAAATTCGGGTATAGGGCTAGTTGAAAAAAGACGCCGGAGGTATTTTCCTCCGACGTCTTTTTTTATTTATTTAGGTATGATGATGTCTCTATTCTTCGGCTGCGGCCTTACTGCTGCGGTTATAGAATTTGCAGTACTGTCGTATGCCACATTCCAGACAGTTGGGCTTGCGGGCGGTGCACACATACCGACCATGCAAGATGAGCCAATGGTGAGCAATGGGTAGCAGAGGTCCCGGTATGTTCTTGACCAGTGTCTTTTCGGTTTCGAGCGGAGTCTTCGAGTGGTTGGTGAGTCCGATGCGGTTGGAGACCCGGAAGACGTGGGTGTCGACCGCCATAGCCTCTTTGTGGAAGACGACCGAGGCAACAACATTGGCTGTCTTGCGCCCTACGCCGGGCAGCTTCTGCAACTCGTTTACCTCCGAGGGGACTACGCCTCCGAATTCATCGACCAGCGTGCGGGCCATGCCCACCAGATGCTTCGATTTGTTGTTGGGGTACGACACGCTTTTGATATAGGGGAATACCTCTTCGGGGGTGGCCAGCGCCAGCACCTGAGGCGTAGGGTAGGCCTCGAAAAGGGCGGGGGTGACCATATTCACCCGCTTGTCGGTGCATTGGGCCGACAGGATAACGGCAATGAGCAGCTGGAACGGGTCGTGATAGTGCAGTTCGGTTTCGGCTACCGGCCGGTTCTCCTGGAACCACCGGATTACACCTTCGTATCGCTCTTTGGTTGTCATGATGTCACAGAGGTTTTAAGGCACACAGACTGTATTTGGCCAGGTAGAACCCAGCAAATACGGCCATGATACCGCATAAGTTGGTACAAACGATGTAGGTGAGGGCGCTCTGTATTTTCCCGGCGTTGAGCAGGTTCATGGTCTCCAACGAAAAGGAGGAGAAGGTGGTGAATCCACCCAGCAGACCTACCAGCAGAAAAGTCCGCAGGTTGGGGGAGAAGTCGAAATAGTTGCACACGGCCCACAAGATGCCGATGACAAACGACCCGACAATGTTGACACACCACGTGCCTGCCGGATAGTCGGGGTAAAGTCGTTGCACCCCCGATAACCGTCAGGAACCGCAGCACAGAACCTATGCCGCCTCCGATCAATACGCAAGCGATTTTATAGAGCCCCATGGCGTTTGCCGATTAGTGGGCCGATTCGAACTCTTCGAGGAACCGCACGTCGTTCTCCGAGAACATACGCAGGTCTTTTACCTTGTATTTGAGGTTGGTAATGCGCTCGATACCCATACCGAGGGCATAACCGCTGTACACCTTGCTGTCGATGCCGCAGGCGTCGAGTACATTGGGATCGACCATGCCGCAGCCCAGAATCTCTACCCAACCGGTGTGTTTGCAGAAGGCGCACCCTTTACCGCCGCAGATGTTGCACGAGATGTCCATTTCGGCCGACGGTTCGGTGAAGGGGAAGTAGGAGGGGCGGAGCCGTATCTGAGTTTCGCTGCCGAACATCTCTTTGGCAAAGTAGAGCAAAGCCTGTTTCAAGTCGGCAAAGGAGACGTTTTTATCTACGTAAAGTGCCTCTACTTGGTGGAAGAAGCAGTGAGCCCGATAGGAGATGGCTTCGTTGCGGTAGACACGGCCCGGGCAGATGATGCGGATAGGGGGCTGTGCATGCTCCATCGTGCGGGTTTGAACCGACGAGGTGTGGGTGCGAAGCAGAATATCGGGCGAACGTTGAATGAAGAAGGTGTCCTGCATGTCGCGGGCGGGGTGGTCTTGGGCAAAGTTCAGAGCCGAGAACACATGCCAGTCGTCCTCGATTTCAGGGCCTTCGGCAATCGAGAAACCCAATCGGCCAAAGATGTCGCAAATTTCGTTTTTTACCAGCGAGAGCGGGTGACGTGAGCCCATCGGAATCGGGTAGGCTGTGCGGGTGAGGTCGATATTCTGCTCGTCGGAGTGAGTATCTTCAAATTCGCTTTTCAACTCGTTCAGCTTCTCGACGGCACGCTCTTTCAACTCGTTCAGTTGTTTACCCACCTCGCGTTTTTGATCGGCGGCCACGCTTCTGAAATCGTTGAAAAGTTGGGAAATTTCACCTTTCTTGCTGAGGTATTTTATACGAATAGCCTCTAAATCTTCTGATTTAGAAACCTTTAATGCTTCGATTTCTTCTCTGATACGTTGGATTTTTTCAATCATACCTGTTACTTCTTAGATTCAAAATGCAAATTTAATAATAAATGGTGTCTTGCCGGGTGGATTTGGGCGAAATATTTTGGTCGTATGTAGAAAAAAGGAATAAAAAGGGAAGAGTACGGCCGAAAAATCTCTCTTTATTGCTACATTTGTTACACAAATTCAAACGAGATGGCTATGTCAGTACCTCAGTTTTTGCATCGGATTGAGACCTTTATTGCCGATAACCGACTGTTGGACAAGTCGGCTCCCGTCATCGTGGGGGTGAGCGGTGGAGCCGATTCGGTGGCACTGCTGCACGTGCTGAATCGGTTGGGGTATTCGTGTATTGCCTGCCATTGCAATTTCAATCTGAGGGGTGAGGAGTCGTTGCGCGACCGCAATTTCACGTGCGATACCGTGCGGGAGTGGGGGGTGACCTTCGACGAAGTTTCGTTCGATACCCTGAACTATGCTCGGGAAAACAGCCTGTCGATTGAGATGGCATGCCGTCGGTTGCGCTACGATTGGTTTGAAGAGAAGCGCCGCCAATATGGGGCGCAAGCTATTGCCGTAGCTCATCATCGCGACGACAGTGTGGAGACGCTGCTGCTCAATCTGGTGCGGGGTACGGGTATTGCCGGGCTCACCTCGATGCGGCCTCGCAACGGCTTTGTAGTGCGACCCTTTCTGCCGGTTTCAAGGCAGGAAATTGAGGCCTATCTGTCGGAACAGCATCTGTCGCACGTGGTCGATCACACCAACTTGGAGAATCTTTACGTGCGTAATAAAATCCGTCTCGACGTGTTACCGCTGCTCCGCACTATCAATCCGTCGGTCGACCGGGCTATTTATACCACGATGCAGAATCTGCGGGAGGTAGAGCGTGTGTATCGCGATGCCATCAAGCGGCAGCAGCGCGATGCCCTGGTACGGAAGGAGGGTGAGGTGCGTATTTCCATCGACCGGTTGCGGTCGTTACCGTCGCCTCGGGCTTTCTTGTTCGAGTTGCTTTCGCCATGCGGTTTTGTACCCGACCAAATCGACGAAATCGAGGCGGCTTGCGACGGGCAATCGGGTCGGGTGTTTCTCGCTCCGGAGTATCGGGTGGTCAAGGATCGGTCGGATTTGATTTTGATTGCACGAGATAAAGAAAAAGAAGAAGTCGGGGCCGACACCGATATTGTGGCAACGATAGCCGAGCCGGAAGAAATGGGGGCGCTGTTGGCTGGTCGTTTGTCGTACCGATGTGTCGATGCCGGTAACTATAAGCTCCCTCGCGACAAGAGCCACGCCTGTTTCGATCTGGACAAGCTCATTTTCCCGCTGGTAATCCGCCATTGGCGGCAGGGCGACCGATTCCGTCCTTTCGGCATGAGGGGAAGCCGCAAGTTGAGCGACTATTTCGGCGATTGTAAATATTCTTTAATCGATAAATCCCAGGCGCTACTCTTGTGTTCGGGCGCTACGATTTTGTGGATTTTAGGAGAGCGGGCTGCCGATGGATACCGAATTACCGCCGAAACGAAAAGAATTATCGAATTTAATTATAAAAAATAGTTAAATTACAAACTTAATTTTACAATCTTTGTTTTGTTTGGTAAATCAACCGTATATTTGTTCGGTGAATTGCGTAGTGAAATTTCTGTACGCAATAAATTCAAAAATCCATAATTATATTTGTTCCTTGGGCCAGTGTGCATGTGGCATGCAAGTGGCTTTAATGAATATAAAGTGTAAATCATATTAGCTCTATTCATGTATAATATTTTAGAATTAAACGCTAAGACTCTCGATCAGTTGAAAGCGATAGCCTCCGAAATGGGTATTCAGAAAATCGACGGGACCGAAAAGGAAGATCTTGTCTATAAGATACTCGATCAACAGGCCATCGATATGGCCAGCAAGGCGGCGGCTAATCCGGCTCCCAAGAAGAGAGGACCTAAACCTAAAAAGAACAAAGAGAAAGCGGCTCCCGAGAAGAGTAAGGAAGCCGATGATAAATCGAATGCGACCCCGGCGGTTGCTCCTGCTGCGGAATCGAGCGAAGCCAGTGAGCCGAAGAAAAGAGGTCGTAAGAAGAAGACCGAGGCCAAGGCCGATGACTCGCAGGAGTCGGAGAAGGCTGCAACCTCGACCGATGTCTCTGAGGTGAAAGAGATTTCGACCATTATCGAAGAGACCGGATTGGCTTCTCACCCGGCGTTGAAGGAGCCGGTTGCCGAACTGTTCGGGCATCTGAAAGAGAGTGCGGCTCAGACCACGGAACAAGGAGCTACGGTATCTAAGTCTGCCGATACTCCTGCCCAGCCCAATAATAATCAGGGTGGACAGGCCAAACAACGCAAACGCATTCAGAAAAAGGCTATTCCGGTTGAGACAATCGGTGAGACTCAGAATCTGCAGCCGGCACTTCCTTTGACCGATGCACCTGCCGTATCGCAGGGCTCAGCCGATGCCAAGCCGACCGAGAATCAGACGCAGACCCCGCCACAACAGCCGCAATCTGTTCAGGCACAACCCGCTCAATCGCAGCCGCACCAGCAACACTCACAGCAAAATCTGCCCCCGCTGCAACCCTCGTCTTTGCAAACTTTCTTCCCGCATAGCGAGAAGCAGCGCTTCGTCCCGCGGGGACAACGGGTGTTCGTTCCGCAAAACCGCAACAACAATAACAATGGTCAAAACCCGTCCCAGCAGCCGGCTCCCGAGCCGAAGCCGGTCGAGAAACCCTACGATTTCGACGGCATTCTCACCGGGGTGGGGGTGTTGGAGATGATGCCCGACGGATATGGATTCCTCCGCTCGTCGGATTACAACTATCTCACGTCGCCCGACGATGTTTATGTGTCGCAGTCGCAAATCAAACTGTTTGGCTTGAAAACGGGTGATGTCGTAGAGGGACCCATTCGTCCGCCGCGTGAAGGTGAAAAATATTTCCCGTTGGTAAAGGTGGACAAAATCAATGGCCGTACCCCCGAATATGTTCGTGACCGGGTCCCCTTCGATCATTTGACTCCACTTTTCCCTGATGAGAAATTCGACCTGACCAGTGGAAAATATTGTAACCTGTCGACCCGGGTAGTCGATATGTTCTCGCCTATCGGCAAGGGACAACGCGGATTGATTGTGGCTCCCCCGAAAACCGGTAAGACTGTGCTGTTGAAAGATATAGCCAATGCCATCTCGGAGAATCACCCCGAGGTGTATATGATAATCCTGTTGATTGACGAACGCCCCGAGGAGGTTACCGACATGGCCCGCAGCGTGAAGGCCGAGGTTATCTCGTCGACCTTCGACGAACCGGCCGAACGCCACGTCAAGGTAGCCAGCATCGTGTTGGAAAAGGCAAAACGTATGGTCGAGTGCGGTCACGATGTGGTGATTCTGCTCGACTCCATCACCCGCTTGGCAAGAGCCTATAACACGGTATCGCCCGCATCGGGCAAGGTCTTGTCGGGTGGTGTCGATGCCAACGCCCTGCACAAACCCAAACGCTTCTTCGGCGCAGCCCGTAACATCGAGAACGGCGGTAGCCTCACCATCATTGCCACGGCTCTAACCGAGACGGGCTCGAAGATGGACGAAGTGATTTTCGAGGAGTTCAAGGGTACCGGCAACATGGAGTTGCAACTCGACCGCAAGCTCTCCAACAAACGCATCTTCCCGGCAGTCGACATCACGGCATCGAGCACGCGTCGCGACGACCTGCTGTTGCCCAAGGATACCCTCAACCGCATGTGGATATTGCGCCGCTATCTTTCCGACATGAACTCGATTGAGGCGATGGAGTTCATGAGAGACCGTATGGAGCGCACCTCGTCGAACGAGGAGTTGCTGCTGTCGATGAACGACTAAACTGCTTGAAAGAGAGGGTTACCTCTCGAACCGATAAAGACCCTGGGAGCAAAAAAACTCCCGGGGTTCATTTTTATTAAAACAAAGGAGAGTACAACTCCACCGATAAAATAGCTACCTTTGCCACCCGTTAGGAGAATGTGACCTATGAAGATAAACAAGACCAATGCAGCCCGGCTGCTCGACCGGGAGAAAATAGCTTACGAACTGGTTCCGTATGAGGTTGACGAGAATAATCTGGCAGCTACTCACGTAGCCGAACAGTTGGGTGAGGATATTGCCCAGGTGTTCAAGACGCTGGTGTTGCGGGGCGACAAGCACGGGATATTCGTCTGCGTGATTCCGGGCGATAAGGAGGTCGACTTGAAAAAGGCGGCCAAGTTGTCGGGTAACAAGAGTGCCGAGATGATTGCCATGAAGGAGCTGTTGCCTACCACGGGCTATATTCGGGGTGGCTGTTCACCCATTGGCATGAAGAAAAATTATCCCGTTTATATTCAGGAGAGCTGCCTGTCTCACGACCATATCTATGTCAGTGCCGGTCAACGGGGGTTGCAGATCAAGATCGCTCCGGCCGACTTGATTCGTTTCGTCTCGGCTCAGGTAGGCGATATGATTGATTAGGCGCTAGTCTTGGCATTTCCCGTGAGTAACGGTTCAAGGCGCTGGAATTCCTGCTCGAAATTGGGGGTGAAGATTCCCCGACCCAGATTTTGGTGTATTTCGTCGATGGGCCAGTAGCGTCCTTCGTCGATTTCTACGGGGTCGATGGTGATCTCTCCGTCATAGTGAGTGTAGAAGGCGTGGACCATTTCGCGTTCGCGAGCCGATTCGAATATGTAGGTGATGGCCGGTTGCGGGGTGAAGCGGGTGATGCCCAACTCTTCCCGTACCTCCCGGGCGAGAGCCTCTTCGATGCTTTCGCCATAGTCGACGTGGCCGCCTACGGCCGTATCCCATTTGCCCGGTTGTATGTCTTTGCTCATCGAGCGCTTCTGTAAATAGAGGTCACCCTGCCGGTTGAGAATGTGCAGGTGAACAACCGGGTGCAGCAGTTTGGAACCGTTGTGGCACTCCTGTCGGGTAGCTTTACCGATTACGTTTCCCTTTTCGTCGATTAACGGGAACCATTCTTCGTTACTCATTCTGGTTTGTATTGGAGTGGGGTGTGTAGTTTTGAATGCGTTGGCGCAAGGTCGCTTCGTCGAGCGGAATGCCCGGCTGGTCGAATGGCAGCCGGAAGGTACAGCCTTCGCGCCACCGGCTGCAACCGTAGGCCGTTTTCCCCTGAATCACCTCGCCGCTATGGCATAGCGGGCATACGAGCGGTTGTTTTTCGGTCGGGGGCGGGGTGGGGGCGTCCGAAGCCTCAGCCGTCGGTGTGCTGTCGGCGTTTTTTGCCGCCTTCTTTTTGCGGGGCCTGGTTGCAGTCGCCGGTTTGGCTGCTTTCTTTTTGGGCGCTTCGGGTTGGGGCTCGGCGGCCGTAATGCGGCCCGAGTTATCGCTGAGTACATGGAGCACAATCTCGCTTACCATCTTTTTCAGCTCTTCCAGAAAATCGGCAGCCCGATATTCGTTTCGTTCTATTTTGCGCAATTTGTTTTCCCAGATACCGGTCAACTCGGCCGATTTGAGCAATTCGTCGCGAATCGTCCCGATGAGTTCTATGCCGGTTTGGGTTGCTATGAGGTTCTTCCGTTCCTTGCGGATATAGTGCCGTTTGAACAGTGTCTCGATGATGGCCGCCCGGGTCGAAGGCCGTCCGATACCGTTCTCTTTGAGGGCATCGCGAAGCTCCTCGTCATCGACCATCTTTCCGGCCGTCTCCATGGCTCGCAGTAGGGTTGCCTCGGTATAGGGCTTGGGCGGTTGTGTCCATTTTTCGGCCAATGCCGGAGTGTGAGGCCCCGATTCACCCTGGGTAAAGGCGGGCAAGGTGTTTTCACTCTCATCGTTGTTTTCCTCTTCTTTGCCGAAGACGGTGCGCCATCCCGGCGACAGAATCTGTTTGCCGGTGGCCTTGAACTCGATTTGGTTGACATCGCCCATCACGGTTGTGTTGGCTATAAGACAATCGGGGTAGAATGCCGCTATGAAGCGGCGGGCCACCAGGTCGTAGACCTTGCGCTCCTCGGCGGTGAGGTTGACCGCCTTGACGTTGGTGGGAATGATGGCGTGGTGGTCGGTCACCTTGGAGTTGTCGAAAACTTTTTTGCTCTTGGGTATCTTGCCGGTTTTGAAAGGGGCGGTCAACGACTGGTAATCGGTGAGCGCCGCGAGGATACCCGGCACTTTGGGATAGATGTCGTCGCTCAGGAAGGTGGTGTCGACACGCGGGTAGGTGGTGACCTTCTTCTCGTAGAGCGACTGTATGATTTTCAGGGTGTTCTCGGCCGAATAGGAGAATTTCTTGTTGCATTCGACCTGCAAGCTGGTGAGGTCGAATAGCCGGGGCGGAGCCTCTTTCCCTTGTTTGGTAGTGACATCGGTCACGGTGAAGGGGAAGCCTTCGATTTTTTGCAGGAACTCTTTTCCTTCCTCTTCGGTTTGGAACCGGCCTTTGGTGACTGAGAAGGTGGTGTCGCGATAGACCGTCTTTAATTCCCAGTAGGGTTGGGGTACGAAATGTTCTATTTCGAGCTGCCGGTTTACAATCAAGGCCAGGGTAGGGGTTTGTACCCGACCGATGGAGAGGACCTGCCGGTTTTGCCCATATTTGAGGGTGTAGAGCCGGGTGGCGTTCATACCCAGCAGCCAGTCGCCGATGGCTCTCGACAGCCCGGCATAGTAGAGCGAATCGAACTCCGATTGCGATTTAAGATTCTGAAATCCTTCCCGAATCGACTCTTCGGTCAACGACGAAATCCACAGGCGGTAGACCGGGCATTTGCAAGCCGCCTTCTGCATTACCCACCGTTGAATGAGCTCTCCCTCCTGACCGGCATCGCCGCAGTTGATGACGGCGTCGGCCTTGGCCATGAGCGACTCGATAATCCCGAACTGTTTTTCGATCCCTCGGTCCGCAATCAGCTTGATGCCGAACCGGGGGGGTATCATGGGCAGGGAACGTAGGGTCCACTGTTTCCACAGGTCGGTATATTCGTGCGGCTCCTTCAAGGTACACAAGTGGCCGAAAGTCCAGGTCACCTGGTATCCGTTGCCTTCGTAATAGCCGTCGTGTCGGCTCTTGGCGCCTACGATTTCGGCAATCTCTTTGGCTACACTGGGTTTTTCGGCAACACATACTTTCATGATGACATTCGGCTTTCGTTTTTTTACGAGTGCAAAGGTACACTTTTATTTTCATTTGGCCTCGCCTTCGAAAGGGTATACCTTGCTATCTGTGGGGAGCGGCCGAATTGATTTGCTCGATAACTTGTTGCAGCCGAGTGTCGGTGATGGTTTGGGTAAACTCCTCCAACTCTTCCGGCGATAGTGCCCGGTGGAGTTGTTGTATCAGTTTGATAATCCGTCGGGTGTCGAGAAGCTGGCAAGTGAAATCGTCGGAAGGACCAAATAGGAGCCGATAGTTCATCTCCCGTTGCTGTTGCAGACGCTCTTCGCGCATGGCGATTTGTTCTTTTTCGGATTTTTTGTTGAGTTGCTCGATTGTTGCTTGAACATTCTCGGGCGGAATATGGCACTCTCCCAAGGCAAATTTCAGGGTCTCTTTTTCGGAGGGCGAAAGGATAACTCCCCGGTTTTCGAGAGCTTCGATAAACTCGCAACTGTTCCAGATAGGGGGAGGCGACAGACTCTCTCGCTTTTCCAGCAATGCAAGTAGATCGGGGTAATATGTCGAGGCGGTCGACAACGGATTGTCTAACGGGGTAAGTATAGCGAACGGGGTGTATAAATTTCTGTTTTTAATATATTCGTAATCTTCTTCAATGTCTTTAATTTGATTATATACAAGCAGATGAGAAATAAATAAGTAGTAATCATTTAGAACGGAGAGGGCATATGACTTACGGGATAGCTTCCCGTTGAGGTAGTCGTGTTTCAGCTGTTGAAGTTTTACTTGAAATTTATCAATCTCGGATTGTTGATACAGCCTTGGGGAGAGCGAGTTGAAGGCCTTGATCCACGCTTCTGTCTCCGTGCTGTTTTTCAGGCGGATTTGCCGTAATTCTTCATTGATGCAGGCATTTCGTCCTCGATAAATCAAATGGACGCAGTTTTGTTCTATTTCACCGATATGCTGATAGGGGGCAAACAGTTCGTCGAGGGGGACCTCTATATAGAGAGAGTCGGCAGGCTCGATATAGAACGACAGGTAGCGGTCGTTGAAAATCACTTTTTGTTGCACGGGGTGGCGCAGTGGTATTGCGACGGCAAAAGAGCCATCGGCGGCAAGAGGTACGACAATCGTGGTGTGTTGCCCGGTGAAGAGATCAGTCAGTTCGATTATCCCCTCGGGCAGATTCAATCGCGGGTGATACCCGATGAGCCGACCGTGTAACCAGGCAGTGTCGGGCTTGAATGTGAGTTTCGGCAGGGGTGTGCAGGGTGTTGGTGGAGTGGGTTGGGAGTATGCTTGTGAAATTCTGGGAACTCGCCGTTTCGTAAGCGATACCCCGATAATCCGGATTTCGTGCGGGCCTCGATTCCCCGTCAAGTCAAACTCTTCGAGCGACGACGGCAAGCCGGGAAAGTCCATCTCGACCGACAGGGTGCTGTCGCTTTCAAACTGGAAGATGCGGTTGAAATCGACTCCGTCAATATCCTGTGCCCGACTTATCGTGTGGCCCAGGCTGTCCTGTATCACCCAGTCGTCGTGCAGGGTGAGAGTGGTGTGGGGGAGTTGTTTCAGGGTGATGTACAGGCGACACAGGGTATCGCGCAATAGAATGCTGTCGACCGTCATTACCGGTGTGCTGCGGGCTATCCATGCTGGATTTGCTATCGTTCTTTCGGCATGAAGCGGCAGTGCGACGAGCGAGAGGAGGAGTAATAAAAAGGCTCTCATCTGAGTATTCGATATAGTGAATAAACAGCTGAGAGCCTCGATGTGTTCAATGGGAGTGGCTATTATTTACAGCCCTTTTTTCTTGGCTTCGTCCCAAATGGCGTCCATCTCGGCAAGAGTCATATCTTTGAGATTGCGACCCTTTTGCAAAGTTTCGTGTTCGAGGTAGTTGAAGCGGCGGATAAATTTCTGGTTGGTATGCTCCAAGGCATTCTCGGGATTGATGCCGTAGAGTCGGGCGGCATTGATGAGGCTGAAAAAGAGGTCGCCGAACTCACTCTCCATATTCTCGGGATTCATATGGTCGATTTCGGCTTTCAGTTCGTCGAACTCTTCGTGAACCTTGTCCCAAACCTGCGATTTTTCTTCCCAGTCGAATCCTACGTTGCGAGCCTTGTCCTGTATGCGGTAGGCTTTGATTAGGGCAGGGAGGGCTGAGGGCACCCCTTCGAGTACCGTTTTGTTGCCCCCTTTCTCTTTCAATTTCAACTGTTCCCAGTTCTGTTCTACCTCTTTTGAGCCATCGACGTGGGTCGTGCCGAATACGTGGGGGTGACGGTAAACCAGTTTGTCGCAAAGGGCGTTGCACACGTCGGCGATGTCGAAGGTGCCATTCTCTTCGCCAATCTTGGCGTAGAATGCAATGTGCAGCAGCACGTCGCCCAGCTCTTTCTTGGTCGCCTCGTTGTCGTGGCGAATGAGGGCATCGCACAGTTCATAGGTCTCTTCTATGGTATTGGGACGCAGGCTTTCGTTGGTCTGTTTGTGGTCCCAGGGGCATTTCTCGCGCAGAATGTCGAGTATGTCGATCAGTCGACCGAATGCTTCGGTCTTTTCTTCTTTGGTGTGTGACATGATTATTTATTGAATTCTTTAAGTCCTTTATGTAAGAATCGGATAAACCGGGGTATGCTCTCGTTGTATCCGTAAGGTGCAACCAGCGGTTCTCCCTCGCCATTGATGATGACGTAGTAGGGTTGGGCATTAGCTCCGAATTTATAGCGTTGCAGGAAGCTCCACTTTTCGCCGACGGTAGTCAATTTGATCGACTTGCCGTTTTCTTCTACGGTGATAGGGGTCCTGAGTTTTTCCTTGTCATCGACCATCAGGGTAATGAGAACATATTTCTCTTCGAGCATCTTTTTCACAATGGGGTCGGTCCATACCGTAGCCTCCATTTTGCGGCAGTTCACGCAGCCATATCCCGAGAAATCAATCAGTACAGGTTTGTTATGCTTGCGGGCATAAGCCAATCCTCGGTTATAATCGTGGAAAGCCGCATGCACCTCCTGGTCGTACAGGTTGAAATCCTGGGTGTATAGCGGCGGAGCAAATGCGCTGATGGCTTTCAGAGGAGCACCCCATAAGCCGGGAATCATGTAGACCGAGAACGACAGCGATACAATGGCCAGGAAGAGGCGGGGTACCGAAACATGTTTCACTGGTGAGTCGTGAGCGAAGCTGATTTTGCCCAGCAGATAGAATCCCAATAGAGCGAAGATGACAATCCAGAGTACCAGGAAGGTCTCGCGGTCGAGAATATGCCAGCCATAGGCCAGGTCGGCCACCGAGAGGAATTTGAGCGAAAGGGCCAGTTCGAGGAAACCCAGTACCACTTTGACCATATTGAGCCAGCCTCCCGATTTGGGCAATTGCTTCATCAACGAGGGGAACATGGCAAACAGGGCGAACGGTATGGCCAGGGCAATGGCAAAACCACCCATGCCCACAGCGGGGGCCAACTTGCCACCCCACGACGCCGCCTCGACCAGAAGGGTGCCGATAATGGGACCCGTGCAGGAGAAGGATACCAGTACCAGGGTAAAGGCCATGAAGAAGATGGCGAGGATACCGGTAGCTGTGTCGGCCTTACGGTCGAGTTTGTTGCTCCACGAGGCCGGCAGCGTAATCTCGAAAGCCCCGAAGAAGGAGACGGCAAACAACACCAGCAACGCAAAGAAGAGTATGTTGAAGATGGCGTTGGTGGCCAGGTCGTTCAAGGCACTGGCTCCGAAGAGCAGGGTAATGAGCAGCCCCACGCCTACGTAGATGACAATGATGGAAAGTCCGTAGAGAATAGCTTCGCCGATAGCCTTGCGGCGGCTTTGTTGCTTTTTGAGGAAGAAGCTCACCGTGAGCGGAATCATGGGCCATACACAGGGAGTGAGCAAGGCCAGCAGACCGCCTACGAAGCCCGACAGGAAGATAAACCACAGGGAATTGGAGTGGGTTATTCCATCTCCGTCCATAGCTCGGATTTCGTCTACAACCGGTTGCCAACCCTCCTGTTCGGTAAGCGAGGTGGTAGGCTTGCGGTTGAATTTAATCGGCGTCAAGTCGGGCGTTTTAGCCTCTTCGGCCTTCTTCTCCCCAAATGAAAATTCATATTTGGTCGGGGGGAGACAAGTCACGTCGTTACAAGCCTGATAGGTAATGTATCCGGTGATTTTGAAATCGTCGGGATTTTCGAGCGAAAGAGCTTGCTTGAAATCGATCTTGTCATTATACCAACCCAACTTCATGTCGAACAGCGAACTGTACTCTTCGTGAGGACGTTGGGTGGCAGTTACTTCGCCTTTCAACGACACGTTCGACAATTCATCAAACGAGAACGACGTGGGAATAGGTCCTCCCGAAGGTATGTCGGTTGCATACAGGTGCCACCCCTTTTCGATGAGGGCGTGAAAAACGATTTCTCTCTCTTGCCCTTCGCCTTGCAGGGAGACTTTCCATTTGACAGGTTCCAAAATCTGTGCAGGAAGCCCGATGCAGAGGAGCAGGCCAAGAATCGATAAAAGGAATCTTTTTTGCATAACAATTCTTAATTTATAATGAGGACAAAGATAATGTATATCTCTCAAACGAAAAACCGATTGGCCGATATGATTTGGGTAATAATAGATAAAATATGTAGATGAACAAAAATAGTGTTCGCTATATGGATAATAATTTTTACCTTTGTCCTTGATTGTGAAGACAGCTCAGTCCGTGAAATTTAAGCTCCGGAAGGGGGGATACGCATGTTTTTACGTTATCTTTGTACAGCAAACGAAAATAGAAACCTGAAATAGCGATAGATGATCAACAAGATAATTGCGGAAGAGAAGATACAGCAAGTCCGTAAACTCCTGGAAAAGAAAGAAAAAATAGTTATTACCTGCCATGTCTCTCCCGATGGCGATGCCGTGGGTTCATCGTTGGGTCTGTACCATTTTCTTGATGGACTGGGCAAGGAGGTCAACGTAGTGGTGCCCGATTTGCTACCCAAAAACCTGCTCTTCCTCAAAGGGACGAAAGAGATAGTTGTCTATACCCGCTATCCCGAGTTTGCCGAGAAGCTGATTTCGGAGGCCGAGCTCATCTTCTGTCTCGACTTCAACGCCCTCAGCCGCATAGACCGGTTGCAAAAGGCTGTCTCTCTCTCCGAGGCGAAGAAGGTGCTCATCGACCATCATCTCAATCCCGAAGAGTTTTGCGACATCATCATTTCGCACCCCGAGGTGGCCTCGACCAGCGAACTGATATTCCGCTTGATTTGCCGCATGGGCATGTTCGACCGCATGCCGCTCTATTCGGCCGAAGCCATCTACACGGGCATGATGACCGATACCGGCAACTTTACCTACAACTCGAATACTCCCGAGATTTACTATATCATTGCCGAACTGGTGAAATTGGGCATCAACAAGGACCGCATTTATGCGATGGTCTACAATACCAACTCGGTCGACAAAGTGCGTCTGAACGGATATGCCGTGAGTGAAAAGATGGAGATTTTCCCCGAACATAAGGCGGCCCTTATCTCACTCACCCGTGAGGAGTTGAAACGGTATGACTATCACAAAGGCGATAGCGAAGGGCTGGTGAATGTGCCGCTGGGTATCGAGGGGATACGCTTCTCGACCTTCTTGCGGGAAGACAAAGAGTACATCAAAGTGTCGATGCGCTCCAAAGGCTCTTTCCCGGTCAACAAGGTGGCAGCCGAGCACTTCAACGGAGGGGGTCACCTGAATGCTGCCGGCGGTGAATTTCACGGTACGATGGAGGAGGCGCAGAAACTGTTGCGCAGCATATTGCCGCTTTATGACAAATATATGGTAAAAGATAAGGATTAACAGATTGATCAATATGAATAAGTTAGCACGAATTTTTTTGTTTTTGACGGCAGCCCTGTTTTTACTGTCGTCGTGTAACGACGGTAAGTCCTATGCCGATTTGTTGAAGGAGGAAGATAGAGCCGTGAAAGCATTTCTGGCCAATAAAATAGTTATCAACGAGATTCCGGCCGATTCGGTGTTTATCACGCTGCAAGATGTTCCCGACAACGACACGTTGGCCGTGCCCTATTACAAGCTCGACAGCGACGGCAATGTCTACATGCAGGTACTCGAAGCCGGTGATTTGGACGATTGCTTTGAAAAGGGCGACGATGTCAATCTGCGCTTCCTGCGGTATGATTTGAAGGCTTTGGTCAACGGCGAGAACCCTACCCCCATGGGGAATGCCAACAGCCCTATTGATTATGTTACGATTCGCTTTGGTGAGACTACTTTGTCGTCGACCACCCAGTACGGTACGGGGATACAGTATCCCATGTATTTCTTGGGCAACGAGTGTCATGTAAATCTGCTCATACGGGCGAAAGCCGGGTTTACGTCCGAGACCTCGACCGTAATGCCCTATTTGTACAACATCAGATATTTCAAGACTAAATAAACTGTTTTCTATTAAAAACATATCACATGTCTCTCATTAAATCTATTTCAGGTATTCGAGGTACTATCGGTGGAAAAGTGGGTGAGGGCCTCAATCCGCTCGATATTGTCAAGTTTACGGCAGCGTATGCTACCTTTATTCGTAAAAATTCGCCGGTCAAGACCAACAAGATTGTGGTGGGACGCGATGCCCGCATCTCTGGCGAAATGGTGAAACATACCGTAATCGGAACCCTCATGGGTATGGGATTCGATGTGGTGAATATAGGATTGGCTACAACCCCGACCACCGAAATTGCCGTGACCCAGGAGCATGCTTGTGGCGGAATCATATTGACTGCCAGTCACAATCCCAAGCAATGGAATGCCTTGAAACTGTTGAATGAGAAAGGCGAATTTCTGAATGCTGCCGAAGGACAGGAGGTTCTGCGCATTGCCGAAGCAGAAGCCTTCGAGTTTGCCGAGGTCGATGCATTGGGCCATCTGTATGAAAACAATACTTATGCCCAGAAACACATCGAGAGCGTGTTGGCTTTGGATTTGGTCGATGTCGAGGCTATTCGGGCGGCTCACTTTACGGTAGCCGTCGACTGTGTCAACTCGGTGGGAGGCATTGTTATCCCCGACTTGTTGAAGGCGTTGGGAGTAGAGAATATTATCAAACTCAACTGTACTCCCGACGGAAATTTTCCGCACAATCCCGAGCCGCTGCCCGAGAATCTCACCCAGATTGCCGGTGTGATGAAAGAGGGGCGTTCCGATGTGGGTTTCGTGGTCGATCCCGATGTTGACCGACTCGCCATCGTCTGTGAAAACGGCGATATGTTTGTCGAGGAATATACGTTGGTGGCCGTGGCCGATTATGTGTTGAAGCACACGCCCGGGAATACGGTTTCCAACCTCAGCTCGTCGAGAGCGCTTCGCGACGTGACTCGCTCGTATGGGCAGCAGTATCATGCCGCTGCCGTGGGCGAGGTGAATGTGGTGACGATGATGAAGCAGACCCATGCCGTTATCGGTGGCGAAGGCAACGGCGGGGTCATC
>JFBN01307290.1_pt1 | contig 51368 bp, 43 predicted proteins | sample 768741 | NCBI WGS metagenome assembly JFBN01 (sample SAMN01983846, study PRJNA193217) | chicken gut metagenome | biome: terrestrial biome; isolation source: ceca of Broiler chicken | host: Gallus gallus | place: United Kingdom: England | collected 2010-09-07
TTCGGCAACTTTTCTTTGTGCCAGCAAAGAAAAATTGCCTGGCATAATATAGAAATAAATTACTAAATGTTTATCTTTAACATATATTATGCCAAACGGTAGTTTCTTTAATTCAAGTTCTTTAGAAAGCAAAGAACTCGATAAATAGAAATTTTATATCCGTTGCAAAATATAAATTTCACTGTAAAAATCACCTTCTATTTTCGGCACGGTCAAGCCCGCATACATAAGTTCGCTTCCGCTGAAGATTTTATCCTGCCCATTTAATCGGTACAGTGCATTTTCCTTCAAACCTTTCAATTTCAAAACGGGATTTGTATATATCGGTTCTGCTAAAATCTGATAATAGCAGCATACGATTTTCGTTTCATCCTCCGATACAAAGCACCAGCTGACCGTATTCCTTTCAAAAGGATTTTCCATTCTGTAAAAAGTTCCCTTCTGCGTAATCTCTCTAATATTTTTATACCAGCTTATCTGCCGTTTTATTTCAGCCTTTTCCGCCTCATCAAGTTTGTTTAAATCCAGTTCGTAACCTAAATTGCCTGCCATTGCTACGGCAAAGCGCATGTTCAGCGAAGTAATTCGACCTACCTGATGATTTGGTACGATTGACACATGCGAGCCCATCGTAATCGGCGGAAACAGCATACTCGTACCGTACTGTATTTTCAATCGGCAAACAGCATCCGTGTTATCACTCGCCCAGGTCTGCGGCATGTAATGCAGCATTCCCGCATCATATCTGCCACCGCCGCTTGAACAGCTTTCAAACAACACATTCGGAAAATTCTGCGTCAAAGTTTCCATAATATAATACAGACCAAGCACATATCTATGCGACAATTCCTTCTGCTGCTTATCGTCTAAATACGCTGAACCTAAATCGGTCAAATGCCTGTTCATATCCCATTTTACATACGAAACATTTACACTGTGCAAAATATCAGACAGTCTGTCAATAACATATTGGCACACTTGAGGATTTGACAAATCCAGCACGTATTGGTAACGGCTCAGTATCGGTTTGTAATTCTGACTTCTGATTATCCAATCCGGATGATTTCTATACAGTTCACTTCCGGCCGACACCATTTCCGGTTCAAACCAGATACCGAAAGCAATCCCTTCATTATTAAGTTTCTCCGCCAAAGATTTCAAACCGTGCGGGAATTTTTCCCTATCCTCCAGCCAGTCGCCCAGACCTTGTGTATCTGTACAGCGGTTTTTAAACCAGCCGTCATCCAGAACAAAAAGTTCAATCCCCAATTCTTTAGCCTGCCGTGCCAAGTTCAGACATTTTGCCTCGTCAACATCAAACTGATATGCTTCCCAGCTGTTTAACAAAACGGGACGCAGTGCTTCCTTATATTTTCCGCGGCAAAGCTGATGTCTGTATAAACCGTGAAAAATCTGCGACATGCCGTTCAGCCCTTTATCACTGTAGACCAGCACACTCTCCGGCGAAACGAATTTTTCCCCGCTCGACAAATGCCAGCCAAACGTCGTTGAATTCATGCCGATTTGCATACGGGTCGTTTTATACTGCCCTACCTGTACACTTGCCTGAAAATCACCGCTGTAAATAAAATTCGCTGCCCAGACATTTCCTCTGTCCTCATTTGCGTCCTTTTCCATAAGAGCGACAAACGGCGTCGCCTGCGGACTGCTCGTTCCCCGTATGCTTTCCATAACGATACTGTCGCTACATAGAGCCCGGCGGTTTATGTTCTTTTCATTCAAATGAGCACCCGACAGCGTCATTACATCATAATCACCACCGGCAAAATCAAGGCTGAAACTCATTAAACGGTCAATATAAATATCAGCTTCGCCCTGATTTACAATTTCTGCATGGCGGCAAACGACATCGTATTTGGCCAAAATCGTATAATACAAATAAATACTAGCCTGCATTATTGTATCCTTCAATACAATGCGCAGCGTTTTAGCTTCATCTGTATTTTCTGCATATACGGACGGTAGTCCCGCCAATTTTTCCTTTCCGTCAATAATGGAAAAACCTCTGTAATAGAAACGGCTGACACGTTTGCCGTCTTTCGTTTGAATTATATATGCCGGATTTCTGAAATCGCCCTGATTGAAATCCGGATACTCTGCCAAAAGCGTATCCAGTGAAAACGTTCTGTCGCTTTCTACAGGATTAGAACAGAAACCTCTGTCATAAAATAACGGTGCATTGCTGCCGTTGTACGATTTTATATATTTACCGAAATAAGCATGTCTTAAATAACGATTTTTTTCAATACCTAAAATATAGCTGATACTCCCGTTTGACAGCATAAATAATTGTTGTTTTTCATCGTATTTTATCTCCAGCATGAAAACCACTCCTTATATTTTGTTTCCATTATTATTGTAGTTTATCTGCACCTGCATTAAAATGATAATAATCCGTTCTTTACTGTAAAATATTGTTATTTTAATCCGCATTTTCAAATTTTCTTAAGCGAAAGGTGGACTTTTTATGCTGAAAGATTATCCTTATACCGCTATAAAATACCAATTCTTTTCCGACTTGCCCTTGATAACTTTAGTAGGTATCGGTCTGCAAGATATTACTGACCACGCTTATTCATGGCACAACCTTCACCGGCGCGATAAACACTGTCTGCTTCAATACTGTATCAGCGGCCAGGGCGCATTGACGGTAAACAACTCCACATACACCGTATCTAAAGGCAAAGCTTTTCTTATTAACATTCCCGGCAATTCACACTACTATCTGCCGCAAAACTCCTCCCGCTGGAAATTCATATATCTGGAATTTTCCGCCGAAACCCTGCCCCTGCTCTGCAAAATTCACAATAGACTGGGTCCTGTTATCTACTTGGAAAAAGAAACTGAACTGATACAGCAGATATCGTCATTTTATGAACACGCCCTCAATAATACACTGAATTCGTTATTTCTGAATACAAAACTTGCCTATAATTTCTGGATGGATTTACTGAATTACAGCCTTGCCTATTCCGCTGAAAATTCCGCTAAAATAGATATTGCCAAACAGTATATCAAGCATAATTACCGGAAAAGCACATTAAATATCGATATGCTTGCCGACGAAACGGGCTATTCCAAATATCATCTGTGCAAAAAATTTCATAAACAGTTCGGCATTTCACCCATGAAATACCTTCAGCAGATGCGAATATCCGTCGCCTGTAAATTATTGATAAACAAGCCGGATTTCACCGTAAAAAAAATCGCTGCAGAAGTCGGGTTCAATGACAGCGACTATTTCTGCAAAGTCTTCAAACTGTTGAAAGGCACTACACCGAACACATTTCGCAAACAATCGGCCTACTATAACAGCCTACAGATAATTTATGAAAAACCGCAGAAAAATTAAACACAAAAAACGGCACCGAAAAAATCGCGTGCCGCTTTATTTTATTTACTGAAAGTATATGTTGTTGTCGTATGCGTTTCCTGACCGGCTTTAAGCACTGGAGAGTCAAATTTATCACAGTTTACAGCATTCGGAACATACTGTGTTTCCAGACAGAAAGCACCGCGTCTTACATAAATATGACCTTTTTTGCCCGGTTTTCCTTCCAGGAAGTTGGCGGAATAGAACTGTGCTCCCGGCATCGTCGTTGCCGCTTTCAGTACGATACCCGTCTTTTCCGATTTTGCTTCGGCAAAAGTGTACAGACCTTCATGTTTTGGCAAAAGTACCGTATGGTCGTAGCCTGCTGCAATTTCCAGCTGTTTATCTGCTTTTTCGATATCCTGACCGATTTTCTTGCCTTCGCTGAAATCAAACACATCGCCCTTTTCGATTGTACGGATTTCACCTGTAGGAATTAAATTTTCATTAATCGGCACCATTGCCGGACAGTTAAGTTTCAAAATCTGGTCGTAAACAGTGCCTTCACCTTCGCCATCCAGATTGAAATAACTGTGGTTAGTCAGATTAACGACCGTGTCCGCATCAGTTTTTGCCTTATAATCAATTCTCAGGCAGGCATCATCATCAAAGCTGTACGTAACTTCAACATCGAGATTGCCCGGATAATTTGCTTCACCGTCCGGCGAAGTGCGGCGAAGCGATACGCTGTTTTCACCAATCGTAAAATCGCTGTACACTTTCGTATTGAAGCCTTCACTGCCGCCGTGCAAATGGTTCGGTCCGTTATTAACTTCCAGCTGATACTCTTTGCCGTTTAAGGCAAATTTACCGTCAGCGATACGGTTGCCGCAACGGCCGATAAATGCGCCGTAGAAGAAATTGCCGTTTTCATATCCAGCCAAATCATCGTAGCCCAAAACGACATCATGCAGATTTCCGTCTTTGCCTTCAACAACGACTGCCTGAATTATGCAGCCGTAATTAATGATATTTACGTATTCGCCTTTGCTGTTTTCCAGTTTAAATTTGTAAACCTGTTCGCCTTTCGAAGTTACACCAAAATCACTTTTCGTTACTGTCATTTTATTTACTTCCTTTGTATAAATTTTATTCTATTCAACATGCCGACATGCTGCCGTAGTATCGCGCAAAACGAGTGTATTCTGCAATACGACCTGACGGCTCGTCTTATTTTCGTTGGCAATTTTTTCCATGAGCAGACTGGCAGCCGTCCAGCCTAAAGTCATCATGTTCTGGTCCATTGTCGTAAGTTTCGGTTCTATGAAATTACTGAGCAAAATATTATCAAAACCCATTACGGACATATCCTGCGGCACTTTAATACCCAGACGGTGACAGCCGTTTACCGCCCCGATGCCCATCAAATCATTGCAGCTGAATATCGCCGTAATCTCTTTCTTTTCTTGCAAGGTCTCGACAACTTTCTCCGCCGTCAATTCCACAGTTTCTATACTGTTGCCTGCACCGATATTTAAAATATAGTCTTCCCTAAAATTGTGCATTTTCTTCATTATTTCTTCATAGGCATTCTGCTTAAATTCATACGAGTCGCTTCTGTCCCCGCGAATAAAGCAGATATTTTTATGCCCCAGAGAAATCAGATATTCCAATGCTATTTTCGTACCTATCTGCTCGTCATTGTTCACATATGAAATTGCCGGTCTTTTGACGTATGAATTTATAAATACCATCGGCATACGCTCTGCTATCTGGTCAAAAAAATCACTGGCCACTTTTTCCGTATTCGGACTGATATTGATTATGCCTGAAACATTGCGCATCAAAAGTTCATTCATACATCTTTTTTCACTGATAGGATTATCCTTTGTGTAAGTGAGCAGCAGAGAATAGCCGCTGCTTGCCGTAAAACTTTCAATACCGTTTACTACTTCTGCAAAGAAAGTATTGAACAGACTGGGTACAATTATACCTATTATCGAAGAACGCTGCGTATTCAGTTCCCGAGCCTGAATGTTCGGTATATACTTTAAATCCCTGATTGCTTCGAGAACCTTGCGGCGTGTAGAGTCTTTTACCGGATAATTTCCATTTACTACGCGCGAAACTGTAGCCACCGAAACCTGAGCCTTTTTTGCCACATCAATTATCGTTGTTGATTTCATTTTCCTCAAATCCTTGCTTTAAATATCTCTCCAAAATATACTGCTTCGTTTAAATCATCGAATGGTGATGTATCAACGGCACATACTAGCCATTATAATCATTTTTAACCAATATAGCTACAGTTATTTTATTTCATTATTTTCAGTTTATTTTAAGTCAAATATACGCCATCTATAAATCACTATAGATGGCATATACTTTATTCCAGATTTTTTCTCTGCGAAATTACAAAGTCTTAACGAATTTGTTGAATGCTTCAATACCCTGAATATTGCGTTTGAATACACCGGCATGTAAAAGTACTACCATGAAGATTTTACCGACTTCAAATTTAAGCATGTCTTCAACTTCATCCGCTTTGATATCCTGATATTTTTCACGCAGCTGTTTATACCAGTCAGCATGTTTTGCTACCTGTTCATCATCGCTGATATCTTCTTTTCCGGCAATGAAGTAATCTTTCACTTTGGCCAATTCGTCTTTCAGGCGGGCTGGCAACACAGCAAGACCCATAACTTCAATCAAGCCGATATTTTCTTTTTTAATATGATGCACTTCATCATGCGGATGGAAAATACCGAGCGGATATTCTTCCGTCGTACGGTTGTTGCGCAAAACGAGGTCAAGTTCATATTTGCCGTCGCGAATACGGGCAATCGGCGTAATCGTATTATGCGGCTGTCCGTCGCTTTCTGCCAGAATATCTACAGACGCATCCGAATAACCTCTCCATGCATCCAGAACATGTACGGCAAAATCGATTAAATCTTGTTTATTGGAGCTGGCTGCACGGATTACGGACATCGGCCATTTTACTCTGCCTACACAAACATTTTCAAAACCTTTAATCGTATACGTTTCTTCCACCGGTGCTTTTTCCATAGCAAATGTATAATGACCGCCCTGATAATGGTCATGCGACAGAATGGAACCGCCGACAATCGGTAAATCTGCATTGGAACCTAAGAAATAATGCGGCAGATAATCAACAAAGTTCAAGAGATTTTCAAACGTTGCACGGCAGATTTTCATCGGTACGTGCTGGCTGTTAAGCAGAATGCAGTGTTCATTATAGTACGTATACGGTGAATACTGCATGAACCACTGATGACCTTCAAAATCCATCGGGATTAAGCGGATGGTCTGACGTGCCGGATGGTTGGCATGACCTGCATAGCCTTCATTTTCACGGCAAAGCAGGCATTTCGGATAAGACGAGGATTTCACCAGTTTGGCTTTGGCAATATCTCTCGGGTCTTTTTCCGGTTTGGACAGATTGATAGTAACGTCCAAATCACCGTATTCAGTTGCTGCTTTCCAGATGATATTCTTGTCAATACGGTCTTTGCGAATATAATTGGAAGCAATGTTTGTTTTATAGAAATAATCCGTTGCCTGTATCGGAGATTTTTCATAAATAGCTCTAAACTTTTTAATTATTTCGGAAGGACGCGGCATTACGCAGTTCATAATACGCGTATCGAACAAATCACGCTGTACTACTGTATCTTCGCACAGTCCTTTTTCTACGGCATAATCGAGCATATTTTCCAAAATATCATGAGCTATCGGCAAGGTTTCGTTGATTTCAACCGGTTCAAATTCATCTACCTGAAGCAAATCAAGCAGTAAATTTGCACTGTAATATTTATCTTCTTCCGCAATAAGTCCTTGCTGCAGGGCAAAATTCAAAAGACGATTTATTTCAAAATTCATATCCATTATCAAATAACCCCTTTTTACATACAACTCAAATGGTGATTAGTCTTCAAATCCGTTCGGATGAGCCTGATGCCAAGTCCAAGCCGTCTTAATGATATCTTCCATGCTCGTATATTTCGGATGCCAGTTGAGTATTTTCTGTGCTTTCTCACTGGAAGCAATCAGTCTAGCCGGGTCGCCCGCACGGCGCTGACCGTATTCGACTTTGATTTTCTGTCCCGTAGCTTTTTCAGCCGCATCAATCATTTCTTTTACAGAGAAGCCTTCGCCCGTACCGAGGTTGAAAATGCTGCTTTCATTGCCTGCGCGCAGATAGTTGAGCGCTTTCATATGAGCATCGGCCAAATCCATTACATGTACATAGTCGCGAATGCACGTTCCGTCTGGAGTAGGGTAGTCCGTACCGAATACAGTGATATGGTCGCGTTTGCCGAGCGGCACCTGCAGAATAATCGGGATAAGGTGAGTTTCCGTCGTATGTGCTTCACCGATATGGCCGTCTTCAATAGCGCCTGCTACATTGAAATAACGCAAGGAAACATATTTAATGCCGTTTGCCATATCCACCCATTTCATCATTTTTTCCATCATACGTTTGGATTCGCCGTATGGGTTGGTAGGATTTGTTTCGTCCGTTTCCAGAATAGGCACGCGTTTCGGTTCGCCGTAAGTTGCAGCTGTAGAAGAGAATACGATTTTCTTAACATCGTATTTAACCATAGCTTCCAGCAGAGTTTCCATACCGCAAGTATTATTATTGAAGTATTTCAACGGAACCTGCATGCTTTCACCAACGAGAGAATTTGCAGCAAAATGAATTACAGCTTCAATTTTATTTTCTGTAAACACTTTATCAAGGTCAGCCACATTGCGGATATCGCCTTCATAGAATTTAGCTTTTTCATGCACAGAAGCACGATGACCTGTTTGCAGATTATCGATTACTACAACATCTTCACCATTACTAATGAGTTCATAAACCATATGAGAGCCGATATAACCTGCTCCGCCACATACCAAAATTGCCATTTTAAATCCTCCTTAATCATTGAATAAATATATATAAAATGAAAAATTAGTAAACGTTTTCTAATTTCATTATACATCAACAAAAAAAATAAAGCAATACTTTTTAAAATTATTTTATTTCTAATATTGTAGACAATTTTCTCATACCCTATTTTCTGGCAAAGCAAGCAAAACCAACATAATTCAAACATATTTTAATCTAAAATAGTATTATATTCAGCAAAAACAAGATTTTTTTCGTATTTCATTATTGACTTTTGTTTATTAATGTTGCATTATGTGTTTTATAAAGATAAATCAAAGCATTCCAACAGTAATTAAGCAAAAGGAGTGTATATATTGTGACACAGAGGAATTATTATCTAGCTATCGACATCGGCGCTTCCAGCGGCCGCCATATTTTAGGCTGGATGGAAAACGGTACCATCCGCCTGGAGGAAATTTACCGCTTCGCCAATGGATTGATAGAAAAGAACGGTCATTTATGCTGGGATATTGACCGTTTATTTTCAGAAATTATTAACGGTTTGAAAAAATGCCGAGAATTAAACAGAATTCCGGCAAGTATCGGTATTGATACATGGGGCGTCGACTTTGTCCTGCTCGATAAAAACGGCAAAATGCTCGGCGACAGTGTTTCCTACCGCGATAAACGCACGGAAAACATGGACGAACAGGTGTATAAAATCATTTCCGAAAAGGATTTATACAGCAGAAACGGCATCCAGAAACTGATTTTCAACACAATTTATCAATTATACACCATAAAACAGACAGAACCGGAAATGCTCAACAACGCCAAACATTTCCTGATGATACCGGAATATCTCAATTTTCTGCTGACAGGACAAATCAAAAACGAATACACAAATTCCACAACAACACAGCTTGTTAATGCCAACACGCAGGACTGGGATTATGAACTGATGGAAATGCTCGGCATTCCTACGGAAATCTTCGGCAAAATCTATATGCCAAAAACAGTGGTAGGCAAATTGACTGATGAAATAGCCAAAACGGTCGGCTTTAATACGGAAGTAATCCTGCCGCCGACGCATGATACGGCATCTGCGGTGCTCGCCGTTCCGACAAATGATTACAACGCGATTTATTTAAGCTTCGGCACCTGGTCGCTCATGGGTATCGAACGCATGATACCGGACTGCACGGAACTGAGCCGCCAGCACAATTTCACAAACGAAGGCGGCTACCATTACCGCTACCGTTATCTGAAAAACATCATGGGTATGTGGATGATGCAGTGTGTGCGTAAAGAGTTTCGCCATAAATACAGTTTCCATGAATTATTCACTTTGGCGGACATCGCCAAATACTTCCCTTCTGTTATCGATGTAAACGACGAATCATTCTTAGCCCCTGAAAGCATGATTGCCGCTGTACAGGACTACTGCAAAAAAACAGACCAGGAAATCCCTCAGACAGAAGGCGAAATTCTTTACTGCATTTATAACAGTCTGGCAAAATACTATGCCAAAGTCGTCAAGGAAATTGAAGAAGTTACACGCCGGGAATATAAACGCATTCACATTATCGGCGGCGGCTGTCAGGATGTATTCTTAAACCGCCTGACGGCAAAATACACCGGCAAGGATATCTACGTCGGCCCGATTGAAGCAACGGCTGTCGGCAATATCGTCTGCCAGATGCGCAAAGCCAACGAATTCCCAGATTTAATTGAAGCTAGAAAATGTATTGCCAAATCCTTTGATGTGCATAAAACAGAAATTATCGAAGGCCGTTTTTGGGAATACGCTAACGACTAATAAATAAATTTAAATTTTTAGGAGGAATATACTATGTCCAGATTTGAAGAAGCAAAAGAAAAATACGCCGCATACGGCGTTGATGTTGACAAAGCCCTTGAAAAACTCGGTAAAGTAAGAATTTCCATGCACTGCTGGCAGGGCGACGACGTTTTAGGTTTCGACTCCGACTCCCTGACAGGCGGTATCGCTACAACGGGCAATTATCCAGGCAAAGCCACCACGCCGGAACAGCTCATGGCTGATATCAAAAAAGCCTACTCCTTAATTCCGGGCAAACATAAACTCAACCTGCATGCTTCCTACCGTATCACCGATGAAAAAGTAGACCGCGATAAAATCGAACCGAAACATTTCCAGGCTTGGGTAGATTTTGCTAAAGAAGAAGGCATCGGTCTTGATTTCAATCCGACATTCTTCTCTCATCCTAAAATGGTTGACAACATGACGTTATCCCATCCTGATAAGAATATCCGCCAGTTCTGGATTGACCATGCTAAAGCCTGCCGTAAAATCGCCAACTACTTTGGTGAACAGCTCGGTATCACCGCTCTTGATAATATCTGGATACCGGACGGCACGAAAGATGTTCCGGCTGACCGCATCGGACCGCGTGCCCGCTTGAAAGCAGCGCTTGATGAAATTTTCTCCGTAAAATACGACAAGAAAAATATCGCTGACTCCATCGAAGGCAAAGTTTTCGGTATCGGTGTTGAATCCTATACGGTAGGTTCGCATGAATTCTACATGAACTATGCTGCTAAAAATAATCTGATGTGCCTTCTCGATACGGGTCATTATCATCCGACGGAAGTCGTTTCCGATAAAATCTCCTCCATGCTGCTGTTCAACGACCAGCTTGCTCTCCATGTAAGCCGTCCTGTACGCTGGGACAGCGACCATGTAATCAAACTCGACGACGAACTGCAGGAACTGGCTAAAGAACTTGTCCGCTGCGACGCTCTCGACCGCGTATTCATCGGTCTTGACTTCTTTGACGCCAGCATCAACCGCATCGCTGCCTGGGTTATCGGCATGAGAAATATGCAGAAAGCACTGCTTTTGGGACTGCTCGAACCGCATGCACAGCTCAAGAAAATGCAGGATGAACATAACTTCACTGAACTTTTGGCTACACTTGAAGAAATCAAGACGCTGCCGCTGGGCGACATCTGGAACCATTTCTGCGAAATCAACAATGTACCTGTCGGCAAAGACTGGTTTAACGTTATAAAAGACTACGAAAAAGATGTATTATTAAAACGATAATTCTTGATATGTCTTAAAAGAAAGGATTGGAATTTATGTTAGTTACAGATGCAGAATTTGTCCAAGGGTTTATCCGCTTAACCGACGATGCTTTCCGCAAAGGCTGGCACGAACGCAACGGCGGCAATCTGAGCTACCGCATTAAAGACGAAGAAATCGAAGCTGTAAAAGACCAGCTGGCACAGCCGAAAGAATGGCTTCCTATCGGCGTAAGCGTGCCGAACCTCGCCAATGAATACTTTCTCGTTACCGGAACGGGCCGCTATATGCGCAATGTCATCTTGAAACTGGAAGAAAATATCGGCATTGCCAAAATTGATGCTAAAGGCGAAAATTACGCCGTTGTCTGGGGCTTGACCGTAGGTCACCGTCCGACAAGCGAATTTCCGACGCATTTAATGAACCACAGCATCAAAAAGGAACTCACAAACGGCGTCAACCGCGTAATCTATCACGCTCATCCGACGAATATCATCGCGCTTACTTTCGTATTGCCGCTCAATGATAAGGAATTTACGCATGAACTCTGGGAAATGGCAACGGAAGACCCTGTTATCTTCCCGGAAGGTATCGGCGTCGTTCCTTGGATGGTGCCGGGCGGCAGTGAAATCGCCAAAGCTACGAGCAAATTAATGCAGAAATACAATATCGTTGTCTGGGCTCATCACGGTATGTTCTGCTCCGGCAACGATTTCGACGAAGCATTCGGCCTTATGGATACGGCGGAAAAAGCGGCTGAAATCTGTGTAAAAGTTCGCTCCATGGGCGGCAAAAAACAGACTATCAGCGACCAGAACTTCCGCGATTTGGCACGTGATTTCAAAATCAATCTTAACGAAGACTTCTTAGATTAAAATTCTCCTTCGGTTCAGGGCGGTATAAAAACAGAATTATACCGCCGCCGGACCGAAACGCAATTGTTTAAAATTTTTTATTACGGAAATTAATTTTTAATATAGGGAAAAGGGGTTTTTATAATGACATATCAAGAACCATCACCTTGGAAAAAAACCATACTTGCCGCTATGACCAGTTATATTGATGCCGGTTCCATCGTCGCCGGTGCCGCAGGTCTCAGTCTCTGGCAGGCTTATCTGGGCATGGACGGATTTCAAATGGGCGCGCTCGCCGCTCTGTCCTCCAACGCCGGTTCGGCCGCAGTCGGCGCATTAATCGGCGGACGTATCTGCGATAAATACGGTCGAAAATTCGTTTATACGTATGACCTGCTTATCTATATCATCGGTATGCTCTTAATCGTATTCGGCGTGAACTATCCAATGCTGCTCTGCGGTTATATCATCGTCGGTCTCGGCGTCGGTGCCGATATCGTCGCTTCCTGGACACTGATTGCCGAAGAAGCGCCGGCCAAAGACAGAGCAAAGCATTGCGGCAGTGCTCAGTTTGCCTGGGCACTCGGACCTGCCGTCGTTTTACTGATTTCAGCATGGATTAACCAGTACGGCCTAATCGGCAACCGTATCGTCTTTGCTCACTTAATCGTCGTTGCCGCCTGGGTTTGGTACCAGCGTTTGAAAATGCCGGAATCAAAAGACTGGAAAGCTGCTAAGGAAGCAGAAGAAAAACTCATTGCCGAAGGCAAGGTTAAACCTGTATCCTACAGCGAAATTCTGACCGGCATCAACCTTAAAACTGTATTATTCCTCTGTGGCGTATATACCATCTGGAATTTGTGCGCCAGCACCTGGGGCTTTTTCATGCCGTACATTTACGAACATGTCGGCAATCTGTCCAACAGCATGAGCCAGCTCATGAGTGTAGGTTCGTTCGTAATTTCCTTCGTCGGCACATTCTTCATCTTCATGCAGCTCGGTGATAAAATCAGCCGCCGTCTGCTCTACGGTGTAATCGGCGGTATTTATGTCGTAGCATGGTTCGTCTGGACGCTTCCGCCGGAAATGCTCGTCATGTTCACCATTTTCGCCGGTGTCAACAACGGTTCCGGTCAGCAGGCATTCTACCAGTTATGGTGCTCCGAACTGTTCCCGACAAAATACAGAGCTACAGCTCAAGGTCTTACCTTCTTCATCACTCGTATCTTAGCCGCTGTATGGGGCTTCTGCGTACCGATTATCATGACGACGCTCGGCTTCAGATATGCAGCCATGATGCTCTGCGGCTTCGCTTTCATCAGCTGGCTTGTCGGCGTTATCGGCGCTCCGAAAACGGAAGGCAAAACGCTCAAACAGATTGAAATCGAACGCTACGGTCACGAAGTTAAATAAAATCTGTTACTAATGGCATAAAAATATATTAAGAGGTTTGCTCCAGTGCAAGCCTCTTAACTTTAATTAAAAGGGGATAATATTATGGAAAGATTTGCTTGGAAAGCCATCATCAAAGACGGCAAACTCGCCGAATACAAAAAACGCCATGACAATATCTGGCCGGAAATGAAACAGGTATTAAAAGAAGCCGGTATAAAAAACTACACGATTTGGAACGTCGGCAATGAAGTTTTCGGCTATTTCGAATGCGAAAAAGGCGTTGCCTATGCTGAAAAATATCAGGCGCAAAGTCCAATCGTGGATAAATGGAACGAATACATGAAAGACGTCATGGTCATGGAAATGGACCCTGTAACCGGCGCTCAGCCGAAAATGCAGCAGGTTTTCTTCCTCGAATAAATCTAAAATAGCAACAAAAAGACAGAACGCTCATTATCAATCAATGATACGTTCTGTCTTTTTATTTTTAATAGATTATTTTTATATCGTTGCTCTTTATAAATTCCAGCCATTCCGGGTTCGGTTCTTTATCCGTTACAATATAATCGACCTGGGACAAATCGCACGTTCGCGTAAATGCTATCTTGTCGAATTTGCTGCTGTCGGCCAGTAAAATACATTTCTGCGCCTGTTCTATCATCTGCCGCTTGATTATACTTTCCGGCTCGTTCGACTCCATCAGTCCTTTTTTTATATCAAGTGCCTTACAGCCGATAATCACCGTATCGACAAAATACTTCTGTATCGTGTCGCACGCCACCGCTCCCGTCAGCGCGTAGGAATGCGACCGCAGATTGCCGCCAGTCGATATTATATTGAAATCGCTGTTGACGAATTCATTAATCACCCGAATGGAATTTGTTATTATCGTTAAATTCTTTTTATGCTTCAAATGGTGCAATAGCGCCAGACATGTCGTACTGGCATCCACCATTAAAGTATCGCCGTCGTTTATCAGAAATTCCGCTTTTTTGGCGATATAATTCTTACCGACGCTGTTAATGCCAATACGCTTGAAAAACGATATATCCTGACTTGTATGGTCATTGATTACCGCTCCGCCGTAACAGCGCTTCACTAAATTCTGCTGTTCCAGCTTTTCCAAATCACGGCGGATTGTTTCATCCGTAACGTCAAACAGCTGGCTTAAATCCTGCACATAGACTTTTTTGTGCTCATTCAGTTTTTCCATTATCTTTCTGCGCCGCTCTATACCTAACATATAAACACTCCCCTGAATTATTGTCATATTTTTATTATAAAGAAAGTGCCTGTTCGGCACAATATAAGATAAATTTTTACGTTCATTTTTCTTTTGAAAGGTCAAAAGAAAAACGAACCAAAAAGAAAAAACCTTTTTTTAACGTTTCGCTAACGCTGCACTGGGCGAGCTTTCGCAACCATTCTTTATAAACAAACGATACACAGGCTCGAAACGCTTGGAATTTGGCTCGTGCCTTTTATTTCCAGCAGGAACTAAAATTTGAGCTGTTGACACTGTAAATTGCTACTCATGTTGAAACTTTAATCCATGTTAGAGCATTTTCTGCTTTAGCTATTAAAATAAAATTTATTAGATGTGTTTAGTTCAAATGTTTGAGCGAAACGAGTTTTTGAACGTTACAGCTAATAAATTTTATTTTTAAAGTGAAAATCTCTTATGGGCTACGAACTAAGGCATTTCTTTTTCGGCAACTTTTCTTTGTGCCAGCAAAGAAAAATTGCCCGGCGCAATATAAATATAAATTAGGAAATTAAATCTCTTTATCTTATATTGTGCCGAACCAGAACTTTCTTTAATTCAATTTCTTTAAAAACAAAGAAATCGATAAATAGAAATTGCCCGGCGCAATATAAGTATAAATTAAGAAATTAATTCTCTTTATCTTATATTGTGCCGAACTAGCACTTTCTTTGTTAAATCAAATTACTATATTTCATCATCTTATGCAGATGACTACTTTCATTTTTCATGAGCTCTTTTATGTTTCCCTGTTCGATTATCTTCCGCTCTCCCATGATGATGATATCATCAAAATAATCGGCAATGCTCAAATCGTGCGACGCTACAAGCATCGCCGCTTCCTTATCCGCTGCCATAAGCTGTTTTAAAAATTCATGCGCCGATACGATATCCAGCCCCGCCGTCGGCTCGTCCAGCAGAATAATATCTTTAGGGCGCGCCAGCGTTATTGCCAGCTGCATGCGGTGCTTCTGTCCGCCTGACAAATTAATCCCGCCTGCCGCCAGCATGTAATCCAGACCGCATTGCTGCACGAAACCGGTGAGCTGTACTTTCGCCAGCGCCTGATAGATTTCCTCATCCGTTATATCGGGATAAAACATTTTAAAATTATCCCGTATGGACAGATTAAATATATGGTGCTCCTGAAACGACGCGGCAAAATGCGCCCGCCACGCCTGTTTATCCCACGCCGGATAATTTTTCCCTTTTAAATACATATCCCCGCAAATAGGCTCTATCAATCTTGTCAGCAGATAAAACAGCGTCGATTTGCCGCAACCGCTGCCGCCGACTAAAAGCGTGCGCCTGCCTTTATACAGAGAAAAACTCATTTCGCAGCACAGCGGTTCTTTATAACCATAGCTTATATTTTTCAGTTCCAATGCGGCTTTTGTTTTTTTATACCGGTTAGAACTTTCATGCTGTCCCTCCTGCGGCTCTTTCACGAACTGTCTAAGTTCAATAAGCGAAGATTTGGCTTCGTCCAGATACTCTGTAAGCGCCGGAACAGCCGCCAAAATTTCCAGAACGGACTGTATCGTCAGCAAAAAGGCAATCGCCATAACGGCGCTGATTTGCTGCTCCAGTGTCAGACAGATTACCGTCTGTAAAATCACTATCGTAAATAAACCCAGCAAGATTTCACATATCAGCTCGATTTTACTTTTCAGCCGGAAATAACCGTTTCTCTGCCGCTGATATGCGTCAATCGCCCGCTTTGCATTATTCAGCTTCTTTGCCCCGAAATTATACGCAAAAATCTCTCTGCCGCCTTCATAAAATTCCAGCACTTCCTGCGGCAGTGACGACTGCACTCTCTCATACCGGCGGTAAAACTGCCAGACTATAAGCGGCATTATGACGATAAATACAAGCCATGCCGCCAATAATATGCCTACTAATAGCGCATTGTAAAAATCCGCCCATACCATCACCGCCAAACAGCAGAACGAAGCCGTAAACGGCGGCAAGAAAAACCGCAGAAAATCATCGCGGATTTTATCGACCGCTTCCACAATAATCGTATAAGCATCGCCGTTTGAGGTCTGCCGTTTAAACGGCAAAGCCGCTATGACTTTTTGCAAAACACTCGTGCGGAAATTCGTGAACAGCGCAAACGCCGCTTTATGCGACAAATACCGCTCCAGATAGCGCAGTACCGCCCGCATTATGCCGCAGAAGCGCACGCCAACAATCGCCAGCGACAGAACATACAACGGCGGCTGCAGTGCCGCCGAAGCGATGAGCCATGCCGACAGTCCCATCAGACTTACGGAGCTGAGCCCCGCCAGTGTTCCCACGACAACGGCTGCACTCAATCCCGTAAGCATCGGCCGCAATGCGATTTTCAATTCATTTATCATATCCGCAGCCACCTTTCGACCGTTCAAAAAGCCCAGCATAATACAAATTTGCATTTTTTAGCTCATCTATACCGCTGTACTCCGTGATTTTACCTTTATCCAGCATGATTATTTTATCTGCCGCCTCAATCGTCTGACGGCGGTGCGCAATTATCATCACCGTAACTTTGCCCTTCAATTTTTCCAGCACATCTTTAATTATTTCCTCATTGCGGGCATCCAGATTTTCCAGCGGCTCATCCAGCAGTAATAATTTCGGCTCATAAAGCAGTGCCCGCGCCAGTCCCAGCCGTCTTTTCTGCCCCGAACTCAGCTGCATTCCGCCGCCGACAATGCTGTCGTATCCGGACGGCTGCATATTTATAAAATCCGCTAAATTTACCAGCCGAGCCGTTTCCCGCAGACGAGCTTCACCGCACGGTCTGCCCATAGTGATATTTTCCCGCAGGCTCATCTGAAAAACATACGGCTCCTGCGCTACCCAGCCGATATTATCCAGCCATTTTTTTCGGGAAATAACGGCTAAATCCATACCGTCAATCACGATTTTGCCGCTTTTCGCTTCAATCAGCTTCAACAGCAGTTTGAATATCGTCGATTTACCTGCTCCGTTCACACCGGTGAGCACGACCTGCGAGCCGGCCGCCACCGTGAAACTTAAATTATTCAGCACCGCCCTATTTTTTTCATACGCATATGATACATCATAAAAACTTATTTGCGGCGGTTTTTGCATGATGAAATCAGTTTCTTTTTCTATACCCGCCGTTTCTTGCCCCTGCACCAGAGCATAAATTTCACTGGCGGCGGTAATACCGTTCATCGCATCATGAAACGCCGCCCCGAACTGGCGGAACGGCTGATAAAACTGCGGCGCAATTAAAAGACAGAAAAACACCGGCAGAAACTCCGCCTGCCCGTACAAAAGACGCAGACCGATATTCACGGCAATCACGGCAATACTGATTGTCGCGATAAATTCCAGCATAAAAGCGGAAAGAAACGCGATTTTCAATACTTTCAGCGTAGCCATGCTGAATTTCGCCCCGTTCTCTCTCATCTGCTCAATCTGTCTTTGCGTCTGATTATACGCCTTCACCACCAGAAGTCCCGGCAGTAAATCCGTCATAAAGACGGTTAGTTTCTGAAACAAGTGCCACTGTTTTTTATTCTCCTTATCGGCAATTTTCCCGATTAAGACCATAAAAAACGGAATGAGCGGCGCCGTAACAAAAAAAATCAGTCCCGATATCCAGTCACTGATAAATGCACATATTAAAAGCACCGCCGGAAAAGTCAGCAGTATGCCCAGCTGCGGCAAAAATCCCGTCAGATACGTATCGAGTTTATCCACGCCTTTCGTAACAAGCGCCAGCCACTGCCCTTCCGGTTTTTTCTCCACCGCTTTAAAATCCTGCGCCATTGCTTTCAGCAGTTCATAGCGAAGTCTGCTTTGCACCTTTAACGATATTTCTTCCATTTTTAAACGATTAATATAATTTAAAACGGCTTTTACAATAAAAAAGAAAAACAGCAACACCAGAAACGGAGTTGCTGCACTATGACCAAGTTCACCAAAAAGCAATTTATCGGCTAAATACGCTATGATGTATGAAATAGAAACAATCATAGTTGCCTGTATTATATTGGAAAGAATAACTAAAATTAACGTTTTCTTATATGGAAGAATATCTTTTACGATATTTTTATCCAGCATGATTAATATTCCAAATCCTTACGCGTAACGCGTTTTCTGAATACCCAGTATGTCCAGCCCTGATATATGAGTACAATCGGCACGAAACATACGGCCGCAATCGTCATGACCTGCAAAGTGTATTCCGTTGAAGACGCATTATAAATCGTAAGGCTCCAGTCAGGATTTAAAGTGGAAATCAAAATGCGCGGGAACAGACCTGTAAATACGGACAGCGTCGTAAATACGATTGCCAGCGAAGAACAGATGAAGCCTTTAACGTACTGACGGGATTTGTACACCAGCAAAATGGAGATTACGAATACAGCAGCCGCCAAAACCATAAAAATAGCCGAAAGAATATTGTTCCACATATCCGTATTTAAAACGGTGAAAACCATGCAGAGTACATAGAAAATCGCCGCCGTGCCGCCGACGCAGACGGAAACCTTGCGCAGCCGTTCAATTAAAGCCGTATCGGCAAGACGAAGCGTCAGAAACACCGTTCCGTGATAAGCGAACACCAAAAGGAAAGCTATACCGCCGATAATCGTATACAGCGACAACAAATCCCAGAACGTGCCCTTGTAAATCATTTCGCCGTTGATGGCAAAACCCTTCATCATATTCGTAACGGCAACGCCCCACAAAAATGCCGGAAGCGCACTGCCGATGAAAATAAGCCAGTCCCACAGATTACGCCAGATGGAACATTCGTGCTTGCTGCGGAATTCGAACGCCACGCCGCGCACGATAAGACCCAGAAGCATTAAAAACAGCGCCATGTACAGCATGGAAAACATTGTTGCGTAAACGTGCGGAAACGCTGCAAACATCGCACCGCCCGCGGTAATCATCCATACTTCATTGCCGTCCCATACCGGCCCGATGGTATTTATGAGCATACGGCGCTCCGTATCATCCTTGCCGAAAAACGGCAAAATCGTACCGACCCCGTAATCAAAACCTTCGAGAAAGAAGAACCCTACAAACAAAACAGTTACTAAAATAAACCATACAATTTGTAAATCCATTATGCTTCGCCTCCTTCGTCCAGTTTATGGGCATCCTTGCGTACGGATTTAACAGCAATCGTCAGCGCCGCTATCGCTAAAAGCGCATAAATAAGCGTAAAGCCGACCAGTGTTATCATAACTTCCGTCGTCGTGATATTCTGCGACACGGCATCGGAAACTTTCTGCAAACCTACAACCATCCACGGCTGACGGCCGGCTTCCGTGATAATCCAGCCGAATGTATTAGCAATAAACGGTAGCGGTAAAATCAGAACGAGAATATTTAAAAACCAGCGGCAGTTTTCCAGTCGTTTCGTATACAGCAGAAAACCGGCCAAAAGCAGCGCGCCAACCATCGCCACGCCGCAGGCAATCATAATTCTGAAACTCCAGAACAGCAGCACCACATTCGGAATGTAGTCATCATAACCATACTGCTGTACAAGCTGCGCCTGCATTTCATTAATACCTTTGACTTCGCCTGACGGTGCATTGTATATCATGCCCGAAAGCAGATACGGTATTTCAATGGCATCATGATTTACCTTGTTTTCCGTATCAATATTGGCAACAACCGTAAACGGAGCAGGGTCGGCCGTTTCCCACAGAGCTTCCATCGAAGCCATCTTCATCGGCACGTTCTTACCGATATACTGCGCCTGCATATGGCCGCTGCCCATCACGAGAAACAAACCTACAAGACCGTAAACAATGCCGGCTTTAATACCGGTTCTGAACGTTTCCACGTTCTCGCCGCGCAGCAGTTTATATGCACCCACAGCTACAACGATTATGCCCGCCGTAGTGATACCGGATAAAACGGTATGCGCATATTGCCCCACAACATACGGATTAGTCACCAGTGCCAGAAAATCCGTCATTTCCGCTCTGCCGTTCTGCACAGCATAGCCGACAGGATTTTGCATGAAGGAGTTGGCCACCAAAATCCAGAAAGCGGATAAATTACTGCCAAACGCTACAAGCCAAATAGACAAACAATGCAATTTTTTGGACAGACGGCCTTCACCGAAAATCCATACACCCAAAAATACCGACTCCAGGAAAAATGCCGTCAATGCTTCAAGTGCCAGCGGCGCACCGAAAATATCGCCCATAAAGCGCGAGTATTCCGACCAGTTCATACCGAAATGAAATTCCTGCACGATACCGGTTACAACACCCATGGCAAAAGAAATAATAAACAGTTTCCCGATGAATTTCGCCAAACGTTTATACACAATATTATCCGTTTTCAGATACATTGTCTGCATAATCGCAATGAAGATTGACAAACCAAGAGAAATAGGAACAAATAGAAAATGATAGATTGTAGTAATAGCAAACTGCAATCTCGATAGAGTTATAACGTCCATGTAAAAACCTCCCTTATCATGAAATATTTACTTTAAGTATAATTTAAAAATTATTAAAATGCAACAAATGGTATTAATAGATAATAATTATCACAGATTTCTAATAAAATTTTAATTTTATTTTTGCGCTGAAATAATATATACTCTTGTTGTTATTTAAACATTGGTGGTGATATTTTGAAAATTTTTCTTTCCCGCTTTTTTATTTTTCTCATCGGCCTTTTAATCGGCTCGATTATTACATTCAATACACTCGGTCTTATTCTCGGCAATATCATTTATCAGGAACTGAGCGACCCGAAATTAAACATCAACATCACGGGCATCGTCAACCATTCGCAGGATTTATCACAGATAAACGAGTTGGAGCAGACACTGCCCAATGCCCGGAAAATCACGCTGCCCTCCGCCGATAACCGGACAATGACCGGCACTTTCATCAATAACAATTCCAACAAAACCGTTATTTTAATTCACGGTCTGTATCAAAACCGCTCCATGAGCATAATCTATACCGACACGTACGCTCGGCTCGGTTTCAATGTTCTGCTGATTGATTTGCGCAGTCACGGCGAAAGCGACGGCATCATCACCTGGGGACAGACGGAAATAAAAGATATCGACCTGTGGTGCGACTATCTGCGCAGCTCGCAAAATCAGCACACAATCGGCATTCACGGCGTTTCGCTCGGCGGTGCTTTTGCTCTCCTGCACAGCGGCCTTTCGACGCACAGCGCCGACTTTTATGTAGAAGACAGTTCCTACAGCGATTTAAAAAGTCTGTACTACAATCATCTGCACAACATGGTGCAGCTTCCGACAAATTCCAAAATTCTCGATGTTCTCTGGGCATATTCGCAAATCTGTATGTACTGGCATACAGGAGCAACGCTCGACGACCTTTCGCCGCAAAAAGCCGTACAGAAAGACACCGCTCCGATTTTATTCCTGCACGGCGACGCTGATACTTTAATCCCGCCTGCCGCGCTGTATGATTTATACAACAACTGCCATGCACCGAAGCAAATGCACATCTTTAAAAATTCCATTCATGCGCAGGGAATTGCCGATTATCCTGAAGAATACAATCAAACCGTCCGCGATTTTCTGCAAGAAAACAACTTAATCTGATAATTTAATATGAGGTGTTCTATTTGAAACTGTACAATATGATTTTTCCCGTCTGGCTGTTATGGATTTTTCCGACAATGTGGCTCATTATAATGCCTGCCAATCTTATCATTGACAGCCTCGTCATTTGGCTTACGCTGAAATTTCTCAAAATCGCCGATATCAAAACCGTACTGAAAACGGTAATCTGGCGGACATGGGTCTGCGGCTTTCTCGCCGATTTTGTCGGCTGTCTGCTGCTGTTCTCCGTAAACCTGATTAAATTTTCACCGGAAAGTCAGATTTACTGGTGGTGGAATAATAACATGATGGCAGTAAACTACAACGCATTTGCCAATATTTACGCCTTCACCTTCACGACATTTGCTCTATTTATCTCCGCTTATCTGATTTACTGGTTCAACAGCCGCTTCTGCCTTAAAGAAGCACCGCTTTCCGCCAAGCAGAAAAAACAGCTGGCCATTTCCCTTGCCGTATTCACTGCACCATATGTATTTTTTCTTCCTTCTTCACTTATATTTTAACGCAAAAAGACACTATTTATCCTGTATGGCATAAATAGTGTCTTTTCATTCTTATTTTAAAATCACATCAATCAACCCCGCTGCATACGGTGCTATTTCATAGCGCTGAAACAGTACGTGCAGATTGCCGTCGTCATCTATATAAAACTCTTCCGGAAAAGCCGTGATGTCAAGCGGTATGATATCACTGTTGTACAATCTGTCGCCTACCTGCGCCATAACTTCTTTCGTCAGATTACTTACCGTATACAAATCTTTATCTTTGCCCGATACCTGATTTTCCTTTATAAACTGATTAAAACTTATCACATTGCCCTCATTATCGAAAGTCAATCCGTACGTATACGTATTCGGATGAGCCGCACCTTTCGGCATGGAGGAACAATCAATCGTCAAACTGAAGAAATTGGCATTATTAGCTCTAATATCGTAGCTCACAAAACCGGTAACCGGATAACCATCCTTGTTCTGTTTTGCCGTATAATCAATATACTTATTGACTATTTTTTCAATCTGCGAATTTATTCTCGACTTAATCAGAACATTGTCTGCATCCACTGTAGGATATTTGCCTTCTACAAACTCCGTCTTAATCTGATTTTCCTGCACTGCGTAGCCTTGCGTCTGCTCCTGTGCACCGGCCACACCGACGAGCAGCAGTATCATCACTGCTAAATTTGCAAAAATACGTTTTAACTTCATTTCAATCCCTCCTGAAGCATTTTTTTCATTATAACATGACAAGATTAAAATCATATTAAAACTATCAGTTATTTTCCCGTAAATTTCGGTGCTCTTTTTTCCTTAAAAGCGTTTATACCTTCCCTGCAATCCTGCGTACCCAGACAAAAAGTCTGCACAAGCGCTTCCTCATCAAGAAATTCCGCCAGATTATGATACGATTTATTGAGCATTTTCTTCATGTAAGTGATGGCAAACGGCGCACCTTTGGCTATTTTATCCGCCAGCTTTTCCGTTTCAATGACTAAATCCTCCTGCGTATATACGTGCATTACCATCTGCAGTTTTTCTGCTTCCTGCGCGCTTATCACATCTGCCGTGAACATCAGCTCTTTCGCCTTTTGCAGTCCCACCGTTTCTTTCAGCAGATACATACCGCCGCAATCCGGCACCAGTCCTACATTGACGAAACTCTGAATGAATTTGGCATTTTCACTGCTGCACACAATATCGCAGGCAAGCATCAAGTTCACACCTGCTCCCGCCGTTACACCGTTTACCATGGCAATAACGGGTTTAGCACATTCTTTTATGCGCAGCGTCATCTGTCCTACCCGTCTAATAAAATTCTGACGCTCCAAATCGTCCGTCAAACTTTCCAGATAGTTCAAATCACCGCCGGCGCAAAAAGCCCTGCCTGCTCCCGTCAAGATTATCACGCGGATAGCATTATCACTTTCCAGTTCCGTCAATGCCGCATGAAAATCCTCCACCAGTCCGTCATTCATCGCATTCAAACACTTAGGACGGTTCAGTGTCATAATTCCCAGTCTAGCTTTTCTTTCCACCAATACATTTTCCATATTAAAATCCTCCTGTATTTTATTTTTTCATTATAGACTTTTTTATAAATTGTACAGATTTATCCCAAACAATTTTTATTATTTTCAATAGAAACATACATCCTTTTTTTATTCCAATTATAATAAAAAGATATATAAACGAAAATAATGTTATAATTATTACTTATTGTGCTAGTTGATTTTCCAAAGCAGTATAATAGTTTATATTTAGTGAGGTTAAGTGACAACATCGAACGAATATAAACTATTATACTGCTGGTTCAGGCTAGATGTTTTACTAGCACAACGGGTATTTTATAAATATAGTTATACTAATTTTAATGTAAATTCTTTTATTAAAAAAAATATAACTTGAAGAACAACAGTCAATATACACATAAAAGATGTAGCAAATATTAAAAGCAGTATATCCGTAAACATTCGTTCCAAATAAATGAAAGGATATTCTGCGAAGTTAAAAAAGTAGTATTTGTAATAAATGTTCATCAAGGAAACTGCCATATCATGTAATGGTATTTTTTCAACTACATATGAAGTAATTATTTCCTCATTAATACTCATTAATATATTAAAAGATAATAAAAGCCATCTTTTCTTTAAAGGAACGAACGTTATCAAAACAAGCCACGTGTAAAACAGTATATCCGCCCAAAATCCGATTTGATTTTCCGGCACACCTGACGGATAAAAAATCCTATTCTCTAAATTTATATATTCATTACTGTATAAAATCATCTGTAATATTAAACAGCAAATAAATATATAATTTAGATATTTTCTCGGTAATGTTATGAAATTTATCTTTCTTAAATAATTATTCAAACCTGTACCTCACTGCTAAATATCTTAATAACCCGCATTGTGTTATACTATAACAGTATAATTCATTTTAAGGAAGTGCTATTCATGAACGTGAAAATCACCGGCTATTACAAACTGCCGAATGAGCTTGAACCCCAATTAATAGAGTTTGACAAAGTATTCGATATTTCCTTTATGCGCCGCTACACAAAATATAAAACCTTCGCCAAATTTCTCTCCGGCGGCAAATTCAACATCACTTGCCAGAAAGATTTTGAAGACTTGCCGGAGGAACTGATGGACAGACATGTCGCCAAAAATACGCAGTTCAATTCGTGGCAAGAAATGCTCGACTTCGCCACAGACAGATATATCATGCGCCGCGCCAAATAAAAAAGAAGCACAGCTAAGTTCTGCTTAACTGTGCTTTTCACATTTTATATTTTATCTAGGATAGGGATAACGTTGTTGTACTTATGGAAAATTAAGCTTTGATAGCTTTGTAAGCGTCGATTACTTTCTGATACAAAGCATCTGCTTCTGTAAGACCGGAATATTTTTCAACAGCTTTTTCAATGCCGTTTTCGGCAATATAATTCTGAATTTCTACAGCCTGTTCGTCTTCTTTAAAGTCGAAAGCGTAGCCTGTTGCAATGGCTTTTGCCAGATGGCTGTTGTCCAGTCCGTACTGCTGCGCCAAAAGTGCCGGACCTACAAGACGGTCTTTAGCATTGAGTTTTCTGATTGGCGAACGGCCTACGCGGACAACTTCATCATGCAGTGCTTCCAAGGAAATACGTTTGATGATTTTGTCGATATAAGCCACTAAATCTTCAAATTTAAACGGATATTTTTTCGTCATTGCCATAGCCGATTCTTTCATAACAGCGATTACGTCAGCTTTGATTTCCGGCACTTCCAGTGCATCGAAAATCATTTCTTTGCCGTTGTGGTAACCGAAATATGCCGTTGCCGCATGGCCGCAGTTGAATACATACAGTTTGCGTTCCAGATACATACCGAGATTTTCTACATATTCAGCGCCTTTAATCGGCTGAGCAGCCGGGTCAACCATTTTGTCTTTTTCGATAACAAGTTCGAATGTAGACTGAATTTGCGGTATTCTTACACCGTTCACAGTAGTGCTCAGCGCAATTCTGTCTACGGCAACGTTCGGGAATGCGCCGATTTTATCGAGTTCTTCTTCTGTAATAGGAGCTTTTTTATTTTCCAGCAATGCTTTTTTCAGCATATCCGTTGCATAGAAAGCATTTTCACATGCCATTACATTGACTTTGCTGCCGCCGCGGTTTAAGCGTTCTTTTAAACCTTTTGCCAGCGTAGGCGCGATTTTGTCCAGATTGTCCACGCAAACGGAAGTTGTAATAATATCAGCTTCGCAAATAGCTTCTACAGCAGCCGGTTCGTCAGTTATGGAAGAAACAGCTTTTACGTTTTCTATAACTTTCTTTTCGTAATTATTATCGATGATATACATTTCATAGCTGTGATTTTCGTTGATATAATCAATTATCGGCTGAACAACATCAATAAAAGTCGTTTCAAAACCAGATTCAAATAATAATTCACCGATAAAGCCTCTGCCGATATTGCCGGCGCCAAAATGTGCTGCTTTCATCTAAAATACCCCCATTTTACTTTTAAATCAAATAAATCAAAATTTATACCATTGTATCCGCCGGCAATAAAACAGTCTGCAAAATCAAGCGCAGACTATTTTATTGTCAGTCGGATTTATTAATCTTTTCTTCAATCAGTCTTTAATCAGTCGTTCGATTTCGTAAACAAAGTGTACAGTGCTTCTTTGTCCGTAGTGTTGAAGAATTCTTCCATCTGTTCGTCGCTGTATTCGTCAAGTGCGATGGCGATGTTGGCAAGAATTGCCAGATGTTCGTCGCCTTTGCCTGCAATACCGATTACGAGATGAGCCGTACCTGTGCCGAAGTCTACGCCTTTCGGGAACTGGAGAACAACGATACCGGATTTTTTAACGCTGTCTTTTACGGCGTTTTCACCGTGCGGAATGGCGATGCCGCGGCCCATGAATGTGCTTACGTCTCTTTCGCGTGCAAGCATACCGTCAATGTATTCTTTGCCTACATAGCCGCTTTCATATAACAGAGTACCTGCCATTTTAATTGCTTCTTCTTTGGATACGCTGTCTAAGCCCAGTTTGATATTAGCGCGTTTCAGCACCGTTTCTTCTGCAGCGCTCTGCGGTTCCGGAGCTTCCTGCGCCGGTTTTTCTTCCACTTTGGCTTCTACATTCTGATTTTGCAGTTTCGCTAAAATAATATCGAATACATCATTTTTGATGAAATCCTGTACGAAGATATGTTCTGCCTGCGGCGAATCTTCCATAGCGCGTTCAGCCAGTTTTTCATGCGAAACTACGAGCTGCGTATCTTTCGGAATATTGCCGATTGCACAGTTTTTAACGGAAATGTAACCGTAACCTGCTTTTTTGAGTTTGTTTCTAAGTGCACTTGCACCCATTGCAGAAGAGCCCATGCCGGCATCGCAAGCGTACATAATGCGTTTGAGTTCGCTGCCGCTTACAACTACATTGTCTTTCGGAAGGGAAGCACTGCCTGCTTCGCCTTTGCTGCGAGCTTTCATGTCTTTCATGTTCTGCTGAGCAGCTTCTAAGGAAGTGCCGTCATCTTTGGATGCTTTCAATACGGCGGAGGAAATTACAAAGGATACTGCTGTTGCCACTACAACGGCTGCAATGTTGGCAAAGTATGCACCTTTCGGAGTCATGGCGAGTATTGCCAGGAAGCTACCCGGAGATGCAGGCGCGATAAGACCGCCGTTTAAGAAATTAAGTGTGAATACACCGCACATGCCGGCCGGAATTACTGCGAGCAATAATGCCGGTTTCATGAGTACGTACGGGAAGTAAATTTCATGGATACCGCCTAAGAAGTGAATGATTGCTGCGCCAGGTGCGGAGCTTTTTGCCATGCCTTTGCCAAATAAGCAGAAAGCAAGCAGCATACCGAAACCAGGACCAGGGTTGGATTCAATCATGAAGAAGATGGATTTGCCGACTTCCTGCGATTCCTGAATACCGATAGGACTGAATACACCGTGGTTGATGGCGTTGTTGAGGAACAAAATCTTCGCCGGTTCAACCAGTATGGATACGAGCGGAATAAGACCGATAGCCACGATTGTTTCAACGCCTTCGCGCAGAAGTTCACTAATCGTGCTTACAACCGGACCTACAACGGCATAAGCGAGAATTGCCAAAATACCGCCTAAGATACCGGCCGAGAAGTTGTTGACGAGCATTTCAAAACCTGTCGGGATTTTATCCTGGAATGCATCGTCGAATTTTTTGATAATCCAGCCGCCGAACGGACCGGCAATCATTGCACCGAGGAACATCGGGATTTCCGAACCGGCGATGATACCTGCCGTCGTGATGGCACCAACGACACCGCCGCGGTGCTGATACACAATACTACCGCCGCTGTAACCGATGAGCAGCGGAATTAACCATTTGGACATCGGCGCACCTGCCGCCGCCAAATATTCATTAGGAAGCCAACCTGTCGGAATAAATAAAGCTGTGAGTAAGCCCCATGCAATGAACGCGCCGATATTCGGCATTACCATCGCACTCAGAAATCTACCGAATTTCTGCATTTTTTCTTGAGCTGCACTTGTTTTCGCTTCACTCATAATTTAACCCTCCATTACCTTTTTATATTTTTCTTTAAAGTAGTTAGTATATATTTTCTCCAGCTCACCATATATTTCCTTCGATGAACCTTCATATAAAATATCTAATAAATTCAAACTCTCCAGTAAACTTTCCGATACGTACCCTATCGTCTCCAACGCCGCCTGTTCAGCATTGTCAGGCGCTAAAAGCACCAGTATCGTGGAAATATTCTCCTTGTTCAGCACGTATTCATTTTGCAGTTTTATCACACCGACATGCAGCGACTGCACCGCTTTTGATTTCGTATGCAAAATCATCAACTTGTTTAAAACCGTGCTGCCCTTACTCTCTCGATTTTTCAAGTCATGATATAAAAGCTCTCTCTCTAACTCTCCTGATATAACATGGCTCGTCTTGGCGCAAAGCTCATCGATATCTTTTATTTCTATGTACTCATCATAGAAGAAATTGGTCAAAACTTCGTGTATATATTTTATATACCGGTCAATTCTCTCCAGCCTGTATATAAGTTTGTAATTGACTTTTACACGCTCAACGTTCTTCTTTAAAACGGTCGAAATATTCATCTGATGAATAATATTCGTCTTATCGTTTTCGTTGAGCATAAAGTCAACTACCACTACCGGAAATTTTGCATTTTCTATCGGCACTGTAGATATGATAAACTCTACATTTTCATGTTTGTAGAAATCATAATCGACATTCACGGCCGACACGATTGCCACAATCTCCAAATTGGAAAACTCTCTTTTCAGCTGCGTAGCCAGCAGTTTGGAAGTTCCTATACCCGTAGGACAAGCTACCAAAATCTTAAAATACTGCTCCTGCATGTTGGCTTCTTCCAATGCAGCCCCCAAGTGCATTGCCAAGTAAGCAATCTCCGCTTCGGGCAGAGGCGTTTGCAGCTCTTCTTCCAACGGCCTTGCCGCTTTTTTTGCCAATGTCATCCATTTGGGATATTTTTCCTTCATTTCCTGCAGCAGCGGATTTCTTATCTCCATTTTCATCTTTATGCGCATGACAGCCGGTTTCAAATGTTTATAAAGACCAATCAAAAGTCGGCTTTTCTTTAGCAGCGAAATACCGCTCTCCTGCTGGGCAATCTTCACTATGTCCTTGGCAATCCTGATTAAATGAAAACTGCTGTACTGAATATCCACATCCTGCTCGTAATTGTTTCGCGCTCCCAAAAGATGCATTGTGATATAAGCTGTTTCTTCTTCGGGAATTTTCACCTGGAAAACTTTTTCGATATTCTCGCCAATGTTTTCGGCTAGTTCAAATTCCTTTTTCTGCTTTATTTTCCCTAAAAAAGCAGCATCAATCTTAATTGTTTCTCCCTTTAAAAGTCTTTGTACCGCCAGTGTCAGATGCACAACAAGTCCGGAAAAAGCATTCATGGACAAGCTGCTTTTTTGCTGCTGCATGGTTGCCTTTACAGCTTCTTCCACTTTCTGGATAATATTTTTATCTACCAAATCTAGTAAAAATTTATCGGCATCGCTTGTAAGCTCATTTGTCTTTTTTTTCTTACTGTAAAGTAAATTCAAAATATCCTGCTCGTGAATGTTTTCGTAAATATGACTGATTATCGCCTTGCGTATATCTTTCTCTAAACCCTCTAAATAAACCCCCAAGCCAGGCTTTCTAACCAGGTTCATATTCATTTTCCGTATCCACGGCTCGATTTTATCCAAATCGTTGCTGATGGTTGCATCCGTTACATTTAAAAGCTGCGACAGCGCTATGAGCTTTATCGGCTCCTGCGATTTCAAAAGCTGGCTCAAAATGATGTTGCAGCGCTCTGCCGGTGAATATTCATGTCTTGTATTCACCTTTTCGGCAATCAGGCTGAGCAGCCTTTCCTTATCCTCCGGCGCGCCTATCACCCGCATTCCCCTGCCGGTCTTGCGCTCCAGCGACAGATTGTGCTGAACCAGAATTTTCTCCACGCTGCCAAGCTGTCTGACCACCGTCTTATTGCTCACCTTCAATTTTTCGGCAATTTCGCTGGCGGTAATGTAATTTTCTGTTTGTATAAGCTTATTAATTATAAATTTTGAACGTTCATTTATTTTCATAAAATTAATCCTTATTGAATAACCGGTTTCAACTTACATGTTTATTATATCGGTTTTACTGCATAAATTTCAAGTTTAAGATATATTATTAAGTCTTTAACGCTTTTGGACAAAATTAAATAGCCCTGTTTTTATGTTATAATTGTATTAACCAATTAGAACTTGAGGGATATTATGAAAAGTTTATTACAACAAATTCAACCTATCGTACAAAATACGGCAAATGCCATTGCTAAAGTAATTCAAATGGAAGTAGAAGTCGCCGACAATAATTTTATACGCATTGCCGGAACAGGTAAATACGCTGAAAATATCGGTGAACTGATGAACGCCGGTTTTGTATATCATCATGTGCTTCAAACGGGCGACATCATCATGATTGAGCATCCCGGATTTCACGTTCTGTGTAAACCGTGCCCGTTTTATCAAAACTGTCCTGAAGATACGGAACTGGCGGCACCCATAAAATTCGGCGAAAAAACCATCGGCGTTATCGGACTTGTAAGTTTCAACAAAACGCAGACAGAGCACTTCATAGCCAACAAGGAATGGATGATACAGTTTATTCAGAAAATGGCGGAACTCATCGCGTTCAATCTAAGCGACATAACACAAGATGAACCGTACGGAACTTCACTGCAGCTGGCTCAACTGGAACGCAATGCCATAAAAAAAGCACTGGAGCTCGTCAGCGGCAAAACGAGCAAAGCCGATAGAGCAGCAAAACTTCTCGGCATAAGCCGGGCGACACTGTATCGAAAAATAAAAGAATATGATTTATAAAATTCATATTGACTTTTATCTCATTTTGAGATATTATTATCTCATAACAAGACAAGCAATGGTGCTTAGAAAACTGACACGTTTTTTAAGCACCTTTTTAATATTTTTAGGAGAGATTTTATGCAGATAACACTAATTTTTTCCAATGATAAAAAATATGATGACATAAGTTTTCTGGATTTATTCCATGTGCAGAAAGTGAGCGCTTTTCATCAGTCTTTCCCGCAGTATGAAAAAACGCCTCTCGTCGAACTAAAAAATCTTGCTCAGAAATTACACCTAAAAAATTTTTTCGTAAAAGACGAATCGTATCGTTTCGGCCTTAATGCCTTCAAAGTTCTGGGCGGAAGCTTCGCTATCGGAAAATACATTGCTCAAAAGCTAAATTTAAATATAGAAGATTTATCATATGAAAAACTGATTTCACCAGAATTACGCCAAAAAATCGGCGACATCACCTTCGTAACGGCGACGGACGGAAATCACGGCCGCGGTGTGGCCTGGACCGCCAACCAGCTGATACAGAAATCCGTCGTCTATATGCCGAAGGGAAGCAGTCCGGAACGTCTTAAAAATATTCAGGCGGAAAATGCCGATGCTTCCATTACGGAGCTGAACTACGACGATGCCGTCCGTCTGGCAAATGCCAATGCCGAAAAATACGGCTGGGTCGTCATTCAGGATACGTCGTGGCCGGGCTATCAGGACATTCCCCGCTGGATTATTCAGGGTTACAGCACCATGGCCTATGAAGCATACAGCCAGATTACGCAGCGGCCTACACATATTTTCATTCAGGCAGGCGTCGGCTCTCTGGCGGCTTCCGTAACGGGCTTTTTTGCCAATATCTATAAAGACGATAAACCTATCATAACAGTCGTCGAACCGGATACGGCCGACTGTATTTTCCGCACCGCCCAGGCAAATGATGAACAGCTCCATTTTGTCAAGGGCAGTATGCCGACAATAATGGCAGGTCTTGCCTGCGGTGAACCGTGCGATATCGGCTGGAACATTCTCAAAAATCATGCCGATTTTGCTCTGACCTGTGCTGATAATATTTCGGCAAAAGGAATGCGTATACTTGGCGCTCCGCTGAAAGGAGACAGACGCGTAATCTCCGGCGAAAGCGGTGCCGTAACGAGCGGTCTTGTAGCCGAGCTTATGACAAATAGCCGATATGAAGATATCCGCAGAAAATTACGGCTCGATGAAAATTCCGTCGTTCTCTGCTTCAGCACGGAAGGCGCTACCGACAGAAAAAATTATGAAGATATCGTTTGGAACGGCAAGTTCAGCAGTTTGGAAAATTGAAGGTGATTACCCATGAATGAAACATTTAAACAGGAAGTTATCGATTTATGCCAGCGTCTTATCCGGCAGAAAAGTTATTCCGGTCAAGAAGGCGGTGTCGCCGCCGTTTTAAAAGACTATATGCGGAAAAATAATTTCGATACAGTAACAACTGATAAATACGGCAATGTGATAGGCTGCATTAAAGGGAACCGCCGCGGCCCGAAAATTTTATTCGACGGCCATATCGACACCGTGCCCGTCGCCAATGAAACAGAATGGACGTATCCTCCTTTCGCTGCGGAAATTCATGACGGCAGAATATACGGCCGCGGTGCTTCCGATATGAAAGGCGCCGTTGCCGCCATGACCGTTGCCGCAAAATATTTCAAAGCAGATTACGGCAGTGATTTTGCCGGAGAAATATATATTGCAGGTGTCGTTCACGAAGAATGTTTCGAAGGCGTCGCTTCACGCGAAATCAGCAGAGCGGTCCGTCCCGACTACGTCATAATCGGTGAAGCCTCCAATCTCAATCTAAAAATCGGTCAGAGAGGACGGGCGGAAATCATTGTTGAAACATTCGGCAAATCGTGCCATTCCGCCAATCCGGAAAAAGGTATAAATGCCGTCTATAAGATGGCGGATGTTATTTCGTCCATTCGTACACTCGTTCCGCCGCATCATGCAGTTCTGGGCGACGGCATTTTGGAGCTGACGGATATAAAATCCTCTCCGTATCCCGGAGCTTCCGTCGTGCCGGATTATTGCCGCGCAACGTATGACCGCCGCCTTTTAGTGGGCGAAACGAGAGCCGGCGTCCTAAAGCCTATTGAAAAACTTCTTAACGAAATGATGAAGAAAGACCCCGATTTAAAAGCAACAGTTTCCTACAGCAAGGGCAAGGAAAAATGCTATACAGGCAATGAAATCATCGGCGAACGCTTCTTCCCGGGCTGGCTCTACGACAAAACCGACGATTTCGTCCAGAAAGTTTACACTCAGCTGAAAAACAGCGGATTTAATCCGCAGATTACGCAGTACAATTTCTGCACGAACGGCAGCCATTATGCCGGCGAAGCAAGAATTAAAACATTCGGTCTGGGTCCGTCAAGAGAAAATCTGGCTCATACCGCTAACGAATATATTGAAATAGAACAGCTTACCAAAGCCGTTCAATGCTATTACAGTGTCGATACGGCATTTTTAAAATAAAATGAATTGCAGCAATGAAGCTGGAAGAATTTTTTCCCATTCGAAAAAAGGAAAAGTCTTCTGGCTTTTTTATTTGGAGGAAAACATATGGCTACTTCTTATATCGTAATTGCCATCGTCATAGCTTATATGGCAATTATGCTTTTTATCGGCTGGTATTCGAAAAATATGATATCCAGCAATAAAGATTTTATGGTTGCAGGCAGAAGGCTCGGACCTATCTTAATGGCAGGCACGCTCGCCGCTACGGAAATCGGCGGCGGCAGTTCTCTGGGCGTCGTCCAGCAGGGCATGGACAAATTCGGTATCAGTGCCGCTTGGTACGTTATCACAATGGGTTTTGCCTTTGTGATTTTAACATTTTTGGCACCTAAATTCCGCGCTTCCACCGTAAAGACCGTTCCCGAATATTTTCGCCGCCGCTACGGCAAAGTACCGGGTTTTATTACGGCTGTCATCATGTTTTTACCGCTTATCGGTCTGACGGCCGGTCAGATGATAGCCTCCGCCGTCATTTTATCCACGATGATTGGCGTTTCATTCCAGATTGCCGTCATTGCTATCTGTGTAATCGTAACCGCTTATTCCGTAATGGGCGGACTGTGGAGCGTAACCTTAACCGATTTTATTCAGGTATTCTTCATCATATTCGGCATGGCTGTTGCTATTCCGTACGCTTTTGATTTGGCCGGCGGCTGGCAGAATATCGTAAACAACGTCCCACCGGAAACATTCGATTTATTCCACGGTTATGATGTACTGGATATTATTTCCCTCACAATCATGTATATAACGACATTCACCGTAGGACAGGAAGCCGTTTCCCGCTACTATGCCGCCCGCGACGGAAAAGCCGCTCAGCAGGGTTCTGTTCTGGCAGCAATCATAAATTTCGTCTACGGTTTCATTCCCGCCATTTTAGGCGTAAGTGTTCTCGCTTTAATCAACATGGGTTCATTCGACGCTTCACTGTTCAGTGAAGTCGGCTCCCGCTATGCCCTGCCGGTACTGGCCGTTCATGCCATGCCGCCTGTTGTCTGCGGCATACTGTTTGCCGGTGTCATCTCCGCCACCATGTCCAGTGCCAGCTCCGATTTGCTCGGCGCAGGTTCCATATTCGCCAACGATATCTATCGCCAGTTCATCAAACCGGAAGCAACCGATGACGAAGTTATGAAAATCGCCCGCCTCATCATGGTTTTAAGCGGTCTTTTATCTCTCATGGTTGCACTTTTCAACACGTCCAGCATTATTGCTATCTTGATGTTTTCCTTTTCACTGCGTGCAGCCGGAGCCTTCTTCCCTTACGTGCTGGGACTTTACTGGAAAGGTTCTTCCTTTGCCGGTACAATCGCTTCGCTTATCTGCGGCACAATCGTCGTCGTATACGTTGAACATATATCTCACGGCTTACTGTTCGGCATTAAAATAGGTCAACCGATTTTGCCGGGACTTGTAGCCGGACTGATATCGTTTATAGTCTTCTCCAAACTGTTTCCGCCGAAGGAAGCTACTACTCAACTTGCACCAGATGAACATGAATCGTGATTTTTTCATACGGAGGTAATCGAATTGAAAATACTATTGAAAAACGGACTTATCGTGGACGGCAATAAGACAAAACCGTATACAGGCAATGTCCTTATTAAAGATGAATTTATCCGCGGCGTCGGCGATGTCGAAATTCATGACGCTGATAAAATCATAGACCTTGGCGGATTGGCAGTTTCTCCCGGATTTATCGATACGCACAGCCACAGCGATTTGGAAATTCTGACCAAACCTGAGGTAATGCCGAAAATCATGCAGGGCATTACAACGGAAATACTGGGGCAGGACGGTATCTCCATGGCGCCACTGCCGGAGCAGTATATCAGCCCATGGCGCAAAAATCTTGCCGGGCTGGACGGCGAGAGCAATGAAATAAACTGGAATTACCGGACTACAGAAAATTATCTGCACATGATACAAAAAGTCAAACCTGCTCCAAATGAATGTTATCTGGTACCGCACGGCAACATTCGCATAGAAGCCATGGGACTTAGCAATCGTCAGCCTACCGCAAAAGAAATGCAGAAAATGTGCGCTATAACCGAACGCGAATTGACGAGCGGCGCTATTGGTCTTTCCACCGGATTAATTTATATGCCGTGCGCCTACAGCAAAACGGAAGAACTCATTGAGCTTTGCAAAGTCGTCGCCGAACATGACGGAATTTTCGTCGTTCATCAGCGCAGTGAAGCTGATACCATAATCCAATCCATGCAGGAAATCATTGATGTCGGTAGAAAATCCGGCGTCAAAATCCATTTTTCCCATTTCAAGGTATGCGGCAAGAAAAACTGGCAGTATGTCGACCGGATGCTTCAGCTTCTCGACAGTGCTGAGCAGGACGGTATCAGAATTTCCTTTGACCAGTATCCGTATGTCGCCGGCAGTACCATGCTGGGCGTCATCCTGCCGCCATGGGTTCACGACGGTGGTACGAATAAAGTCATCGAGCGATTAAAAGATGAAAAACTGCGACAAAAAATGATTTACGATATACAGCACGGAATTGACGGCTGGGATAACTTCATCGACTTTGCCGGATTAGACGGAATTTACATCACCAGTGTCAAGCACAAACAGAACGAAGACGCCGTCGGTCTGAACCTTGTCGAACTCGGCAAATTAAAAGAAAAAAATCCGTATGATGCCACTTTCGATTTACTGCTGGAAGAAGAAAACGCCGTCGGCATGGTGGATTTTTACGGAACAGAAGAACACGTAAAGAAATTTCTCTGCCGACCTGAAATGAACGCCTGCACCGACGGACTGCTCAGCGGTAAGCCTCATCCCAGAGTTTACGGTACATTCCCCCGCATTTTGGGAAAATACGTACGCGAAGAAAAAACACTTTCACTGGAAGATGCCGTTTATAAAATGACGAAAAGACCGGCCGAAACGTTTCGCCTTGCCGGTCGCGGTCAATTGAAAGCAGGTTTTTATGCCGATATTACCGTCTTTGATAAAGACACGATTATCGACAAGGGTACATTCACCAATCCCATTCAGTATCCGGAAGGTATCTGTTACGTATTCGTCAACGGACAGATGATTGTTGACAATAAAAAATACACTGGTGCCCGCTGTGGAAAAGTATTACGCAAACAGGGAACCGGTGTGAAAGATTAAAAGTTCTGTTTTCTGAGATATATAAGAGGTGTCCTATATGTTCGATATTATTATAAAAAACGGTAATGTAGTTTCCCCTTCTTCCACAATTCGTTGCGATATTGCTATAAAAGATGAAAAAATCGTTTCTCTCGGTAATTTTACAGATGAAAACGCTGCAAGAATAATCGATGCTACTGATAAATACGTACTGCCCGGCGTAATCGAGGCTCATATGCACTGCATGGCACCATTTCAGGGATGCCTCGGAGCAAACGATTTTTTTGAACAAAGTGTGAGCGGTGCTTTTGGCGGAGTTACGATGTTTATGGACTTTGCCAACATGAGTAAAGGCTGCTCACCGTATAAACAGGCTATTGCTCGTGCGGATGAAATGAAAATCTCGGCTATTGACTACAGTGTTCATGGAAAAATTGTCGAATCCACCACCCAAGCATTAAACGACATAAAAACCATGATAGAAAACGGCATACCTACTTTTAAAATGTTCATGACATATAAAAAAGAAGACGTCATGTCTGATGATGAAACGCTTTTAAAAACGTTCAAGCAAGCTAAACAGTTCGGCGGTATGCCTATGCTTCACTGCGAAAGCAATTCCATAGCTGAAACCAATATCGAAGAATGTATAAAAAAAGATGATTTGAGTTGGAAAAACTTCGCCAAATGCAAACCAGTTTTATGTGAGGTGGAAGCATTTGCCCGCGCTGTTTGTCTGGCCCGATATATAGGCAGTGCTCTTATAATCGTACATACGACGAATGGTGCGGCACTGGATATAGCTCGCAAAATCCATGAAGAAAATTTTCCGTTATATGTGGAAACAGGTCCTCATTATATGACTTTGTTCGATGACCTGTATGAAAAAAATGACGGCTATCTGGCAATCTGTTCACCACCTTTGCGAACTCCTAAAGAAGCAAACGAATTATGGCAGGGCATTATGGATGATACCATAAGTCTAACTGGTTCTGATGACTGCACTTTTGATGTCGATGAAAAATCCTGTTTCCTTGAAAAAAATCCCGATAATACATTCAAAGAGGATTTTACCAAAGTTGTAAACGGAATTTCAGGTTTGGAAACACGGTTACCATTACTCCTTTCAGAAGGAGTTTCTAAAGGCCGTATTTCTATAAATAAAGTCTGTGCGCTCACCAGTACAAATATCGCCAAAGTATACGGCTGTTATCCTCAAAAAGGAATTATTGCGCCGGGAAGCGATGCCGATATCGTCATTGTTGATATGAATAAGGAAGTTACTTTATCAAAAGATATTCTTCATAACAATATCAGTTATTGTCTGTACGACGGTTTTAAGATAAAAGGATATCCTGTAATGACTATTGCCCGTGGAAAAATTATTGTTGAAAATGGTGAATTTAAAGGTAAAAAATCAGCAGGACATTTTATCAAACGCAAAATAAATCCTTACTATCTGAATAAATTCGATTTGAATTGACAAAGGAGGTTCATCATGAATATGTATCAACGTCAAATAGGTGATATTGTAGAATTAACCGATGAAGGTTTAAAAGCAATAAAAAATTATCCCAACAACTATACAGACAACACACGCCCCGTTCCAGTCAAAGAACGCAACTGGTCTGCCATAAGTATAACTAATCTGTGGGTTGGAATGCTTGTTTCAATCGCTGTATATCAAGTAGCAAGTGGTTTAATCGTTGCGGGTATGTCATGGTGGCAGGCTTTGTTCACAATAGTGCTCGGTCATTCTCTTGTAATGTTTTTTGCAGTTGTTTTGGGTCATTTCGGTACAAGATACGGCGTAACGTATCCTATGTTATGTAAATTCATATTCGGCAGTAAAGGAACAATCGTTCCGTCCATAGTAAGAGGCGGTCTCGGCTGTTTCTGGTTCGGTGTACAAGCATGGATTGGCGGTCAGGCATTAAATGCCATTTTTGAAGTGCTATTTCCTTCCTTTGCCAATGAAACATTCTTGAGCTATTTTATTTCGTTTATTATCTTTTGGGCAATAAACGTCTATATCGCTTCTTCTGGTTCCAATGCAATTAAAGCCCTGGAAAATTATTCTGCACCTTTGCTGATAGTTTTAAGTTTCATTGTTATTATATGGGGCCTTTATACAGCAGATTGGAGTATTTATACTTTACTGTCGGTTCCGGCACTTCAGGGAAATCCTGACAAAAACTTCTGGGATTTATTTTTCCCCGCATTATCCGCAATGATTGCCTTTGACGGCGGTATTGCTCTTTCCATGGCAGATTTCACGCGTAACTGCAAAACTCAGAAAGCACAAATCATTGGACAGCTGACGGCAGCTCCCATCATGACAGCATTTATTTCCTTTGTCGGCATTTGCGGTACCGGCGGAGCTTTTCTAGCATTCAATGAAGCAATCTGGGAACCGGCAGTATTGGTAAGTAAGTTCAATAATCCTTTTATTGTAATAATTTTCTCCGTATTTATCATAATGGCTGTCTTGACTACAAATGTAGCAGCTAATCTGGTTCCGCCTACAAACGTTATATCTACTTTATTTGCAAAAAAAATATCGTATAAAGCAGCGGCTATCATAGCAGCCGTACTGGCTTTATTCGCTCAACCATGGAATGCTTTATCCAGTGCGTATACGTTAATTTTCAATGTATGCGGTATTTTGGGTGCTTTATTAGGTCCTATTTCCGGATTATACGTCGTTGCATATCTGATTGAACATCGATGCAAAGTCAATCTCGTAGACCTTTATCGTGAGGACAATAACAGTCAGTATTACTATTATAAAGGCTGGAACGTAGGAATAATTTCCATCTTTATTTTATCCAGTATCATTATTTTAATTGGAAAGTTCGTTCCTTCGCTTGAATTTGTCTTCAATAATTCCTACGTTATCGGCAGCATAGGCGCTGGAGTTCTATACTATTTTTATTTAAAAATGAATTTTTCCTACGAAAAAAAGGATTTATCTTATGAAAAAAATATTAATAATTAACCCGAATACATCGCCTGAAATGACAAATGATATCCGCTCTACCATAGAACATATCAAAGACGAAAATATTGATACCGTTACGATTTGTCCTGATTTTGGCTCTCCGTCTTTAGAATCTTTTTATGATTACAATCTAGCTTCATTTGCTGTAATACGATTGCTTAATAAATTAAATAAATCCGGTCAGCATTTTGACGGAATTTTAATTTCCTGTTTTGGAGACCCCGGATTATATGCAATTAAGGAAATATCAAATGTTCCCGTCATCGGTATTGCCGAAGCCTCTATGGCTGTTTCTCTGTTAATGGGACAAAAATTCAGCCTATTAGTAGCTTCAAAAAAAGCTGTTCCTATGATGAAAGATATGGTCAATCAATACGGACTTACATCTCGCTTGGCTTCTATTGAAAGTATGAATGCCAATGTATTAGATGTCGAGCAGGATAAACAGAAATTTATTAATAAATCAATTCTAATTGGTGAAAAAGCTATAGCCAAAGGTGCTGAAGTTTTGATTTTAGGCTGTGCCGGTATGACGAATATGCAGACAAAAATAAAAGAAGCATTAAATATTCCTGTTATTGACCCTGTTGTATACGGTTATAAAACTTTAGAAATGATGGTTGAAAATAATTTTCCTATTTCCAAAATCGGTTTATATAAAACACCTTATTCTAAAAAAATCTTAAAAGAAAATCTGCTTTATATGTGAAATTACCCTATAAAAGGAGGTATACTTCATGAAAATGCTCTTAACAGGTGGAACTGTAGTTTCTGGTAGCGGTTGTTTTTTGGCCGATATTCTCATCGAAAACGAAAAAATCACAGCCGTTGGTAATACAAATACCTTATCACATATGATAGACAGCAATACCGTGAATTTTGATGTATCTGGTAAATTGCTTTTTCCCGGTTTTGTCGATGCTCATACGCATTTTGATTTACATGTTGCTGGAACCGTAACTGCTGATGATTTTGCTACAGGCACAAAAGCCGCCATAAAAGGCGGGACTACGACGATAATAGATTTTGCTACGCAATATCCCGGAGAAAGTTTATCACAAGCTCTAAAAAACTGGCATAATAAAGCTGATGGAAAATGTTCTTGTGATTACAGTTTTCATATGTCCATAAGTGAATGGAACTCTACCATTTGTCAGGAAACTCAAAAAATGATAGATGAAGGTATTACTTCTTTTAAGTTATATATGACTTATGATACCATGGTAGATGATAAAACAATCTTTCAAATACTGTACAGGTTAAAACAAATTCACGGTATAGCCGGTGTTCATTGCGAAAATGACGGCATTATTGCCGCTCTTAGAGAAAATGTTTCATCTCGTCAAGATGTGTCCAATCATTATAAAACACGTCCTGATGTTGTTGAAGCTGAAGCAATCAATCGTCTGTTGTCAATTGCTGAAATTATTGATATTCCTGTAATTATTGTGCACCTCACCTGTAAAAAAGGATACGATGTAATTACAAATGCAAGAAAACGCGGACAAAAAATATATGTTGAAACTTGTCCGCAGTATCTGCTATTGGATAATCATTTTTATAATCAGCCCTATAATGAGGCTTCTAAATATGTATGTGCACCACCACTGCGAACAAAAGACGACCAAAAATACTTATGGAAAGGTTTATCTAACGGAACTATTCAAACCATATCCACAGACCATTGCAGTTTTACTACGTTTCAAAAAAATTGGGACAAAAACGATTTTACGAAAATCCCTGGTGGTGTACCCGGAGTAGAACACAGAGGAAATCTCATTTATTCGTATGGTGTTACAAAAAAACGAATTACGCTTGAAACAATGTGTCGTGTCCTGTCAGAAAATCCGGCTAAATTGTACGGTATATATCCAAAAAAAGGAATTATCGCTCCTGGCAGTGATGCCGATATTGTAATCCTAAATCCTGCTGTGAATGAAAAAATCACAGCTGCAAATCAAATACAGCATGTTGATTATACACCATATGAAGGTATCTCTCTTTCTTCTAGAATTGAGGATGTGTTCCTGCGCGGACAACATGTTGTAAAAAACAGTCAAGTAGTTGCAGAAAAAACAGGTATATTTCTTAAAAGAAATACTTACAATCTATAAAACGAAAAAACTGCCGCATAATTATTTGCGGCAGTTCTATTTCTACTTATAACTCTTTCAAGCTGCGGATGCCGTTTTTCACATAATCCACCGGACGGCTCCAGTCCACATGCACGTCGGTCGTTTCCCACAGACGCGTCAGTGCCAGCTGCAGACTGTCCAGATTTTCCAGCGGTTTAATCGTAACAGTCGTGAAATCATGCAGCGTTTCATGCGGTATCTGTATCGTCAAATCCGTATGTAAAAATTCTTCCACACGTTTTTTGGCTTCATCGTTGGCAAGCGTGATTTCTGCCGTTTTCGTATTTTCATCGTATTCTAAATAACCTAAATCGCTATGGCACGAAATGGCTACACTGTATTTATTTTCCATAAACAATCCCTTCTTTAATCAATAACGTTATATTTATTTTAACTGAGGACATTATTATCTGCAAGCTATTTCTGTTTATATACTCCCAGAATACCACATACAATATCCGTTAAAACCTTGCATAGATTTCATCTTTATGCTATTATATTATCAGTTGATAACGGAATATGCCTGCAATGTGCGTAAGTCTTTCATTATTGTCTAACCTTACTCTTTATTAAACGGGAATCTGGCAAGTGATTCCAGGGATGCTGAATCGTCTCCGAGCGAATAGCAAAACTGAAGTCCAGGATACCCACCTGCACACGCAGGTCTAGGCAGATAAAAGATAACGGCATTATGGGCATATTAAAGAAGCATTGTTTTACTGTTCAGTAAGACAATGCTTCTTTAGTTTTTGGTAAAAATCTTGTAAAAAATTCTGCTATATTATTGTTATAAATATCAAAAACTTTTATACTAATTATACATATTAAAGAGGTGTTCCTATTGCTCCTCTCGAAAAAAATTACAGTTGCTGTAACGGTACAGCAACTAAATCATATCTATTTATTTTGGAAGGATGTGTTTATTTGATGAAAAAAATTTACTGTGTCGAAGACGATGAAAGCGTCCGCGAACTCGTTATCTACGCTTTGCAGTCATCAGGATTTGAAGCGCACGGATTTATAAATGCGGAAGAATTCTTCGCCGCCATGAAAGACAATATGCCCGATTTGGTACTGCTGGACATCATGCTGCCGGGTATCAGCGGCATCGACATCTTAAACGAACTGCGCCAAAATCCCCAGACGGAACATCTGCCGGCCATTATGCTGACGGCCCGCGGCAGTGAATACGATAAAATCACAGGGCTCGACAGCGGAGCAGACGATTATGTAACAAAACCGTTCGGTGTCATGGAGCTGATTGCCCGCATCAAAGCCGTACTGCGCCGCAGCAATAAAATAATGCCCGCCGCTGCTACCGACAGCAGCGATTTGTCAGCCGGCAACGGTTTATTAAAATTGAACTACGATTTTCATAAAGTATATGTAAACGACGACGAAGTTACTTTGACACTGAAAGAGTTTGAACTGCTGTATTACCTGCTGAAAAACAAAAATATCGTAATCTCCCGCGATAAAATCATGGACGAAGTCTGGGATTACAATTACGCGGCAGAAACGCGGACGGTTGACGTACACATCAAAACACTGCGCCATAAACTCGGTCCTGCCAGCAAGTTAATCGAGACCATTCGCGGTGTCGGTTATAAAATAGTGGACTAATCGCATGAATATGAAAAAGAAAATCTTCCACTACATGTGCTTTCTCATCTCTCTTTCCGTTGTCTGCACATTTATACTCACGCTCACACTGTGCTATCCTTTATTTTTCGAGCATACCAAACAGGAAGTCAAGGATGAAGCCGTATACTTGACTTACGTATTCAATCACAATCTAAGCGACCCACTGAAGCTTCTGCACAATGCTCATACACAGACGCGCATCACCTGGATTGACATCAACGGCAACATCCTGTTTGACAACAGCGCCGAAGCCGCCCATATGGAAAATCATATATTGCGTCCGGAAATCCAGTCGGCGCTTGATATCGGCATCGGCGAAGCTTACCGTATTTCCACCACGCTCGGCAGCAACACGTATTATTATGCGGTTAAATTAAACGACGGCACTATATTGCGCCTGTCCCGCACCAATATCAGCGCTTACGATATGCTACGCGGGTCACTGCCGATTTTATTCGCCATGATGCTCGCTATTTACGTCATAGCGCTTTTGGCGGCCCGCCGTATGGCCCGCAATATAATTGCACCGATAAACGCCATCAATCTTGAGCATCCAATAATGAACGACCTTTACGAAGAACTAAATCCCATGTTATTACGACTAGAAAATCAGAATGAACAAATCAGACAGCAAATGAAAAAATTAAAGAACCAACAACGTGAATTTACAACAATCATTAACAATATTGAAGAAGGACTAATTCTCATTAATCATTCCTACAAAATTCTCTCAGTCAATTTCAGTGCACTGGAGATTTTGAATGCCGATAGAAAAATCAATTACATCGACAAAAATCTGTTTACTTTAGTAAACAACGATGCTTTATACCAGGCAACCCAGTCCGTCATGAAAGGCGAGCGGCAGGAATTCTATCTGCCGATGGGAAGCAAGACGTATCAGATTATCGCCAGTCCTGTAACGAAAAACGATAAAGTAAAAGGCGCTGTAATCCTGTTCGTCGATATCACGGAAAAACGCATGGCGGAAAAAATGCGCCAGGAATTTTCCGCCAATGTTTCCCACGAACTGAAAACGCCGCTCACTTCCATTTCCGGCTTTGCCGAACTGTTGCAGAATAATATGGTGCGTCCTGCTGATGTGCCGCTGTTCGCCGGCAAAATCTACAAGGAAGCACAGCGTCTAATCAATCTGGTACAGGACATCATCAAAGTATCGCAGCTGGATGAAAAAAACAGTTCCTTCATGAAAGAACCGATAAATCTGGCCTCCGTATGCAAGCAAACCGTACTGTATCTCAACGATAAAGCACTGAAAAAACAGATAAAGCTCAATTTCTCCGCTGAGCCGGGCTGCGAAATAACGGCTGTACGCCAGCTTATCGACGAACTCGTATTCAATTTGATTGAAAACGCCATAAAATACAACAAGCCGAACGGACAAGTCAATATCTCCCTGAAAAGAAAACCAACGCATATTGCACTATCCGTCAAAGATACGGGCATCGGTATTTCCGAAGAGGACCTGCCGCACGTATTCGAGCGCTTTTACCGCGCCGATAAATCCCGCTCGCAAATCAATGTGGAGGGAACGGGGCTCGGTCTTGCCATCGTAAAACACATTGCCGAATACCATCACGCCCAGCTTACTATTACCAGTAAAATAAATAAGGGGACGACGATTACCATCAAATTCCCGCTGGTATAAAAATTAAAAATTCATTAAGCCTCTTGCAAAAGGGGCTTTTTTTATTGTTTATTAAATAGTTTTTGATATAATAATATTAAGTGATTTTCGCTTATCTTTATTCCATTTATGGATAAGCGACTTTAGACTAATTTTGTGAATGAAGGTGCTTTTATGCGATTATTGAAAAGTGTAATCTGTTTGGCTGTTTTAATGGTTTTCAGCTTAATTCACTCTTCCGTCTCCTTTGCTGACGACTCCGAATGGTACTGGATTAGTTCCGATGACAAATACAGTAAATATTTCTCCATGACCCGTATCACAACTGTATCCAGTCAGAAAAACATTCCGACCTGCATTGAGGACTGGATAAAAACCGGCTATGCACCGGGCGGTGCCGCTGAAGCAATCAGCAATATGAAGCTGCCGATTGACGACCCGAATAAACTGAGCTACAGTCTCGCCCGCATCCAAATCAATCCGCAGGAACGTACACTGCGCTACATGGAAGAAATTTTCTATGATAAAGACGGTACAGCTCTTTACACCCTGAAATACACCAACCCGGTCATCAAAGACATCAATTCCCAATCATTCGACGAAAAATTCTATGCGATGATTGTCGACCGTGTATTCAATAAAGGTGAAGGCGGCAGACTCATTTCCAAAGAACGCTGGCTCACTTTATGGGATAACGCCTCCGGCGACAGTGCCGCTGATACGGCCACCATGCGCCAGATAAACAACGATATCTTCGTCTGGATTTGGCAGGAAAACAAAGACAGTAGCGGCAACGTTTCTTCCATTCAGTTCATGAAAAAGCAGTACAATGTCAAATCCTTGACGGCGCAGACTTTAAAATATCATTTCTGGTCTGCTCAAACAGGCTGGATTGACCAGACTGCCAGCGTGGAAGGAATTCATTCCATCATTCCTGAAAGCACGGAAGACGTGGAATTCGGCAAAATAAAAGAATACGCAGCGAAAAATCCGTCGTGGGTATTCCGCTATCAGCTGAACAATCCTGTTTCGGCCAATAATACGGCCAAAACCGCCGCACCGGCAGCCAGCACAGCAACCAGTGCGTCAGCGCCGGTAGCAGCAACTGCAACTTCACCGGCAGCAACCGGCGTTGCCAATCCAATCGGCTCAGTCGGCCCCATCGGTGCGCCGATTAATAATTAAAGTTGCCACATGATTATAATTGTGCTAGAATTTAGCTTAGTTGCTTTGCGGCTGTAGCTCAGACGGATAGAGCATTCGCCTCCTAAGCGAAGGGTCGCGTGTTCGACTCACGCCAGTCGCACCACAAATATAAAAACAAAGGAATGTAGCCAATATCGCTACATTCCTTTTTTATGTTTTATTAAATACAAATAACGAAATTATAGTTAAATTTTTATACATTATATTGTTTTCTTCGTGCAAATAAAATATAATATAATTAATAGCACGAAAGGAGATGATTTTATGGCTGGCTCTACTACAAATATCAGTATTCGAATGGACGCTGACCTCAAAGCACAGGCTGACGCATTGTTCAACGAACTGGGAATGAACCTTTCCACTGCGTTCAATATCTTTGTCCGCCAGTCTCTCCGGGAAGGCAGAATACCCTTTAACATTTCTCTAAATCAGCCCAACAAGGAAACGATTGCCGCCATGTTGGAAGCAGAAAGGATTGCAAAGGACCCATCCGTGAAAGGCTATACCAATCTGAATGAGCTGTTTGCGGATTTGGAAAAATGACAAAAACAAAGTATATTGTCAAAACCACAACACAATTCAAAAAGGACTATAAACTGGCAGTCAAGCGCGGATTAAAAATCGGTCTGTTAAAGGATATTGTTGCAGCTCTGGCTATGGGTAAGACACTTCCTGAAAAAAACAAAGACCATGCACTTACCGGAAACTGGGTAGGACATCGTGAATGTCATATCCTTCCAGATTGGCTGCTTATTTATCGCATTGAAGATGATGTATTAGTACTGACATTGACCAGAACCGGCAGTCATAGTGATTTATTCGGAAAATAAATATTCATGTGTTCGACTCACGCCAGTCGCACCATATTTGAATGCAATAAAGGATATACCTGAATATTTTCGGTATATCCTTTTTCTGTTATGCAGGATTTTATAGTTTTGGCATGAAATTTATCATGTAAGCTTTAAACATCAATATTTATTTATTTCAATTTTTACAGAATATTAAAGGTATTTTAAGACAGAAATTCTTATAATATACATAGAAAGCAATTTATCGGGAGGAATAAACCATGACTATGAATATATGCGGCGCACCGTGCTGCTGGGGCGTCGATGATGTAAAAAATCCGTATCTGCCGAAATGGCAGACCGTTTTGAAAGAAGCAGGACTTGCCGGCTACAGAGCTATCGAACTCGGACCGTACGGCTATCTGCCGATTGATATTGACCTTGTTTCCGCCGAACTTGCCAAAAACAATCTCGCCATCGTTGCCGGAACAATTTTTGACGATTTAGTGAGTGAAGATAACTATAAAAATATCATGCGCCAGACGGAAGATATCTGCTCACTGATTACGAAACTGCCGCCGTTGCCGGTGCACGAAGGACAACATTTCCCGACTCCGTACATGACGATTATGGACTGGGGACACGACGAACGCGACTACGCCGCCGGTCACAGCGACAGAGCACCGCGCCTTTCTAAAGATGAATGGGATAAAATGATAGAACATATCATCGGCATCTGCAAAAAAGCGGCTGAATACGGCGTGCGTCCCGTAATCCATCCTCATGCCGGCGGCTACATCGAGTTCGCTGACGAAATCGAAGCCGTTATGCGCGATATTCCATATGAAATCGCTGGTCTTTGTCTTGATACAGGCCATCTGTATTATTCCGGCATGAACCCGAGCCAATGGCTCAAAAAATGCGCCGACCGCCTCGATTACGTTCATTTCAAAGATGTGAACGAAACTGTATACAAACAGGTTCTGTCGGAGCATATCCGCTTCTTCGAAGGCTGCGGCAAAGGTTCCATGTGCCCAATCGGCAAAGGCTGCCTCGATTATCCCGCTATTAAAAAGACACTCGAAGAAATCGGCTACAGCGGCTATATAACAATCGAACAGGAACGCGACCCGCGCAATGTGGCTACAAGTCTTAGAGATGTGAAGGAAAGCGTTACGTATTTAAAAAGCGTAGGCTATGAAATTTAATAAATTGAGGAGGTTATTTTTATGAAAATCGCATTTGACGTCGATGTTTTGGCAAAACAGATGAGCATCAATGACATGGTGCATAAAGTTGCCGACTGGGGTTACAAATACATCGAACAGTCCCCGCATCCGCGCATCAATCCATTCTATAAACATCCCCTGTTTTCCAAAGAATGTGAAGATGAATACAGAAAAGCCCTGAAAGAAACGGGCGTGGAAATTTCTTCCTTTATCTGTGTATACCGCTGGTCCGGCCCGACGGAAGAACAGCGCCAGCACGCTGTTGCCAACTGGAAAAAACTGATTGAAATCGCTGTAAATATGGGCGTTCCTGTAATCAATACGGAACTTTCCGGCGACCCTAATCAGCAGGAAATCTGCAATGGCATGTGGTTCCGCTCCATGGAAGAACTGCTGCCGATTATTGAACGCGAAGGTCTGCGCGTGGAAATCCAGTCCCATCCGTACGATTTCTGCGAATTGAATAATGAAACATGCGACATGGTAAAATCGTTCCGCTCCAAAAATCTCGGCTACGTATATTCCTCACCGCACGGCTTCTTCTATGACCAGGGCAAAGGCGATGTCCGCTCCATGCTCCGCTATGCCGGCGATGAACTGACGCACGTTTTATTTGCTGATACATTCAATCAGACGCTCGATTGCCGTTATATCTTAAATCCGCCGTTTTTGAATGCACGCAGCAGAGCTGACGCTACAATTCACCAGCACCTTGCTATGGGCGAAGGCGAAGTTGATTTTGACGGCATTTTCGAAACACTGCGCGAAATGAATTTTGCCAATAAACAATTAAAACCGGATGCACCGAAAGTAGGCGGTGACAACATTGCCTGCGTATCGTACTTCGGCTTCCCGGAAAAAATGGACCAGCAGGCTCCGTTGGCACTCGAACGCATTAAACACGAATTACTCGATAAATAATAAATAGATTGCACCCTCTTTCAGGATATCAAATATTTCACTCTGTTTGATATCCTTTTTCTTGTACTATGAACAATATTTATGAGGAGGAGCATCATTGCTTAAAACAACCACCAATCAGCAATTAAATCTCGTATTCAAAAACGGCATCCTGCCTACCATGGTCTATATCAACAGACAGGAATGCGGCCGCAATAAAATCGAACGGCCGCTACACAAACACGATACCGTCTGCGAAATAGTCCTCGTCTACAAGGGCAGCGGTACATATATGATAAACAACAAAAAATACACACTGCATGAAGGCGATATCGCTTTTTACAATCAAGGCGACCTGCACGAAGTTTCTTCCGCTTCCGATACGGAAATCGGCGATTACTGCATCGGTCTGACCAATCTGAACCTGAAAAATCTTCCCTACAATCATTTAATAGCAGCAAATGAAGCCTACGTGCGCCAATCCGGCAATATGTTTGCCACGCTCAAGGAACTTTGCGAGCAGATGTACACACTCGGCAAGCTGAATGAACACAGCAATCTGACTTCACAGCTTCTGTGCACCTCATTCATCATCATCGCCACTTCCCTATCGTCTTTCACTGATTACGAAAATAATATCGAAAAAGACAAACAGTTCATGAACCGCATTTTAAATTATCTTGACGAACATTTCACCGAAGATATTTCCATTAACAAAGTAGCCGACCATCTGGGCTGTTCCAATTCCTATATATCGCATTTATTCAAAAAATCACTCGGCATCACGCCCATGCAGTACGTCATAAAACGGCGCATAGGCCTTGCCCAGACACTGCTCATCTCCACCGATTTATCCGCCACCCAGATTGCCACTATGGTCGGTTACGACAACGCTAATTATTTTATAAATTCCTTCACCAAAATCATCGGCATAACACCAATCCGCTACCGCAATTTCTACCTTAAAGAACTGCGCGGCAACCGCCATCAATCATAAAAAGTTAGTTTATGTTCATTTTTCTTTGACGCAAAGAAAAACGAACCAAAAAGAAACTTTTAACGTTTCGCTGACGCTGCACTGGGCGGGCCCTCGTAGCTCTTCTAAAAAAACAAACGGTACAACGGGCTCGAAACGTTTGGAATTTGGCTCATGCCTTCCAGTTCCAGCAGAAACTCAAATTGAGCTGTTACTACCGAAGTTTGCTAATCATGCTAAAACTTTATTACACTTTTGAGATTTTCACGGTAGCGTAAGCTATTAAAAAGAAAAATTTTTAGATATGGTTTTAGTTTAAATGTTTGAGCG
>JFBN01307134.1_pt1 | contig 51318 bp, 47 predicted proteins | sample 768741 | NCBI WGS metagenome assembly JFBN01 (sample SAMN01983846, study PRJNA193217) | chicken gut metagenome | biome: terrestrial biome; isolation source: ceca of Broiler chicken | host: Gallus gallus | place: United Kingdom: England | collected 2010-09-07
CCCGACACTGGCCACTGGCCAGCGGATTCGAGACGATGCAGTTCATGGCTTGGTGTGCCCTGGGGATAACCCTGATCGGGCACCGTCGCTTTATTCTGATTCTGCCGTTCGGCTATCTGGTGAGCGGTCTGGCCATGCTGGTCTCGATGATGGGCGAATCCAATCCCCCCATTACCCCGCTTATGCCAGTACTCACCTCGCCCCTGCTCTCGGTTCACGTGGTTCTGGTGATGACCGCCTACACCTTGCTGGCCTTCGTCATGTTCAACGGTATCGCCGGCCTGACACTCTCCCGCCGTCACCCCCGGCAAGCCGAGCAGTTGCAGACGGTAGGACGCATTCTGCTCTATCCCGCCGTCTTTGCCCTGGCGGCCGGAATCTTCGTGGGAGCCGTGTGGGCCAACATCTCGTGGGGACGATACTGGGGCTGGGACCCCAAAGAAGTATGGGCACTCATCACCTGGCTCATCTACGCCATGGCCCTGCACCCGGAGTCGTTGCCATTATTCAGGAAACCTGCCTTCTTTCACGGGTTCTGTGTGGTCGCATTCCTCTGCGTGCTCATTACCTACTTCGGCGTCAACTTTCTGCTGGGCGGCATGCACAGCTATGCCTGAGAGGCGACGGCAAAAAAGAGGGCCGGGGAGCATTTGCTCTCCGGCCCTTTGTCTATACAGAATATTGATTGCTTTCGATTAGAGGCCCAGTGCGCTGAGGTCGGCAAAGTAACCGTATACGCAGCTGGCAATACCCAGCAACAGGATACCGGCTACACACACGATGAGACTCACGCGCGAACCGTTGTCGCTGCGGAAGGGTGCGATGACACACTCGTTCTCGGTATTGATAAACATGGCCTTTACCACCAGCAGATAGTAGTAGAGCGAGATGATGGTATTGAGCAAGGCGATGAGCACCAGAATATAGAATCCCGAGTGAATGGCCGAAGCAAAGATGAAGAACTTGCTGAAGAACCCGGCGAACGGCGGGATACCGGCCAACGAGAACATGGCCAACATCATGATGACACTCAGTTTGGGGTTGGTCTTGTAGAGACCGTTGTAGTCGTCCATATTCACCTTGCCGCTGTTGTGCTCGATCGACGAGATAACGCCGAAGGCTGCCAGGTTGGAGAAGATGTAAACCAGCACGTAGTAAACCAGCGCGGTTGTACCTTGAATCGAACCGGCAATGATGCCCAGCATGATGTAACCGGCCTGCGAGATGGACGAGAAGGCCAGGAACCGTTTCAGGTTCTTCTGACGAATGGCAAACAAGTTACCCACGGTAATCGTCAGTACAATCAAGGCCCACATGATACCTTGCCAAACGGCCGGTTCAAAGGCGAACACCTTGTAGAGAACCAACAGGAGGGCAAAGGCAGCCGAGCCCTTCGAGATAACCGACAGGTAGGAGGTTACCTGCGTGGGAGCCCCTTCGTAAACGTCGGCCGTCCACAAGTGGAAGGGAACAAGCGAAAGCTTGAATCCCATACCGGCCAGCACAAAGACAAGCGTGGCGATGAACAACGGCGTGTGATTGCCGGCAATATTGATGGCAATGTCGTCGAAATAGAGCGAACCCGAAACACCATAGAGGAACGAGAGTCCCAGCAGGAAGAGTGCCGACGAGAAGACGGCCGTGAAGAGGTATTTGGCACCGGCCTCATACGACTCAGAGTCTTTCTTGGTGATGGCGATGAGCGCAGCCATAGGCAGCGAAGCGGTCTCGAGCCCGATGAAGAAGAGCAGGAAGTGTCCCGACGAAACCATCAGGTACATACCGAAGAGGGTCACCAGCAACAACTCGTAAAACTCACCCCGACGCACTTTCACATCGGGAGTATTGCTCCACGAAATCGATTGCAGCAACACGATGAAGGTACCTATGTTAAGCACGGTCTTTACCATCGACGCGATGGGCGACGTCTGATACATGCCGCCAAAGGCCGATGCCGACTCGACCGGTATGATGTTCCAGATCGTGTGCAGGGCAAACAGGACACACGCTGTAATCGATAATCCTTTGAGGCTCTTGTTTCCACCAAAGGTGTCTACGAAAAATATCAGCAGGAATACGACCAGCAGCGATATTTCCGAGCGCATAACTAAAAACTGTGAATAATCCATATACTGTATGATTAAAGAGCTTGAGACAACAAATTAGTAATAGGTTCCACACCGCCACGAATCAGATCGGAGATCCAGTGGGGGAAGCTACCGATGGCAACCACACACACGATAAGGGTGATGACCGAGAGGCGTTCCCACCATTCGGCATCGGTCAACTCGCGATGGTGTTCGTTTTGAACGGCACCGTACAACAGTTTCCCAACCACGCGCAGAATATAGACCGCCGTAATCACAATCGAGGTACAAGCGACAATCGTAAATACCCGGTGGAAAGTATCGGTATGCTCGAACGAACCGACAAAGATGGTCATCTCGGCCACGAATCCGCTCAATCCCGGAAGACCCAGCGAAGCCAAACCGGCAATCACGTAACCTACCGACAGGAACGGCATGATTTGCATCAAGCCGCCCATCTCGCGAATATCACGGGTGTGGGTACGACCGTAAATCATACCGATAAGGGCGAAGAAGAGGGCCGTCATCAAACCGTGCGAAAGCATCTGCATCACCGCACCGGTCATGGCCGTGGTGTTGAGCATAAGGATTGCGAAGAGCACCAGACCGCAGTGGCTTACCGAAGAGTAGGCGTTGATGTATTTCAAGTCGGTCTGTACACAAGCGCTGAATGCACCGTAAACGACACTGATACCGGTCAAGATCAGGAATATCCAAGCCAGTTCGTTGGCAGCCTGGGGCATGAGGTAGATGGCTACCCGGAAGCAGCCGTAACCACCCAGTTTCATCAGTACACCAGCGTGCAACATCGACACGGCCGTGGGCGCCGAAGCGTGACCGTCGGGCGACCAGGTGTGGAACGGGAACATGGCACCCAGTACACCGAATCCCACAAAGGTCATCGGGAAGAGGAAGTATTGCCAGTTCATGGGGATATTACCGTGTTCGGCAATTTCGACCACATTCATCGAGTGGAGCCCCGATTGGTAGTAGATGCCCAGGATACCGATCATCAGCAGGGCCGAACCACCCATCAGCATCAGCGTCAGCTTCATGGCCGAGTAGTTCTTGCGGCCGCTGCCCCAAACCCCAATCAGCAGATACATGGGGATAAGGGCCACCTCGTAGAACATGAACATCGTGAAGAGGTCGACCGAGATGAAGAAACCAAACACACCCGTCGAAAGCAACATGAACCACAAGAAGAACTCCTTGGGCAGGGGGTTGATTTTCCACGAAGCGAAGACTCCGGCAAAAACTATAATGGACGAGAGCAGCAACATGGCCACCGATACACCGTCCACGCCGACAGCGTAGTGAATGTTCAGCGGAGCATACCACATGCGGCTATCGGTAAACAACATCGTCGCTGTATTTCCAGCAGCGCGTTCGGCCAGAAACTCAACGAGAGTGTACACGGACAACGCCAACAATAAGGTTGAACCAATAACCGCTACCGTTCGTATCTGTTTCATATCTCTTGCGATCCAGAGACCCAGCATCATCAAGAGAGGGATAAGCACAAATAATGATAGAAAATTCATAGTGTTTCTTTAATTTTTTATCGTTCAACCATCAGTTAAAAGCACATGGCCAGTACGGCAATCAACAATGCGCCCATAATGAATACCCATACATACCATTGGATATATCCCGACTGCAACTTGCGTATGCCGTAGGAAACTCCGTTGGTAACGGTAGCCAACATATTCATCGTGCCATCAACGATATGACGGTCGAACCAGGCGATGGGCCGGCAGATATGCTGGAATATAATCTTGTGGGTAACCCACATGTAAAGTTCGTCCATGTAGAAGCGGTGGTAAGCTGCCGTGTGCAGGGCGCGGAACTTGTCGGCCAGGGCTTTGGGCTTGGAGTTCTCCGAGAGATACATCCAGGTGGCCAGGGCAATGGCGACAACGGCTACGATAATACTCGTCGTAGCTACCGACCAGTCGAGGTGAATGTGATAGGCCTCGCCGTTTACCGATACGAACTCGCCGAAGGGAATGAAACCGGCCACGCAGGTAACCAATGCCAGGAATACCAGCGGCAGATACATCGTCTTGGGAGCTTCGTGCGGCGTGTGGTGCTCATACGAAGGTTTGCTCCACCAGAAGATGCGGTAGTAGAGACGGAACATGTAGAAGGCGGTGAGACCGGCCACAGCCGTCATCCATACACCCCACAACGTACTCTTCTCGAAGGCGGCCGTAAGAATCTCGTCCTTACTGAAGAAGCCCGAGAAGGGAGGAATACCGGCGATAGCCAGGCAGGCAATCAGGAAGGTGATGTGTGTCACCGGCATATATTTGTGCAGGTTGCCCATCTCGGACATCTCGTTGGAGTGAACGGCATGGATAATGCAACCGGCACCGAGGAAAAGCAGCGCCTTGAACATGGCGTGCGTGAAGAGGTGGAACATAGAGGCCATGTAGCCGAGACCTGCGTGCAGGTCGGTGTCGAAGGCCACACCCAGAGCCACCATCATAAAGGCAATTTGCGAAATGGTCGAGAAGGCGAGCACCCGTTTGATATCGGTTTGCACGCAAGCTACGACTGCGGCATAGAGTGCCGTGATGGCACCCACCCAGGTAATGAGGTCGAGCACCTCGGGCACGGCGCAGTACATGGGGAAGAGCCGAGCTACCAGATAGACACCGGCAACCACCATCGTAGCGGCGTGGATCAAGGCCGATACCGGAGTAGGACCCTCCATGGCATCGGGCAACCAGATGTGTAACGGGAACATGGCCGACTTACCGGCACCACCCATGAAGATGAGCGCCATGGCCCAGGCGGCTACCGAGCAACCCATGAAGGTCATGCCGGCCGTCTCGGTTACCAGCGACGTGGGATTCGACATCAGAGTCTGGAAATCGAACGTCTCGGTAAAGAACGAGAGGATAAGGATACCGATCAGGAAACCCAGGTCGGCAAAACGGGTAACGATAAAGGCTTTCTTCGAAGCCGATACCGCAGCCGGTTTCGTATAGTAGAATCCGATAAGCAGGTAAGACGATACACCCACCAGCTCCCAGAAGATATACATCTGGAAAATGTTTGTGGCCACAACCAGTCCCAACATGGAGAAGCTGAACAGCGACAAGAAGGCATAATAGCGTTGGAAGCCCTTCTCACCATGCATGTAGCCCATACTGTAAATGTGCACCATGAGCGAAACCGTGGTGATAACCACCAGCATCATGACCGAGATGGGGTCCAGCAAGATACCCAGGTCGATATGCAGTTGCTCGGTAAAGCGCAACCACTCGAAGTTAACCGGCTGCAAAGTCTCAAAAACGCCTTCGGCATTGCGCGGCATAGTAAAATAGTTGAACGCTACCATGTAGGCCAGCACGGCGGTAACGGTCAACCCGAGGGTTCCCAACACGCCGGCAACGCGTTCGCTCAACTTATGCCCCACAAGTCCCAGAAAGAGGAACATGCAAAGCGGGAGTAAAAGTATTATAACTGAATATTCCATATCGATCAATATTTCATTTTATCAAGGTTATGCACGTCAACATTCCGAATGTGGCGGAAGATGTTGATAATGATTGCAATGGCAAGCGCTGTCTCGGCAGCGGCAATACCTATTGCAAAGAGGGTGAAGAAGAATCCCTCCAAGGCCTCGGGATAAAGGTAACGGTTGAACACCACAAAGTTGATGTCGGCCGCATTGAGCATCAATTCGAGCGAAATGAGCATCGCCAGCATATTCTTACGTGTCACAAACCCGTAAACCCCGGCAAAAAACATGATGGTACTTACCACCAAATAGGCAATCATTGGTATTTCCATAGTTCTTATCTTTTACGGGCAATCATAATGCCACCGATGATACATGCCAGTAACAACACACTGATTGCTTCAAAGGGCAGCAGATACTGGTACTTCTCTACCCCCATGAGCGCATGGCCTATCACCTTCATGTCGACCTCGCCGGTGATGACACTGGTGAGCGGCTTGGTGAAGAACGGATAGGTGAGCAGCGTATAGCCGCACACGATGGCGCCGAATATCGAAGCAATGAGCCCGACTACGCGTTTCTTGGAAGAGAGCAACGTCGCCTTGTCTCCGGGGTGACTCGTCAACAGAATCGAGAAGACAAACAGCACCACAATACCGCCGGCATAGACGGCAAGCTGTACGGCGCCCAAGAAAGTAAAGTCAAGCTGAAAATAAATACCGGCTGTCGCAAACAGAACGAACAGGAGGTAAGTGGCTGCCCGCAGAATGCGTCGGGTGGTGACGGTCAGAATCGAACACACCACGATGACCAATGCAAGCAAGCCGAAGATAACTTGATTTGCTATTTGTTCCATAATGTTAATCTATTATTTTTCGGTTGGGTTATCGGTATGATTGAGAATCTTCACCAGTTTCTCACGACGGAAAACGGCGTGCTCAAATTCGTTGGTGAACTTGATGGCGTGGTGAGGACATGTAGACACACACATCTGGCAGAAGGTGCAACTACCCAAGTCATACACATATTTATCTAACACTCTTTTGGTCTTACCATCTTCGGTGGTAATCTTCGAGGCCTCGATTTTGATTGTCCCGTTGGGGCAATTCATCTGACAGATACCGCAAGCCACACACTTGTGCTGCCCGTTTTCATCGTAAATCAAGGTCAATGTCCCTCTGAAACGCTCGGGGATTTTCAAGGTCGCCCGGTTTTCGGGATACTGTTCGGTAACTTTCCGGCTCAAGAAGTATTTACCGGTCACTTCCATTCCTTGCAGAAGGCTCAGCAATCCTTTCCAGAAAGATGTCATGTAATTTTTAAAACTTCCCATAAATCTCTTTACAGAACTCTTATTTTATTAGTTAACACTATGGTTTATTTCATGCGTCAAAAGAGCCTGGCGGGCCAAGCTCTTTGCCGATCGATCAATCTACTCGTCCTCCTGCAATATCCAGCAACTCGGCCGTAATGCTCTGCTGACGCAGCTTGTTGTATTCGAGTTGCAGGTCGTCCAACAGTTCCTTGGCATTGTCGTTTGCCGACTGCATGGCCATCACCCGGGCAGCCTGTTCGGAGACCCGGTTGGAGCAGATGGCTTCCTGCATGTTCGACAAGACATAAAGCGGCAGTATCTCATTATAAATGGTATTCACGTCGGGCTCGAACAAGTAGGGCTTGTTGCGCTCGGCCTTCTCGCCGGCAGCCAAATCGTCGGCCGCAATCGGCAACAGCCGGCGCGTGGCCAACGTCTGTTTACTGGCGCTTTTGTAATGGGTATATACGACCTCTATTTCGTCGATTTTGCCGGCCACGAAGTCGCGGGTAAGCTCGTTGGTAAAACGGGCTATGTCCTCACCCGGGCTCTTGGCCGTCATATAATCGGCAATGGCAATCTCCACACCCTCGCCAACCAGTTTGTGGGCAAATTGAGAGGCTTTCTTTCCTATCGGATAAACAACAAACATCACGGAATTACCGGCCTCTTCGCGCCCCTGGTTGATGATTTCGAGCGTGCGTTTAAACAGATTCATGTTGAATGCGCCACACAATCCCTCGTCCGAGCTGAGCACGACTACGGCCCTCCGCTTCACGGGACGTACCTCGGTGAGCGGTGAACTATACTCTGCATCGGCAGAAATAAGATGATTGATGGTACGCTGAATCTGATCCCGGAACGGCCGCACACGACGCAAAGCCAAGTCGGCCTTGTGCATCTTGGCCGACGAAATCATCTTCATCGCACCGGTTATTTTTTCAGAAGAAGCGACCGAGCCGATTCTTCCTTTCAAGTCGCGCATTGATGCCATAGTCTATTATGCCTTAAATCGATTAGCCACCTCGGTAGCGACCTCGGTCATGAGGGCGGAAATCTTGTCGTCGAGATGTCCGGCCCGCAGTTCGTCCAGAACCTCGTGGCTATATTTTGATTTCAATATCTGCAAATACAATTTCTCAAACTCGGCTACCTTGTCGAGAGGTACGTTGTGCAACAATCCTTGCGTACCGCAATAGATGATGGCAATCTCCTCCTCGACGGGTACCGGCGAATACTGGGGCTGTATGAGGATACGCTCGTTCTTGCGGCCCTTGTCGATGGTCATGGCGGTTACCGGGTCGACGTCGCCACCGAACTTGGTGAACGATTCGAGCTCACGGAACTGGGCCTGGTCGATCTTCAACGTACCGGCAATCTTCTTCATGGCCTTCACTTGGGCACTACCACCCACACGCGAAACCGAGATACCCACGTTGATGGCGGGACGCACACCCTGGTTGAAGAGGGCGGTCTCCAAGAATATCTGACCGTCGGTAATCGAAATCACGTTGGTAGGGATATAGGCCGACACGTCTCCGGCCTGTGTCTCGATGATAGGCAGGGCCGTCAACGAACCGCCACCTTTTACCATCGGCTTCAATACCTCGGGCAAGTCGTTCATCGAAGCGGCTACCTCGTCGTTCTCGATAATCTTGGCGGCACGCTCGAGCAGACGGGAGTGCAGGTAGAAGATATCGCCCGGGTAGGCTTCACGACCTGAGGGACGACGCAGAATCAACGAAATCTCACGATAGGCTACGGCCTGTTTCGAGAGGTCGTCGTAGATGACCAATGCGTGGCAACCACGGTCTCTGAAATATTCGCCGATGGCGGCGCCGGCAAACGGTGCATAGTAGCGCATCGCAGCCGAGTCGGAGGCGTTGGCGGCCAGCACGACGGTATAGTCGAGGGCTCCGTGTTCCCGCAGGGTATTGACCAGTGCGGCTACCGACGAGGCTTTCTGTCCGATAGCCACATAGATACAATAGAGGGGAGTTCCGTTCTTGTAATTGTCCCGTTGGTTGATAATCGTGTCGATGGCAATCGCCGTCTTACCGATCTGGCGGTCGCCGATAATCAGCTCACGTTGTCCGCGGCCGATGGGCACCATCGAGTCGATGGCCTTGATACCGGTCTGCAAGGGTTGCTTTACCGGTTGGCGGAAGATTACACCCGGAGCCTTGCGCTCGAGGGGCATTCTGATAAGGTCGCCTTGAATGGGACCTGCGCCATCGATAGGTTCACCCAACGTATTGATAACTCGGCCGAGCAATCCTTCGCCCACGGGCAGAGAGGCAATTTCGCCGGTGCGGCGGGCGGTCATGTTCTCGGTAACCTTGTCAACGTTATCGAGCAAGATGACACCCACATTGCTCTCCTCCAAGTTCATGGCCACGCCGTGTACGCCGTTTTCAAACTCGATCAATTCGCTGGAACGCACATTGTCGAGCCCGTACACGTGAGCCACACCATCACCAACTTCGAGAACAGTACCTACTTCTTCAAAATTGATTTTGGAGTCGACCTCGTCGAGTTGTTTCTTTAATATATCCGATATTTCACTGGGTTTTATCATATCACTTGCTGTTTAGCAATTTCAAACGCAATTTTTTTAATTCACTATTGACCGAAGCATCTAATTGCATCGAATCCACGCGCAAAATAAATCCGCCGATGAGGGTGGGATCTATTTCATAAACAAATTCCAGCGTCTTGTCCGTTTGCTTTTTCATAAGGTCGCCGATGCGGCCCAGCACCTCCTTGTTCAAGGCGGTGGCGGTGGTTATCGTCACGCGGGCAATGTGGTTGGCCCGGCGGTAAATATCCTGGTAGGCCAGTCCGATAGACCTTACAAACGTTTCGCGACGGTTCTTGATAACTAACTGAACGAAACGGAGCAGATAATCGTCGGGCTTTTCACCGAAAGCCGACGACAGCACCCGTACCTTGTCCGAAGGAGAAAGAGCCGGGTTACCCAATACTTTTGAAAACTCGGGATGCGCCTTAAAGGCGTCATCAAGGCGTTTCATCTCTTCATAAATCGCCTCGGCCACACCATGTTCCCGGGCGTATTTGTAGAGAGCTTTCGCATATCTATTCGGTATTAACCCCTCGTTCATGTTCTATTAGTTTTGATTCTCAATTTCATTCAACAGTTTGTCGACCATTTCGACCTGGGTCTTGTCGTCGGAGAGTTGCTTGCGCATCATCTTCTCGGCAATTTGCAGGGCAAACTGGCTCACTTCGCGGCGGAATTGGAGTTCCGACTCTTTGCGGGCCTGCTCGATCGACACGGCCGCAGCGTCCATCACTTTTTTAGCTTCTACCGAGGCTGCCTGACGTGCTTCCTCAATAATCTGAGTCTTCATCTGGGCAGCTTCGTGCAGAATCTCCATTTGTTGTTTCTGCGCTTCGACCAAAAGAGCTTTGGCTTCGGCCTGTGCGTTGTCCAGGTGAGATTTGGCCTCCTGGGCATACTCCACCCCCTTGTCAATGAACTCGGCTCGTTCGTCGAGGCTGCGCAAAATGTAGGGCCAGCCGAACTTGGCGAGTATGACAAAGAGGATGACGAAGACAACGAACATCCAAAATACCAAGCCTATTTCGGGCGTGAACAGTTCCATATCTTACGATTAGATGAACAAAGACATCACGCAAACAATCACAGCAAACAGGGCCACACCTTCTACCAGGGCGGCAATCACAATCATGTTGCTTCGGATATCACCGCTGGCTTCGGGCTGACGAGCGATAGCGTCCATAGCCGACGAACCAATCTTACCGATACCTACACCGGCTCCGATAGCTGCGATACCAGCACCAATACATGCACCCAATTTAGCCAGACTTGCACCGGCTGCTGCTTGTAATAAAATCATTCCTAACATAATGTTTGTTGTTTAGAGATTATACATTTATTTTATTTTTCTACTTTTTCTGTTTTTCCTTCGTGATGCCCCTCGACCTGTGCCAACGAGATGAACAGGGTCGACAGCATCGTAAATACATAGGCTTGAATGAACGATACCAGCGTATCGATCATGAGCATGAACAGCGAGAAGAGCACCGAGATTACGGTCGTCCCGCCTACCACGACGGCGCCAAAGGCTCCGAAGATGAAGATGAGCGAGATGAGCGACAGGATAATCATGTGTCCTCCCATCATGTTGGCAAAGAGACGGACCATGAGGGCCGCCGGTTTGGTGAAGATTCCGAACACCTCAATGAGCGGCATGATGGGTAGCGGGAACTTCAACCACAGAGGCACATCGGGCCAGAAGGTCTCTTTCCAATACTCTTTGGTTCCCTTCACGTTGACCACGATGAAGGTACACAAGGCCAATACCATGGTAACGGCGATGTTACCCGTCAGGTTGGCGCCACCGGGGAAGATGACAATCAGCCCCAAGAGGTTCATCAGCAAGATGAAGAAGAATATCGTGAGCAGATAGGGGGCAAAGCGCGGCGCCTTGTCACCCAGCGTGCTCTTGATGACTCCGGTATAGACAAACTCGATGAGGAACTCGATGGCCCCTACCCCCTTGCGGGGTGCCTTGTAGTGTTTCTTCTTGTACCAGTGGGCTACCGAAAGCACACACCACATGCACAACAGGGCGGCGATAATCAAGGCCAGCACGTTTTTCGTGATCGACAGGTCGAGTGGCCGATAGCGGTTGCCCTGGTCGTCGACACTCTCGACCTTGCCCTTGTTGGGGCCGTCCTGAGCGATATAGAACCCTTCGTACTGCTGTCCATGTTCGAGACGGCTCGACCAGAATACCTTCCAGTCGCCCTTGTAGTCTCTCACAATAACCGGGAGCGAAATCTTATGCTCGTGCGAGAAAGGCAACTCCCAGCTATATTCATCGAGCAGGTGCTTAAAAATCGTCTCTTTCGGATTGAAGGCTTTCGTCTCTTCCGTCCCGCTCGTCTCCTGAGCCGACAGGTTGAACGAAAAGGCCATCATCAGAAAGGCTACTATGTATGCGATTTGTTTTCTCATCTCTTTTTACTCCACCAATTACCGCACGCACACGGCTACACGGTTGTTATCCACATCGACAAACCCGCCACCGACAGGGACCGAATGGCGTTCGCCTGCCGTCACATATTCGATGGTACCGGCATCGAGCGTCGAGACCAGCGATGCATGATTTTCAAGAACGGTAAACGAACCTTGGGCACCCGGCAGAGTGACCGATTCGACCTCTCCTTGGAAAAGGATTTGTTCCGACGATATAATTTCAAGTACCATACTTCACATCTCTTTTTTAATGAGCGGCTTTGGCCTGCTCCAACAGTTTCTTACCCTTGGCGATAGCCTCGTCGATTGTACCGACGTTCAAGAAGGCCTGTTCGGGATATTCGTCCATCTCGCCGCTGAGAATCATCTTGAATCCGCGAATCGTCTCTTCGAGCGGAACCATTACACCCGGCAGACCGGTAAACTGCTCGGCCACGTGGAACGGTTGCGACAGGAAGCGTTGTGCACGACGGGCACGGCTTACGACCAGCTTGTCCTCGTCCGACAACTCGTCGACACCCAAGATGGCGATAATATCTTGCAATTCGTTGTAGTGTTGCAGCAGCTGTTTCACGGCCTGGGCTACCTGGTAGTGCTCCTCACCCACGATATTGGGATCGAGGATACGCGAGGTCGATTCCAGCGGGTCTACGGCGGGGTAGATACCCAACTCTGAAATCTTACGGCTCAACACCGTCGTGGCGTCCAGGAAGCTGAACGTGGTGGCAGGGGCCGGGTCGGTCAAGTCGTCGGCCGGCACATAGATAGCCTGTACCGAGGTGATAGAACCTTGCTTAGTCGAGGTGATACGCTCTTGCAGCTTACCCATCTCGGAGGCCAACGTCGGTTGATAACCTACGGCCGAAGGCATACGTCCCAACAGAGCCGATACCTCGGAACCTGCCTGGGTGAAACGGAAGATGTTGTCGATGAAGAGCAGAATCTCTTTACCGCCACCATCGGAGTCGCGGAACTGCTCGGCAACCGTCAGACCGGCCAGGGCTACCCGCAGACGGGCTCCCGGCGGTTCGTTCATCTGACCGAACACCAGCGTAGCCTGCGACTGGTTTACCTTCTCCATGTCGACGTCCTGGATATTCCATTCGCCGCGTTCCATACCCTCTTCAAACTTCTTGCCATACGACATAACGCCCGACTCGAGCATCTCGCGCAGCAGGTCGTTACCTTCACGGGTACGCTCGCCTACACCGGTGAACACCGAGAAACCGTTGTGCCCCTTGGCAATGTTGTTGATAAGCTCCATAATCAGCACGGTCTTACCTACACCGGCACCACCGAACAGACCGATTTTACCGCCTTTCGAATAAGGTTCGAGCAGGTCGATTACCTTGATTCCCGTGTAAAGCATTTCGGTACTGATCGAGAGGTCGTCAAATGCAGGAGCCTCCTGATGTATTGATTTCAATTCGGTATAATCCAATGCAGGAAGGTGGTCGATGGTATTGCCCAACACATTCATCAACCGACCTTTTACCTGTGTGCCCGTAGGCATCGACAAGGTACGTTGCAAGTCGATTGCTTTCATACCGCGTTTGAGACCGTCGGTAGAATCCATTGCCACGCAACGTACCGTGTTTTCACCAATGTGTTGCTCTACTTCGACAATCAGGTCGGCACCGTTTTCACGCTCGATTTTCAGAGCGGCATAGATGGGCGGCACGTCGTTTCCTTCGCCTTCAAAAGCGACATCGACAACCGGCCCGATGACCTGCGTGATATATCCAAATTTATCTGCCATAGCTTTACGTCTATTATCCTTATTATATTTTATTCCTTAAAAGTGCAATCCGTAAATAACGATGAGCACCATGACAAAGAGGTTTACCAAATTGATCGGCAACAAGTATTTCCATTCGAGACGCAACAGTTGGTCGATTCTCAAACGGGGGAAAGTCCACTTGAACCAGATGATGATAAACGAGATGACAATGGCTTTTCCAAAGAACCAAATCACCGAGGGAATATAGTCCATGATGTGGTTGAAGCTCTCCCAACCGGGAATGTGGAACGGCATCCAACCGCCCAGGAAGAGCAACGAGGCTACACCCGAGACGATGAAGAGGTTCAGATACTCGGCCAGATAGAAGAAACCGAAGTGAATACCCGAATACTCGGTGTGATAACCGGCGGTCAACTCACTCTCGGCCTCGGGCAAGTCGAACGGGCCACGATTGGTCTCGGCCGTACCGGCTACCAGATAGATGAGGAAGGCCACGATGGCGGGAATGTGTCCCGTAAAGAGGAACCAACCGTTGCTCTGGGCCTCGACGATACCGGTAATCGACATCGTGCCGGCAAATACGACCATCGTCAACACCGACAACCCGATGGAGAGCTCGTAGCTGACCATCTGTGCACCGCTTCGGATAGCACCGATGAGCGTGTATTTGTTGTGGCTCGACCAACCGGCCAACAGGATACCCAGCACACCAATCGACGAAACGGCGATCAGGAAGAATACCCCGATATTGAAATCGATTACCTGCAACCCTTTACCGAACGGCAGACAGCCGAAGGCCAGCATCGAAGCGACGATAACCAGATAAGGTGCCAGATTGAACAGGAACTTATCGATGTGATTCAACGAAATCAACTCCTTAATCAGGATCTTGAACATATCGGCCACACTCTGGAAGATACCGTAGGGGCCTACCCGATTGGGACCCAGACGGCACTGGAAGAAAGCGCACACCTTACGTTCAAAATATATGTAGAACAGGGCCAGCACGGCATAAAGCAGCAACAGCACCACGCCTACCAATACAAATTCAATCAACAATGCTCCCCAGCCGGGCATGACACTCCTCAACAAATTATCGATCCAGTGGGTAACTATCGAAAAGTCGAACATAACTTATTCTTTAATTTATTTTTGATTACTAATTATCTGTCCATATCGGGGATTACATAGTCGAGCGAACCGCCGATGGCAATGAGGTCGGCAATCTTTCCGTTGCGACACATCGCGTCGAGCCCACCGACCAGCGGCAAGCAGGCCGAGTTGATTTTCAACCGATAAGGATTCTTGTCCCCATGGCTCTCGATAAAGATACCTATCGGACCACGACTGGCCTCTACCTGACGGAAGTAACGGCCTTCGGGCAGCTTGATGATGGGTTTCATCTTCACGGCATAATCGCCCTCGGGAATATTGTCGATAAGTTGCTCGATAATGTGGATCGACTCCAAAATCTCGTCCATACGCACCATGTAGCGGGCAAAAACATCGCCCTCGGTGCGGACAACCTCGTTGAACTCCACCTTGTCGTAGAGGGCATAGGGGTGATTCTTGCGCACGTCGCAAGCCCAACCCGAGGCTCGACCCGACGGGCCAGCGATGCCATACGAGATGGCGTCTTCGCGAGAGAGCAACCCCACGCCTTTCATACGTTGCTGGGCTATCACGTTGCCGGTAAACAGCTGGTGATAATCTTTCAACATGCCCGGCATGTAGGCGCAGAACTCTTTCACCTTACGTTGGAAATCGGGGTGAATGTCGGCCATAAGACCGCCAATCGTATAGTAGTTGAAGGTCATGCGGGCACCGCAAGTCTCCTCAAAAATGTCAAGTATCTTTTCCCGATCACGGAATCCGTAGAAGAAGGCGGTCGTGGCACCCAGGTCCATACAGAAGGTAGCATAGAACAACAGGTGCGACGAGATACGCATCAGCTCGTCCATGATGGTGCGCACATACTGGGCACGGGCCGGAACCTCGACTTGCAGGGCGTCCTCGATACAGAGACACACGGCATGACGGTTCTGCTGGGCCGACAGGTAGTCGAGACGGTCGGCAAAGTGGAGCGTCTGCGGATAGGTAAGCGACTCGCACAACTTCTCGATACCCCGGTGTACATAACCGCAATAAACATCAATTTTCTTGACAATCTCACCGTCGAGCGAGGTGCGCAAGCGCAATACACCGTGCGTGGCAGGGTGTTGCGGACCGATGTTTACCACGAACTCTTCGGGAGCGAAAAGTACATTCGTACGCTCTTCGAGTTTTCCGTCGGGAGTCTCGACGATGGCATGGGTTACATCGTCGACAGCCTCGTGTTCGAGACGAATGGGATTCACCTCGGGGTCGGCATTGTAGTCCTTGCGCAGGGGGTATCCCACCCAGTCGTTGCGCAGGAAGAGACGACGCATGTCGGGGTGATTGATGAAGCGGATTCCGAAAAAGTCGTAAACCTCGCGTTCATATAAATAGGCCGATTTCCACAGGTCTTCAACCGAGTGGAGCAACGGGTTTTCGCGGTCGGCGGTTTCGACTTTTACCGACACCTGCGCATTATCGGCCGTGCGAGTGAGATAATAGACACAGCCCAGAGTCTCACCCCAGTCCATGCCTACGATAGAAACCAAATAGTCGAAGTGCAGTTTGTCACGCAGATAAAGCGCCAGATCGTGCCACTTGGCATCGGGCACCGACACTTCCAGGATAGGCCCCTCTACGAAGGTGGCTTCCGGCAGAAAACTGCTTATTTCTTGCTGTATGTTTGCCATATAGGTAACTTATATTATTTTCCGAATACTTTCTCTCGTTTCTCCTGACGGTTCACACCACCGAAGAATTTTTCAACCTTCACCTTGCGTTGCAACTGCATCAAGCCATAGAACATGGCCTCGGGACGCGGAGGACACCCGGGGATATAGACATCGACCGGCAATATCTCGTCAACGCCTTTCAGCACGTGGTACGAGTTCTTGAAAGGGCCACCCGATACGGCGCAACCACCGACGGCCACTACATATTTGGGCTCGGCCAACTGGTCGTACAACCGTTTGAGCACCGGCGCCATGCGATGTACAATCGTACCGGCCACCATCACGAAGTCGGCCTGACGCGGACTGGCACGCGCTACTTCAAACCCGAAACGGGCCATGTCGTACCGCGCTGCGCCGAGTGACATAAACTCGATACCGCAGCAACTTGTCGCAAAGGTAAGCGGCCACAAGGAGTTGGACCGTCCCCAATTGATGACTTCGTCAAGGCACCCGACCACCACATTGGTGTTCGAGGCTTTGAGCTCGCTGATAAGCTGTTCGATATATTCATTGTCTTTGAAGTCTTCATACTTCATCGATTTGATTTTCACTTCCATTCGAGTGCTCCTTTCTTCCAGGCATATACTAATCCCAGGATAAGTATCACCATGAAAAATAAAATATTAAATAATCCGGCTACACCTAAATCTTTCAATATAACCGCCCAGGGGAACAAGAATACCGTTTCGACGTCGAACATCAGATACAGTATGGCAAACAGATAGTAGCCTACCTTGAACTGCATCCATGATTCGCCTCGCGAGGGGATACCACACTCATAGGGCTCGCCCTTCTGCGGATTGAACGAGCGCGGAGAAATAAGACCGGCTATCAACAATGCCGCTCCTACCAACGCCAATCCGGTAATCAATACAACTACAAATAGTGCAGAATTCATACGTTAAATTGGTTTGTATTTATTTTCTATTTTCTTTTTCAAATAACAAAGCCCCGTATTGACGCAAGCGCAATACAAGGCCCCTCTGTTCATAACTATACATAAACTCCCGAAATGGAAATACGGCATCGCTCTGCCATACACACGGCCGCACAATCGAACATCGCCTTATTCCACTCAGAGCCAAACATACAATTATACTTTATTTATATCCAGGAAATTAAACTCGCTCAAACGAAATCTCACAAACTCCATTTACAGGCAAAGTTCCCTTCGTTTTTCTGCAAATTATCCCTCGAAAATTTTTGTCGCACAAATATACAAATTTTATTTCCAACAAAAGCCCAAGGGAATATTCTTTTTTATTTTTATCTGCATTTCGACCCAATTATCTTCCTTTTGGAACAAAACCGCACAAAAAGAAACAGAGCGGCAGCCATGGGCTGTCGCTCCGTTATAGATTTCGGAAATATCGATTAGAGGGTATCGAGCGTTTTCAATGCTTCGAGAATCTCGGTATTCTGCGGATCCAGTTCAAGCATCTTGTTCCAATAGTCCTTGGTAGCGGCAATAGCCTCATTTCGCTTGGAAGGAGTGGTCGTTTGCAGATAGTTATAATAACCCAGATACTTGTAAGCCTCAATGTAGGCACGCTTGGTTGCTGCCTTCTCACGATTGGCAGGATCCTGATCGAGAACTGTCAAAGTCTCTTTGTACATGGGTTCGGCCAATCCCTCTTTCAACTCGGGGTCGCGCACGGCAGCGGCACGAGCACGCCACAAATAACCACGGTAATCTGTCGGGGCACGTTTTACGACCACATCAAACATCGAGTCGGCTTTGATCAGATACATGTCGCGCAACTCTACGCTATCCATGGCAGCTTGCCCGGCGCTGTAACAGATCTGGCCCAACATGTAGTAATCCATGACGCGTTGATTGTTTGCCGTATCGGCCTCCATATATTTCTCATATGACTCGATAGCTTTCGGGTAATTCTTGTTACGTTCGTAAGCATCGCTTAACACTTTGAGGATATCGGTACGCGTATTGTCCAGCTCGTAGGCTTTCTCATATTGAGCAATAGCCTCGTCGTATTTTTTCTCTTTCAACAGAATGTCGCCATAGGTAAGGTAGTCACGAGCGGTGAATACATTGTCGCCCGGATCCATGCCCAAGAATTCAACGGCAGCTTGCTCGGCAGCCTCCATATTGCCCAACTCGTAGTTGTCGTACATCACGATACGGCGAATCACAAAGTTCTGCGGGTCGCGCGACAAGATGTCCTTGGCCAGAGCCAACGACTCGTCGTAACGTTTGCCATAGAACAACAGGGTTGCCAAACGGGGACGGTCGGTCTGGAAGTGGTTGGGGTTCTGCATGTATTTCTCATAAGCCTCGGCGGCCTTGGTATATTGCGAGTTTTTGTAATAAGCCTCGGCCATCTCACGCTGAGCGATTGCCGAATTGGGAGCAATCTCTTGCAGTTCTTCCAACTTCTGGATAGCCAGTGTGGGGTTGATGTCGAAATAGATGTGCGAATATTTTACGTAGGCCTCGATACAGTTGGGATCGAAGTAGATGGCATTTTCATAGCGGCCGCAAGCGTCGCCATACTTTTGCTGGTCAACCAGCACATCGCCCTCAAACATAAAATAATCGGGATATTTCTTATCGGCTTTGTACGATTTCTTCATGTAGTCTTCATAGCCGGGGACTCCCGTTTCGTAATAGGCTTTGGCAATAGCCAGATTGAGACCGGCATCTTTCTTGTTCTTGCCTTTCAAGGCCTCCTTGAAATATTTCTCGGCCTCTTTCTCGGCGGCTGCTTTATCGGCTCCCGTCAAAGCGAGTTTTCCTTGACCCACGATGTTATAAGCATACAGGGGATCGGCGGCGAGACCTTTCTTATAATATTCGGCGGCAGCGGCATAATCTTTATTACCGAATGCGATTTCGCCCAGGTAGTAATACGACTCGGCCTTGTTGGTTCCTGCATCGTCGAGCGTACGCTCCAACAGGATTTTGGCCCGATCGGGTTGACCGGCTTTGAAATACTCTATTCCGTCGGTATAGCTGGCGGCGAAAGCGGTCAAAGAACCGGCAGCGAGGAACAGTGAAAAAACGAATTTAAGACTTGATTTCATTGATATATTTTTAATAATTGTAATTTTCTATCTTAAAAAGCATCGGTAATGCTTACATCTCTTTTTAACGCAATATTGGCCTGCCATGGTACAATACCTGTCTTAAAAATTATTAATTGGCCTCTTTGGGAGGAGACAAACTTGGTAAACCCGGTGGGCAGACCGTTGCGGGGATCGGTCGTAATCATGTAAATGGGACGGGTCAACGGATAGTCACCCGTGGCTATATAGTATTGGTAAGGCTTGTAGGGATCGTATCCCGGAGCCTTGCGCACGGCCATCACCTTAACGACATCGGTAAACGAGGTATTGGTCGTGTCGGCCTCATTGCCTATCCAACTGGCTCCTATCACCCCTATCGCATTGGGGGTTTGTGCCACATAGTCAATAACGGCCTGATTGGACTTTTGAGCAAAAAGCCCTTGATAAAGCGGTTTTCCTTGACACAGGGAGTCGATGGCATAACGCATGGAACTGGATCCCTGATTGTCAAAGACAAAATTGATTTTACCCAACGACGAGTTGGGATAGATTTGATTCCAAGTGGTTACCTCGCCCGTAACAATCTTACGCAGTTCGTCAACCGAAATCACATCGTGCTTGTTCGATTTGTTCACGATGAAGGCGATGCCGTCGAGGGCAATCTGCACGGTGCGCACACGCAACTGGCGCGACTTGAACGAGGCCTCTTCCTGCGGGGTGAGTTTGCGGGTAGCCACGGCCAGACGGACACTGTCTTGCAACAGCATGTTCAAAGCCTCGGCTTCGCTCACATAGTAGGGAATAATCGAAGCCTTGGGATAGGCCGCTTCAAACACCATGATTTCCTGCTCCATGATGGGCTCGAAACTTTCATCGCAACTGATGTCGATTACCCCCGAGGTAATCGTCTCTTTCACCTTGCGTTCACCATTCTGCTCCGAATCGCCTTGGCACGACGCGCATGACGAAGCGAGAGTGGCCATGAGAACGACAAACGAAAATGCCAGCAACTTATTCATAATCCCACAAATTTATTTCATTCCGACAAATAATCTATATCCCCTGAAAATGCCATATAAGGCAAACACGACCCCCATGATGTAACGCACGATGTCGTGCAAGTTGGAAAAGAAGGTGGTGAACAGCAACAGATAAGCCATACCCAAATAGATAGCTATCATCACCATACCCAACACGATGTTCATTCCCAACGGGCGCTTTTGCTTGCCGGCGCCCTCTTCATCATAACGGCCGTATTTCTCTTCCATAAACTTTATTTTTAAAATACCCGCAACCTAAAATCTTGTGATAATAGGTTGCGAGTACTATATGCACGAATCTCTTGGTTAAACAATCGAGAGATTACAAAAGTTTGAACACAACAGGCAATGTGAAATAAACCGGTACGTTGTTACCGTTTTGTTTACCGGGAATCCACTTGGGCATGCTCTTCACAACTCGAATAGCCTCTTTGTCGCAAGTGGGGTCCAAGCTACGCAACACGGTCACGTTGTCGATGGTACCCGTCTTCGATACAACGAATCGCAGGATTACACGACCTTGGATACCGTTTTCCTGAGCAATAACCGGGTATTTGAGATTATCACGAATGAATTTCATCAACTCGGCTTCGCCACCGGGGAAGGTAGGCATCTGCTCTACGGCCTCGTAGGGTTTTTCTTCCTCTACGACAGGCTCGGCGATTACTTCACGGAAATCGGCGATGTCCTGGCCATGTTCTTCATCATTACCTTTTACGTCGGCGATAGAGATGTTTACTTTCGATTGGGTCAACTCGTCTTGCGACTTCAACTCTTCTTCGTCAGAAACCTCTTCGTCTTTCTTGATTACAGGTGCGGTAAATTTGATTGAGCTCTTCAAGGGAGGGGGAGGAGGCGTCTCTACCAGGGGTTGAACCTCTTGTTTCTCTACCTCGGCCTCGGGAAGCTGCGACATCTCTACGACGGTAGAAATCTCTTCCTCGGCTTCACCAAACTTAAACGAGTCCACAATATAAGGGAGTGCAAAGGCGAATGCTACAACACAGATTACACCAACGGTAGCCCATGTATATCGCTTGGGCGAATTTATCCGCAAGCGGTAAGCACCGAACGCTTTGTTCTTCCCGACAAAAACTAAGTCGCACCATTCTTTCGAAGTTAAATCTACATTCTTTGACATTTTTCTTCTCCTTTAATGTGTACTATTAGTTCTTCTTCAAACTGGTGTCTATCTGATCCGAAAGAGCACCTTTCTTCTCGTAATTCTCCATCAGGAACAGGTCGCCCTCGGTGATGTCGACAATGGCATAACGACCAATATCGCAGATAATCATTTCGTCGAGCGCATCGATCAGGTTGCGGTAAGAGGCGCCGTTCTGTCCGTTTTCGTCGGCCAGCTTAGCCTTGATCATCACAACCGGGGAGCCTTTGGTTTTCTTGGCTTCGGTTACCAAGGAGTCGAAGACTACCTCATCGATTTCTTTTCTTTTCTTACGTTCCTTCAAATCCTTCACCTTGTTGACAACCGTTTTGTTGCGTTCAAGGAGCAGAGCTCTCAGACCATCAGCGCCATAAGACGATTCGACCAGCGAGGTATAATCTTCATACTTGGGTTGTCCCAGGTAGTAGAATACCCGGTCGTGGTCGCCCAACAAGATGGTTATAGCCTCCGATTCCTTCACCTTATTTTGCTCTTCTTCTGTTACCTTGTCGTTGGTAGGCATACTGATCTCCATTGTCTGGGGTTTGCTCAACGTCGTACAGAACATGAAGAAGGTGATCAAAAGCATGTTCATATCAACCATGGGAGTAAAGTCCACATGGATTTTCATTTTTTTCTGTTGTCCTTTCTTCCCGCCTTTACCCGAGTCTTTTACTTCTACTTCTGCCATAATTCAATTCCTTTCATGACTTAGTTATTTTCTTCTTCTGCGGGTAAACTCTTCAATGAAGTAAGCAGATTGTAACGGTTTTCCTTGATGTCCTGCAACGAACTCATCACGTTTTTGATCTTGTCATACGGGGTAGCCTGGTCGGCCTTGATGGCAATCTTCAAATCGGGATTGTTTTTGCGGGCAGCACGAACCCATTCCTTGAACTCGTTATTGGTACTGTCACAAGGGATACCGTAGTTTTTGAGGGTCTTGTCCTGAATATCGGATTTCAGATCCAGAAAGCCCGGCATTTGCTTGATAGGCACACCAAACGAGTTGGCCAATCTGAACTTATTTATTTGCTCGGGAGTAAACGGGACTCCGTACATACTACTCATTGCATTCAATACATTCACCCTATCCTCTTGTTTGTCGAGACTGATAAAGATTTTCCCGGACGGTTCAATCAAAACCTGCAAAACGTTGATTTCGGGGATTTTGATTTCGGATACCGAAGAGGGGGTACTCACTTGTACAGGCTCTTTCTGAACGAAGGTCGATGTCAGCATGAAGAAAGTAAGCAGAAGCACGGTAACGTCACTCATCGCGGTCATATCGATGAGCGTACTCTTCTTTTTTACTTTTACTTTAGCCATATAATGGTCCTTTCGATTTTATGCCGATTACTTGTGAGTAGCAGCGAATGTGTTAACAATGCAGAAACCTACCTCGTCGATAGCGTAGGTTATGTTATCGATTCTGTTAGAGAAATAGTTATACGAAATTACAGCGAGAGCACCAGTTGCGATACCGAATGCAGTGTTCACAAGGGCCTCGGAAATACCGGTCGACAGGGCAACCGAGTCAGGAGCACCGGCAGTAGCCAGAGCCTGGAACGACTTGATCATACCCAACACTGTACCGAGAAGTCCGACCAGTGTACCCAGTGTCGTCATCGTAGCAACGATAGGCAAGTTCTGTTGCATGGCAGGCATTTCAAGAGCAGCAGCCTCTTCGAGTTGTTTTTGGATAGCCTCGATTTTTTGTTCCTTCGTCAGGTTGCTGTCATTCTCAACTTCACCGTAGCGGATAAGAGCCGACGAAACTACGCTGGCAACCGTACCACGTTGTTTTTCGCAGAGAGCTTGTGCACCGGCGATGTCGCCTTTTTCCAAAGCTGCTTTTACAGCGGCAACAAATTTGTCGACACTACCTTTACCTTTTACACTCAACATGGCGATGAAACGCTCTACCGAAAGAACGATTACCGTCAACAGCAAAGTTTGCAGGATAGGCACGATGAAACCACCTTTATAGATTGTACCCAACAGGTTCAGAGGGTGTCCGCCTTCGGGATCGCCACCTTCAAAGTTTGTAGGAGCACCAAGTACTTGGGTGAATACCACCAAAGCGATGATAAAACAGATGATGATTACAATAAATGCGTTTTTTATACCGCGCACCTTGTTCTTTTTAGCTTTTTTAGCTTCCATAATTAAATTAAATCTAAGTGTTTGTATTAGTTATTTTAATTCAGTTCTATCCTTTGTTTCAACCTCGTGGCATCGCCCTGGCAAAGGCTAATGAGCCACTGTGTTATGCCTTTCTATGAAACGTTTCTAACTCCTTAATATTATATGCCGAGATTTTTTCTCCCAAAAGTCCGAGATACCAAGCGTACCTCCTTCTCGCTTATTTCTCCGCATTTGTGCGTCAAATGTAGTACATTATTTCCAGACAAAAAAATAATTCACTTTTTTTTTCAGAGGGCCACAGCTTACCTCTTCTTCTATTATTATAGTGATTTATACTCTTTTCAAAAGCCTGTTCCATTATCTGCCACACCAAAACATATACCCTCACACCGCAGTATTCCGACTTTTCCCTCCGGTCACTTATTACCACATGGAACAGCATGCGCCCATTCATTTATGAACATTTTCAGCTCAGGCGTCACTCTATCTAAAAAAATGCCAGCAAGATACTATCGGGAATCGAAAAGAATTGTAATTTTGCACAAAATTCATTTTCTACATCAATATGGATCATGTAGTCAAAATCAAGAAAGGGCTCGACATTCAGCTGCAAGGCGCTCCGGCCCCGGAAATATCCCAATCGACAGACAGTCTGCTATACGCCATTATCCCCGACGATTTTACCGGTCTGACTCCCAAAGTGGACGTAAAACCGGGCGACCGCGTTTTGGCCGGTTCGCCGGTCATGCACGACAAGACGCTTACCGACGTCGTGGTCACTTCGCCGGTAAGCGGCGAGGTGGTTGCCGTGGAGCGTGGCGAACGGCGCAAGGTGATGAAGATTACCATCAAGCCCGACATGAAACAGGAGGCTGTCGATTTCGGTAAAGTATCACCCGATACGGCATCGGCCGACGATCTCAAAGCATTGTTGCTGAAATCGGGGACCTTTGCGTTCATCAAACAACGCCCCTACGACATCATTGCCAACCCCGGTACGACGCCGCGCGATATCTTTGTCACGGCCTTCGACTCGGCACCGCTGGCTCCCGACTATGCCTTTGTTCTGAAAGACGAACTTCATTTCCTCGAAACAGGTTTGAAGGCACTGGCCAAACTCACGCCGGGCAAGGTTTATGTGGGGGTATCCAAACGTTCGCCTCTCGAGCTCAAAAACGGTGAGACAGTCCTCTTCGACGGACCGCACCCCGCAGGCAACGTGGGGGTACAGATTAACCACATCGCCCCGATCAACAAAGGTGAAACGGTGTGGACGCTCAATGCGCTCGACCTGCTCTTCATCGGTCGTCTGCTCGAGACAGGTCATGTCGACTTCTCCCACCTGGTGGCTGTCACGGGATCGGAGATAACCAAACCGCACTATGTACGCACCTGTGCCGGCGCTTCAATCGACTCGATTACCCGGGGCCTGGTCAAGAAGGCCGACTATGAGCAGCGCTACATCAGCGGCAACGTGCTCACCGGGTTCAACGCCGGAGCCGATGGCTATCTGGGTGCCCGGCAGGCACAGGTGACCGTGATTCCCGAGGGGAACAACTGCAACGAATTCATGGGCTGGGCTTCGCTCAATCCCCACAAATACAGCACGAGCCACTCCTACTTCTCGTGGTTGCTGGGCAAGAAACGGCGCTATGCCATCGATGCCCGGGTGAGAGGTGGCGAGCGCGCCATCATCATGTCCGACGAGTATGATCGGGTATTCCCCATGGATATCTATCCCGAGTACCTCATCAAAGCAATTCTGGCCTTCGACATCGACAAGATGGAGAGTCTGGGTATCTACGAGGTGGCTCCCGAAGATTTCGCCCTCTGCGAGTTTGTCGACACCTCGAAGCTCGAACTGCAAAAAATCGTGCGCAACGGTCTCGACCGGCTGATGAAAGAGATGAACTAAGATACAATAACCATTTTAATACGAAACGACTTTGAAAGCTTTAAAGAATTACATGGACAAAATCAAGCCCCATTTTGAACCGGGGGGAAAGTTGTCCATGTTCCAATCGGTATTCGAAGGGTTTGAATCATTCCTTTTTGTCCCCAACACCACCTCGCACTCGGGGGTACACATACACGACAGTATCGACTCGAAGCGGACGATGACGGTGGTTATCGTCGCCCTGTTGCCGGCGCTGCTCTTCGGTATGTACAACGTGGGCTACCAACACTATCTGGCCATCGGCGAGCTGGCCCAGACATCGTTTTGGTCGATTTTCCTCTTCGGATTCCTGGCCGTACTGCCCAAAATCGTGGTATCCTACGTGGTAGGTCTGGGCATCGAGTTTACCGCTGCACAGCTGCGTCACCACGAAATCCAGGAGGGGTTCCTGGTATCGGGTATGCTCATTCCCATGATTGTGCCGGTCGACACGCCGTTGTGGATGATTGCCGTGGCCACCGCCTTTGCCGTCATCTTTGCCAAGGAGGTATTCGGCGGTACGGGCATGAACATCTTCAACATCGCCCTGGTTACACGGGCCTTCCTCTTCTTTGCCTATCCCTCCAAGATGTCGGGCGACGAGGTATTCGTTCGCACGGGCGACACCTTCGGCCTGGGTGCCGGGCAATTGGTCGAGGGCTTCTCGGGAGCCACTCCGCTGGGGCAGGCTGCCACCCACACAGGCGGCGGAGCCCTGCAACTGACCGATATTCTGGGCAATACCCTTTCGCTGCAAGACATGTTCCTCGGATTCATACCGGGTTCCATCGGCGAGACCTCGACGCTGGCCATTCTCATCGGAGCCGTTATTCTGCTGGGTACCGGTATCGCCAGTTGGCGGGTGATGCTCTCGGTATTCGCCGGCGGCATCGTAATGAGCCTTATCTGCAACTGGTTCGCCAACCCCGACATCTACCCGGCCGCACAACTCTCGCCCCTCACCCAAATCTGTCTGGGCGGATTTGCCTTTGCCGCCGTCTTCATGGCTACCGACCCGGTAACCGGTGCGCGAACCAATACGGGTAAATACATCTTCGGATTCCTGGTGGGTGTAGTGGCAATCCTGATCCGGGTATTCAACAGCGGATACCCCGAAGGCGCCATGCTGGCCATTCTGCTCATGAACGCATTTGCCCCGCTCATCGACTACTTCGTGGTCGAGGCCAATATCCGTCACCGTCTCAAACGAGCCAAAAACTTGACAAAATAGAATTACAGCTATGAACAAACAAGGTAATACCTATACGCTCATCTATACCGCGGTCATGGTGATTGTCGTGGCCTTTATCCTGGCCTTTGCCGCCATCGGACTCAAACCGGCTCAGCAGAAGAACATCGCCATCGACAAGATGAGCCAGATACTCAACTCGGTCAACATCGTTTCCACTCCCGAGAATGCACAGGAGTTGTATGGCAAATACATCGACGACTCGTTTGTGGTCGATGCCAACGGCCAACTGGTCAAAGGAGAATCGTTCTCGATGAATATTGCCGACCAACTGAAACTGCCCGAAGCACAGCGCACGCTGCCCATCTTCATCTGCACCGACGAATCAGGTTCGACCAAATACATTATTCCCCTCTCGGGAGCCGGCCTGTGGGGCCCCATTTGGGGGTATATCTCGGTCGAAAACGACGGTAACACGGTCTACGGAGCCTACTTCGCCCACCAAGGCGAGACCCCGGGTCTGGGTGCCGAAATCGAGAAACCTCAGTTCCAGAAACAGTTCCAGGGCAAACACTTCTTCATCGACGGAACCTTCACCTCCATCGCCGTAGAAAAGGCCGGACACAAGCCGCAAAACGGTGCCGACTATGTCGATGCCGTATCGGGTGGGACCATCACGAGCAAAGGGGTACAGAGCATGTTGCAAAACTGCGTGAAACCCTACGCCCAATTTTTAGAATCGCTTAATTCAAAGAATATATAAGCCATGTTGTCAAAAAAGAATAAAGAGATACTTTTGGGGCCGCTCTCCAAGAACAACCCGGTAATCGTACAGATACTGGGTATCTGCTCGGCCCTGGCCGTAACGGCAAAACTCGAACCGGCCCTTGTCATGGCCGTGTCGGTGACGGCCGTTGTCGCTTTCGCCAACGTCATTATCTCGCTGCTGCGCAACACCATTCCCAACAGCATACGCATCATCGTGCAACTGGTCGTGGTAGCGGCTCTGGTAATTATCGTAGACCAGGTGCTCAAAGCCTACATGTACCAGGTGAGCAAGCAGCTCTCGGTATTCGTGGGGCTCATCATCACCAACTGTATCCTTATGGGGCGTCTCGAAGCCTTCGCGCTGAGCCACAAGCCCTGGGAGTCGTTTCTCGACGGTGTGGGCAACGGTGTAGGCTACGGCATCATTCTGGTTATCGTCGCCTTTTTCAGGGAGCTGTTGGGCTCGGGCACGCTGTTTGGCTACCAGGTTATTCCCCAACAGCTGTATGACTGGGGCTACCAGAACAACGGGTTGATGATACTCCCCCCCATGGCGCTCATCACCGTGGCCTGTATCATCTGGGTACACCGCTCCCGCAACAAAGATTTGCAACAATAAGAAACCGCGATAAGCTACTGATATATGGAAAATCTAAATCTGTTCGTCAGGTCTATCTTCATAGACAACATGATATTTGCCTACTTCCTCGGTATGTGCTCCTACCTGGCCGTATCGAAGAACGTGAAAACGGCATTCGGTCTGGGTATCGCCGTCACCTTCGTGCTGGCCATCACCCTGCCGGTCAACTATCTGCTCGAAACCTATGTGCTCAAAGCCGGCGCCTTGAAATGGCTGGGTCCCGAATTTGCCCAGCTCGACCTGAGCTTCCTGAGCCTCATCATGTTTATCGCCATCATCGCCTCGATGGTGCAGCTGGTCGAGATGTTTGTCGAGAAATACTCGCCTTCGCTCTACGCTTCGCTGGGTATCTTCCTGCCGCTTATCGCCGTGAACTGCGCCATCTTGGGTGGCTCGCTCTTCATGCAGCAGCGCAACTTCCCCTCGGTAACGAGCGCCACCGTCTACGGCATCGGCTCGGGATTGGGCTGGTTGCTTGCTATCGTCTGCCTGGCGGCCATTCGCGAGAAGCTCAGCTACTCCAACATACCGGCACCGTTGCGGGGCATCGGCATCACGTTCATCATCACCGGCCTGATGGGTATTGCCTTCATGAGCTTTTTAGGAATCAAACTTTAATAGGAGGGTCACGATGTTATTAGCAATCAGTTCCATGTCAACAACAATCATATCGAGTATTGTTTTATTCCTGGGCGTGTCGCTCCTGCTGGTAGTGATTCTGCTCATCGCCAAGAAATACCTGGTACCGTCGGGCAAGGCGGTCATCACCATCAACGACGACAAGAAGGTCGAGGTCGACACGGGCGGCAGCCTGCTCAGCACCCTGGCCAACGAGAAGATATTCCTCCCCTCGGCCTGCGGCGGAGGCGGTTCGTGCGGACAGTGCCGCTGCCAGGTTCTGGAAGGGGGCGGTGAGATTCTGCCCACCGAGCAGGTGCATTTCTCGCGCAAGCAACAGATGAACCACTGGCGACTGGGTTGCCAGGTGAAGGTGAAAAACGACATGAAAATCGTGGTTCCCGAGTCGGTTCTGGGTGTGAAAGAGTGGGAGTGCGAGGTAATCTCGAACAAAAACGTGGCTACCTTCATCAAAGAGTTTATCGTGGCTCTGCCTCCCGGCGAACACATGAACTTTATCCCCGGTTCCTATGCACAAATCAAGATTCCTACCTTCGAGATGGACTACGACAAGGATATTGACAAGAGCCTTATCGGCGACGAATACCTGCCCTCGTGGGAAAAATTCGGCTTGTTCAGCCTCAAATGCAAGAATACCGAGCCGACGATTCGCGCCTACTCCATGGCCAACTACCCGGCCGAGGGCGACCGCATCATGCTCACCGTGCGTATCGCTACGCCGCCCTTCAAACCGAAACCCCAGGTGGGCTTCCAAGATGTGATGCCGGGTATCGCCTCGTCCTATATCTACACGCTGAAACCGGGCGACAAGGTTATCATGAGCGGCCCTTACGGCGACTTCCACCCCATCTTCAACTCGAAGCACGAAATGCTGTGGATCGGCGGGGGTGCCGGTATGGCTCCGCTGCGCTCGCAAATCATGCACATGACCAAGACGCTCCACACGACCGACCGCAAGATGTCCTACTTCTACGGTGCGCGTGCCCTCAACGAGGTGTTCTACCTGAACGACTTCCTCGAACTGGAAAAGGAGTTCCCCAACTTCTCGTTCCACCTGGCTCTCGACCGTCCCGACCCGGCTGCCGATGCCGCCGGCGTGAAATATACCCCGGGATTTGTTCATCAGGTTATCTACAACACCTACTTGAAGGACCACGAGGCTCCCGAGGATATCGAGTACTACATGTGTGGCCCCGGCCCCATGTCGAAGGCCGTCGAGAAGATGTTGTGGGATTTGGGCGTACCCGAAGAGAACCTCATGTACGACAACTTCGGAGGCTAACCGAAAAGCCCCTTTCATACAATATCACCCGCCGGGACACTCTTGTCGAATGTCCCGGCGGGTTCTTTTTTGTCCAACCCAAATGCGACATTGGGGAGATACCGAAGAGAGTCGAGCAAAAGCAGGAGCAGCAACAAAAGCAGAAACAGGAAAAGAGAAAAGACAGGGAAATCGCACCCTCCTGCCCGGTCCATGCGCCCCCACCAAGGGCATGCGAGGGAAGAGCGTTTAGAGCGGGTTGGAGCGAGGAACGATCAGAAAACAAGCGAGGCATACACCCCGAAGGAGTTCCCGTCGGAGACGGGCGAAATGACCAGCTTGTTGTCCCGAGCAAAAGGACGGGTATAGATATAGGCGCTACCGGCACCAATCAGGGCTCCGGCGGCCACGTCCCACCAGTCGTGTCTGCGGGCATAGGTGCGGGCCCAACCCACATAGGCGGCCACGGCATAGGCCGGAGCACCCCATGCCCACCCGTAGCGGCGTTGCACAAATGCAGCATTGGCAAAAGTTATCGAAGTGTGTCCCGAAGGGAACGAGAGGTTGTTGCTGCCGTCGGGACGTTTTTTATGTACGGCAAATTTGAGCAGATAGGTAGCCCCCAGTGTCGTGACTCCCGTTAGAGCGGCCTGCTTGAAGCCGGTCCAGTCCTTCATCACCAGCATGGTGGTAGCCGTGGCTACCGGCATTGCCACCAGCAGCACGTCGCTCGACAGCTCCACCGCTTCGCGACTCCGGCTCACACCCTCGGCCCGCAGGGGCAACCCGGCAATCAGCAGCGACAGCAGAACAAGGGTAATCTGCTTGCACATCACGACCATAAAGCAATAAACTTGGGGATAAAAATCAGCAAACCCACGATAACCGACATGACAGCCAGTATGAGCACAGCCCCGGCAGCCAGATCCTTGGCATGCTTGATAGCCTCATCATAGCCGGGCGACACCCGGTCGCACAAGGCCTCAATGGCCGAGTTGATGCCCTCGGCAGCCAGCACGGCGCCGATGCACAGAACGACGGCAGCCCATTCGAGTGTCGAGAGGCCCAACCACAACCCGGCCACCACCACACACACGGCGACAAAACAGTGTATCCACGCATTGTGTTCGCGGCTTATCAATCGGGCTATTCCCCGCCCCGCATACTTGAAACTGCGGGCTCGATCGGTGAGGCTGAAACGCTTCTTCTCCATGGACTTATTCTTTCTTAACCCGACAAAGATACATCATTTGTCAACGAATCGCAATAGGCCGAATGCCGGAGGAATCTACCCGACGACTACAAAAGTGCCCGTACACTCCCGGGGAAGCAGGCTACACCCTTCCTCCCGCACTTCTCTCGGCAGACCTATTCACGCCCCCCCCATCTACCTGCACCCAGAGAAAAAAATGTGCCCCGATTCTGCAATCGGGGCACAGACTCAAACATATAACTGAAACGTCAATTATTTCTTGCGATTGCCATAACGGCTCATGAACTTGTCCACACGACCTGCGGTATCCACGAGTTTCTGTTTACCGGTGAAGAAGGGGTGTGAAGAACTGGTGATTTCCAGCTTTACCAAAGGATAGGTAACGCCATCAATTTCGATTGTCTCTTTGGCGGCTACGGTTGAACGGGTGATAAAGATTTCTTCGTTCGACATGTCTTTGAAAACTACGGGACGGTAGTTATCAGGATGGATTCCTTTTTTCATTGTTATATCGTCTTTTATTATATTATCAAATGTTCACGTTGGTAGCGTGATTTTTTCGTAATGGCTTGCAAATGTAGGGATAACTTTCCATTTAGAAAAATATTTGCGCCACTTTTTCTAAAAAAAGTCCGGCCGAATGCCTCATGGCACCGGCCGGAGCTCTATTTTTCACGTTTCACGTGCGACTTATTCAAACTCAATCAACGGTTCGTTGGTACCTACCACGTCGTTCTCTTTTACCAGAACACGTTTCACGGTACCGTTCATGGTCGAGAGAATATCGTTCTCCATCTTCATGGCCTCATACACGAGCACCACGTCGTCCTTCTTCACCTGGTCACCGGCTTTCACCTTGATTTCAACCACCTTACCTCCCATGGGAGCATCGATGGTAGGACCGGTAATGGGCTCTACGGGAGCAGCCTCCTTGACCTCTTCCTTCACAGCCTCGGCGGCCGGTTTCTTGGCTTCGTATTCAGCAGCACGTACCCCTTTCAGATAGGTGGTAGCGACGTTGGGGAAGAGTTCGAGCAACAGATACTCCTGCTCGTTCTCGGCCAGTTTCACGCCACCGAACTCGGGCAGAACGGGATTCTCGGGAGCCTTGTAGGAGTTGGTGTCATAGGGAGTCTCGACGGGACTGCCGGTAATCTTCTCGCGGAATTTGGGATCGACGGGAACCGGGGTCTTGCCGTACTCACCTTTTACCAAGGCTTTGAACTGGTTGGAAACTGTCGTATATTCGGGGTTGCCTTTCAGACGGTCAAGGGCACAACTTACGGCCTGGCTACCTACGATTTGGCTGGTAGGCGTAACCAGAGGCACCAAACCGGCATCGGAACGAACCTTCGGAATCAACTTCATGGCGTCGTCGAGCACATGCTCGGCTTTGAGCTGCTTCAACTGGGCCACCATGTTGGAGTACATACCGCCGGGAACCTCGGCCTCTTTCACCAGTTCGTTGGGTTTGGGGAATCCGAAATAGTCCTCGATAGCGTGGCAAGCATCGAGCAGAGCAGGCTCGTCGTTGCGTTTGGCGGCATCGATAGCGGTATCGAAGAGTTTGTCGATGTTGTCGGGCAACTTGTCGATAAGCGGGTCGAAGGCGATGGGGAAGGCATCTTTCTTCAAGTCGTAAGCGGCCAATTCGCGGCGGATACCCAGCAACTCGGCACGTATCTTGCTCACGGCAGCCATGTTGACCTCCATCTCTACACCCAGTTTCTGGCAGAAGATGTAGAGCAACTCGATAGCCGGAGCTGCCGAACCGCCACCAAAGTACCAGATGTTGGTATCGAGAATGTCGACCCCGTGAATGACAGCCATCAACGACGAGGCCAGACCGTAACCGGGCGTACAGTGGGTGTGGAAATCGACGGGCACCTTCAATGCCTTTTTCAGTTTCGGCATCAGCGAGGCCACCCGGGCAGGATTAACCAGACCGGCCATATCTTTCAAGGTCACCATCTTGGCACCCAGCTTTTCAAAACCGAGAGCCTTCTCTACAAAGTATTCATCGGTAAAGATGGGCTTGGGCAACTTCTTGCCGAAGAGGGCTTTCACCCGATCCATAAAGGTGATGGTATAATGCGGGTCGACCGTATAGCACACGGCACCATCGGAGATGGCACCCACGGCATTTATCTTCTCGACCGACGATTTCACGTTGTTCAAGTCGTTGAGAGCATCGAATATACGCATGATTCCCAAGCCGTTGGCAACGGCCTCGCGGTAAAATCCGTCGAGTACCGAATCGGGATAAGGTGCGTATCCAAACAAATTGCGGCCACGCGAAAGAGCGGTCAAATACGAAGCACCACCAATAGCATCGCTAATGGTTTTGAGGCGAGTCCACGGACTCTCGTTCAAATAGCGCATCACCGAATCGGGTACTGCACCGCCCCAAACTTCCATGGCAAAGAAACCGGCATCCTTATAATAGGGTAATACCCGATTTATCTGCTCCTGAGTAAGACGAGTGGCGAACAAAGATTGTTGCCCATCACGAAGGGTAAGATCTCGAATTTTCAATTTTTTTGGCATAGCAATCTGATTTAATAGGTGTTACTATTTTTCTACATTACATGATTTAATCATACAAATATAATATTATTTAACTTATTATCAAAGGAAAAAGCGTACTTTTGTCGGGTGAATGAAACTTTATTCCGTTTCCATATGTTTAATTTCTTTCATAAGACAACGGCTCTCAACCCCCTATTCCCCTATACAACAGAGGTTCACTGCCACCTGTTACCGGGAATCGACGACGGGGCTCCCGATACCGAACACGCCTTGCCGCTGCTACGGCAAGTACATGAATGGGGAATCGAAAAGGTGATTGCCACCCCTCACGTGACCGAAGCCACGTTTGAAAACACCCCGCAAACGGTGGGCGATGCCTACGAGCGGCTCACCCGTGAGCCCGAATTTGGAGAAATCGGAATACAACTGAGCTATTCGGCCGAATACCGCATGGACGACAATTTCCTGAACCTGCTGCAACGCAACGAAATCATGCCCATGCCGGGCAACCATATCCTCATCGAGAACTCCTTTCTGCAACCTTTCTGGAATATCAAGGAGCTCATCTTCGACTTGCAACTGAAAGGATACGCGCCTATCCTGGCCCACCCCGAGCGATATGCCTACTATTCCGCGGATAAAAAAATCTATCAGGAGCTGCACGACCACGGGTGTGAATTTCAAGTCAACCTGCTCTCTCTCGCCGGTTACTACAACAAGTCGTCGAGAGAGGCTGCCGAATGGCTGGTTGCAAAACATCTGGTCGACTACCTGGGCAGCGACATGCACAACAGCAACCACGCCCTGTACCTGGGCAAATATTTGACCAGCAAGGACTTTGTCAAACACATCAAGGGAATTCAACTCAAAAACGATACGCTGTAAAGGCACGAGGTGGTAATAAAAAAACAATTAGGGGCGGAGAAGACTTCACCCCTAACTGTTTAATAGCCTTTTATCAATCAATCGAATATACCCTCGATGCTCTCCATCGGAGGCGCTTGCACCGGCTCTTCCACATACGAACCACCGCTGCACGGATCGGCATATTCGGCCGGTATTTCAAAATCGCTCGTCTGCGAATAGCCCAACTCGGGATCGGCATAGACCTTCTGCATATAGAGTCCGTAGATGGGCAGGGCCATGCTGGCACCCTGTCCGTCGGCCATGCCGTCGAAGTGTATCGACCGATCCTCGCCGCCTACCCACACGCCCGAAACCAAGTCGGGGGTAAAGCCCATGAACCAACCGTCGGAGTTGTTGTTGGTCGTACCCGTCTTGCCTCCCATGGGAGCCGTAATACCGTAGCGATAGCGCACACGGCCGCCGGTTCCGTGGTCGATTACGTCACGCAACATGGGTAAGATGCGGTAGTAGGCCTGCTCGCTGAACACCTCGGTCATCGAAGGAGAGAACTCAGAGATGACATTGCCCAAGTTGTCTTCTATGCGTGTGACATAGAGGGGGTCGACCCGCACCCCTTTGTTCGAGAATGCCGTGTAGGCCGTCACCATCTCCTCGACCGATACATCGACCGGTCCCAGACAGAGCGAGACCACCTCGTCGATTTTATTCTTGATTCCAAACGAGTGCATGAGCCGGGCCAGCGACGAGGGCGAGAGTTTATCCATCAACCGGGCCGAAATCCAGTTGTTCGAGTTGGCCAACCCCCAGCGCAACGTCACCATCTCGCCCACCCTCGCCTTCGACGAGTTGCGGGGCGACCAGGCCTGCCCGGTCTCGGTGATGAGCGTGGGCTGCTCGTTCAGGAACATATCGCAGGGGGTAAAACCCTCTTCCATGGCCAGGGTGTAGAGGAAGGGCTTCACGGTCGACCCGATTTGCCGACGTCCCACCGACACCATGTTGTATTGGAAATGTTCAAAATCGGGGCCGCCCACATAGGCCTTTACATGCCCGGTATGGGGGTCCATCGACATGAAGCCCGTGCGCAGGAACGACTTCTGATAGCGAATCGAATCCATGGGCGACATAATCGTGTCGATCATACCGTCGTAGGAGAATACCTGCATCTCGACCGGAGTCTGAAAGGCCTGCTTGATTTTCTCCTCGCTCACGCCCGACTGCTTCATCGAGCGGTAGCGGTCGGACTGCTTCATGGCCCTGTCGAGAATGGCCTCCCGTTCCTCCTTGGTAATGCTGCGGGAGAAGGGGGCGTAGCTGCGGCCCTTCTTCTCGGCAAAGAAGCGAGGTTGCAGGTAGTGACCCAAGTGCTCCTCGACAGCCTCCTCGGCATAGCGCTGCATGCGCGAGTCGATGGTGGTATAGATTTTAAGACCGTCGGTATAGATGTTGTATTTCGAGCCGTCGGCCTTGCGATTCTTCTCGCACCAGCCATACAGCGGATTGGTGGCCCAGGCGATGGAGTCGTCGACAAACTGTTGCGCTTCCCAGCCGCGATAGTCCGACCGCACGGGTTTCTTGGCGGTCATCATCAACCGCAGCTGCTCTCTGAAATAGGGAGCCAACCCCTCCTTGTGGTCGACCCGCGTGTAGTGCAGTTCCAAGGGCAGAGCCTGCAACGAGTCTCGCTCGGCCTTGGTGATGTATTTAGCCTTATACATCTGGTCCAGCACCGTGTTGCGACGGCCGCGGGTACGCTCGTTGAAACGGCGCGGATTGTAATACGAGGGGTTCTTGCACATGCCCACCAGCGTGGCGGCCTCCTCGATTTTCAATTTGTCGGGGGTCGTGTGGAAATAGATATAGGCGGCCGACTGGATACCCACCGCATTGTTGAGGAAATCGAAGTGATTGAGATACATGTTCACAATCTCCTCCTTGGTGTAGAACCGTTCGAGCTGCACGGCAATGACCCACTCCTGCGGTTTCTGGAAGAGGCGCTCCACGATATTGTCGGCACTGGGCGAATAGAGCAACTTGGCCAGCTGCTGGGTGATGGTACTGCCGCCACCGGCACTCTTCTGGAAGAGAAGGCCCCGCTTGATGAAGGCCCGGAACAGCGCCTTTACATCGATACCCGAGTGATCCTTGAAGCGAATATCCTCGGTGGCGATAAGGGCATTGACCAGGTAGGGCGATATTTCGTCGTAGTGCACATACACCCGGTTGCTCTTGCTCTGGTAGAAACGGCCCAACACCTCCATGTCGGACGAGTAGATTTCCGAGGCAAACTTGTCCTTGGGATTCTCCATATCCTCGATGGGCGGCATATAGCCAATCCACCCCCAGGCAATCATGGCAAAGGCAATCACCGCCAATACCACCAGGGCACCGAAGGCAATCCACATATATTTAATCACGCGAGAGGTATCTCCGAACGCTTTTTTAATCCTATCCACTTTCATTACTTTCCTGTTCTCTGCGGCGTTTCAGGCTCCGGGGCAAGCCCGGTAAATCCTTTAAAGCCAATTCGCAAAGCAAAGGTAGCAAATATATTTCATTCGCCTGCATATTGCAGATTTATAAAGAATATTTTTTATGGCTAAACACTTTGGCTTTCGCCCTTTTTTTACTATCTTTGCTTAACCAAATGAAGTGGCGGGAAGATACATATAATCCATTATTGCAAAGGCATTTCCACGAGATGCCCGAGCGCATGTTCCCGTTCACACCAACCGAATAGCAAGCCAGCGTGACAGTCATTGTCGTGTTGGCTTTTTCGTTGACAACCGCATTTGTAACCTATAAACAAATCATACCGACGATGAAACGTGAGAGTTTAGTATCTATTACCGATTTTTCAAAAGAAGAAATTCTGGACCTGCTCCAAAAAGCAAGCCGATTCGAGGCCAACCCCAATCAGAGACTACTGGAAGGCAAAGTGGTGGCCACACTCTTTTTCGAGCCCTCCACCCGCACGCGGCTCAGTTTTGAGACAGCTGTCAACCGGCTGGGCGGGAGAGTAATCGGATTTTCCGACGCCAGTACCACCAGCTCGTCGAAGGGCGAGACTTTGAAAGACACCATCATGATGGTAAGCAACTATGTCGACCTGATCATCATGCGCCACCACCTCGAAGGGGCGGCCCGCTACGCCTCCGAAATCTCGTCGGTACCCGTCATCAACGCCGGCGACGGCGCCAACCAGCACCCGTCGCAGACGATGCTCGACCTCTACTCGATCTACAAGACCCAGGGTACGCTCTCGAACCTGAACATCACGATGGTGGGCGACCTGAAATACGGCCGCACGGTTCACTCGCTGCTCATGGCCATGTCGCACTTCAACCCCACCTTCCACTTCGTCGCCCCCGACGAATTGAAGATGCCCATCGAGTACAAAATCTTCTGCGAACAACACCACATACCCTACTACGAGCACACCGAGTTTTCCGAGGAGGTCATCAACCAGGCCGATATTCTGTACATGACCCGCGTGCAACGCGAGCGGTTCACCGACCTCATGGAGTATGAAAAGGTAAAGAACGTCTACACCTTGCGCAACAGCATGCTCGAACACAGCAAGGATAATCTGCGGGTGCTGCACCCCCTGCCCCGTGTCAACGAAATTTCCTACGACGTCGACAGCAACCCCAAGGCCTACTATTTCCAGCAGGCCAAAAACGGACTGTATGCCCGGCAGGCCATCATCTGCAAAGTATTAGGAATCGAAGTTTAACCCCCTTACCATTTTGAAAATCATGAACGTCGAAAAGAAAGAATTAAAAGTAGCAGCCCTCGAAAACGGAACGGTGATCGACCACATTCCCTCGAACCAGCTTTTCAAGGTGGTCTCTATCTTGGGTCTCGAAAACTGTCCCAACAGCATAACCATCGGCAACAATTTGGTCAGCAAGAAAATAGGCCGGAAGGGTATCATCAAGGTGGCCGACTGCTTCTTCAAGGAAGAGGAACTGAACAAGATTGCCCTGGTGGCTCCCGAAGCCCAGATCAATATTATTCACGACTACCAGGTGACCGAGAAATACAAGGTATCGCTCCCCGACGTAGTGCATGGTATCATTCGCTGCAACAACCCCAAGTGCATCACCAACAACGAGCCGATGGAGACCATCTTCCACGTGACCGACAAGGTGAACATTCAGGTCAAGTGCCACTACTGCGAGCGCTCGGTATCGAAAGACGAAATAGAAATCTGCTAACCCCAGCCCCGATATGAAACAGAACTGGAAACCCGGGACCACCATCTACCCGCTGCCCACCGTACTGGTGAGTTGCGGCAGCACCCCCGATGAGTACAACCTACTCACCGTCAGCTGGGTGGGAACGATATGCACCAATCCGCCCATGTGCTACGTCTCGATACGTCCCGAGCGATACTCCTACGAGATTCTGCGCAAGAACATGGAGTTTGTCATCAACCTCACTACGGTCGGCATGGCTCGTGCCACCGACTGGTGCGGCGTCAACTCGGGAAAGAACTACAACAAGTTCGAGCAGACGGGGCTCACCCCCCGCAAAGCCCAAATCGTACAGGCCCCCTACGTCGAAGAGTCGCCTCTCTGCATCGAGTGCAAGGCCCGCGAGATTGTCCGCCTGGGGTCGCACGACATGTTTATCGCCGACGTGGTCAACCTGCTGGCCGACGACAAGTACATCGACCCCGCCACCGGTGCCTTCGACATGCAGAAGGCCAACCTACTGGTCTACTCGCACGGACACTACTACGAAATGGGGCGCGAGATAGGGAAATTCGGCTGGTCGGTTCAAAAGAAAAACAAGTAACGCGCATGAAGAGACTGGTCCCGGCTATCTGCATCGCCCTGTCGTTTGCCCTCGCCACGCAAGCCCAAGTCAAGGAACTGAACGTGAGCAAGCGGTTCAACTGGGGTATCAGACTCGGCGTGAATGCTCCGCTGGTCGACATACGTCACATGTCGCTCGACGGCACCCCTGTCGACGAGTCCGACTCAGAGTCGAGTCTGGGACTCACGGGTTCCTTCATTGGCCGGTACAACATCAAGCGCCACTACATACAGTTGGAGGTAGGCATGCACCAGTCGCACACGCGGCTCTGCAACCCCGACCACGGGCTGGACAAGATCAACACCTCGGCCTACGCCGTCGATGTTCCCGTGCTCTACGGCTACAACATCACCAAGCACGGGCCTTTCCTGATGAACCTCTTTGCTGGGCCCCGCGTCTCCTACATCTGCAACGAGACCAGCCGCATCAACACCTCGGGCAATGTGTCGCGCAACCTGGTCTACAACGACAAGCCCAACAGTTTCTCGTTCTATGCCGTGGGCGGATTGAGCACGACCATCGGACACCTCTACATCGACTTCCGGTATGCCTACTGCATACGCAACTCGAAAGACCAGTCGTTCAACATCGGACTCGACAACACCACGGGACAGGTAAAACTCTCCCGGGCCATCAACGAGTTGAGCATTTCAATAGGATATTTATGGTAAAAATACTTTAATACACAACAACACATGAAAAGAGACAACATCATTTTCGACATTATCGAAAAAGAGAATCAACGACAACGTAAGGGTATCGAATTGATTGCCTCTGAAAACTTTGTCAGCGAACAAGTGATGCAAGCCATGGGCTCCTGCCTCACCAACAAGTATGCCGAAGGCTATCCCGGCAAACGCTACTACGGCGGTTGCGAGGTGGTGGACCAGAGTGAGCAGGTGGCCATTGACCGCGTCAAGAAACTGTTCAACGCCGAGTGGGCCAACGTTCAACCGCACTCGGGCGCCCAGGCCAACATGGCCGTATTCATGGCCGTGCTCAACCCGGGCGACAAGTTCCTGGGACTGAACCTCTCGCACGGCGGTCACCTCTCGCACGGGAGCCCCGTCAACTTCTCGGGCCTGATGTTCCACCCGCTCGAATACAGCGTGCGCGAAGATACCGGCTACGTCGACTACGACATGATGGAAGAGGTGGCTCTGCGCGAGCGCCCCAAACTCATCATCGGTGGTGCCTCGGCCTACTCCCGCGAATGGGACTATGCCCGCATGCGTAAGATTGCCGACGAAATCGGAGCCCTCCTCATGATCGACATGGCTCACCCCGCCGGCCTCATCGCCGCCGGTCTGCTCGACAACCCGCTCAAATATGCCCACATCGTCACCTCGACCACCCACAAGACCCTGCGCGGTCCCCGCGGCGGCATCATCTTGATGGGCAAAGACTTTGACAACCCCTGGGGCAAAAAGACGCCCAAAGGCGAAATCAAGAAGATGTCGGCCCTGCTCGACTCGGCCGTATTCCCCGGCGTACAGGGCGGCCCGCTCGAACATGTGATTGCCGCCAAAGCCGTATCGTTCGGCGAGGCCCTGCAACCCGAGTACATCGACTACCAGACTCAGGTGAAGAAGAATGCCGCCGTCATGGCCCAAGCCTTCATGGACAAAGGCTACAAGATTATCTCCAACGGTACCGACAACCACTGCATGCTCATCGACCTGCGCACGAAGTTCCCCGAACTCACCGGCAAGGTGGCCGAGAAAGCGCTGGTACAGGCCGACATCACGGTCAACAAGAACATGGTACCGTTCGACAGCCGTTCGCCCTTCCAGACCTCGGGTATCCGCGTGGGAACACCGGCCATCACGACCCGCGGCGCCAAAGAGGATATGATGCTCGAGATTGTCGAACTCATCGACACCGTGCTCTCCAACCCCGAAAGCGAATCGGTAATCAAGGCCGTGCGCGAGAAGGTCAACGGCATGATGAAGGACTATCCCATCTTCGCCTATTAAATCGGCACGCACTATTAGAAATTCATTCACACAAGTACACTCCCTATCCCGGGGGTGTACTTTTCATTTACAAGAGAAATACCCATGAAAACAAGTGCCAAGTTTTTCGTATCGGCCCTGCTGCTGGCCGGAGCCTTTGTGCCCGAATGTGCAGCCCAGGACTGGCCCAACCTGAACTGCTACCGCGAAGCCAACGCCTCCCTCATGGAGGCTCGCCAGAGCGACCCCGACGACGCCCGCATCGATTGGGTGGTCTTTATGGGCGACTCGGGAACGCAGGGGTGGACCGAGAAGGATCCCGAATTTTTCACCTCCAACCACTTCATCGGCCGGGGTATCAACGGGCAGACCACCCCGCAGATGCTGCTGCGGTTCCGCCAAGATGTAATCGACCTCTCGCCCAAGGCGGTAGTGATTCTGGGCGGCGCCAACGACGTGGCCGGCAACACCGGGCCGTCGAGCCTCAAAATGATTATGGACAACATCAAGTCGATGGTAGAGCTGGCTCGGGCCAACGGCATCAAAGTGGTGCTCTGCTCGGTGCTCCCCTCCAACCACTTCTACTGGATACCCGAACTTAAACCGGCCGACACCCTCATCGAACTGAACCGGCAGATCAAGGCCTATGCCGAGGCCAACCACATTCCCTATGCCGACTATCACTCGGCACTGGTCGACGACCAGAAGGGTCTGAACGAAGCCTACCGCATCGACACGGCCCACCCCTCGCTCGAAGGCTACAAGCTCATCGAGCCACTGGTTCTCCAAGCCATCAAAGAGGCTTTGGCTCAATAACAACAGCCTCCCCCTCTGAAAAAGAAAAGGAGGTGTCCCCCACACAGGGGGCACCTCCTTGTTTTATACGCCCGGGACAAACAGTCCCGATTGTGGTTTTCCACTATCGCACAATCGCCAGTTTGGTATGACCTACCAGGCGGTTATCCTCATCGTAAGCCATAACCACATATACACCGGCATCGAGGTTCGAGACATCGAGTGTCGACTCACAGGACGACTCCAACACGCGAACTCCGTTTATCGACGAAACCACGAGACGGGCATAATCGCCCTCTACATGCACAACCGTCCGAGCCGGATTGGGATAAATCGCAAGATTACCTGCGGCCTGTACCGATTCGATTCCCGATTCACCACCGAACTTGATGGTTACCATCTCCGATTCACCCGAGTTGTACACGGCTTTGACACCGGCCTCGTGCTCACCTTCCGAAAGATTCTCGAACAGATAGCTGTTGGCCGTGGTCGTAGCCACCTTCGCTCCGTCGAGATAAACCTCATATTCGACATCGGGAGCAGCGGCTACACCACGCTCACTCCGAGTGTTGGCCTTCATGCGAGGCAGACTGCCGATATAGATATCGTCGATCATCAACACAAAACCCTCATACGTCGACACGTTGCGAATGGCAATGTGCTTGGCCGTAGCCGGAATCGTATAGGAATACTCGGTCCACTGCGAGGGGGGACCTACCTGTTCGGCCAACCACACAAAGTCGGTCGGTTCGGGATCTACCTCTTCGGTATATCCTACGCTGAAATAGTCGGGATTGTTGGCTGCGGCCATGTAAGAGCGAGCAAAGAAGCTCAGGCTGAAATCATGTGCATAATTCAGTTCGGGCGACAAAATCCAGTCGTTGTTTTGCGCATCGGCGGCAAAGCTGGCCAGGTATTTGGATCCGCTGTGTGCTTGCAGCGATTCCAGACTGGCCAACGACGGCGTTGTAGCCGAAGGATTGAATACGATAAATGCCATTTCACCGACCATGCCCGGGAAATCGGCACCTTGGAATCCATAGGTCTCCTGCCGGTCAAGGTCCCAATAACTCCAACCTATCTCACCCGAAGCCTCCAACTCGAAGTCGTCGTACGACTCGAAATCGTCGAAGAGTGTGCCCGAGGTGTTCCAGGTAAACAGAACCGAGGTAGGTTCGTCGGTCGACTCAACCGTCAGATTGAAGGGGGGCACGATAATCTCTTTCAATTCATAGGTCGGGGTCTCGTATTGATTTTCGGTCGAGAAATCGCCGCTAAACGAAAGCGTTTCATATCCGGCCAGCGAGATGGTACCTTCATAGTGGTCTTTGAATACCTCTTCGAATACAGCCTGTCCTTCGGCCGAAACAGTAGCCGTAGCCGTCTTTCCGAACTGGGTACCCCGTATGCTCACCGTAGCCCCCTCGGCACTGCCGTTCTTGCTGTTGGTAGTTACCGGGACAACGATACGGGTAGTCATGTTGTAGGTGAGGAAAGGAGAGGCAACCCGCTCCGACTCCGTACCGTCGGGGTACACCGTGCTGACGGCATAACCATACACACCACCGTCGAGGCTGCTCAAATTGTCGGTAAAGGTGGTATCCGACACAGCCTCGGTATTCAACAGAGTCCACGAATCCTCATCGGTCTCCTGACCCAGTTTATAGCGCCATACCTTGTAGGTGCAGAAATCGGGGAAGCTGCCCTGCTCGTGAGCATAGTAGCTGACGTCATTATCGGCCAGGCGATATCCTTCGGCCCGAATCATCAGGTTCTTTCTGTAATCGCTGTTCTCGATATAATCGAAATCGCCACTGGTATAATCGCCACTGAACACATGGGTGTGCTCGGCAAAGGGATAAGCCAAATCGCTGCCACTGTCCAGACCGATACCCAGGTAGCCGTAGTAACCCAAGGCTACGAGACAGCCGTTGGGAGCATTCACCGGTTCGTCGAATGTGCAAGACGACCATTGCTCATCGGTCGTGGAGGTGAGGTCGACACTCTTCAAGAGTTTATTGGTAGGCTCGCCGTTCTCGTCCAAATCGAAGACGAACACATTGACGGCATAGTGCGGCCCGCCGGCCGAAGTGAGGAACCATTTCACCGAAGTGAGTTGCATGGGCTCGCGATAGATGGTACCGATTACCGTGTTTTGTACGGCATTATTTATACCCAGGTTGGCCGACAGCTTGCCGTCGTCCTTGCGCAACTCCGATTTCACATCGGCCGTCTGCCAGCTCACCTTGGCCCCGTCGGTTCCCTCGGCAACGACACGCACAGCCGAAGGAGCATATACCAGGTAATCGACCTTGATGTCGCCCAGCGTCACAGCATCGGCTGCAACCGTCACCTCTTGTTCGAGCGATTTGTACCACTCTTTTGTGAGGGTCAAGCTATACGGATTGGCCGACGAGAGCACCAGGTTCCAACCGAAGGTACCGTCGGCAGCCGTTTGTGCGGTGTACTCGTGCTCACCCTCTTTGAGGAGAACCGTCACATCGGCAAGCGGTTGATTGTCGGCCGATACAACACGGCCCGATACGGGATAGGCGTTGAGCTCCTCGATGGTCACATCTTGGGTAACGGCCTGACCGTTCACGACATGGACCGGTACCTCTTTCTCAAAATAGCCGTCCTTGAAGACATTCATAACATACTCGCCGTCGCGCACATAGCGGAAGGTATAGATACCGTCGGCATCGCTCATGACCGTCGTGCGTTGACCTTCGAGCGAGAGGGCGACACCCTCTACCGGATTACCGTCGGCATCGGTTACCCGTCCCGAAATCTCGGTACCCAGGCAGTACATGGCCAGCGTGACAGAGGCCTTTTGCTGATAAGCGGCATTGCCGTAATTGGTAAAGTCGAACGGCGTGTAATCGCTGCTATAATAATAGGTAGCCGTACCGTCGGTCGTCGTATAATAGGGGAAGGTCACCTGGTTGTAGTACCCCTCGGGCATGGCGTGTGTCGTGAGGATAGCCAGATTCTTGCCTTGGGCAAACTCAAACTTCTGCGACAGGTCGATGGTAATTTCGGTCTGTCCCTGCGGCAAGGTAACGGTGCCGTCATAGACCAGCGTCATCTCCGACTCGGGAATCCACCCCGTCTGCGAGTTGGCCGTAGTCAAGTCGGTATTGGCCATGTATATCTTGACAGGCGTATCGGTCACGTCGTAGGTATGCGAATTTCTTACCGTAAACGTAAAGGACTCGATTAGGCCGCCGTCCCTACCAATCTCCTGAGCCGTGTAGATATTGAGGGCCGCACTGTTCTTGTTATAGAAATTGAACAGATAGTTCTTATTGAATTTCGAGTCGTCGACCGTTCCCAGTTCCAGAATATCGGTCGAACCCAACGGCAGGACCTCGATGGGAAGGGGCTCGGAAAGGTTGTCATTGGCCACCTCGTCGCCGGTGCAAACCACCTCGGCAACCAGCGATTTCACCGACTGATCGGCAGGTGTCCAATCGAGAGTCAACGCTTTCTCGGCTCCGCTCTCCAAGGTCTCCTGAATGCGCTGACTGGCCAGAACCGTACCGGTAGCCTCGTCTTTAAGATTCACCGTATAGTCCGAGATAGCCTGGCTACCCTTGTTGATCACCGATACGTGATAGGTATAGGTCGATCCGACAACCGGCTTGCGGGGGCCCGACAGCGAAAGCATGCGCATATTCACCGCCGAGAGTTGCTCGATAGCCACGTCGGTCAAATAGAAGAACGAGCTGTTACCTTCGGAGTAGAGATGGAACCCGATGTTGTACAGGCCCGATTGCTCTACCGACAGTACATAGCTTTGTTCCGTATAGGAGTAAAGAGGAGCCACCGTTCCCTTGAACAGGTCGTGAGTCATGTCGGCCGGTGTCAAGCCCTGACCGTAGCTCACCTGGAAGTTGTTGTTCCGGCTACCTCTGATCTTGAACGAAAACTTGTACGCTTTGCCGGCCTCGAAATAGAAGTCGTTCGAGATGAGCCAATCGTCGGCGGCCACCGGCGGATTGTCGATTACCCCTCCGTTATACTGCATGTAGCCCGATACCTGAGTCCACGTGCGGCCGTTGTTGTCGGCATCGACAATACTCCACGACTTGGCTTCTTCGGCGGTCGTAAAGCTGCACGAGTAGGGCAATTCGTTTTTGGGACCTATCACTGTAACGGAACTCGTAGCCGTGGCACCTTCACCGGCTTTGGTCACCGACGTTATCTCGTAGGTGTAACTATCCAACTGATCCGACCGGTCGGTAAACGAGGTCTCGGCCAACGATTCATAAAGGGTCTTCCCATCGGGTTGACGCACCACCTTGTAACGCAGGGTAGCTGCATCGATCCAACCTCCTTGAACACCCGTCACGGGAGCCTCCCACGACACCTTCACCTCATCAGAGGCGAGCTTCTCGACCGTCACGTTGGCAGGAGCAGCAGCCAGGTCTTCACCCACAAACAACTCCATCTTGGTCTCTACACCGTCACCGGCGCTATTCACGGGAACCACCCGGTAATCGGCAAAGAGACCGGTCTCGCCTGCTATGACATCGGTAACCGACGAGGGTTGCCCGGGAGCGACCTCATTGACCGAGAGAACCAATTCGCCATTCCGATAAATATCGACCCGTTCCAAATCGGTCAATTCACCGCCACCAAACACGGTCGTGGGATTGACCCACGAGAGCGTGGCCTGGCAAGCCCCTTGGGCATCGGGAACAATCTGCAAATCGCTCACTGCATTGGGAGCACCGTCGACAGCCGCCGAGAAAGGAATATAAAGTCCGGCAATGGCAGCATCGTGATCCGACCCCAAGAAACCGATCGGCAAAGCCGATCCGGTGGTTACGTCGATCGTACACAAAAGACTTTCGCCCTCCACCGTATTCAACGCCCAGTAGAGTGTCTTGTCGGTATGGTTGAACTCCATCGAGATATTACCCGTGGGCTGATACCCCGTCGCACCCACCAGTTCGACGGCACCCGTCGTTTTGTCTATCTTGCAGAAACCTCCCGTACCGTTCACGCCGTAGAGCTGTCCGTCATACGAGCAGGTCAGCGTGAAGAAGAAACCTTGCAGATCGGCCACCTTCTTGGTAGCGGCTGTGGCCAAATCGATGGTATACAACGCACTTGCCGATGTGGCCAGACTGCCGACGATACCATACATGGTGTCGGTCGAATAGTCATAGGTAATATCGGCAAACTTGTAAGGCAGTCCCGAGAACGAACCTACAACCGACATCTTACGCGTCTCCATATCAATGGCCATCAGACGCTCGGCCGCATTGGAAACGGGACCGACCGAGGTCAAATAATAGGTACCATCGACACAGGCTCCCGCACTGTAATAGCTATACCCCAGATCATAGACGGTCTCAAAGCTCGACACCTCGGGCATCTGGAACGAAACAAGTCTATTGACCTCGGCATTTTGGTCAAACAACAGAATACCATACCCAATTTGGGGATTGTCTGCTGTGGCAACCGCACTCTTCGAGGAAACACACAACGGATTGAGGCTGTAAAAAAGCGCAAACAGCCACAAACAGAACAGTTTTGTTTTTCTCATAAATTTTATTTTTGGGTGAATATTAGATGTATGTAGTTTTTTCAACTCAAAATTCTACCTGTCGGCACATCACACAGTCGGCTTGAATAAAAAGCGAAGGGAAAGAGAATAAACATAAATCTATGAATATACATAAATATCAAATCATTATGTTAAGGTTTATCTGTTTTGAAGAAAATCGGTAAATCCAAAATTACATCTAACACTGCTTTTTACATTACGACATTCTATCGCTATGTTTGATTACATTTTTCCAGCAAAAGTATTAAAATACAAAAATTGTGCAAGCCCTCATGACACAAAAGTGTCCTATTTATATATTTTACACATTGATAAATTTATTCTCCTATGTTCAATAATAGCCGGATTAATTATTACACTCATATTCGTGCTGGTTTCTACGATACGGCTTTGCATAAATCCATAAACAACATATTAATCATCAACCTATCAAACGTATCAATATACATAACAGGGGAACCCAGATTGCTCACAAATTCATGCCAATCTTCCGACTTAGACCCTATCTACCAAACAGCCCGGGCGAATATCGTCCGGGCTGCACTTTATCACAATACATTTCACTGGGCCACAAGCGACTATTCAATGCCATACTTTTCCAATATCTCCATCAGTTGCGGCCCATACTGTTTGGCCATACGCTCAAAACCCACATCGTTGGGGTGAACGCCGTCGAGCGACCCCTCATGGTCGGTACCAATAGCCTGTTGGTCACGAATCAAATACAAATCGGGAACACCCTGCTTTTTCAACAGCTCATACTGCTCGATAAAGGCCTGGCTCTGCCGCCGACAACGGTCATAAACCTGTTGGTCGCTGTACCCTTTTTCACGCATATAGCTCTCGATCATGATAATGGGAACTCCCGGGTGATACTTCCGCAAGGTATTTACAAAATAGGGGGTACGCTCGGTAATTTCTTCGGGCGAGGGGTTGGGCATACAGTCGAGGACAAAGGCATCGGCCTCGATGTCTTTCAACATATCGGCTACCGAAGCCTCCATCTTACCATTGCCGCTTACCCCGTAGTTGATAAAGTTAATATCCGTACTTCTCGACAACCGGGCCGGATAGGTCAACCCCGACCGCGATGCACAAGCACCGTGCAAGATACTAGACCCATACACCAGTACCGTGTGACGGAAGGGCGAGGGTATTGCCTCGATGGTAGCCGCCGAATCAACGCCTATCTCCAACGAAAGAAGTTCTTCAAATAACGGCAAATACAACATAAACTGATGCTCCTCAGGCTTTACATGCTGAGCAATGCGACATTCCAAATGCGTTTTTCCAGCAATCGGAGTTCCCACTCCTGCCGGTATCCATTGCCCGTCAGTGTATATATACAAATCAAGCCCTCGCTGGGCAATGGGTGTCATGTTTCCCATCACTCCCTTATTGCGGGTAACCCAACGAGCTGTCACATTCGTGCTATTGGTTTTAAAACAAACTGCCAATCCAGCCGAATAGGTAAACAACCGTTTGACAGCTCCGGGCATATTACCATACTTCACCGTATCGACCCGATGATACACATTTGCAGGTGTAGGCATCACCTTGCCCACCAGCGTCAGATGCTGCGCATCGACATACTTCAATTCTTCATTCGCCGGCCACGCCATAACCGGAATCAAAAACAATGCGATGAATAAAATCTTACGTTTCATGATATACTTTCCATTTAAAATCCAAACAAAGTTGGATAATTCATTAATAATTAACTTTAGTTCTATATCTTTGTATCAGGATGTTAAGAGGAAGCAGGCTCTGCTGAGGAGCAACCTGCCAGCAATAAACATCCTGACGGTACGCAGTAATGCTACTTGGGGAGGCGGTAAAACGCCTCTCTTTTTGTATTACTGATATCGTCTGATATGGCTAAGAAAACCTGAGCCATAATCCTATGGTAAAACAAACTTTCCACAGCAGACACCGCATAAGGGGCTGCAAGTTCCTTTATCAGTCAAACCATTAATGAGGGTTACAAACTTTTTTAAGCGGACTCTAAAGCCGCATAATCATGATAGCATTTCCCTCAAAAGAAAGCTGTTTTACCTTATAGGATTCTGTATTATTTGACAACACACGGTACATATTCCTTTTCATGTTTGAGTACATAATATATTCTGTTTACAAGCCGTCTGGCAATCTTTATGATTGACTTCTGGGGATTCATACGTTTGCGGTATTCCGTATAGGCTACGGTCATTGCCGGGTCCTTACGGATTGCAATCCATGCAGCTTCTACCAAAAGACACCGAAGCATGAAATGCCGGCGCACCGTTATATCTCCTGTGCCGTTACTTTCACCGCTGGAATGGCACATGGGTACCAGGCCGATGAAAGATGCCAGATGATCCGCATTCCTGAAACGCACAATATCGTCAAGCTCAACCATCAGGGTGGCGGCCGTTGTAACACCTATTCCGGGAACAGAGGTCAGAAGACGTATCGGCTTCTCAAAAGGTTCCTTACGTGATATCTCACGGATGGCACGTGTCTCCTGCAAAAGCATCTTACGCAGACGGATGAACTGCTCAAGGTGAAGTTCAAGGGTCTTCTTACCATATTCTGTGGACAGTTCAAGGGTCTGTAACCAGGAAAGGAAGCGTTTAGACCAACAGCCAATGGAACAGCGGGTAAACTCTTCCGGTATCTCTACGCCATGGAAACGGAGAAGAGACTTGATACGGTTCTTCGCACGAGTGTTGTCTTTTACTATCAGGTTTCTCATCCTTATCAAAGAGCGCATTTCGAGGACATCTGCCCTGGGAACGTATATCCCTTCCAACGAACCGGAACGTAATTCACGGGCCAGCTTGTTACAGTCCACGGCGTCCGTCTTACGAAACTTTTCCTTACTCATGGTCGGTACATCGGCAGGATTGACCACGATGTTGGTTATCCCTAAATCCATCAGCCTCTCGTGTATCCAAAAGCCGCAGAAGCCGGCTTCATACACGGAGAAGTAATTGGCACCCGGATAATTGCTCACAAGATACTTGTGTAATGACTCCGGTTCGGGACTTTGGCTGAATCGCTTCAGAACACTATGCTCTGATAAAATTGCAACCGACCAACTCTTCAGGTGGACATCTATTCCTACATAAATATTTTGTCCTCTGAAATCTAATTTGTTTCTTTGTATACACTTCATAAGCTATATCGTTATTAGTTAATATTGTTTTCGTTATACACAAAGTTAACTATAATGGTATAGCTTTTTTAGTGCTAGCTTATATTATCCGTCACTTCCGATTTTAAACATAGGAACTTTT